>Ga0210377_10000155_pt1 | contig 64377 bp, 45 predicted proteins | sample PLM4_65_b1redo_FD_155480 | JGI IMG/M metagenome (GOLD analysis project Ga0210377, IMG submission 155480) | Groundwater sediment microbial communities from an aquifer in East River, Colorado, USA - PLM4_65_b1 redo | ecosystem: Environmental > Terrestrial > Soil > Riparian zone | place: USA: East...
CGGCGCCGAGGAGGAGCCCGCCGAACGCCAGCGCCAGGATCACCGGCCAGCGCGCGCCGTGTCGCGGCTGCTCACGCGCCTCGAACTCGTGGATGCGCGCGGCGGTCGCATCGTCGATGAGGCCGGCACCGACCCACCGATCGAAAGCGCTCCGGATCCGGGGCTGCATGGCAGGGGTGATTCTACAGCTTTGCGCCCCGGGGCGCTCTCGCTCCACCCGGGGAGGCGCGACGATTGAGATCGTTCGAGGGCGGACCGACGATTCTCTTCGCCGCCATCGTCCCATCCAAACGGTGCTCGCAGATGACATATGCTTGCCCGAGGCAGGGCGTCGTCGCCAGGGCGCCGCTGCCGCGCGGGTGCCGCCTCCGGGGGTGACCGATGCCGGAGACCATCGACAACCTCGGGTGGCGCGACGCCGCCGTCGCGATCGGCCGGGCGCGCGGGCGCCGCTGAATGCGCCGCGTCGTCGTCATCGGTGCGGGTGCCGCGGGCACGATGGCGGCGATCGCCGCGGCCGGCGCCGGGGCAAAGACCCTGCTTCTCGAGAGCACCGCCGACGGCGGCCGCAAGATCCTGATCAGCGGCGGCGGCCGGTGCAACATCCTGCCGATGCAGGTCGACGAGCGGCGGTTCGTCACCGATTCCCCGCCTCGTCTGTTGCGCAAGATCGTGCGCTCCTGGCCGCTGCGCGAGCAGATCGCCTTCTTCGAGAAGGACCTCGGGATCGCGCTGGCCGCCGAGCCGGAGTCGGGCAAGTACTTCCCGGTCTCGAACCGCGCCCGCGACGTGCGCGACGGGCTGCTGGCGCTGGCGGCACAGCGCGGCGCGACCCTGATGGCCGGCGCGGCGGTCACCGGTTTCGCGCCTGCCGCCGGCGGCTGGCGGATCGAGCGGGGCGCCGCGGAGCCGCTGCGCGCCGACGCCGTCGTCGTCGCGACCGGCGGACTCTCTGTGCCGAACACCGGGAGCGACGGCCGCGGACTCGCGATGCTCGCGGACCTCGGCCACACCGTCCATGCGACCTACCCGGCGCTCACGCCGCTGACCGCCGATCCGGCCCCGTACGCCGGGCTCGCGGGGGTGTCCCTTCCGGTGACAATCACCGCCCGGGCCGGCGCCCGCAGCGCCACCTCCACGGGAGGGTTCCTGTTCACCCACAGGGGATACAGCGGCCCGGCGGTGCTCGATGTGTCGCACGTCGCCGTGCGCTCGGCCGCCGGTGATGGGCCGCCCGCGCGTCTCATCGTCCGCTGGACACCGAAGGGGGACGCCGATTGGCTGTCGGCGCTGCGCCCTGTCGGTTCGCGCACCGTGACCGGCGCCGTGCGCGCCCTGCTTCCCGAGCGGCTCGCGGGGGCGCTCATCGAGACGGCGCGTGTCGACCCGGGTCGGGCGCTCGCCGACCTGCGGCGCGACGAGCGCCTGCGTCTCATCGAGACGCTGGTGCGCGGCACGCTGCCGTGGATGGGGCACGAGGGGTACCGCAAGGCCGAAGTGACGGGCGGCGGTGTGAGCCTGGCGGAGGTCGACCCGGTCACCATGGAGAGTCGCCGGCACCGCGGTCTGTTCCTCTGTGGTGAGGTGCTCGACGCGTTCGGCCCGATCGGCGGGTACAACTTCCTGTGGGCCTGGGCGACCGGCCGCGCCGCCGGTCGCGGGGCCGCGACGGCGGCGGCCGGCTCGGCGCGGGCATGACCGGCTACGGCAGCGACACCGATGTCGTCGTCCCAGCCGTCACCTGCACCGTTTTCTCGACCACCCCCGCTGGAAGCGCCGCCCGCACGCGGTAGCTCCCCGGCTTGACGTCGGTCAGCATCGTCGGCTGGCCGGGGCGCAGGTAGAGCCAGCGGTCATCATTCCATGTGCCGAGGTGGATCGGGCGGCCCGAGGCGTCAAGGAGGGCGAGGCGCGCCGTGGTTCCGGCCGGCAGGTCGGGCGCGCGCACCGCGATCGTCCCGCCCGGGGCCAGCGTCACGCTGAACATCGGTGTGGGGACAGTGAGGGCATGGATCGTCTCGCCGGCCAGCCCCATGGCCGCGAGGGCCAGGCGGTAGCTCCCCGGTTGCAGCGAATCGAGGTGGAAGCGGTCCGCCGCGTCGGCGGCGAGGCTCCCCTGGAACAGCGTCGTGGCGGGCGGGGCGGCGGGATCGAGGGGATCCCCGCCACCGACCTGCACCAGCGCCGCGACCGAGTGCAGCGGCAGCCCGGACAGCCCATCCACGACCTTGAACATGAGGGCGTCGGCGCGCTGCAACTCGAACTCCACCGCGGTCTCGCCGGTCGGATCGGAGATGGTGACGCTGCGCGACTCGAACCCATACCCTTCGCGGCGCGCGGTCACGGTGTAACGCCCGCCGTCGAGCCCTTCGATCCGATAGGCGCCGCTGGCGTCGGTGCCGGCCGATTGCTGGAAGATTCCGACCGCGCCGCCGGACTCGGCCGATTCTGCGCGCACCGACACCCCGGCGAGAGGCTGTCCGCCCACCGCATCGCGCACGACGCCGGCGATGCGCGCCATCGGCATGGCGATGTCGAGCGTGCGGTCGCCATCGATCTCGACGGTGGTCGAGTACGACAGCCCCTGCGAGAGCTGCCACACGTTGACCGCGTTCTCGCCGCGCGCCACGCCGGCGATCGCATAGGCGCCCGAGGCGTCGGTCGTATCCGCGACGCTCGAACGCGCGGCGGCGCTGCGGAAGCGGATCGAGGCGCCGCCGACCGGACGATCGCCGCGCCGGATAGTGCCGCGCACCGCGCTGCCGGTCGGGATCTCGATCGTCACCTCGTAGGTCTCGACACCCTCGGGGATCTCGATTCTCCGGGTGACCGACGGGACCCCGTCATCCTCCGACGACGCGGTGACGATCACGCTGCCGGTCGTCATGCCACGGAAGGCGAACCGCCCCGCGGCGTCGACCGGGGTCGGGCCGCGAAAGCCGCGGTCACCGGACCCCACTGCCAGGACGGTGAAACGGGCGCGCTTCTCCTCCGCGACACCGGTCAACGTCCCGGTAAGCGTGACCCCGCCGCCAATCCGGATCTCGACCGGGGCCGGCGGGACGCCACGGCTGACGAGCACGCTGTCGAGAGTGGCCTCGCCCAGTCCCGGCGCCCGCGCGCTCACGGTCCAGCGGCCCGACGACAGCCCTTCGAGCGCGAACGATCCGTCCGAGCGGGTGGCCGCCGTCGGGGAGGGATAGCGCATCTCACCGGCCACCTGCGCCGACACCTCGGCGCCGGCGACCGGGGAGCCGTCAGCCTCGCGTCGCACGGTGCCGGTGAGTGTCGCCGCGGGGGCCATGCGGATGCGCACACCCTCGCGGTCGCGGCCGGCGTCGATGTCGATGGTCGCCGTCTCGTACTCGGAGTGCGACGCGGTCAGCACGAGGCTGCCCGGCTCGAGCCCCTCCAGGCGGAATGCCCCGACGCCGTCGGTCGTCGCGAATCCCGTCCGCACCGCCGTCATGCGCATGCCGGTGCCGCTGGCCGTCTCCTGGCGCCGCACCATCGCTCCCACCACGGGGCGATCGCCTTCATCGGTCACCGTTCCTGAGAGGGTCACGGCGCGCGCCAGCATGACGACGACACCGTCGCGGCGGCCGCCCTCGGGCACCTCGATGTCGTTGAGCTCGCCGCTGCGATAGCCGGCGGCCGCGGCGGTGAGCATGAGATGCCCGGGGGAAATGTCCTCGAACAGGAAGGCCCCGTCGTCGGTATGGAAGGTGCGCTCCGCCTGGGTGTCGAGGAAGGCGATGAACCCCGAGGAGCCGCCGACCGAGCGGCTGCGCGACACGCTGATGGTGACATCACGGACCGGTTGCTTCGATTCGGCGTCGACCACCGTGCCGCTCAGGGACGACGCCGGCGCCAGCCGGATGACCAGGTCCTCCACGGGCGGCGCGAGACCGCTCCGCTCGTGGCGGCCGTAGCCATCGGCGGTGACCTCGAGGTTCACCGGCTCGTCCGGCGGCAGGTCGTCGATCGCGAACCCGCCGTCGGCGCCGGTCACGAACTCGGCCAGCACGTCGAATCCGCGTCCCAATTCGCCGCGCGCCAGCGCCACCGGCTCGCCGGTCGGCCCGACGATCCGGCCCGCCAGCCGCGCCCCCGGTTCCAGGGTCACCGCGCCGGTGTCGAGGCCGCCCGGCTCCTCGACCTTGAGCCCGTCGATGGTCTTCGGCGCGAAACCCGGAGCCGCGATGGCGAGGGACCAGATCCCCGCGACGATCCCGGTGACGCGGAAGGCGCCGTCGGCGCCGGCGACCGCGGCGGGCACCTGGCCCTCGGTCTCGGCGGCCCGGGCCACCGCGGCCCGGCCGGGAGCGGCAGGGCGCGAGCTATCGCGGCCGCCGTATCTCGTGAAGGAGCCGACACCGGTGTCCTCGGCCCGGCGCCCGGCGGTCACCGCCGCCCCGGCGACCGCCGCCCCGCCGCGGTCCACGATGCGACCGTTGATGACGGTGCCGGGCGCCAGGCGAATTTCGATCCCGGCGCGTTTCTCGCCCGGCATGAGCCGCAGCGTGATCTCGTTGGGCGCGTTGTCCGTGTGCGCGGCACGCAGCTTCAGGTCGCACTTCGGCGGCAGGAGGGTGAAGGCGAACCGCCCGCGCGCGTCGGTCTCGACCGGTTCCAGGCCGATCGGCATGAACATCCGGCCAACCTGGTACCGGCGCATCCACGGGGGCGGCCCGGAGACCGCCACCGCCGCCGCGGCGATCGGCCGGCCGAGATCGTCCAGCACGAGACCGGTCACGGCGGCGCCTGCCAGGAGGGCCAGCGTCACATCGCGCGTCTGCCCCGCCGCGAGGACGACTTCGTAGGGGCGGTCGTCGAGATAACCGTCGGCCTCCGCGTCCGCGCTCAGCGGCCCGACCGGCATGCCCGGAAAGTTGGCGGCGCCATCGCGATCGGTGAGCCGCGGGGCCGGCGGCGAACCGCCGGCGGTGATGGTGACCAGCGCGGCCGCGATCGGCCGGCGGGTTTCCTCATCGAGCACGCGGACGCTCACGAGCCCCCCCGGCCGCATCATCAGAGTCACCGCCCCGGGAGATTTCGCGCCGATCGTGATGGCCACGGGCGCGGACGGCGCGAGCAGGGAACACCGCGAGCGCGCCGCGCCCGATGTCGTTTCACCGCAGGCGCCCGGGTCGAAGCCGACCGCGACGAGCGACAGCGCCCCGGGTCGGACACGCGCGAGGCGGAAGGCCCCATTCGCGTCGGCCCGGGTCACCCCGTCGCGCCCCTCGTCGCCCGCGAGCACCCAGGCACCCGGCACCGGCGCCCCGTCCGGGCCCGCCACGCGGCCGGTCACGGGCACGCCGGGGACGAGACGGATCTCGACGCCGGTGTCGCGGCGCACCAGGTCGGCGCGCGCGGGCGCGAAGCCGTCGTGGAAGGCGCTCAGCGTCAGCGTCTCGCGTGGCGCCCCCTCGATCGCGAACGAGCCGTCGGCGGCGGTGCGCGCGGTCGCCGGGAAGGGGCGCCGGCCGGACTCCCACGGACGTCGTGATCCGGTGATCTGCCACGCGACCACGACGGCGCCGCCGATAGGCCTGCCGCCGGCGTCGACAACGCGTCCGGTCACTGTCCGCCCCGCGGCGACGGTCACGACGCCGAGGTCGCGATCGGCCGCGAGGAGGGTGGGTCCGAGGATGCGCCAGCGCATCCGGCCCTTCCCGCGTGCGACGACGACCAGGCGCGTCGCCTCCGGGAGCGCCAGGCGGAAACGCCCCGAGACGTCGGTCGGCGCGCCCGCCAGCGGCGCGCCGATGGGGTCGCCCGCGGCGAGACGCTCGCGCGCCATGTCCGGATCGGGGTCGAGGAAGGCCTCCACGGTCGCGCCGGCGAGCGGGCGGTCATCCTCCTCAGCCACGAGCAAGCCGGTGACGGCGGGCCGGAGGTTCGGATCGGGGCGTGCCACCGCGGCCGCGTCCCCGGTCTCCGGCGGCGCCCCGGACAGCGCCGGGAGCGCCATGCTGAGCAGCAACCACGCGATCGACGCGATCATCGGTGGACCCTCGACGGCGACTGGTATCGCGACAGGGCCGGGCATTCGACCATGGTCGCCGCGATTCTACGCCCGCGGCGTCCGGGCGTCACCGACCTCGGGCGGTCCGCGGCGGGACCGGCGCGGCCGGGCGCCCCCCCCCCGGTTGCGGCGATTACAGAAATCGTCCGCCATTCCCCTAAACCCCCGTCGCCGCTGGCATGTCGATCGCTTGTGGTTTATCCTGCATGTGGGTGCGGGCACCCGGAACCCCCTTCCTGAATCCCTCCGGCACCACCGTCGGGCGGGGAGCGGGCCGGCACCCGGCGCGGAGGCAGCCATGCGCAGTCTCGCTGATCTGAAATCGTTGGCAGTTCCTGCCGTTGTACTCCTTTCGGTCGCGGCCTTATCCACGGCGTCCGCCGAGGACCTCGGCTGGCCGCGGGAGGTGACGGCGAAAGACGCCGTCCTGGTGATCTACCAGCCGCAGCCCGAGTCGCTCGAGGGGAACACCCTCACCACACGGACGGCGGTGTCGATCACCCGCGCCGGCGGCACGCCGGTGTTCGGCGCGGTCTGGGGCACGGCGACGCTCGACATCGACCGTGACGCGCGCACCGTCAGCGCCGTCACCATGACGGTCGACCGTGTGCGCTTCCCGGATGTCGAGGAGTCGAAGCAGGACGAGCTGCGCGCCCTTCTGGAGAAGGAGTTTGCCGACCTCGACCTGACGATGTCGCTCGATCGGCTGATGACCAGCCTCGAAGCCTCGGAGCGCGAACAGAGAGGTCAGGATCTCAAGAGCGACCCACCGAAGATCCTGTTCTCGACCCGACCCGCCCTGCTGATCTCGCTCGAAGGCCAGCCCGAGCTGCGGCCGATCGGCGAGACCAAGCTGATGCGCGTCGTCAACACGCCGTTCCCGATCGTCTACGACCCGGCGGGGAAGGCCTATTACCTCTACGGCAGCAGCGTCTGGTTCGCGACCGGCGATCTGGTCAACGGTGAGTGGAAGGCCCTGGACGCTCCGCCGAAAGCCGTGGCCGCGCTCTTCAAGGATGACGAGCGCGCCGACGGCGCGCCGACCCAGCCGGCCGCGGGCGAGGGGGTGCCGCCCGAGAAGCTCCGCAAGGCGCGCATCATCGTCGCCACCGTGCCCTCCGAGCTGATCGTCGCCGAGGGCGAGCCGCGCTGGTCGCCGGTGGTCGGCGGCGACCTGCTGGCGCTGTCGAACACCGGCAGCGATGTGTTCCTCGACGTCGACACGCAGCAGTACTACGTCGTCCTGTCGGGTCGCTGGTACAGCGCGTCGCGGCTCGATGGGTCGTGGACGCACGTCCCGCCCCCCGACCTCCCGGCGGTGTTCGCGAAGATCCCGGCCACGTCGCGCTGGGCCGAGGTGCGGCCGCACGTCCCGGGGACCGAGGAAGCCGAGGATGCCGTCGCCGACGCGATGATCCCGCAGACCGCGGCGGTCAGCCGCAAGGACGCCAAGGTCGAGGTGGCCTACGACGGCAAGCCGAAGTTCGATCGCATCCCCGGCACCGACCTCCAGCTGGCGGTGAACACGGCGTCGCAGGTCCTGAAGATCAATGGGAAGTACTGGCTGTGCGAGCAGGGGGTCTGGTACATCGCGGACTCCCCCACGGGGCCCTGGCAGGTCGCCGACGAGCGGCCCGAGGGGGTGGATGACATCCCGGCCTCGAGCCCGGCGTACAACGTCAAGTACGTCTACATCTATGACACGACGCCCGACTATGTCTATGTCGGCTACCTGCCCGGCTACACCGGCTGCTATCCGTACTACGGCACAGTCGTCTACGGGACCGGCTGGTACTACCCGGCCTATGTCAGTCCCTACTATTACTATCCGCGCTCGTGGACCTGGGGATTCCACGTCGGCTACAGCCCGTGGTACGGCTGGGGCTACGGAGCGTCCTGGTACGGCGGCTGGGCGTCGTTCTCGTGGGGCTGGGGGTACGGCTGGGGAAGCTGGTACCACGGGTACTATCCGGGCGGCTACTACCCGGCCCCCTATCCGTACGGCTATGCCGCCGGCTGGAACACCGGCTACTGGAACGGGGTGCACGCCGGTGGTTACTTCGGACCGGGCGGGTACTACCCGTACTACTCGGCGCGGCGGCCGCGCCCCGCGGCGCCGGTGGGTGCGCCGCCGCCGGGGTCCGGCAATGTCGGCCGGGTGCCGCGCACGGCCGGGTACAACCTCTACGCGCGCACCGACAATCCGAACGTCGCGGCGTTGCGTCCGGCGCGCACGCGTCCTGTGACACACGAGCCCGCGGGTCTCGCGCGCCAGCCCGGCAACCGGCCGGCCACGGGCGCCGGCCGGCCGACCACCGCTTCCGCCGCGCCACCGCCGACGGCGAAGCGCCCCGAACCAGGCGTCACCCCGCGACCGACGACCGGCACAGCGACCCGTCCCGCGCCGGGAACCACCGCCCGGCCGGCCCCCGGTGCCGGCACGCGGGTCACCCCGAAACCAAGGGGCGGGGCGAACAACGTCTACGTCGATCCGAAAGGCGACGTCTATCGCTACAACAACCAGAAGTGGGAGCAGCGCCAGCAGGGCCGCTGGCAGCCGATCGAGGGCAATCCGGCGGCACGCTCCCAGGGTGCCCCTGGATCCGGTCGGTCGGGCTCGATGGGCCGTCCCGCGCCGCGGCCGGCGCCGGCCGCGCCGTCGTCACCATCGGCGCGGGCACCCAGCAGGCCACCTTCGGGTTCGGTCCAGCCGCCCCGGCCTCAGGCGCCGCAAGGCCAAGCGCCGCAAGGCCAAGCGCCGCAGGGCCAGGCGCCGCAGGGGCAGGCTCCGAAGCAGCCGCAATCAGGCCGCTATGGCAACCAGGCCGGACCGCGCGGCGGGCAGTCGCTCGACAGCGCGCGCAGTTCGCGTGAGCGGGGTTCGGCCCGTGTCAATCAGCAACAGGGCGGCGGCTCGCGTGGCGGCGGCGCCCGTCCGCCGTCGGGCGGGTCGCGACCTTCCGGCGGTTCGCGGCCGCACCACTGAGGCGTGCGCCGGCCGGCGCCGCCGCCCGTGGCATCGGTGCGGCGGTCCGGCCGGCGTCGTCGATCGTGAGCGCCGCCCGGGCGCGCGCGAAGATCCCCTCCCACATCTCCCGTGTCAGCCGTCCCGTCTGCGTGTTCTGCCGGCTGGGATGATACGAAGCGATGACGCGCGTGCCGTCCGGCAGGCGCGTCTCGCGCCCGTGTCCGAACGGCGGGCGCTCACGCGCCGCCAGCCGCTCCCGCCAGCCGCTCGCCCGCAGCCAGGCCTCGTGGGCAATCCGTCCCAGCGTCACGACCACCCGCACGCGCCGCTGCAGCGCGATCTCGGCGGACAGATAGGGACGACAGCGCTCGATCTCGGCCGGTGACGGCCGGTTGCCGGGTGGCGCGCAGCGCGCTGCGGCGGTGACCCAGGCGCCCGCGAGGCGCAGACCGTCGCCCCTCCCGGTCGAGCGCGCCTGGCTCGCGAAGCCGAAACGGTGCAGCGCCGCATACAACCAGTCGCCGCTCGCGTCGCCCGTGAAGACACGGCCGGTGCGGTTGCCGCCGTGGGCGGCGGGAGCCAGCCCGACGATGAGCAGGCGCGCCCGCCGGTCGCCGAAGCCGGGGACCGGACGACCCCAGTACTCGTGATCGCGGAAGCGGCGCACCTTGTCGCGCGCCACGCGGCGGCAGTAGGCGCGCAGGCGCGGGCAGCGCCCGCAGGCGACGACGGCGTCGCGCACCTGGCGCAGGTCGCGGAACGTCACTGCGCTCACCCGTCGAGCCCGCGGCTCGATTCGTGGACTTCGACACCGAGGGCCGCGAGGATCTCCAGCAGGGAAGCGGGGTCGACCTGCTCCGGCGCATGGACGCCGGGCGCCGCGAGGCGCCCGGTCGCGATCGCCAGCGCCCCGGCCGCGCCGCCCGTGCCGGTGAGATACGCCGTGGCCGTCGCGCCGGCGAGCCTATGCGCCTCGGCGTGGGTCATCGCGGCATGCAGGACCTGGACGACGCGCCGGCCGGCCTGCCTCCCCTCGACCTCGACCAGGACGATGGCGGCGCCGCGGACGCGCCCGCCGAGATCGGCCGGCTGCGGCAGGACCGCGGCGAGGACCGACAGCGGCCGCACCCGGATACCGCCGGCGTCGACGGTGTCGCGGCGCGTCATGCCGATGCGGTCGAGGAAGGCAAGCGCCTGCTGCATCGCGTCCGGGACGGCGAGCTTGAAGTCGACATTCCGGACACCCTTGCCGAGGAAGCGCGGCAGCGTGTCGACCTCCTCGTGGGCCATGGTGTAGATCGGCTGGGATCCGACGGGCTCGGGGAAAGGGTAGATCTCGCGCCCCGACCAGGGCGGGAGCGTGCGCCAGGCGCCGTCGGCGAAGACCCGCCCCGGCGACACCGCCTCCTCGATGAAGGTCTCGATCGAAAACAGGCAGGCGAGCGGCAGGTCGTCGCTCTCGGAAAACTCGCCGTCGCGCACCCGCACCGCATCGACGGCGTCGAGGCGGTCGGCGCCGCGGCGCGCCATGACGTTGCTGATGCCGGGATCCTCCCCCATGCCGTGCAGGGCGATGCGGCCGGCGTCGCGCCAGGCGGGGTCGCGGCGGAACTGGTCCTCGTCGCCGGCGGCGAGGTCGACATAGTGGCAGCCGGCCGCGAGCGCCGCGTCCATGACGGCGCCGTTGAAGCGCGGCACCACGGCGTTGACCACGAGGTCCGCGCCCTCGAGCAGGCGGCGGAGTGCCTTGGGATCGCCGGCGTCCGTCTCGACGACACGCAGGTCGCCGCCGTCCGGGGAATCATCGCCGCGCGCCGCGGCGAGCGCGGCCACGAGGTCGAGGGCGCGCCGTGGGTCGCGGTCGGCGAGTGTCAGGCCGGTGATGGCGGGGTGGCGGGCCAGGTGCCGGGCGATGACGCCGCCGACGGCGCCCACCCCCAGCAGCACGCTCCTCACTGACGTCTCTTGAGCACCACGAGGGTGACGTCGTCCCCGTAGGTGCGGCCGGCGCAGTGTCCCGCCATCGCCTCGGTGACCACGCGGACGATGTCGGTGGGTGTCCTGTTGCGCTCCTGTGCGACCAGCGCGGCGAGGCGTTCCTCGCCGAACTGGTCGCCCTCCGGCGCCGAGGCCTCGCTGACACCGTCGCTGTAGCAGACGAGGATGTCGCCGGGCTCCATCGTCAGGGTGTACGGCTTGTAGGTCGAGTGGTCGATGAGACCGAGCGGCGGCCCGCTCTGGGCCAGCTGGTCGAGGCCGCCCGTGGCACGCACCAGGTACGGCGGCGTCTGGCCGGCGTTGACGTAGGTGAGGGTGTGCGTCGCCGGGTCGAGGACGCTGTAGAAGAAGGTCACGAAGCGGTTGTCGGGGACCGTCTTGCACATCACCCGGTTCATGCGCGTGATCGTCTCGTCCGCCGACATGCCCAGCTCGGACAGCGCCCGCAGGCTCGCCTGGAACGACGCCATCAGGAGCGCCGCCGGCATTCCCTTGCCGGCGACGTCGCCCAGGCAGACTGCGATGCGGCCGCCGTCGAGGTCGAGATAGTCGTAATAGTCGCCGCCGACGGCGCGGCACATGAGGCTGGTGCCGAAGACATCGTAGCCGTTGATGGGCGGCCCGTCGGCCGGCAATAGGTGATTCTGTATCTCGGCGGCCTTCTGGATCTCCTGCTCCATGCGCTCGGCGGCGACCGCCTGCTCGAACAGCCGGGCATTCTCGATCTTGACCGCGGCGACGTTCGCCAGGTGGGTGAGCAACCTCAAGTCATCGAGCCGGAACAGCCCGGCGCGCTGGCGGCTGTCGACGTAGATGAGGCCGATCACGTCGCGGTTGTTCCAGAGCGGCACGCACATCAGCGAGCGGATCTGCTGGATCTCGACGCTCGCCCCGGCCTTGAAACGGTCGTCGACCAGGGCGTCGGAGGTCAGGATCGACTCCTGGTTCTGGATGACCCGGTTGGCGATGGTCCGGCTGATGGTGATCGACCGGCCGGCCTCGGCCGGCGGGACGCGCACGACGTGCGGCTGGAGGATCTCCCCCTCGCGCAGCATCAGCAAGCCGCGCTCGAACTTCACCGCCTTGGCGGCGAGATCCATGATCTTGTCGAGCAGCTCGTTGAGAGGCCGGTGGAAGACCAGCTCTTTGTCGGCCTCGAACACGATCCCGAGCGCCGCCGCGGCCAGGCCGCCCTCCTCGGAGATCGCCGGCGTCGCGCCCGGCGTGCGTCCCTTGGTGGAGAGGGGCGGCGCGGTGGCGCCGACGATCACCGACATGCCGGCCATGTTCGGCGTCTTGAGATCGTCGACCGACAGGTGGATCGTTCCCGGTCCCACCGGCGCCGGCAGGTCCTTGAACTCGACCTCGCTCTTGGGGTGGCCGTTGAAGACCAGGCTCGTCGTTCCCAGGCGGATACGGTCGCCGGGCTTGAGGGCAGATGGGGTGTCGATCCGCTTGTCGTTCAGGAAGGTGCCGTTCTTCCCGCCGGCATCGAGGATGAAATAGCCGTCCGGGCGCTTGACGATCTCGGCGTGCAGCCGCGATACGTTGAGATCCTGGAGCACGAGGTCGCTCGCGGACGACCGGCCGATCTTGAGATTGGCGACGGTCAGGTCGAACTTCGCGGTCGAGCCGTCGGGGTTGACGATGGTCAGGAAATCCATGCCGGCATGCTACCGTGTCGCCGCGGCAGCGGTCAACGCGGCGCCGGCCGTGGGGCGAGGCAGAGGAGCCGGCCCCTGTAGTAGGATGCGTGGGCACGGGGAAGGACCCCGTGACCTCAGGGAGGGGACACCCATGAAACGCTTCATCCTGGCAGGCGCGATGCTCCTGGCGCTGGCGGCATTCCAGCCGGCGGCCGCGCAGGACGACTGGAACGTCAAGTTTTTCGGGGCGATGGCCTATGTGGCGCCGCTCGGCACGGAGGACGTGACGATCGGGAGCATCACCGATTCGGTCCAGGCGTCGAACGAGACGGGATGGGAGGTCGGTCTCGAGTTCCGGTTCGCCAAGATCCTCGGTCTCGAGCTCTCCTACCTCAACTCGACGCAGGATGTCGAGTTCGGCGACACGACCATCGCCAGTGTCGACCTCACGCCGTACAACGTGGCCCTCAACTTCCACCTGTTCCCCAACAAGTACTTCGATTTCTACATCGCCCCTGTGGCCGCGTACGTGAACTGGGGAGACATCGAGTACACCGATGGCACGAGCGAATCGGCCGATTCCGAGATCGCCTACGGTGCGGCGGTCGGGCTGGACATCAGCTTCAACAAGAGCTTCGCGTTCATCGGCGGGGTGCGCTGGCTGTCGCTCGACATCACGCCGGATGATCCGACCGCTCCGGACGACGACTCCCTCGCGGTCGATCCGTTGTTCGCCCGGGTCGGGTTCGCGTTCCGGTTCTAGAAGGGTGTCCGAGTCATCAGCCTGCCGTTGACACCGGCTGCCGATGTGGTGGTCGGCCGCATGCGCTGCTGTCCGGAGAATCCTGATCTGAGCCCATCGCCGGGTTGAGGCTGCGGTCTGTCGCCTGTTACCGCGCGTCGCCATGACCTCGCGAACCGGCCAGAGGAGAGTCGTCTGGCCCGGCGAGCGGCCCGCTCCAGGAGGGCGGGACCGCCATCGGGGCCGGTCGTGCAGGTCGGCGGCGGCATCGAGACCTACGAGCAACGCGCCGCCGACCACCCGGTGTACGCCTCCGCCTCCGCCTGCTCCGCTGCCTGCCCGGCGCCCGGCGCCACCGCCGCGCGCGCCGCCGACCAGACAACGTCCTCGACCCAGGCGACCAGCGGGCCGTCAACCCGGTCGGGACTGAACTCCCACGCCAGCAGGCCGTCCGGCAGCACGTGACAGCGCACATGGTCGCGGTGGATGCCCTGGAGATGGTGCGTGGCGCACAGCACCGCCAGGTTGGCGTCGTCGTCGGAGCCGCCGCGCGAGCGAAACCGGACGTGGTGCACTTGCAGGTTACGCCGCGCCGTGCAGCCGGGGACGCGGCAGCGCCAGCCGTCGCGCTCGAAAATGCGATAGCGACGACGCCAGGCCGGGCCGGCGCGGACGCTCCAGGTGGCGAGGAACGAGTCGAGGATGGCGAGGACGCATTCACCGTCGCCGAGCGGCCGGCCCGCACGCTGACGGCAGACCGCGAGGGCCTCGTGCCAGAGCGAAGCGACTTCGTTCGGTGCCCAGAAGCGGATGCGCGTCCGCGGAGCGGGATCGGGTGAGGAGTATGCCGGGGTCGCCGCCCCGGACGCGGGCCCCGTCTCCATCGGCTCGAGTCGCGGCCGGTGCGGAGGCCGGGTTGGCGGCTGGGGCGGTGGCTCGGGCGGCGTCCGGGCCGGCGTCGACAATTGCACACGGCCGTCGGGGTCGAGGCCGGGCGGCCCCGACGGCGCGAAGCCAGCCTCGGCCAGGGCAACCTCCTCGATCAAGCGCCTGACGGTCACTGCCTCGGCGAGGCGGAGCCACCGATCTTCGTTTCGTTCGGTGGCGACGCGCGCGATGTTCGAGGCTTTGACCCAGGAGATGGTCCCACCACGGTAGGCGCTCTCGATGCGGGGGAGCAGGAGGAGGCGCCGATCGAGGGCGACGAGCTGCCAGGCGCGGCGGACACCGAGCCCGAGCCGCTCGCGGCAGTAGCGCGAGAACGACAGGAAACCCAGCTCGCGGTGGAGCCGGCGGCCGGCGAACACCCGCAGCAGCCGGCCGAGGTTCCACGAGACGTTCTGTCGCAGGCGGACCAGTTCCCGGAGCTTCGCGTCCCGTCCGCGGTCGGTGTCGGAGGGGTCGTCGCGGACCGAGTCGGGCAGCACGACCAGCGGGCGATCATCCGGGTAGTAGGAATCGCCGGAAGCCGCGCCGTCCCACGCGCGGGCCTCGCTGTCCGCCGCGAGGGCAGCGAGCACCTCTTCGAAGAGCTCTATGCCCGCATCGCTCGCCGCCTTGTCCGCGCCCTCGCCGGCGCTGCCTGAGGGCGGGCAGTAGTCGTCCGGGGACACGGGTGGACCGTCGGCTTCACTGCCTCCCGGTGGGGCGCCGGAGTCTCCGGCCGTCGCCGTCGCCGCTCCGGTCGCCGCTGCCGTCGCCGCTCCGGCTGCCGTTGCCGTCGCGGCCGCCGAGTCATCCGCCCGGCCACCCCGATCCGCGAGCGATCGGGACAGGGTGAGGGCGAGATCGGGGAAACCCGACAGGTAGTCGGCCGCGATGTACTCCACGCTCCTCCAGACGGGGTCGCTCGCCCCCGAGGATCGCCGCGCCAGCTCGAGAGCCGCTTCCCAGCGCGCGCGCACGCCGGCGGGGGCGTTGAAGCAGATGAACTCGCCCGCGATCGGCGGGTCGTCATCGACGGACGGGATGGCGTCCCGTCGCGCATCGCGGGGCGACGCCTCGGTGGACTGATCGGCATCGCGACGATCGCGCTCGCCCGTCGCAGGGTCGTCCGTCGCCGTATCCCCTGCGCCGGCCGCCTCCGCCCCCGCCACCCCGGCTGCGGCTCTCACCTCGACTTCGAGCCGGCGCACCGTCGTGGCCTCCGCCCGGGCGAGCCATTCCGCTTCGTTCGAGGGCGTCACGACGCGCAGCAACAACTGCACCTGGCTCAGGGAGACGCGGCCCGCCTCGAAGGCCGCAGAGAGTCGGGGGAGATCGCCGAGGCATCGCGCCAACGCCAACAACGTTTGCACGCGTCGCGCCGGAAGCCCCAGTCGCTCGGTCGCGTAGTCGGCAATCCGGGCGAAGCCGAGAGAGAGGTACCCGGAGGAGGCGTCCAGGCGATGCAGCAGCAGCCCGAGCCGGAGATCGATCGGCTGGCGGATCCGCGCCAGCCGGCGAAGGTGGCGATCGAGGAGGAGTGCCGCGAGGTCAGGGAACGTCCCGCGCGAGTCGCTGCGCCAGGGCGGCGCCAGCAACTCGTTCGGGACGAGCACGGCCTCCGGGGTCAGACGAACGGCGCCATCGCCCGCGTTCGCCGCGGGAGCGTGAACTCCTGGCATGGCCGACGGTCTCCGCGCGACGCGGGGCGGCGTTCATCGCGGCTGGTGTAAATTACGGCAATACATCCTCCGAGTCAAGTGTTTTTTTGAGCTTTTTCCTTGGGGCAGGGAGGGAGAATGCGAGGCGGCCTCGGCAAGGAAGCCGGGACGGCGCCGGCCCGCGCGGACCGGCGTTTCCCCACCCCGTTCCGCGGGCCGTCGTAGATGTGGTAAGAATCCCGCCAACGACGCCCCGACAGCGAGCGCGGAAACCATGGACAAGCTGGAGCGGCTGTACTCCCTGCATTCTCTCCTCGACGGCCGCCGCACTGCGGTCCCCCTGGCGGAAATCCGCGAGCGGCTCGAGTGCTCCCCGGCGACCGCGAAGCGCGCCATCAGGGAGGTGCGGACCCTGCTCGGCGCCCCGCTGATCTACGACGCCTCCCTGGGCGGCTACCGTTACGCCCCCGAGGAGGGTGAACGCCGCTTCGAGCTTCCCGGCCTGTGGCTCAAGGCCGAGGAACTCGCCGCGCTCGTGACCTTGCGCGAGGTGCTCGCGCGCCTGGAGCCGGGGCTTCTTAACGAGGCGCTGGCGCCGCTCGCCCGGCGCCTCGACGAGCTGCTCGCACGGCGCAGCCTCGGCCTCTCCGAGGTCGCACGGAGGGTGCGGGTCATCTCGCAGCATGCTCGCGCTCCCGGCGCGTCGTTCGCCCCCGTGGCCAGGGCCGTGCTCTCCCGCCGGAGGCTCGCGTTCTCATACACCCGGCGAACGGACGGCCAGGCCGGCGAGCGCCAGGTCTCTCCGCAGCGCCTGACGCGATACCGCGGCTGCTGGTATCTCGACGCCTGGTGTCACGATCGCAACGCGCTGCGCAGCTTCGCCCTGGAGCGCGTCGCCGATGCCCGCGTGCTGCAGGACCGGGCTCTGGACAGTTCCGAGCCCGAGATGGAGGCCCACTACGCCGACGCCTACGGCATCTTCGCCGGGCCGGCGACCAGCACCGCGGTCCTGCGCGTGGCGCCGCGCCGTGCCCGCTGGGTCGCGGACGAAGCCTGGCATCCGCGGCAGTCCGGGGCGTTCCGGGAGGACGGTTCCTACGAGCTCCGCATCCCGTACGGGCGCGCGGACGAGCTGATCATGGACATCCTGCGGCTGGGATCCGACGTGGAGGTCGTCGGGCCGGCGAGCCTGCGCGGGGAGGTGGCGGAGCGCCTCAGGACGGCGGCCTCGCTGTACGATGGCGGCGCCCGCGGTGCCCGGCGGGCGGCGGCGTCCCGCGGGGCCGGCCGGGCAGGCGCGAAAAAAACCGGGCGGCGGGTCAGGAAATGAGCCACCGGGGTGGTAATCAGAGAACATCGCGAGGAGGGCGGATGGCGCGTCGTGAGGCCACTTCGATCGCCGGACCCACCATTGCGGAGGTGCTGAAGGAGTTCCTTGCCGAGCAGCGGCCCCGCCTCGCGGCGAGGACCTTCGCCCGCTACGAGTACGTGATTCAATTGCTCGAGCGCAGCCTGAACGGCTTCGCCCATCAGTCGCTCGACAAGGCGGACGCCGCCCGCTTCGAGCGCCTCTTCGACGCCACGGGAGAGGACCATCGCGAGTTCTGCGACGTCTTCGGGCCCGGGCAGATCCTGCCGAACGTGGGCGAGTTCCTCGGCTACTTCATGGTTCGCAAGGTGGTCGCGGGCGCGGAGACCCTGCGCGCCGCCGGCACGGTCACGAAGAAGCTCGCCTCCTGGCTGGCGGTGAAGGGGTACGTGCAGGAGGTAGATGCCGGCGAGGCCGCGGAGCGCGGCCGGGACGCGGCCCGCGACCTCCCGAAGGCGGGGAAGCTGGCCTCCCTCCTGCGCGCGTTTGCGGACGGGCGCGAGCGCGGCCGCCGGGGCGACGAGATCGAGGACCATTTCAGGCTCACGCGCCTGGGACCGGGCACGATATGGGTCGAGGCGATGGTCGACGGCCGGGAGCTCGGCCCCATCAAGATCCCCGAGGAGATCCGCCGCCGCTGCCGGGTCGGCTGGACGATCTCCGGTGTCGTCGGCCGCGCCGGTAGGACGTGGCGGCTCGTCGAAGCGTGGAACGTGTACCCGGAGTGATCATGGGCCGAGCGAAGGGCGCCGCGAGGAAGGGCTCGGTTCTCGAACGGCTGGAGACTGCGGAGGCGGAGGGTGTGCTGCGCCGCCTCCTGGCGGCTCATCCGGCCCTCCGGGCGGAGGCGGAGACGATCGCCCGGTCGCAGATGGGAACGGTGAGCTTCGAGGTCGTTGCGGACGAGGTCGACGAGGCCGCGCGCTCTCTCGATATCGACGACCTCAACAGGCGCGCGGGACGGCACGAGTGGGGGTATGTCGAGCCGACCGAAGCGGCGTGGGAGATCCTCGAGGAGACAGTGCAGCCGTACATCGTGGACATCAAGCGCCGGATCGACCTCGGACTGGAGGCCGACGCCTTGGAGATCTGCAAGGGCGTGGTGCTCGGGCTCCACCGCATCGAACAGGCCAAGGCCGGCGGCCTCCTGGAGTGGGCTCCCGATTTTCCCGCCGAGGCCGCGGGCGATGTCCTCGAGACCTGGTGCAGGGGAGCCGGGGCGCGGAAGGTCGCCGGCAGAGGCCCGCGGCGAATCCGCCCGCCGTTGCCGCAGGAGTTCACCGACGGCCTCGTCCCGGCATGGCGCGAGATGATCGAGCGGATTGTGTCTCGGAGGAGGTGAAGGCGCCCGATGGGGTCCAGGAGCTTCGACGAGTTCTTCAGGAAAGCCGTGGGCGATGCCCCCTTTCCCTTTCAGCGGGCATTCGCGGAAGCCCCGATCCTCCCGCAGCTCGTTCACATCCCCACGGGCCTGGGCAAGACGGCGATGGTCGTTCTCGGCTGGCTCTGGCGGCGCTACGGTGGTGACCAAGAGCGGATTGCAGCGACGCCGCGACGACTGGTCTACTGCCTCCCCATGCGCGTTCTCGTGGAGCAGACACGGGACTGCGCGATCGCCTGGTTACAGAGGTTCAACCTGCTCGGTGGAACGGCGCAGTTCGAGGAGAAAGACGGCAAGAAGACCCTACGGTCATACACGCCCGACCGGGACAATCCCGGCCAAGTCACCGTGCAGGTCCTCATGGGCGGCGAGGACGAGGACGATTGGGACATCCACCCCGAGCGCGAGGCGATCCTCGTCGGCACCCAGGACATGCTGCTCTCGCGCGCGCTCAACCGTGGGTACGCTGCGCGCCGCTCGCGCTGGCCGATGCAGTTCGGATTGCTTCACACCGACTGCCTGTGGGTGTTCGACGAGATCCAGTTGATGGGTACCGGTCTGGCGACCACGGCTCAACTGGAAGCATTCCGGCGGATGCTGGGGTCGAAGGACGGCCATGGCTGTCAGAGTGTCTGGATGTCCGCGACGATGCGGCGCGATTGGCTCAAGACCGTGGACTTTGCGTCCTTTCTCGAGGATGCACGGGAGCTCGCGTTCGACTTCGGCGAAGAGATCAAGGCCGACGGACTGGATGAGAAAGCTCGCAAGACTTTGGAGGACCGCTGGAAGGCCAGGAAGCCGCTGGCGAAGGCTGAGGCGGCGATGGGCGACGCGGCGAAGCTGGCGGAAGAGGTACGCAGTGCCCACAAGCCCGGTACGCGGACGATCGTCGTCGTGAACACAGTCAAACGGGCATGTGCGCTGTTTGCAGCGCTGAACAACGCCGGCGGCCACCACCCGAAGAAGGGAAGGACGCGCAATAGGACACGGGACTCGGAGAAGGACGGGGAGGCGCCCGCCGCTTCCGAAACCAAGCTGGTCCTGCTGCACTCGCGCTTCAGGCCCGATGACCGCAAGAGGCGGGTGGAAGAAGCGCTCGCGGATATCAAGTCGGGCGAGCCGGGCACCATCGTCGTCAGCACGCAGGTGATCGAGGCCGGAGTGGACGTGAGCGCCACGACACTGTTCACCGAACTGGCCCCCTGGGCGTCGCTCGTTCAGCGCTTCGGAAGGTGCAACCGCCGGGGCAAGGGCAACGACGACACCGGAGTGCGGTGGATAGACGTTCCCGAGAAAGAGGCAGCGCCCTATGACGTGAGCGACCTCCGGACGGCACGGAGGCATCTCAAAGGGTTGGAGAGGAAGGGCGTCGGTCTTGACCAACTCGGCGTGTATATCAAGGGAATGAACGACGACGATCAAAAGACGTTCTTCAAGTTCGAGCACACCCACGTCGTCCGCCGCAAGGACCTGATCGACCTGTTCGACACCACGCCGGACTTGGCGGGCAACGACATCGATATCGACCGCTTCGTCCGCGAGGCCGAGGAGAGCGACGTGCGCGTCTTCTGGCGCTGGTGGGACCAGCCGAAAGGCTACGAATCCCCGCCCGAGGATGAACCGCCGCGGCGGGAAGAACTCTGCCCCGCGCCGATCGGAAGCCAGAAAAACACTGGCTTCCGAGACTTTGCAGGCAAGCACGCCGGCAAGATCTTCCGATGGAGCTTCCTCGACAACAAGTGGGAGAAGGTGCGGGGGGCCGATGCCGCGAGAATCGCTCCGGGGCAGGTCTTTCTCGTCCACGCTGACGCCGGCGGGTACTCGGGCGAACGGGGGTGGGACCCCGCGTCCGCCGTCAGGGTTTCTCCCGTGCTATCGGAGGAAGGACCTGTCCCCGCCGACGCGAACGAGGCCGACCCCCTGTCGCGCCTGGCGGTATGGCAGACCATAGCCGAACACGCGGACGACATATGCCGTGCGCTGGAGCGTGTCCTGGCCACCCTGCCCTTGACACCGAGTGAGGTAGACGCCCTCCGCCATGCCGCGCGCTGGCACGATCGGGGGAAGGCACACGACGTTTTCCAGGCGGCTCTGCCCGAAGGTGTTCCGGACGCAGCGATGGTCTGGGCCAAGGCCCCGAAGAAGGGATGGAGGCGGTACAATCGCAGACACTTCCGCCACGAGCTCGCCTCCGCACTTGCGGTGCTTGACCCACGGAACAACGAGATTCCCGAAGGGCTCCGCGACCTCGTCGCCTACCTCGTGGCCGCGCACCACGGCAAGGTACGGCTGTCGATCCGTTCGCTGCCGAACGAAAAGCACCCCGACGGCGGTCGTCGCTTCGCGCGAGGCATCTGGGAAGGCGACGTCTTACCTGAGACGAATCTCGGTGGCGGGGCAATTGCGCCCCGCGTGGTGCTCTCACTCGAGCCCATGGAACTCGGCCTATGCGAGCAGCCGCCTTTCGCCGGCCGACCCTCCTGGGCCGAGCAAATGATCGGCCGGCGTGACGAGCTCGGCCCGTTCCGTCTGGCTTACCTGGAGGCGATCCTGCGGGCGGCCGACATGCGGGCGTCGCGGCCGCCGTCTCTGACGCCGAACAACGGGAGACAGACGGCATGAAGTTGAAGAGTGTCGAAGCAATTGTGGAAGTGCTCAACGGCGCCAAGGTCCGCTACCTCGTGGTCGGAGGTCTGGCGGTCATCGCCCATGGTTATCTGCGGTTCACCAAGGACGTGGACTTTGTCGTCCAGTTGCGGCCCGACAACATCAAGCGCGCCTTCGGGGCCCTCGCCGCTCTGGGATATCGTCCCCTGGTGCCGATCACCGGAGAGCAATTCGCCGACGCCTCAAACCGTGAACGCTGGATCCGCGAGAAGGGCATGATGGTGCTTCAGCTTTGGAGCGACCATCACCGGGAGACACCCATCGACGTTTTCGTGACCGAGCCGTTTGACTTCGATACAGAATACGAAGGAGCCTTGCGGAAGTCCCTGTTTGGCCGCTTCGAGGTGCGTGTGGTTTCCATTTCCACTTTGATCGACATGAAAGTGGCTGCGGGCCGTCCTGAAGACGTGATAGATGTCGAGCACCTGCGCCTGAGGTTGGATGACCATGAAGGGCGCTGATCCCCCACGTACCGAAGAAGACATCGACTGGAGCCTGACCAGCTGGGAGGGCTCGCGTCGCGAGCAATTGCGCCGCTGGGCAGAGCTTCCACTTGATCGCGCGATCATGGCCTTGGAAGAGATGGAGGCGCTATTCCGGAATCTGGAAGCCGTGCCATCGAGCGTGCCGGAGGTACGCGAGCCCCCAGTCGCGTACGGCCGAGACGCCGCACCGTGCGATCTGCCGCTGGCCGGCTGCACGCCCGAGCCGCTGATGGCCTATCTCAAGGCCTTGGGCGTCCTGCGGTTAGTCAGCGAGCAGAAGGACGAGCGTGTCCGCGGCTGGTGGCGCAACGATGTCTTCTGGCTGCGCTCGCCGGTACTGTTCGGTGGAAAGGACACGGACAAGGAGAAGCAGGACGCGTTGATCGAGTTTTTCCTGGTGAAGTACACGCCAACGCCTCTCCTTGCTCCGTGGAACGCAGGTTCTGGCTTCTACTTGAAATGGGATGAGAAAAAGACCGCATTCAAGCAACGCGAAGCGACCGATGCCCTGTCGAGAATCGAGTCTTCCACAGCCAACCGGTTTCAGCCGTACAGGGACCAGATCCAAGCCGTCAAGAAGTCTTTGAAGACGTCGGCCAAGGTCGTTGATCCTTCGAAACAGATCGCCGAGGTTCGTACTCGCGGACAGCGAGAGGGCTGGAACAAGAGGAAGACGGATGCAGAGGTCAAGAAACTGCTCGATAACCAAATGCTCCTTTCGGCGGACGGCGCAATCCTCGCCATGGAGAGATCGGACAAGGATGCCCTCGTGCTGCGTAATCGCAGTCGGCTGCTGCACGATGCATCCCTGCGTTGGATCGATGCCGCCTTCGTCATTCGGACCGGACAGGAGAAGAACCGAACCGAGGCGCCGCTGCTGGGGACCGGCGGGAACATCGGCAACAGCGACTTCTCGGCGCGGTTCATCCAAACCTTGATCTCGTGCATCCCGTTCGCGGGGGGCGAGACGTCGACGGACGAGTCGACCAGACTGTTGCGGAACTCACTCCTCGGGGGACCTGTGCCGGGGCTTTCCGGACTGGCTGTTGACCAGTTCGATCCGGGTCGAGCAGGGGGAGCCAACATGACCCAGGGCATGGAGGGGGAGCCCCAGTTGAACCCGTGGGACTATGTCCTGATGTTGGAGGGTGCTGTCGTGCTCCGGAGTGCGTCGAGCAAGAGGTTCGGAGCCGGCTCCACGGGATCGTCATTCCCATTCGCCGTCGACAGCACCGAGGCCGGATTCGCCACTTCCGGGCCTGACATCACCCGGGGCGAGCAGTGGCTTCCCCTGTGGCATCGAGCGAGTACGGCTGCGGAGATCGAGGCATTGCTCGCCGAGGGCCGGTCGGAGTTGGGACGCCGGCGTGCTCGAAGTGGCGTGGAGTTCGCGCGAGCAGCCGTGTCGCTTGGCGTCGATCGAGGTATCAGACAATTCGTTCGTATTCAGTATCAAGCCAGGTTCGGCGATAACTACCTGGCGAATGTCCTCGGGCGTGTGGACACGTCGTCTCAGGAGGCGGTCGATCTTCTCCATCAGATCGATCCCTGGCTCGTCCACTTCCGTTCCGGTTGTGCGGCCGAGAACGCGCCCGCGCGGTTCGGGCGCACCTTGCGACGGATCGACTCGGCCGTCTTCGACTTCTGCCGCTACGGTGGCCCCTCGTTCTTTCAGCAGATCTTGGTCGCCCTCGGGCGCGCCGAGCGCGAGTTGACGACCGCCGAGCACTTCCGGGACAAGCAGAAGATCAGACCGTTGGCCGGGCTCTCCGCGGCATGGCTCGCTGCGTCGAACGACGGCTCGCCCGAGTTCACCGTTGCCCTCGCCCTCGCGTCCGTTCACGACCCCGAGAACAAGATAGGCCCCATCCGCGCGAACCTGGAGGCGGTGGACTGGAAGAAGCACAACCGCGCGTGGGCGGAGAAGGACCGCGCCGTCGTCTGGAATGCCGCCGATCTCGCCACGAACCTTGCAAGCGCCCTCCAGCGCCGGGTTATGGACGGCGACCGAGCCGGCTGCGAACGGCTGCCTCTGGAGTCGAGCTTTGCGGTGCCGCTCGACACGATCGCGGCGTTCATCGCCGGCAGACTTGACGACGCGCTCATCGAGAGTCTGGTGTGGGGCCTGGTGCTCGTCGATCTACGCCGTCAAGGGGATCAGAAGAAGATCGTTCCGGCCTCGCCAGCCGACCTTCTGACGCTCCCGCGCGACTATGCCCTCTTGAAGCTCCTATTCCTGCCTCGCCCGCTTGTGCCTGAACGGATCGGCGACAAGGTGCGGTGGCGCCTTGCCCGGCGCATGCACGATGGCCAGGTCGAACCCGGAATCGTCATACGTCCCGAGCAGCGCCTCCTCGCCCTGTTACGTGCCGGCGGGGTAGGCGAGGCGTGCAGGATAGCTGCGCGCCGTTTGCGCGTCTCCGGCCTGCTCCCGATGCCCGGACCGCTCACGACAGGCGCAATGCGCGACGACAACTGGTCGGACCGTTCCTCGGACCACCGCAGCGTTCGAAGGCTCGCCCCGGCTCTGCTCATTCCAATATCGTCGTCGTCCGTGAACGATCTCATTCACTCTGTTTGCCGCGACATGTCCGCCGCTGCCGAAGCCCTTGCCGTGTCTTCGGAAGGAGAAACCGGTCCATGACTATCGACTACACCGCTCTCGCCAAGGTCCCACGCCTGCTCATGGAAGCGAAACTGAGACCGCTGCAGGGCAGTCGCTTCCAGCCCACCGGCTTCGCCGACCTCGGTCCGGCTCGGTACACGCTCCCCGACGGCACGGAAATGCTCCTGGTCGAATCGGCACAGTCCGTGGCCAACCGTCTGGAGCTAGCAGTCTGTCAGGAGGACCGCCGAACACTGCTTCCCGATCTTGACGGCATTCCCTATGTCAAGAGCACGCAGAACGGCGAGATGCTCACGACCTCCTACTTGGAAGCTCACCGTCTTTCGTCACCATACCTCCTCGACGACACGTGGGCGAAGAAGCTCGCCGGAGAGATGAATCTCCGTGACAACTTCGCGCTGAATGAACGATCCATATCCCGCACGCTGTTCAAGTACGACCCGTCAACGCTACTGCATGGTGTTTGGCTCAGCTTGAAGCAGTATAAGGATGTCTTCTCCGGTGGCCGGGTTCGCGTCGTGCGCGCTCTCTCTGGTTTCATCGAGGCCGTGGGCGTTCAGCCCGCGGAGCATGGTGGCACGAAGTTCGACAAGAACTTCGCGAGGACAGAGGAGAATGCCGACGCCGAAACGGGGTATGGCACGCTTCCCTTCCATCGCACCGATTTCGTCGCCCAAGAGATCAAGGCCTTCTTCAACCTGGACCTCGCCCTCCTCCGTGGCTATGGCCTGCCAGTTGACGCCACGAGGCTCCTCATTGCCCTGGCCCTCTTCAAGATTCGCCGGTTCCTCTCCACCGGCCTGCGCCTGCGTACGGCCTGCGATTTGGAGCCGATGGGCGAAGGGCTGTACGCAACCCGGCCCGATGGGTTCACGATCCCCGACGAAGTCGCTCTCCTCACCGAGTGCAAATCGCTGATAACAACTTGTACCAAGACGAAGCTCTTCGCCGACTCGATCCATACCGAGGTCAAGTGGCAGCCGCCGAGGAAGAGCGAATCGAGAGGCGAAGGGAGCGCTGCGGTCGAGACGGAGGACGAGGAATGATCGCCATTTCCCTGCGCTTTCTCGCCGGTCGCTACCACGCTACGCCGTGGGGTCGGCACGTCAACGAGGGAGCGGTCGAATGGCCGCCCTCGCCTTGGCGAATCCTCCGGGCCCTGGTCGCGACGTGGAAGCGCACGCTTCCAGATCTCCCCGAGCACGAAGTCCGCCCAATCCTCGAGGCCCTCGCCGACGCGCCGCAGTTCGCCCTTCCGCGTGCCTCCACAGGGCACACGCGCCACTACATGCCTTGGGAAAAGAACTGGAAGGCCGAAGCGCCCGAGAAGGCGAAGACAAAGGTCTTCGACGCCTTTGTCGCCATTGATTCGCGGGCTGAGACGATCGTGGCCTGGCCGGATGTGGCGCTTAGCGACCCCCAGCGCGACGTGCTTGCCCGGATTCTCGCCAACCTCGGCTACCTCGGCCGCTCCGAGTCCTGGTGCGAGGCCGCGCTTGCGGACGGCGCCGTCAGTCCTTCCCGGCCTGTGTGTCGCCCTCTTACAGGCAACGTGCTCGCTGCTCAGGAGATCGTGCGGGTGCTCTGTCCGGACCCTGCGAGCGCCCTTGCCGACAAACACGTCGTCACTGTCACGAAGAAGACGACGGGCCGTGGGAAAAACAAGCAAACCATGGAGGAGCGATCGACGACTTACGACCCTGCGTGGAATCTTTGCATGGAGACGCTGCAACTGCACAGGGAGCGGTGGTCCGACCCACCTGGATCGCGCTGGGTCCCGTACACGCGCCCGCGTGACTGCTTCAAGATTGACCCACGGCCGCGATCACCCCGGGCCGGGGAGCGCGCCCGCATTCATGTCGTCCGCTACGTTCTCGACTCGACCGTCCTCCCTTTGGTAACCGAGACGCTGCCCGTCGCCGAAGCGGCAAGGCGGGTACTGATGGGCATCCACGGCCGACTCACAGGGGAAAGTGACGTTCCAGGGCGTTCCAGCATGCTGTCCGGCAAAGATGAGCAAGATCAGCCGCTGGCTGGTCATTGCCACGCGTATTACCTACCAACCGACGAGGATGGCGACGGCCGGCTGGACCACCTCACAGTTTATGCCGCGGGGGGTCTCGGACCCGATGAACGACGCGCCTTCGACCGTTTGACCAAGCTTCAGACTGGCCGCGAGGGCGAGGAGCGCCACCCGCTGCGCCTTCTCCTGCTGGGCATGGGTGCATCCGAGGAGTACAGCCCCGGCCCCTTGCGCGTGTCGAAGTCATGGGAGTCCGCGACACCGTACATCGCAACGCGCCATGCGAAGACCAGGGGGCGGAACCGGATAGACTTGGCCTCGCCCGAGGCACGGGCCGCTTTCCTCCAAGGCGACCTGCGCGCCCAGGTGGCTGCCGTTCGGCCGGACCTGGCGGCCGCGGGGGCGCCGGAGATGACCATCGAACCAGCCTGGGACGAAAACCGTGTTTACAAGGTCGCGGCGCGCTGGCGGACCATTCAGTTCAAGCGCTTCCGTCGCAAGGCCGGAGACGACGGCGGCCGGCGCCTCGCCGGTGCCTTTCGGTTGATCTTCAGCCGCCCCGTGCGTGGCCCGATCACGCTGGGCTGGTCGAGTCATTTCGGCATGGGCCTGTTCGCCCCCGGGGGTGGCTCCTCCGAGGAAGAGTAATGGCGAAAGGACGCAGGGACGGCGTGGGTGGCCAGAAGGAGATCCTCGTCGACGCCTACGGCGACGACGAGCAGCTCTGGGCGATCCGGCAGGCGTTCGAGGACGAGGTGCCGCTGCCGGCGGACGCGTTCGTCATCGGCGAGCCGGTGTCGGTCGTCGCCATCGCTTACGACGGCAACACCCGCCGTGGACTGACTGCGATCTGCTGGAAGGAAGGGGGCCCAAAACACTCCGTAGCGGCCTCGGACGTGAACTTCCCCGCGGGGTCGGCAGGCACCCGATACGTCGCAGCCTACCGGAGTTGGCTCGGGCTCGATCCGTATCCGGCTGCGGATGTGGCGGTGCCGCGCAAGCCCCGGCGCCACAAGGCGACCAGCAAGGATCTCGACGTGGCTGGCACCGTCGAACTGATCGCCCTCGCGATCAAGGAGAAGGCCGCGCGCTACCGCGTGCTGGGGTCGGGGCGGGCGATCACGCTCCGCGCGCAGCGCATCTGGGACGTGGTGCCCGGCGAGATCGTGAACGTGAAGGTCAGGAAGCAGTGGAGCTATGCAGGCCACCCGTACCTGTCGGGGGAGATCGACGGCCACCGGCTGGATGTGGGAGCGCTCGGGCTCGTCCCGCTCCGCCTCGAGGAGCAAGGCGTGTGGGACCCGGCGGAAGAATACTGGGGCGAGGAGGGTGAGCCTCTCGAGGACTGGGCCCGGCCGATCGTGGCGCGCGGTCCGCGGCCGGAGTACGAAATGGAGCAGGTGCTGCCGGGGGAGGACCGCGACAACCCCGACGACGATGCGATCATCCAGGCGAGCGATCGGAACACTGGCGGCGATCCGCTCGGCGCGCGCAAGATCCTGATGGACCTGCTGGCCGCCGACCTGCGCTGCCTCGACGCCCACGCCCACCTCGGCAACTTCGCCTTCGACCACCAACCCAAAGAAGCACTCCGCCACTACGAGGTCGGTGTGCGCATCGGCGAGTTGTCGCTCGGCGATGCCTTCGATGGCGTGCTTCCCTGGGGCCTCATCGACAACCGCCCGTTCCTCCGGTGCCTGTACGGGTACGGGCTGGGCCTCTGGCGTCTCGACCGTGCAGAGGAAGCGGCTCGCGTGTTCGACCGGATGCTGTGGCTCAACCCGTCGGACAATCAGGGCGCGCGGCTCCTTCTCCCCGCCGTCCAGGCGGGTGAGCGATGGGAGGATCGACCCGGAAGGGACTGACCGACCGGGTGTCCCCGTGCCGGCACGCCGGCCACCGGTGACCCTCCTTGACTCCTGCCCCGGCCTGCCCATCTTCTGTCCACGGACCGCGTCGCCCGGCGCGGGCGGGCGCGCGGCGGGGGAGCCAGCGATGGAACCCGAGGCCCCGGTCCAGGAAGCCGACCCCGACCTCCTCCCGGTTCGAATGCTCAACGAGTTCGTCTTCTGTCCACGGCTTTTCCACCTGATGCACGTGGAAGGGCGCTGGGAGGACAACGTCTACACGGTCGAGGGCCGCTTCGCGCACCGCCGCGGGGAGGAGAAGGACGAGGTCCTCCCCGATGCCTCCCGGCCGGCGGAGCCGGAGGGGGAGCTCCTCGGCGACCCTGCCCCCGCGATCGCGCGCTCCGTTCAGCTCGGGAGCGAGCGCCTGGGACTCATCGCCAAGCTCGACCTCGTGGAGGCCTCGGCCGACAGCGCGGTGCCGGTGGAGACCAAGCGTGGCCGGGTGCCGGATAACCCGGAGCGAAGCTGGGAACCCGAGCGCGTCCAGCTCATGGCCCAGGGGTTGCTCCTGCGCGAGCACGGCTACCGCGTTGACCACGGCTTCCTATATTTCGCCGGCTCCAGGACGCGCGTCGATGTGCCGTTCACGACGGAGCTCGAGGCTCGAACCCTCGCCTACGCCGAACAGGCCCGCCTTGCCGCTCGACGGACCACTCTTCCACCGCCGCTCGACAACAGCCCCAAGTGCAACGGTTGCTCCCTCAACGGCATCTGCCTGCCGGACGAGACCCTGGCGCTCCAGCATGTGCCCCCCGACCCGGTCGCGCCCGAGGTGCGCCGCCTGTACCCCCCGCGCGAGGATGCCGTGCCGCTCTACGTTCAGGAACAAGGGGCCTCGGTTGGAAAGTCGGGCGAGAGCCTGGTCGTCTCCTTCCAGGGAGAGGAGGTGGCCCGCGCCGGCATGAAGGACGTCAGCCAGCTTGTCCTCTGCGGCAACATCTCGGTCAGCGCTCAGACGTTGCACATGCTGTGCGAGGCCGGGATCCCGACCGTCCACCTCTCCATGGGTCACTGGTTCCACGGCATCACGTCAGGCATTACGCTCCGCAATGCCTACAACCGCGCGGCGCAATTCGAGGGGGCCGCCGATCCCGGACGGCGCTTGGCTCTGGCTCGGGCCATCGTGCGCGCCAAAGGCGCGAATCAGCGCACGATGCTCCGCCGGAACGCCGACCCTCGCCCCGAGCGCGAGCTGGTGGAGATGGATCGGTTGGTCGAGGCCGTGGACCGGGCCGGAGCCGTGGACGAGCTGCTCGGCATCGAGGGCGCTTTGGCGGCGAACTACTTTGGCGCCTTCGCGCGGCTACTGCGATCGAACGACGTCGAAACAGACTGGGACTTCAAGAGCCGCAATCGGCGCCCGCCGAAGGACCCGGTCAACGCGTTGCTCTCCTTCGGCTATGCGCTCCTCGCCAAGGAGTGCACCGTGGCCCTGCTGGCCGAAGGATTGGATCCCTGGTGGGGGCTCTACCACCGCCCGCGGCATGGTCGGCCGGCGCTCGCGCTCGACCTCATGGAGGAGTTCCGCCCGCTCGTCGTGGACAGTTCCGTGGTGACCGCGGTGAACACGGGAATGGTACGTCACAAGAACTTCACCCGTTCCGCGTCTGGCTGCATGATGAACCCGGCCGGGAGGAAGGCCTTTATCCGCGCCTACGAGGCCCGCCTCGATCAGCTTGTGACCCATCCGATCTTCGACTATCGGTGCTCATGGCGGACGCTGATCCGTGTCCAGGCCCGGTTCCTTTCGCGATGGCTGCGGAACGATGTTCCCGAATACGTCGGCATGACGACACGGTGAAGGTATGGCTCGCCGGCGCTACCTCTTCTCGTACGACATCAGCGACGACAAGCGCCGCACACGGGTGTTCAAGATCCTGGAGTCCTGGGGCGATCATGCACAGTTCAGCGTGTTCTTCGCCGAGCTGAACCCCACGGAGTTGGCGCGTCTCAAGGGCAAGCTCGACGGAGTGATCAACCACGACGAGGATCAAGTCATGGTCCTCGATCTCGGCGCTGATGCGAATCCTCTCGAAGAGAGGCTCGCGTGTCTCGGAAGGGCGTACTTCCCGCCGGCGAGGGTGTTGGTCGTATGATGGCGTTCAGCAAAGGGGCGACCCCGTCTGAGGGCACATGATGAACGCGAACTCCGAGTCCAGATTCAGCGCCCCTACCCCCAGCCCAACACTTGGGGCAAACGGCTGCTGGCGGCTGCGAGCGGTTCGGTGGTATAAAACCATGCGAAGTCTCTCGAGATCTTTGAAAACACAGGAGATCCTGGTGCCTCCAGCGGCATTCCGGGCGGTTGGAGGTAAACCACGTCAGGGCGTCGCTCGAAACGTGATAGTCAACTCACTGGCAGAGAACGCTTTGCAAAGATGACTATTTCCGCGCTCAGCAGAGCGCGGCCCCGTTGAAGGTGCACCTCCCCGTGCGCCACCTCGATCCGCGCCTTCATTTCCGCGCTCAGCAGAGCGCGGCCCCGTTGAAGGATGACTACGTGCAGGGCCGTTTCGTCGCGCGCGACATTTCCGCGCTCAGCAGAGCGCGGCCCCGTTGAAGGTACACCGAGGGGACGATCCCGGAGGCGTTCTGGAAATTTCCGCGCTCAGCAGAGCGCGGCCCCGTTGAAGGACGATGCGCATGCTCCAGAGCGTCGGCGCCACGCGGGATTTCCGCGCTCAGCAGAGCGCGGCCCCGTTGAAGGAACATGCAGGCGCTGCTCCGCGGCGACACCGCGGCATTTCCGCGCTCAGCAGAGCGCGGCCCCGTTGAAGGGCGGACAGCTGCGCCAGCCGGCCAGAGCAACGCGCCAGATTTCCGCGCTCAGCAGAGCGCGGCCCCGTTGAAGGGTGCCGATGCGCCTGCGCACCAGTCAGGTCGAGTCCCACCGGAATTTCCGCGCTCAGCAGAGCGCGGCCCCGTTGAAGGCGGTGCGCGGCCCCGAGTGCAACCAGCAAGGCGGGGTATTTCCGCGCTCAGCAGAGCGCGGCCCCGTTGAAGGGCGCGTGCCGCGGACCGCACCGCATCGGGCCTCGTCATTTCCGCGCTCAGCAGAGCGCGGCCCCGTTGAAGGGTCCTCCCGCCGCTCTTCCCCTACCAGGGGCAGCTCATTTCCGCGCTCAGCAGAGCGCGGCCCCGTTGAAGGCGATTCCCGCGTGGCCCTCGGCAACCTCGACCAGGATTTCCGCGCTCAGCAGAGCGCGGCCCCGTTGAAGGTGGATGAACGCGGCGACCAAGGCGTGCTTCTGTCCGCCATTTCCGCGCTCAGCAGAGCGCGGCCCCGTTGAAGCTTGCGGACACTCCACCTTGCGCAGCGCTCTGGGCGGATTTCCGCGCTCAGCAGAGCGCGGCCCCGTTGAAGCGTCGTCCACCACCTGAACGCGCGCGTCTTCGACCGATTTCCGCGCTCAGCAGAGCGCGGCCCCGTTGAAGCGACTCGCGGCGCGTGCGGCGCATGATGAAGATCGGCATTTCCGCGTTCAGCAGAGCGTGGCCCCGTTGAAGCGGCGCCGCAGACAATGACCACGGCTGGGTCATCCACATTTCGGCTCTGCGCCACGTCAGTCATCCGAGCCGCAGCGCAATCTACGCGCTGCGAATCGGAGCCGGTCGCTCCATTGGGTGACTATGATTGCCGGCGGATCAGGATGATCGAGAGGTCGTCCTGCGGCTTGCCCCCGTCGAGGAAGGTGTCGACCTCCTCGAGCAGCATGCGGCCGGCCTGCGCCGGCGGGAGATCCCGCAACGCGGGCGCCCGCCGGCGCAGGCGGTCGAACCCGAACTCCTCGCCGCCGGCGTTGCGCGCCTCGACCAGCCCATCGGAGTAGAGCAGCAGGAGATCGCCCGGTTCGAGGTCGACCCCGCCCGCGGTGTACTCCGAGTCGGCGAACATCCCGAGCGGCAGGCCGCCCGGCTCGATCGTCTCGAGCGCGCCGCCGGCGCGCGCCACGAGGGGCGGGTTGTGCCCGGCGTTGAGGATCCGCAGCGGGCCGCCGCCGATCGGGACCTCGGCGTACACCAGCGTGGCGAAGCGGTTGTCGAGGCCGTCGCGGAACAGGACGCGATTCAGGTGCGCGCCGAGATCCGGCAGCGTCGGGCAGCCGGGCGCGATGGCGTGCAGGATCGCCTGCAGCTTGGCCATCAGCAGCGCCGCCCCCAATCCCTTGCCGGCGACGTCGCCGAGCGCCACGCCGACCACCCCGGGCGCCGGGTTGTCGAGGTAGTCGATGAGGTCGCCGCCGACGTCGTTCGCCGGCCGGGAGTGGCTGAAGGTCGCGAACCCTGCGATGTCCGGGTCGCGCGCCGGCAGCAGCGCCAATTGCACCTGGCGCGCCACGGCGATCTCGTCGTGCGCCAGCAGCTTGTCCTTGAGCTCGAGCGCCAGCACGAAGAGCAGGATCAGGAAGGCCCAGGGCGTGGCGTCGAACGTCAGGATGACATCGCCCATGGTGAATCGGGTCGTACTCAGGAGGGCCATCACCAGGGCGGCCGTCAGGAGCGCCCGGCGCGTCGGCGTGAGCTTGAGGAGCAGGCTCTTGAGGACCCACAGCGGCACCGACACGAAGCGCCGCACGCGTCCCATGCGGGCGAGGTCGGCGCGGCGCTCCTCATCGAGGTAGAAGTGGTACAGCGCCGTTATGTCGCGGCGGACGGTGCCGGGGATATCGCGGGGACGCACATCACCGAACATCGGCGGCCTCGAATGGCGTCGCTCGGGCGCCTAGGAGTGTGTCCGAGTAATGGCATGGGTCGCGTTCGCGGCCCCGCGGCCCCGCGCCGCCGCGAACCCGCAGGGCGCATGGGGGTTGCTGTCACATGCCTCCCACATCGATTCCTCCTCGCGCCTCGCCTGGGACCCGCAAGCCCCATGCGCGCGACCCATCCTATTACCCGGACAGGCTCCTAGTCGGCGCGCGCCCCGTGCTCCATCAGCAGCAGCATCACGAGGTCGCTCTTGCTGTTGGCGGCGAGGGCCAGCGGCGTGAAGCCGCTGCCGTCGCGGGCGTTGACGTCGGCGCCGCGCGCCACCAGCAGCTCCGCCACCGCGACCTGCCGGTTGGCGGCGGCGGCGTGCAGCGGTGTGTTCTCGCGCGCGAAGCGGGTGCTCCGGGACCGGGCGTTGACATCGGCGCCACGCTCGAGCAGCAGCTCGGCCAGGTCGCGGTGGCCGAAGAAGGCCGCCAGATGGAGCGCTGTCCAGCCATCGTGGCTGTAGGCGTTGACCGCCTCCGGGGCGCGGCGCAGGTGATCGACCGCCGGCTCCTTGAGGCCGAGCGCGGCGGCCTCGTAAAGGCCGACCGCGGCGCCGCGCTCGACGAGCAGGTCGAGTATGTCGCGGCGCCCCATGTAGGCGGCCGCCAGCAGGGCCGAATCGCCCTGCCCGTTGCGGGCGTTCACGCAGGCCGGATCGAGGCGCACCAGCGCCTCGACCCGTGCCTTGTCGCCTCTCTGGATGGCCGCGAAGATATCGTCGCCGTCGGACATGGCGCCTATCCTCGCACAGGGAGGCGCGCGAAGGAAGGGGCGGGATCAGTCCATGCCGGCGGTCAGCAGACCGCTGTCGCGCAGGAACGGCATCGGGTCGACCGTCCGGCCGTCGCGCCGCACCTCGAAGTGCAGGTGGGTGCCGCGGGCGTTGCCGCTGCGGCCGACCTCGGCGATGCGCTGCCCCGCGCGCACCTGCTCCCCGGTGCGCACCAGGAGCCGGTCGGCGTGGGCGTACAGAGTCACGATGCCGTCTCCGTGATCGATCGCGACGCGCCGCCCGTACGGGCCGTCCATGCCGGCGCTCACGACGACCCCCGATGCGGCCGCCAGGATCAGGTCGCCGCGGCGACCGTCGATGTCGACCCCGGTGTGATGCCCATTCCGGCCGCGGCGCCCGTAGGGCCCGGTGATGTGACCGCGCAGCGGCCATTGCAGCGACTCGGCCGGGTCGGCGCGCACGGCGTGGCGCTCCCCGGGCGCCTCGGCGCCATCGCCGTGATGCTCGCCGTCGCCGTGATCGTCATCGTCGCGCCCTTCGTCGCCGCCCGACCCCTCGTCACGGGTTTCGTCGTCGCCGGTCGCGCCGCTGTCGGCGGCGGCGACCGCGTCATCCTCGCGCCCGTCGGCAGGGCCGCCGGGGTTGTCGGGATCGCGGGGTTCGCGGCGGTCGCCGGCCGCCGCCGGACGATACGGCAGCCGCACGCGCGCGCCCGGGATGAGGATCTTGGCGCCGACCGGAATCGTGCGCGGATCGCCGATGCCGTTGGCGGCCATCAGCTCCTCGAGCGGGATGTCGTACAGGCGCGCCAGGGAATAGAGCGTCTGGCCGCGGCGCAGGGTGTGGCGCACCTCGGGGATCGGCTTCCCTGCCGGCGGAGCCGGATCGTGAGACGCGGTCCGCGCGGGGCCGTCGAGACGCACCGCCGCAGGGGGTGCCGGGGCCTCCGGCCGCGTCGCGGGCGGCGGTGCCGTGGTCTCGATGGGGTGCTCCGCCGGGTTCGAAGCCACCGGCACGGCGGCGCGACCGCCGCAGCCGAGACCGGCCAGGACCAGGAGAGCGGTTGCCGCCAGGCGGACCCTCATCGCGGCGTAATATGGCCGAGGTCCGGGCGCGAGTCCAGTCCCCCCGCCCGCCGGAGGCCTGTAGAATGACGCCGATGCGTCGTGTCCACCCATGCGTCAACTTGATCCTGGCCGCTGTCATGGCGCTGGCGGTCGCCTGCCGCGCCGAGCATCCCGCCGGAGCGGCGCCGGCGCGCATCGCCGGGCCGACATTCTCCGAGCTCGCCAACATCGCGGTCGAAGCCAACGTCCCGGTGCCGATGCGCGACGGTGTCATCCTGCGCGCCGACGTCTACCGGCCCGCCGCGACGGGGCGCCATCCCGTGCTCGTGATGCGCACGCCGTACGGCAAGGACGATGTCATCGCGGAGGGGTCCGAGCCGACCGTCCTGCGCGGGGCGCGGGCCGGGTATGCCGTCGTGGTCCAGGACGTGCGCGGCCGCTATCACTCGGACGGCGTCTTCAATCCTTACCGGCAGGAAGGGCGCGACGGCTACGACACCATCGAGTGGGCGGCGGCGCAACCCTGGAGCAACGGCCGGGTCGGCACCTTCGGGTTGTCGTACCCCGGGGCGGTGCAGTGGCTCGCCGCGATGGAGACGCCGCCGCATCTCGTCGCCATGGTCCCGGCGATGACCTTCGCCACCGGACGGCACTTCTTCTATTACGGCGGCGCCTTCAACCACGACTGGATGCGCTGGATCCTGAACTCCATCGCCCCGGAGGAGCGCCGGCGGCGCGGGCTGGCGGGGCCGCGCACCGGGGCCGAGGTCGAGGCGCTGTGGGCGGCGCGCAAGTGGGACCTGGAGCGGTTCCTGCCGATCGGCGCGCTGCCGGAGATCGAGGGGGTCGCCCCGTGGTACTTCGACTGGCTCGCCCATCCCGACGACGGCGCCGACTGGGCGTTCGCCGACGTGACCGCGGCGCATGGGCGCATCACCGTGCCGGCGCTCGGTCTGTCGGCCTGGCACGACAGCAACTACGGCCCCATCGGGGCGACCGCGAACTTCAACGGCATGCGCGCGAAGGGCGCCACCGAGGTCGCGCGTCGCGGCCAGCGCCTGGTCCTCGGGCCCTGGGACCACGGCGATCCCGGCATCGCCGAGACGCGCACGGGCGAGCTCGACTACGGCGCCAACGCGGCCGTCGACTACTACGGCCTGGTGCTGCGCTGGCACGACCGCTGGCTTCGCGGGATCCCGAACGGTGTCGACGAAGGCCCGCCGATCCGCCTGTTCGTGATGGGCGAAAATGTCTGGCGCGACGAGAATGAATGGCCGCCGGCGCGCGCCCTGCCGACGCCGTTCTACCTGCGCAGCAACGGCGACGCCGCGACCGGCCGCGGCGCCGGTCGCCTGGCCGCCGAGCCGCCGCCCGCGGAGGAGGCGCCCGATCGCTACGACTACGATCCGAAGGACCCGGTCGTGATCGAGAACTTCGAGGTCATGGGGCCGCGCGACCGTTCGGGGCTCGAGAGCCGCCGCGATCTGCTGGTCTTCTCGACCCCGGCGCTTCAGGAGGACGTCGAGGTCACCGGACCCGTGACGGTGCGTCTGTTCGTGGAATCATCAGCGGTCGACACCGATTTCATGGTCATGCTCCTCGACGTCGATCCCGCCGGCCGGGCGCACAACGTCATGCCGCTCGAGGCCGGCATCCTGCGCGCCCGATATCGCGAGTCGGAATCGGCGCCGCGTCTCCTGACCCCGGGGGAGCCGGTGGAGCTCGTGATCGGCGACATGGCCACCAGCAACCTGTTCCGCCGCGGCCACCGGATCCGGCTGCACGTCACGTCGAGCCGCTTCCCGGTGTTCGACCGCAACCTCAACACCGGCGAGCCGCCGGGGAGCGCCACGCGCATGGTCGTGGCCCGCCAGACGATCCTGCACGACGCCGACCACCCGTCGCGTCTCATCCTGCCGATCGTGCCGCGCCCCGGCCGTCCGATTCTGGCATACTGACGCGCATGTCCGAGAAGCACCTGCGGGACCCGGTGCACGGGTCGATCGGCTTCGACAAGGTCCGCGAGCGCCTGGTCATCGACCTGGTGAACACGCGCGAGGTGCAGCGCCTGCGGCGCATCCGCCAGCTCGGGGCCCTGTTCCTGACCTTCCACGGGGCCGAGCACACCCGCTTCACCCATTCGGTCGGCGTCGCCTGGATGGCGAAGCGGGTGTTCGATGCCCTCGATGCCAGCGGGCAGATCCCGCTGCGGAGAAAGCAGCGCGAACGGGTCCGTCTTGTCGCCATCGTCGCGGCGCTGCTGCACGACCTGGGGCATGGCCCGTTCTCGCACCTGTACGAAAAGGTGTTCGAAGAGCGCCACCACGAGGAGTGGACACGGCTCATCATCCGCAACGGCCGCGGCGAGGTGGGGCGGCTGCTGCGCCGGGCGGGGATGACCGAGGAGGTCCTGGCGGTCTACGACCGGACCTACCGGCCGGCGTTCGTGAGCGACATCGTCTCGTCGCAGCTCGACGCCGACCGTCTCGATTACCTGCTGCGCGACTCGCTGATGACCGGTGTCGCCTACGGGCAGTACGACCTGCCGTGGATCCTGATCAATCTCAGATTGGCGCGCCGGGGGCGGGACGGCGATCTGCGCCTGTGCCTGAACGCCACCAAGGGTTACCACGCCGCCGAACAGTTCGTGATCGCGCGCTACCTCATGTATCAACAAGTGTATTACCACAAGACGGCGCGCGCCGCCGAGCAGATGATCCGGATGACGCTGCAGCGGCTGGTCGACGCGTACCGCGAGAGCGGGCGCTATCCCGAGCCCTGTCCGCCGCCCATACGCCGGCTCATCGAGACACGCGGCAACCTGACCGTCGACGACTATCACAACCTCGACGACTGGCTGTTCCTGTCGGCGTTCCAGGGCTGGGCCGCGGCCCCGGCGCGCCAGATCGACCCGGTGCTGCGCGACCTGTGCGACCGGATCACCCGGCGGCGGCTGTTCAAGACCGTGCGCATCACCGCCGACACGCGCCACCGCGCCTACACCCAGGCGCTCGCGGCGCTCGCCGCGCAGTTCCAGAAGCGCGGCCTCGACCCGCAGTACTACATGCTCGAGGACGACGCCACCGATCTGCCGTACCGCGACCTCGCCTACTCCGACCGCCTGGGGCGCGCCCCCGAGGACATCGGCCTGGCGCGCGACGGCGTCATCGCCAACTACATGTCCGAGCGCACCGTCTCGCCGCTCATCGACTCGATCCGCAACGAACCGCGCAAGATCCACCGGCTGTGCTTTCCGGAGGAGATGCGCGCCGTCGTCGAGCGGCGCATGCGGCCGTTCGTCTCCCGCGAAAGGCAGTGATGCGAACCCTCCTGGCCATGGCCTTCCTTGCCGCCGCGGTCGCCGCGGCGGGCACCCCCGCCGCCGTCGAGACACCGGCGCCGCCGGTCGAGCCGGCGCCGGCCACCGCGGATCCCGCGGCGCCCGCGGCCGCGCCGGCCGTCGCCCCCGCCGCCCCGTCGGCCCCGGCGGTGGAGCATGGGGCCACCGCCGGCGAGGCGCTCGCCTTCTTCATGAGCTCGCGCGACTACCGCACCATCCGCGAGCTCAAGTCGATCATGACCGTCCCGCTCAAGGCCGCGTACGACAAGGACCCCACTCCCTACAGCGGCAGGAAGGGTGTCCGCCTGTCGGCATTCGATTACAAGGAGCCGGTGCTCAAGCCGGCGGCCAGGAGCGCCGCGGTCGCGGTGAAGAGCCTGTGGGAGGATCAGGGCGAGGCGGTCGATGTGCGCACCGAGACCGTGCGCCTGGTCCGCGAGGGCGAGGGTCCGTGGAGGGTGGCCGCCGTCGAGAAGGTGGCGGTCGAACCGGTGCGCTTCAAGGAGTCGATTGCCGGCGTGACCTCGTTGCGGCAGATCCTGCGCGCCTGGGTGCGGCGTGATTTCGCGGCGGCGAAGGGGCTGATGAGCGAGGCGTTCCTGAAGCGCCATGCCGGCCGCGAGGAGGGGATCGAGGCGGTCTTCGCCGGCGACCCCGGCATGCGAAGGGCCGGGTTCCGGATCCTCGACATGACGCCGCGCGGCGCGACCTCGGTGACCGCCCGGGTGCGGCTGGTCGAGACCGCGCCCGCCCGGCCGTCGAGTCTCGAAGGCACACCGAAGACCCTGGTGATGGCCAAGAAGGGGTCGCGCTGGCTCCTCGATGACTGGCGCTGACGCCCCGCCCGGGGCGGCAGGAGTATAATGACGCCCCCTGCGGGGGACCGGAGAGCCTCGGAGCCGACCCATGACAGGACCATCCACCGACCACCGCGCCGCCGACGGCGACGATCGCGACGATCGCTTCCATGACGAGTGCGGCGTCTTCGCGGTCCACGGCCACACCGAGGCGGCCAACCTCGTCTACCTCGGGCTGCACGGCCTGCAGCACCGCGGCCAGGAATCGGCGGGTATCGTCTCCGCCAACGGCGAGCGGTTGTTCGAGGAGAAGGGGATGGGCCATGTGGCGCGCATTTTCAAGCGCCGCGCCCTCCTCAGGCTTAAGGGGTCGCTCGCCATCGGACACGTGCGCTACTCGACGGCGGGCAAGAGCAACATCGGCAACGCGCAGCCGTTCCGCATCGACTCCTGCAAGGGCGAGATCGCCATCGCCCACAACGGCAACCTGGTCAACGCGGCGCAGTTGCGGCGCGAGCTCGAGGCGAGCGGGTCGATCTTCCGGTCGTCATCCGACACCGAGGTCATCCTGCACCTGATCGCGCGAGCGCCGCAGCAGGACCTCGAGGCCGCCATCGTGCACGCCCTCAAGCAGGTGGAGGGGGCCTACTCGCTGATCTTCATCGCCCGCGACCGGATCATCGGCGTGCGCGACCCGCGCGGCTTCCGGCCGCTGGCGCTCGGGCGGCTCGCCGAGTCGCACGTCCTCACCAGCGAGTCCTGCGCCCTGGATCTCATCGACGCCGACTTCGTGCGCGAGGTGGAGCCGGGCGAGATGGTCGTGATCGCCAATGGCGGCCTGCGGTCGTACCGGCCCTTCCCGCCGGCGAAGACGGCGCAGTGCATCTTCGAGCATGTCTACTTCTCGCGCCCCGACTCGTTCGTCTTCGGGCGCGCCGTCCACGAGGTGCGCAAGCGCTTCGGCCGCGAGCTGGCGCGCGAGCAGCCGGTCACGGCCGACGTGGTCGTGCCGATCCCCGACTCGGGGATGTACGCCGCCCTCGGCTTCTCCGAGGGCTCGGGCCTGCCGCTCGAGTTCGGGCTGGTGCGCAACCACTATGTCGGCCGCACCTTCATCGAGCCGCGCCAGGCGATCCGGCACTTCGGCGTCAAGCTCAAGCTCAACCCGGTGCGCCGCCTGATCGAGAACAAGCGGGTCGTGCTGATCGACGATTCGATCGTGCGCGGCACCACCAGCCGCAAGATCGTCGCCATGGTGCGGGCCGCCGGCGCGCGCGAGGTGCACATGCGGATCTCGTGCGCCCCGACCGTGGGCCCGTGCTACTACGGTGTCGACACGCCGCGCCGCGAGGAGCTCATCGCCTCGACCCACAGCGTCGACGAGATCCGCCGCCACATCGAGGCCGACTCCCTGGGCTACCTGTCGCTCGAGGGCATGTTCCGCGCCATCGGCGACGGCGGGTCGTTCTGCGCCGCGTGCTACACCAACGACTATCCGGTCGCGGTTCCGGGCGAGAGCCACGCCCGGATCGCAACCGAGAGGCACACGCCGTAACCGGAGCCCCGCGAGATGACGACCACACCCGCCGGGACGGACCTCGACCGCCTGGCCATCAACACCCTGAAGATGCTCGCCGTCGACGCCGTCGAGCAGGCGAAGTCGGGCCACCCCGGCCTGCCGATGGGCGCGGCCGACTACGCCTTCGCCCTGTGGACGCGCCACCTGCGCTTCGACCCGCGGGCGCCCGACTGGCCCGACCGCGATCGCTTCGTCCTGTCGGCCGGTCATGGGTCGATGCTCCTGTACGGGCTGCTGCATCTGTCGGGGTACGACCTGCCGCTCGACGAGATCCGCCGCTTCCGCCAGTGGGAGAGCCGCACGCCCGGCCATCCCGAGCATGGCTGCGCCCCTGGTGTCGAGACGACGACGGGTCCGCTCGGGCAGGGGATCGGCAACAGTGTCGGCATGGCGATCGCCGGTCGGATGATGGCCGAGCGGTTCAACACCGCCGATCACCGGCTCATCTCGCACCGGGTCTGGGCGATCGTCAGCGACGGTGACGTCATGGAGGGGATCGCGTCGGAGGCGGCGTCGCTCGCCGGCCATCTCGGGCTCGGCAACCTCACCCTCATCTACGACGACAACCGCATCACCATCGAGGGGAAGACCGACCTCGCCTTCAGCGAGGACGTCGGCCGCCGGTTCGAGGCCTACGGCTTCCGCGTCTGGCGCATCGACGGCCACGACCTGCAGGCGATCGGCACGGCGCTCGGCGAGGCGGCGCGCGAGGACGCCCGGCCCGGTCTCATCGTCGCACATACCCACATCGCGAACGGCAGCCCCGGCAAGCACGACTCGGCCGAGGCGCACGGCTCGCCCCTGGGCCCCGAGGAGACGATCGCCACCAAGAAGGCGCTCGGCTGGCCGCTCGAGCCGACGTTCCTTGTCCCCGAGGAGGCGCGCCGGCCGTTCCACGACCGGGCGGCGGCCGGCAGGGCCGCGCGCACGGCGTGGGAGCGCACCTTCGCCGCCTGGTCGCAGGCGCATCCCGAAGGGCGCGCCCAGTGGGACCGGATGATGGAGCGCCGCGTCCCGGCGGACCTCCTCGACCAGCTCCTCGCCGCGCTGCCCGCCCCGGCGAAGCCGGAGTCAACCAGAAGCTTGTCCGGAAAGGTGCTCCAGAAGGCGGCCGCGTTGGTGCCGGCGCTTGCCGGCGGCAGCGCCGACCTCGAGCCGTCGACCAAGACCGCCATCAAGGGAAGCCCGTCAATCGGGCGGGAGTCGTTCGCCGGGCGCAACTTCCACTTCGGTGTGCGCGAGCATGGCATGGGGTCGGTGCTCAACGGCCTGGCGCTCGCCGGCGGGACGATCCCGTACGGGGCGACGTTCCTGATCTTCTCCGACTACATGCGGCCGCCGATCCGCCTCGCGGCCCTGATGGGCATTCAGGTCATCTACGTCTTCACGCACGACAGCCTGTTCGTCGGCGAGGATGGTCCCACGCACCAGCCGGTGGAGCAGATCCCGTCGCTGCGGCTCATCCCGAACCTCATGGTCGTCCGGCCGGCCGACGGCCCGGAGACCGCGGCCGCATGGACTCTCGCGCTCGAGCGCCGCAACGGTCCCACCGCCCTCGTTCTGTCGCGTCAGGATCTGCCGCCGCTGCCGCGTCCGGCCGGGTTCGACAACCGACTTCTCGGGCGCGGCGGGTACATCGTGACCGAAACGACCGGCGGCGGCACGGCGGCCGGGGCCACCGCGGCCGCCGCGGCCGCCGCGGCCGGCAGCGCGCGACTGGTGCTGATCGCCACCGGCTCGGAGGTCGGGTCGATCCTCGAGGCGCAGGCCCTCCTGCAGGCGAAGGGGATCGGCAGCCGCGTCGTGTCGATGCCATGCCCACAGCTCTTTATCGAGCAGGCCCCCGAGTACAGGCACGCGGTCATCCCCCCGGGCTCGCGCACGGTCGTCGTCGAGGCGGCGGTGCCGTACGGCTGGGAGCGGATCGCGGGCGGCGACGCCCTGCTCATCGGGGTGACACGCTTCGGCGCCTCGGCCCCCTGGAAGATCCTGCAGGACAAGTACGGACTGAGCGGGGCGCGGGTCGCCGAGGCGGTCCTGCGCCACCTCGCCTGACCCCGTGCCGGACGGGGCCGCCCCGACATCCGACCGCTTCGAGACCCTCCTCAGCACCACCGGTCTCATCGCGGGACCGATCGCGGCCGTCGGCGTCTATCTCGCGAACCCCGTGGGACGGTCGGCGGAGGCCCGCACGCTGCTGGCCATCCTGGCACTGACCGTCGTCTTCTGGATGACCGAGGCGATCCCGCTGCCCGCGACCGCGCTGCTGTCGTCGGCCCTGGCGATCGTCCTCGGCGTGGCGCCGGCACGCGCCGTCTTCCAGCCTTACGCCGACCCGGTCATCTTCCTGTTCGTCGGGACGTTTCTCCTGGCCGAGGCGTTCAAGAAGTATGGTCTCGATCGCCGCGTCGCCGCCTACGTCGTTGGCGGCGGCGGGGCGGGGGAGAGCGGGCTGGCGCGCCGGGTGATCGGCGTCGGCGGCGCCACCGCTTTCATCTCGTGCTGGCTGTCGAACACCGCCACCGCGGCCCTGATGACGCCGATGGCGCTCGGCATCGCCGGCGGCGCCGGGGTCGCGCCCCCGACCGGCGGCGCCGGCGCCGCGCCGCGGAGAGAGCGCGGCGCCGCGGCGATCCTGCTCATGGTCGCCTATGGGGCGTCGATCGGCGGCATGGCGACACTCGTCGGCACGCCCCCGAACCTCCTGACCGCCGGCTTCATCGAGAGACTGTGCGGCGTGCGGATCGGTTTCGCCACCTGGCTCCTGTTCGGCGTGCCGATTGCCGCCGTGCTCTTGGCCATCTCCCTCCTGTGGGTCTGGCTGCTCTTCGTGCGCGGCAGCGGGGATGACGCCGGCGCCGGTGGCGCCCTCGCGCCGGCCGGCGCGCCGGCGGCGGCGCCGGGACCTGCGCCGGTGCCGTCCCTGGCGTCGCCCTCCGATGCCCTTGAACTGCGGCGCGGTGCCCGCTGCACCATCGGCGCCTTCCTCCTCGCCGGCGTGCTGTGGATGCTGCCGGCGATTGCCGGGATCGTCCTCGGCACCGAAGCGCCGCTGACGAAACGGTGCCTCGAAATCCTGCCGGAGTCGGCCGTGGCGCTGGCCGCGGCGGCGCTGCTGTTCGTCACTCCGGTTGCCTGGAGGCGCCGGCGCTTCGCGCTGACCTGGAGCGAGGGGCGTCAGGTTGATTGGGGGATCATCCTGCTGTTCGGCGGCGGCCTGTCGCTCGGGACGCTGGCGGAGTCGACGGGCGTGGCGCGCTTCATCGGCGAGGGTCTGGGTGCGATCGGCCTGGCGCGCAGCGAGCCGGGGCTGCTGTTGTGCGCCATCGTGCTGACCATCGTGGCGAGCGAGTTCGCCTCGAACACCGCTGCGGCCACGCTCCTCGTGCCGATGGTCGTGGCCACGGCCCAGGCCGCCGGCTTCGACCCGGTGCGGCCGGCGATCGCGGTCGGGCTCGCCGCGACATGCGGGTTCATCTTCCCGGTGTCGACGCCGCCGAACGCCATCGTCTTCGCCACCGGCCGGGTGCCGTTGCGTGTCATGATCCCGGCCGGGCTGCTCCTCGACCTGGCGGCGATCGTCGTCATCTGGCTCGGGCTCCTGTGGCTCGGACCGGTGCTGCCGCGGTGACGGGCGCCGGCGCATGGCGCGCCTGATCGCGGCGGCCCGCCGCCTGGCCGCGTCGCGGATCGCGCCCCTGGCCATCGCGACGCTCGCGTTCCTCGTCTACGCCGGGACGCTGAGACACGGCTTCGTCTACGACGACGGGCATCAAATCGTCGACAACCCGTGGATCTGGAATGCCGGCGAATGGACCAACCTGCTGGCGAAGCCGGTGTGGGCGTTCCTCGACGTGAACGCCACCAACTTCTACCGGCCGGTGCAGACGCTGGTGCACTTCGCGGCGGCGCGCCTCTCGGGCCGCGACCCGTTCGCGTTCCACCTCCTCGCGGTGTTGATGCACGCGCTGGCGAGCGCCACGGCCTTCCTGATGCTGCGGCGGGTCACGGGCCCCACGCGGGCGTTCGCCGCGGCGGCGCTGTTCGCCGTGCACCCGATCCACGCCGAGGCGGTGGCGTGGGTGTCGGCCGGGCCCGATGTCAATGCGGCCGCGTTCCTGTTCCTGGCGTTGGCCCTGGGGTCGCGCGCCCTCGAGTCGCGCCGGCCGGCGCTGCCGGTGCTCGCCGCCGGTGCCGCGATGCTCGTCGCCTGCTTCGCCAAGGAAACGGCGGCGGTGGGGCCGGTCCTCATGGCGCTGCAGCCCGGCCCCGCAGCGGATCCGGGCCGTCCGCCGGGCAGGGCGCGCCGGCGCCGGGCGGTGGTCGTAGCGGCCGCGTTTGTTGCCCCTCTCGGGATCTACCTCGCCGCCCGCGCCGCCGCCCTCGGTGGACTGGGGCCGGCGAGCGTGCGGGCGGGGATGGACGCGGCGGCGGCCGCCGGGACGGCTCTGGCGCTCGTGCCGCGCCATGTCGCACTGGCCTTCGTGCCGTGGCGGATGGTGCCGGATCGGTTCGTCCTTCCGGTGGCGAGCCCGCTCGAGCCGGCGGCGCTGCTCGGGGTGGCGACCCTGCTGGCAGCGCTGGCGGCCTGGGTGACGCTGCGCCGGCGCGCGCCGGCCGCGGCGTGGGGGCTGGCGCTCCTCTTCGTGCCGCTGGCGCCGGCCCTCATGGTCGCCTGGTTCGCAAGCACGCCGCAGGCCGATCGCTACCTCTACATCCCGTCGATCGGCGCCTGCCTCATCGTGGCCGAGGCTCTCGGGTGGCTTGCGCGCCGGCGCACGGCCGTCGGCGACGTGCCGGCGGCCGCCCTCGCGGCGCTTCTCGTGACGGCGGGAGCGATCATGGCCGTCCGCGCCGCCGCCATCTGGCGCGACAGCGAGACGCTCGGCCGCGCCGGCATCGCCCTCGAGCCGCGATCGGTTGCGATGCGTCTCGAGCTGATCCACGCCCTCGACGCCTCGGGCCGCCTCGAGGGGGCGCTGGCCGAGGCGCGGGCCGCCGCGGCGCAGGCACCCGGCGACCGCCGCGCCGCCGCGGCGATCGCCAACCTCGAGGCGCGCGCGGCCATGCGCAAGGGCGGCGATGCGGTGGCGATCTACAAGAGGGCGGTCGAGGCCGACCCCGACCAGGCGCACCTGTGGGTCGGGCTGTCCGCGGCCCTCCTCTCCACCGGCCGCCCGGCGGAGGCGATCGAAGCGGCGCAGCGCGCCCTGGCTATCGACCGGTTCAACCGCGCCGCCCTGGTGAACCTGGGGACCGCGCGCGGCGAGACCGGCGACATCGACGGGCAGGAGCGCGAGGCGCGCCGCCTGCTGGCCATCGACGCCGCCTCGGCCGCCGGCTGGCTCAATCTCGGGACGGCGCTCCTGCGTCGCGGCGACCTCGACGGCGCCGACGCGGCGCTTCTGCGCGCCGCCGCCCTCGATCCGTCGTCGGCACGCGCCGAGATCTACCTGTCGTGGCTGGCGGCGCAGCGCGGCGATCGCGGCGAGGCGCTCGACCGGGCACGGCGCGCCACGACGATCGATCCCAATGACGCCGAGGCCTGGAAGCGCCTGGGGGTCGAACTGGCCGCCGCCGGCAATCGCGACGGGGCCCGGGAGGCCTGGGAGAAAGCGCTCGTGGCCCGCCCCGATGATCCGGGAGCGCTCGAGAACCTGCGCCGTTTGCGGGCCGATGGCGGGTCCGCGCCGCCCTGACGGCCGCGCGCGGTGGGACGGTCACCGATCGAGTTCGTAGGCGATCCGCAGCCAGGCCCTCAGATCGGAATCGATCTCCTCGGGACGGGCGATCGGCAGGCGATGGGTGATCCGGTCGTCGCGCTTGCGGCCGTGGACCGGCAGCAGACGCTTTGGCGTGCGCGTCGTGCCGAGGGCGAGCCCGAGGTCGAGATGGGTGCGCGCCACCGGAACGGCCTGCGCGAAAACGCGGCTGCGGTAGAACGGGACCCGATCGCGCGCCGGGCAGACGCGGACATCCTCGCCGAGCCCGAGGGCCAGGTCGAGTAGGGCGTCGTACAGCGGCCGCAGGCGCGCCTTCGTCCCGGAGAACATCGCCTCGACGTAGAGCGGCGCCGCCTCGAGATAGGCCTCCGGGTCGCTCTCCGCCGGCTGCCGGCCGGGCGCATGCTCGGCGATCCAGCGCGCCGTGCCGGCGTCGAGGTGATGCGTCCGGCGCAGCCAGTCGCGCCGCGCCCGCGGATCGGCCGGGCCGGTCGTGCGCAGCAGATCGAGCCACTCGTTCAGGGGACGGCCGGTCCGGGCGGGGAGCGTGGCGATGAAGCGCTGCACCATGACGACGCCGGGATGAACGCTGTAGGGGTTGCGTCGCCGGGGCGTGTGCGTGATGGACGGCATCGGCAGCCTTCGGTCCCGACCCGGATCATACAACAGGGGTGCGTCCGGTGGGGGTGACGCTGTTATGCTCCGTCCATGCGCGTCGACCTGTTCACGATGGAACGGACGCAGTGCCTGTACGAGCACGAGGTGCGCTTCAATCTCTCGGAGAGCGGTGTCCGCCCGCTGACGGTCGACGAGTTGCTCGATGACGGGGGCGCGGGCCGGGGGGCCGCCGATCTCGGCGGGCTGTCGCTGGCCTATCCGCCCTCCACCGGGTCGCCGCTGCTGCGTGAGCGGATCGCCGCCTGGTACCCAGGCGCGACACCCGGCAACATCCTGGTCACCAACGGCGGCAGTGAGGCGAACTTCACCGCCCTGTGGGGGCTCATCGAGCCCGGGACACGGGTCGCGGTCATGCTGCCGAATTACATGCAGGCATGGGGTCTGGCGCGGGCGTGGGCGGGACGCGCCGATCCCTTCCGCCTGGTCGAAAGACCGGCCGACGCGACGGGGGGACCGCGCTGGGCGCTCGACCAGGAGAGTCTGCGGCGCGCGGTCGGGCCGCGCACCAGGGTGATCGTGGTCACCAACCCGAGCAACCCGACCGGCCACGTCCTGACCGAGGCGGAGATCGAGACGATCGTGCGGGTCGCGCGGCGGGCGCGCGCCTGGCTGCTGGTCGACGAGGTCTATCGCGGCGCCGAGGTGGGGCCCGCCGGCGCGCCGGAGCCGGTCACGTCGCCGACCTTCTGGGGCCGCGACGCGCGCGTCGTCGTCACCGCCGGGTTGTCGAAGGCGTTCGGCCTGCCGGGTTTGCGCACCGGCTGGATCGTCGCGCCGGAGCCGCTGCAGCGCCGGCTGTGCCGCTACCAGGACTATACGACGCTGACACCGACCGCGCTGTCGGACCGGCTCGCGGCCGTCGCCATGGAGCCGCGGCGGCGCGAGACGCTCCTCGCCCGGACGCGCGCCATCATCGCGAGTCACCTGCCGCCGCTCGAGGCATGGATCGCGCGGCACGGCGGGCTGTTCCGCTACATCCGGCCGCGGGCCGGGGCGATCGCCTTCCTGCGCTACGACCTGCCGATCGCGTCGGGGCCGCTGTTCGAGAGGCTGCGCCGCGAGCGTTCGGTCCTGATCACTCCGGGGGCGCACTTCGGGACCGGGCGCTACATCCGCGTCGGGTTCGGGTACGACATCGGCCGCACCCTCGAAGGGCTGCGGGCGTGCGAGCCGGTCTTCGAGGCACTGCGCCGCGGGGCTAGTGGCAGCCGCGGTCGGTCATCGCCTGGATCACCGACTCGCCGACCCCCTCGCGCCTGAGTTTCATCGTCGCCTCGACCGACAGGTCGAACGTGCAGGGCTCGGTGCGGACGCGGGCGATGATCGCCTGCGCCGGCCGGCCCTCCTTGACCATCTCGATGATCGAGTCGTTGGTCAGGGTCATGAGGCTCGCCGCGGAGACGGCGGCCGGCGACCCCGGTGCCGGCGCGGCATCGAGGAGGGGTTTCGCCCGCGCCTTGCAGGCCTTCTTGTCCGAACCGGCGCCGGGGGTGAGGATGATCCCGCCCAGCGCGCCGCCGCGGAAAACCGCCGTCATCACGCAGGCATCGCCGGCGCCGCCCCAGGTCAACGTCACGCCGCCGTCCGTCGTGGCGCGCAGGGTCGGCGTGCCCATCAGCTCGACGGCGCGCGCTTCCGCCAGCCCCTGCTGGCGCTGCAGGACCTTGGCGGCCAGCTTCCGCGCTTCGGCGGCCGCCTTGTCGCCGGCGGTGGCGGCGCCGGCGGGCGGGGCCTCGCCGGCGCGCGCCGCGGCGCCTGCGCCGATCGCCAGCGCCGCCGCGCAGAGCAGTGCCGTGCCCAGCGGCGCCATGCGCGGCGCCGCCGTGACGCCCGACCGGTCGGGTCCGTCGCCTGGGCGCATCAGTCCTGGCCGCGCAGCCAGCGCCACGTGACCCCACCGGCGAATGCGCCGAGGATCGGCGCCACCCAGAAGAGCCAGAGTTGCCCCATGGCCCAGCCACCGACGAACAGGGCCGGCCCCGTGCTGCGCGCCGGGTTGACCGACAGGTTGGTGACCGGAATGCCGACCAGGTGGATGAGGGTCAGGGCGAGACCGATGGCGATCGGCGCGAAGCCGGGCGCCGCCTGCTTGTCGGTCGAGCCGAGAATGATCAGCAGGAAGAAGAAGGTCAGCACCGCCTCGGCGATGAAGGCCGACATCAGCGAGTAGCCGCCCGGCGAGTGATCGGCATAGCCGTTGGCGGCGAAACCGCCGGCGAGACTGAACCCGGTCTTGCCGCTGGCGATCACGTACAGCACGCCCGCCGCGGCGACGGCGCCCGCCACCTGCGCGACGATGTACGGGATGATCTCGCCGGCCGGAAAGCGACGGCCGGCCCACAGCCCGACCGAAACGGCCGGGTTCAGGTGGCAGCCGGAGATCGGCCCGATGGCGAAGGCCATCGTCAGAACGGTGAGACCGAATGCCAGCGACACGCCGAGCAGCCCGATGCCGACATCGGGGAAGGCCGCCGCCAGGACGGCGCTGCCGCAGCCGCCGAAGACCAGCCAGAAGGTGCCGAAGAACTCCGCCGCCGCCCGTTTCTGCATCGACATGGACTGCCCCCCCCCTCGGTGAGTCGGTCGTCTCAGGCGTTCCGGGTGCCGATGCGATGACCTCGGCCGGCGAGAACCTCCGCCGCCCGATCGAAGTCTGCATCGCGCACGAGGACGTAGTCGGTGTCGTGGGTGGAGATCGCGAACAGGCTGATACCGGCGTCGCCGAGCGGCACGGCGATGGATGCCAGGATGCCGACCAGGCCCAGGTCGAGCGGACCCTCGCACGCGAAGCCGCGCCCGCCGCGGACGGCCTCGATCCCGTCCGGCACCCGCTCCTCGGGGCGGACGATCGACAGCTCGCCCCGGGTGCGGGTAACGGAGAAAAACGGCGACGAAGTGGCCCACCCCGGGAGGGGAGCGGCCGGCGACAGACGGGCGATGGCGAGGCGTTCGGCCATCCGCGCCAGGGTCGCTCCGGCGGTGGCGGCCCGCATCGTCTCAGCCGCGACCGGAGAAGGCGGCGCGCTGATCGCGGGCGAACTGCTGCAGCTTCGTGGCCGGGCGCCCGGCGATCCTCGGCACGACGTCGGTGACCGCCGACGCGACACCGCGCGCGAACAACGATTGCAGCGCGACGAGGTCATTCGCCAGCCACTCCGGCAGACCGGCCAGGAGGAGCGCGTCCTTGAACTCGGCGGGCGGCAGGTCGGCGTAGGCGACGGGTCGACCGGCCACGCCGGCGATGATGGCGGCGGCCTCGGCCATCGTCAGGGCCTCGGGTCCGGTGATCTCGTAGGTCTTGCCCTCGTGCCCCGGCCGCGTCAGCACCCCCACCGCGACCGCGGCGATGTCGCGCACATCCACGAACGGGGCGCGGCCGTCGCGCATGCAGCCGTAGATCCGTCCTTCCTTGCGGATGGTGGGGACCGACATGAGGAAGTTCTGCATGAAGGAATGCGGCCGCAGGTGGGTCCAGGGGATGCCGGAGGCCTCGACCTCCTTCTCGGTCTGGTGATGCCACCGTCCGAGCGAGGCCGGCGATTGCGGCCCGGCGCCGACCGCGGAGATCTTGACGATGTGACGCACCGCGGCGCGGCGCGCCACGTCGACCAGATTTCCCTGGAGCTCGGCCTGCTGCGGATCGGGGCTCGACAGCAGGACGACCTTCTCGACCCCCTCGAGTGCGCCTCCGAGAGTATGCGGCTTCTCGAGGTCGCCGAGGGCGATCTCGACCCCGGCCTTGCGCAGGCCGCCGCTCTTGTCGGGGTTGCGGACGAGGGCGCGCACGGGGAAGCGGGCGGCTGCGAGCTGTGCCGCTATCTCGCCGCCGACCTGGCCGGTGGCGCCGGTGACGAGGATTGTGGTCGCCATGCAGTGTCCCTCCGCACGGCGGCCATTCTAACGGAGGTGGTGGAAAAAGGGGATACGCTGCCACCCCGCCGATGGAATGCGTCCGGCGCGGATCGTCAGTGGAGGGTGGTGACCCCCACCACGCAGGGATGAACCAGCCGCTCGAAGTCGTGGTACCTGATCCGGATGACCTCCGTGTGCGTTCCGGCGTTGAAGGCGATCTCCTCGTCCCGGGACAGCGTGTCGGCGACGTAGACTTTGAGCCCGTAGAGGTTGCCGAACGGCGGCATCGCCCCGACCTCGCACCCGGGGAAGATGTCGCGGAAGTCGCGCTCGCTCGCCAGCTCGATGCGATGCGCGCCCGACTCCTCGCGCAGCATGTCGAGATTGACGCGCACGGAAGCCGGCACCACGACCATGGTCAGCTCTTCGTCCAGCCACACGAGGACGGTCTTGGCGACCTCCTGCCCGGGGATGTGCGTGACCGCCGCGACCTCCTGTGTCGTGTACACCGGCGGATGGCGGATGCTCTGGTAAGGCACGTGCTGCTTGTCGAGGAATTCCTTCACGCGGGCGGATGGCATGATGCACCCCCTCTTCTCCAAAGGGAGCGGTCCCGGGCGGGAGCCAAAGCCATCTTACACCCCGCCGCGCCGCGTGCAGCATCCTTGTTCGCGACCGGGCGCTCTGTTACGCTTCGGGCCGCTTTCGAGCGACGCGAGGCATCGTGCGCGGCATCCGCAACACCCTGCAACCGGTCAACATCCTCTCGCCCGAGGCGGAGGAGAAGGTGCACGAGGCGTCGCTGCGCATACTGCGCGACCAGGGTGTCTCGTTCGAGGAACCACGCGCCCTCGATCTGTTCCGGCGCGCCGGCCAAAGGGTCGACGACGCCGGCCAACGGGTCTACTTCGACCCGGGATTCGTCATCGAGACGGCGGCGAAGGCGCCGCAGCGCTTTGTCCTGCACGCCCGTGACCCGGAATGGGACGTCACGCTGGGTGGCGACGACGTCGTCTTCGCGCCGGTGAGCGGGCCGCCGTTCGTCGCCGACCGCGAGCGCGGGCGGCGCGACGGCACCCTGGCCGATCAGAACGACCTCGTGCGTCTCGCCGAGACCATCGACGTGCTGCACCACGGCACGCCCGAGGTCGCCTGCAAGGACCTGGCGGTCGAGAGCCGTCACCTCGACATCCTCGGGCACCAGATCCGCCTCAGCCGCAAAGGGATGATCGGCGACGCCTGGGGGACCGAGCGGGCTCGCGATCACCTCGACATGATGGCGATCCTGTTCGCCGGGATCGACGCCGCGGCCGGCCGCGGCCGGGGGCCATCGTCGGCGGCCGCCGGGGCGGCGCCGCGCGACGCCATCGCCGATCGCCCCGTGATCATCGGGATCATCAACTCGAACTCGCCGCTGCGTTACGACATGACGATGGCGGAGGGACTGATCGCCTACGCCGAGGCGGGGCAGGTCAACGTCATCACCCCGTTCATCATGGCGGGGGCGACCAGCCCGGTCACGCTGGCGGCGGCGGTGGCGCAGCAGAACGCCGAAGCGCTGGCGGCGGTGATCCTGGCGCAGATCGTCCGTCCCGGGGCGCCGGTGCTGTACGGCTCGTTCCTGACCGGTCTCGAGATGCGCACCGGGGCGCCGGCATTCGGGCGCCCGGAAGCGGCGCTCGGCATCCTGTCGTCGGCGCAGATGGCGCGGCGCTACCGCCTGCCGTGCCGCGGCGGCGGCGTGCTGACGAATTCGAAGGTCGCCGACCACCAGGCCGGGCAGGAGAAGATGAACATGCTGTGGCCGCTTCTGCTCGGACGCGTGCACTACGTGCTGCACGCCGCCGGCTGGCTCGACGGCGGCCTGACCGCGTCGTTCGAGGCGATGGTGCTCGACGCCGAGATGCTGGAGATGACCGCGCGCTTCTTCACCGGGCTTCCGGTCAACGACGAGAGCCTGGCGCTCGAGGTGATCGGCCACGTCGGTGCCGGCGGGCACTTCCTCGGAGAGGAGCACACCCGGCGCCACTTCAAGGCCGAGTTCTACTTCCCGACGCTGGCCGACACCGAGGCCTACGACACCTGGGTCAAGAAGGGATCGCGCGACGCGCACGAGCGCGCCACCGCGCGGTGGAAGAAGCTGCTGGCCTCGTACCAGGAGCCGCGGCTCGACCCCGCGACCGACGAGGCGCTCGCCGAGTTCGTGGCGCGGCGCACCCGCGCGATCGCGGCGTCCGCCTAGGCGGCCCCGGGCGGCGCTTCTCTGGCCGGTCCGCTGCCGGGCCGGCGCCTCCGCATCCCGAAGACGACGACGCCGCTGCCTGCCATCAGCACCGTCATCCCCACGACCTTGAGCACCGCCAGCGGCTTGTTCGGCTCGTCGGCGGCGGGGAAGAGCGACAGGACGATCGCGGCAAGCGTGGTCAGAAGCCCCACGACCCCGAGCGCCGCCAGCATGCCGCGCGCGCCGGGGAAGCGGAAGAACCCGGCGCGGGCGCGCGCGGCTTCGCCGAACTGCAGCCGGATCGCCGCCCCGAACAGGAACAGGAAGGGGATCATATAGATGATGACCATCATGCTGACCAGGACCTCGTACGCCCCTTTCACCGTGGTGCCGGCCTGTCCGAGGACGATGAAGATCACCGTCACCGCCGACTGGGTCAGGAGCGAGATGTGCGGCGTCCCCCAGCGCGGGTGCAGGCGGCCGAAGGCGGCCGGCAGGTAGCGGTCGATGCCGGCGACGAAGGGGATGCGCGCCACGGCACCCAGCCAGGCGCCCAGGCTCCCGAGGCTGGCGATGACCAGCATGATCGCCAGGCCGGAGGTCAGTCCGTCGGTCCCCAGGCGGCGTTCGATGGCGGAGGCGGCCTCGACGATCCCCTGCAGCCCGCTGACCTCGCCGGCCGGCAGCGCCGCCAGGATCGCCAGCGTCCCGAAGATGTAGATCATGACGATGATCGGCATGGCGATGAACAGCGCCAGGGGGATGTTCCGGCGCGCGTCCCTGATCTCGTCCCCCATGAACGACGCCGCTTCGAGGCCGGTGAGCGCGAAGGCGATGGTCGACCAGAAGATCAGGTCCTTGAGCGCGAAGGACGGGGTGACGGCGGTCCGGTCGATGATGGTGGCGGAGCCGTAACGCATCCAGGCGGCCGCCCCGGCGACGACGAGCGTCACGCCGCCGGCCCAGCGCGCATACGCCCCGGCATTTGAAAGCCAGCGGCCGACTTTGAGACCGACCAGGTTCATCCAGGTGCCGAGCAGAAGCCCGAGGATCGAGAAGACGATGAAGTAGAGGGGGTTCCCCGACAGATGCCGGAAGCGGTCGCCGGCGATGAACAGGGCGTTGCCGGCGGCGAAGTAGAGCAGACCCGGAAAATACGGCAGGTTGCTCATCCAATAGGTCCACCCCATCAGGAAGCCGGCGAAGCCGCCGAAGGCGCGCTTGGTCCAGACATACAGCCCGCCCTCCTCCGGGAAGCGCGACGCCAGGTCGATGACGCAGCAGCCGAGCGGCAGCGACATCGCCACGAGGCCGATGATCCAGACGGTGAGGACGCTCGGCCCCGAGGCGGCCGCCGTCGCCACCCATTGGAAGTTGACGCCGGCCGTGACCAGGAACAGGACGACGTCCCACAGACCCATGACCTTGGGGAGGGAAGTGACGGCGGGTATTGCGGGGGCGGCGGCCGTGGGGGCGGACTCGGGTTGACGCGGCACGGCCGCCTACAATACACCTTCGTCGTGGCCCGCGTCGTCCGTCTCGCCGAACTCGCCGCCCTGGTCCCGGATGGCGCCCTGGTGGCGCCCGGCGGCTTCGATCTCAACCGCGCCCCGATCGCCCTGCTCCGGGAACTCGTCAGGCAGGGGCGGCGCGGGCTCCGGGTCGTCTCGCCGCCCAACCCGCTGGCGCACGATCTCCTGGTCGGCGGTGGATCGGCGGCGGCGATTGAATTCGCCTACCTCGGCTTCCAGTATGAGGACGGGTTCGCCGTGGCGCCGCACGCGCGGCGCGCCATCGAGGCCGGCTCGATCGTCTGGCGCGAGCGCGATGCCTTCGTCATCCTGCAGGCGCTGCGCGCCGCGGCGCAGGGGGTCGCGGCGCTGCCGGCGCCCGGTCTCGGCGACTCCGCGCACAGCCGCGACGAGGCCGCGCCCGCGGGCGGCGAGGCGGCGCCCGGTGGCGGGCCATCCTCCGCGATGGTCGCGGCGCTGCGTCCCGACCTGGCGCTCCTGCATGCCCAGGGTGCCGACCGGAACGGAAACCTGTTCATCGGCGACCCCTACGGCGACGACCTGCTGGCGCGCGCCGCGGCGCGCGTGCTGGCGACCGCCGAATGCGTCGTCGATCGCCTGGAGACGGTCACCATCCCGGCGTTTCGGGTGGAGGCGGTCGCGGCGGCGCCGGGCGGCGCCTTCCCGACCTCCTGCTTCGGCGTTCACCCCTGGTCGGCTGTGCACATCCGCGGCTGGATGGAGGCGGCCGCCGCCGGGCGCTTTGCCGACTTCCTCGACCGCCTGCCGGAGGGATTCGCCGCGGCGCCGCCCGGCCGTGAGTCGACGACGGCAGGGGAGCCACATCCGGGTGCCGCAGGGCCGGCGGGGCGCGACGACGCGGCCGATCACCTGGTGACGGCGATGGCGCGCCTCGTGCGCGACGGCGAGCTGGTGCTGACCGGGGTTGCCTCGGCGCTGCCGGTCCTGGCTGTGGCGCTCGCCCGCGCGACGCACGCGCCGCGCGCCACCCACGTCACCGCCGTCGGCGCCGTGAACCCGCGGCTGGGTGACGGCGCTCCGGCGCCGGTCTCGTCGGTCGACCCGCGGCTTCTCGAGCGTTGCGAGGCGCGCCTCGTGTTGACCGACATCCTCGACCTGGCGCGGCAGGGGCGGGTCGACGCGATGTTCTTCGGGGCCGCGCAGGTCGACGCGCTGGCGCGACTCAACCTGACCTGCATCGGCGAGCCGGCGCGCCCCCGGGTCAAGCTGCCCGGTCCGGCCGGCTCGGCTTCGGTGCGGACGCTGGTCCGGCGCGTCATCGTCGTGGCGCCACGGCACACACCACGGACCTTCGTCCCCGCGGTCGACTTCGTGACTTCGGCCCCCGCCCCGGCGAACGAGGAAACCTGGGTCGTCTCCGACCTCGCGGTGCTGCGCCTGGTCGACGGCCGTCTGGCGCTGACGGCCTGTCGCCCCGGCGTGTCGGAGGACGAAGTGCGGCGGGCGACGGGTTTCGACCTCCCCGGGGCGGGCACCGCGGTCGAGCCGCCCCCCAGCGCGACCGAGCGCGCCGCCCTCGATCGCCTCGACCCGGAGGGGATCCGGTGCCGCCTCGGGTGAATCCGGCTGGCCGGACCCGCATCCAAGTGACATCATGCGGAGGCCGGAGGGACGGACATGTTGACGATTCGCAGTCTCGTAACGAGTTCGGTGCGCGACGCTCTGCGCCCGTCGTCGATGACGGCGCTCGCGGTTCTCGTCGCCGCACTCGGCCTCGCCGCCTGTACGGGCAACGGCGACGCCGCGACGATCGATCACGGGCAGGCCGTGGCCGCCCGGGACAACGAGGGGGAGATGAAGGACTACGTGAAGCCGGCGGACGAGGTTCTCAAGAAGCGGCTGACGCCGCTGCAGTACAAGGTGACGCAGCAGGAGGGCACGGAGCGCGCTTTCGAAAACGACTACTGGGACAACCATGAGGCCGGCATCTACGTCGACGTCGTTTCGGGCGAGCCGTTGTTCTCGTCGCTCGACAAGTTCGAGTCGGGAACCGGCTGGCCGTCGTTCACCCGCCCGCTCGAGGCGGGCAACGTCGTGACGCACGACGACCGCAGCTTCTTCATGACTCGCACGGAGGTGCGCTCGAAGAACGGCGATTCGCACCTCGGTCACCTCTTCGACGACGGTCCGGCGCCCGCCGGCCGGCGCTACTGCATGAACTCGGCGGCGCTGCGCTTCATCCCGGTCGACCGGCTCGAGGCGGAGGGGTACGGCCGGTACCTGCCGCTGTTCGGCAAGGCGGTGGGCGCGTCGGGCCCCCGCCCGGGCGGCGGATCCGCGGCGGCAGCGGGTGGCGGGGCGGCGGCATCGGGCGGCGGCGCCGCATCCGACACCGGTCGCCGCGAGCAGGCGCTCCTCGCCGGCGGCTGCTTCTGGGGGATGGAGGAACTCATCCGCGCGATCCCCGGGGTGATCGAGACCGAGGTCGGCTACACCGGCGGCACGACGAGCAACGCCACCTACGAGCAGGTGAAGTCGGGACGGACCGGTCACGCCGAGTCGGTGCGGGTGGTTTTCGACCCCGCGCGGTTGTCGTACGAGGAGTTGCTCGGCTGGTTCTTCCGGATGCACGATCCGACGACCGCCAACCAGCAGGGGAACGACATCGGCACGCAGTACCGGTCGGCTGTTTTCTACAACAGCGAGGCGCAGCGGCAGACCGCCGAGGCCGTGAAGGCCAGGGTGGGCGCCTCGGGAAAGTGGACCCGGCCCGTCGTCACCACCATCGTGCCGGCCTCCGACTGGTGGCCCGCCGAGTCGTACCACCAGGACTATCTGGAGAAGAACCCCGGCGGCTACACCTGCCACTTCCTGAGGGACTAAGGCGAACGGCGGAATCGCCTTGCAATCATCCCCGGGTGGGCGTATCTAGGCGCCACCGGGGCCGTTGCGCCCTACAACCGCCGTGCCTTTCCGGAAGACTGAGGAGGTCGCATGCGCAGAAGAGTGCTGCCGGTCGTCGTCGCCGGGTTTGGTCTCCTGCTTCTTGCTGCCGCCCCCGCGCTCGCCGCTCCGGGCTACCAGCACTTCCTGGTCGGCAACGCCGCCGACGTCACACCGCCGACGACCGGCCTCTTGGTCATGCAGGGAGGCGGGCTCGATGTCGACGACAACTTCGTGCGCATGGGGGCCGCGGCCGGCGGTGGTGACTTCGTCGTCATCCGGTTCGGCGGCACCGACGCCTACAACCCCTACATCTACAGCCTGTGTGGCTGCGACTCGGTCGAGACGATCGTGTTCAAGAACCGCAACGCCGTGACCAGCCAGTTCGTGATCGACCGCATCCGCAACGCCGAGGCGCTGTTCATCGCCGGCGGCGACCAGTCGGACTATGTGAAGACCTGGAAGGACACGCCGATCGAGGAAGCCATCAACTATGTCGCCGCCAAGCCGGCACCGGTGGGTGGCACCAGCGCCGGGATGGCGATCATGAGCCAGTTCATCTACTCGGCGATGACCAACAGCAGCCTGACATCGTCGGAGGGGCTTGCCGATCCGTTCCACAAGGACCTGACCCTCGACCGCGATTTCGTCGCCATCCCGGCGCTCGCCGGCCTGATCACCGACCAGCACCTCGTCGAGCGCGACCGGATGGGCCGGACGATTGCGTTCCTCGCCCGGCTCGTGAGCGGCGGCTGGACCGGCACGGCGCGCGCTGTCGCCTCGGACCGCAACACCGCCCTGCACGTCGACCCGGCCAACGGCAGCACGCAGGTCTTCAGCACCCCGGGCTGGGCGACGCCATGGGTCTACTTCCTCGAAACCCCCGGCGCGCCGGAGGTTTGCCAGCCCGGCACGCCGCTGACCTACCGGAATGTCGATGTCTACCGCATCGCCCCCGGCGGCACTTTCGATCTTGACAGTTGGTCGGGGCACGGCGGCATCGCCTACACGCTGTCGGCCGAGGCGGGCGTCCTGATCTCATCGCGCGGCGACATCTACTGAACGGGCGCCGGCCCGGCGCTCTCAGGGGGGCCGGGGCGCCCCGGGCCGGGTGGGGAGCGCCGCCGCGGCCGATGTGACGATGCCGACCGGATACAGGCCGATCCGATCGTCCCACCACGGGCTGCGGCGGAAGAAGAAGTCGAGCCGGCGGCGCGGGTCGGAGGCGAACGCCGGATCGGCGAGGGCGATCTCGAAGTCGCGGCGCAGGGTCGGGTCCTTCTCCATCATGTCGCGCGCGATCGTCTCCATCACGTACGGCTCGTAATACTCCTTCTGCTCGAAGACTGCGTCGAAGAAGCCCCACGACGCGAACGAGTCGGGCCCCTGCGGGTCGAGCAGGTGCACCGCCACGGCCGAGCCGCGCTGCGCCAGGGGCACGACCACCGTTCCCTCGGGGAAGGTGCGGCTGATGCCGGAGAGGCGCTCCGCCTTGAAGGTCACCGGGTGGCGGCCCTCGAACGGCGTCTCCTGCCACTTCGGCTCGGTGAGACGGTAGCCATCGGTCGGCAGCGTCACTGGCTGAGCCAGCCGCTCGAGCCGCAGCCCATGGGCGCGCAGGACGGCGACCACGTCGGTCCACTGCGGCGGGACGAGGTAGGCGACCGGCCGGTCGACCGCGAGCGCCACCTCGATGGTGTCGAACCGGTCGACGGTGAGATCGAGCGGCTCGCTGCCATAGATGACCCGCATCGCCCCGGAGACCGCGCTCGGCTCGCGGCGGTAGCCGATCCCCTCGAACGCCACCGGGCGGGGTGTGTCGGCGGTGCGCAGCCGGAGCGCCGTCGAGCCCGGGCCCGCGGCCGCGGCGTCGGCGCGCCGCACCGCGTCACGCAGCCCGGCGGGGTCTCTGCCTATCGTCCCGACGAGCGCCGCGATAGTGTCGTAGGTCGCCCGCACCCGGGTGCCGTAGTCCTTCAGCATGTGGGTTTCGATGAGGAACGACGGGCGGTTTTGCAGAATCGTGTAGCCGTGCGAGAAGCGCGGCGTCGCCGCGCCGCCGGTCTGCCCCTTCGCCGGGTCGGTCTCGTCACGCAGGAAGATGTAGGGCGAGACCTTGTGACCGCGTGCCTCGATCGCCGGCAGGGCGCGGCCGACGACCGCCTCGTTCAGCCAGGCCGCCACGGATACCGGCACGTTCGGTCCGACCTCCATGCCATAGGTGATGTCGTAGCGATAGTCGGCGCCATCTGTGACGTGGGCGTCGATGACGAAGTCGGGCCACCAGGTGGTGAAAACGCCGAGCCACGCCCGGGTCTCGATCGCGTCGGCCTTCATGTAGTCGCGGTTGAGATTCAGGTTGCGCGCCGTCGTGCGCCAGCCCGTTGCGCGCGGACCGTTCTGGTTGATGCGGTTGTACAGGCCGAAGCGCTCGTGACCGTCGACGTTGTAGATCGGCATGAACAGCAGGACGACGTGGTCGAGCAGGGCGGCGCGCTCCTTCGTCACCGCGATGTCGCGCAGCAGCATCATCCCGGCATCCTTGCCGTCGATCTCGCCGGCGTGGATGCCGGCCTGCAACAGCACGACCGCCTTGCCGGCGCGCGCCGCCGCGGCCGGATCGAAGGTGCGGCCTTTCGCGGCGACGACCAGGACGAGGTCGCGCCCCTCGCCGCTGGTGCCGAACGACGTCACCCGGATCCAGGGCGAGGCTTTCTCCAGTCGCTTGAGATAGGCGACGGTCTCGGCGAGGCGCGGCGTCTCCTGGAAGCCGGTGCGCTCGGCGGTGGTGAGCCAGTCCGCGGGCGGCGCGGCGGCCGCCATGACGATGGCCGACAGCGCCACGGCGAGCGCGCCGAGTGCGGCGGGATGGGCGCGCATCCCTGTCAGCCCCGGCGACGGGCCGGGCGCGACCGCGCGGCCTTCCGGCGCGGGCGGCGGTGCCGTGCGCCGGCCCGGGCCGGCGCGGGCAGCGCGTCCGGCGGCTCCATCGCCGTCCCCGGCGGCGCATCGGCGCCGCCGCCGCGGGTCCGGTAGTAGTCCTGGATTTTCTCCCAGGCCTCCTCGGCGGTCTCGGCGAAGCGGAAGAGGCCGAGGTCCTCGGGGGCGATCACCCCCTCGTCGCTGAGCATCTTCCAGTTGATGAGGCGCGACCACCAGGCGCGGCCGAACAGGATGACCGGGATCGGGTTCACCTTGCCGGTCTGAACCAGGGTGAGCGCCTCGAACAGCTCGTCGAGCGTGCCGTATCCGCCGGGGAAGATCACCATCGCCCTGGCGCGCATCATGAAGTGCATCTTACGGATGGCGAAGTAGTGGAACTGGAAGGACAGCTCCGGGCTGATGTACGGGTTCGGATACTGCTCGTGGGGAAGCGTGATGTTGAGCCCGATCGTCTTGGCGCCGACATCGTGCGCGCCGCGGTTGGCCGCCTCCATGATGCCCGGTCCGCCACCGGTGACGACGACATAGTCGCAGCGCCCGCCGATCTGGCAGGCGGTCGAGACCAGGCGCGCGAAGCGGCGCGCCTCCGCGTAGTACTTCGCCTTCGCCATGAGGCGGCGCGCCACCGCCAGCTCGCGCCGTGCCATGGCATCGCCGGGCCGCCTCCTGACCTGCTTCTCGAGCCGGGCGATCTGCGGCGCCATCTCCTCGCGGCTCACCGTCCGGGTGCTGCCGAAGACCACGACCGTCGACGTGATCCCCTGCTCGCGGAGCATCAGCTCCGGCTTGAGCAGCTCGAGCTGCAGGCGCACCGGCCGGAGGTCCTCGCGACGCAGGAACGCGACATCCTCGTAGGCGCGCAGGTACGCCCCCGACGCCTTCATCCGGCGGAGCTTCTTCATCTGGGCTGGCGTGTTCAAACAGCCTCCTATCCCGGGGGCGAAGGCCCCGGAGGGGCGGTAGTGTAGACCGGACACGGCCGCGGCGGAACCGCCCCGTCTGTTATCATCGCCGCCCTCATGCGACGTCGACTCAAGCGGGCCGTGAAGATGGGGGCCCTGCGGCCCGGCCGCGTTCTGCGCTCGGACCCATCGCCGCGGCGCCGCGCGACGTGAACGCCGGTTTCGAGTATCGCGCGATCGTCGGTCCGGAGGCGGCGGGCCGGCCGCTCCTCGATCATCTGGCCGTTCGCTACCCTCACTCGTCCCGTGACGAATGGAGGGAGCGCATCGCCGAGGGACGGGTGCTGGTGGACGGCCGTGCCGTCGCCGCCGAATCGATTCTGCGCGCCGGGCAACGCCTGATCTGGAACCGTCCGCCGTGGACGGAACCGGAGGCGCCGCTCGCCTGGGCGCTCCTGTATCGCGACGACGATCTGCTGGCGGCGGCCAAGCCGGCGGGCCTGCCGACGATTCCGGGCGGCGGCTATCTCGAGAACACGCTTCTGGCTCTCGTCCGCCGCCGCCATCCCGAGGCGTCGCCAGCGCATCGTCTCGACCGCGGCGCATCCGGCATCGTCCTGTTCGCGCGCAGCGCCCGGGCCCGCGACCGCCTGGCACGAGGCTTCCGCGAGGGTCTCTTCCTGAAGGAATACCGCGCCCTCGTGAGCGGTGCGCCGCCGCGGAACTTCTTCGTCATCGACTCGCCGATAGGACGTGTCACCCACCCGCGGCTGGGTTCGGTGCATGCGGCGGTGCCCGCGATTGCTGCCGGCCGCGCGGCGCGCACCGAGGTTGAAGTCATTGAGCGCCGCGGCGCAACGACCCTCGTGTTGATCCGGCCGATCACCGGACGCCCGCACCAGATCCGGATTCACCTGGCCGCAGCCGGATGGCCGCTCGTGGACGACCCGCTCTATGGTCCGGGTGGCGCGCCGCGGCCGGAGGCCGGCGCCGCGGGGGAGGGCGGCTACCATCTGCACGCGGAGCGTCTCGAATGCGAACGGCTCGATGGTCGGGGACGGCTGCGGTTGTACTGCGCACCTCCAATGGTGCTGCGCGGCCACGCTTCGTCGCGTTGACATCGATCAACGCGACCGCTAGAATTACCAACCTCGTTCGCCCCGATGCCGGCGAACGGGACAGATGAATCTGCTCGTCAAGGACGCCGCACGGCTGCTCGACGTTTCCGAAAACACGATCCACCGCTGGATTGGACAGGGATCGATCCCGGCCTATCGGCTCAACGAGCAGTACCGCTTCAACCGCGCCGAGCTCCTCAGCTGGGCGGCCGCCCAGGGGCTCTCCCTCTCCCCCGAGATCTTCCGTGAAGGGGAATCCGGAACCATCGGCCAGGCTCACCTGACGGACGCACTGAGTGCCGGGGGAATCCACCATGGCATCCGCGGATCCGATGCCGCCACGGTCCTGCGCGGCGTCGTCGAGACGATGCCCCTTCCGGCGGCATTCGACCGTGATTATCTCTACGAGATGCTCCTGGCCCGGGAGGTCCTCGGCGCGACCGTCATCGGCGACGGCATCGCGATCCCCCACGTGCGCTACCCGGTGATCCTGGACCTGGAGCAGCCGCTGATGACGCTCTGCTTTCTAGAGCCTCGCCTCGACCTGGGGGCCCCCGGCAGCCAACCAGTCGGCACGCTGTTCACGCTCGCCAGCCCGACGGTGCGGACCCACCTGCACCTGCTGTCGAGGCTGATCTTCATCCTGCGCGATCCGCAGTTCAGGCCGGCGCTGTTGCGGCAGGATGCGCCGGGCGACCTGATCGCGGCAGCGGGACGTTGCGAACGGGGACTGGGCGTGGCCGCCGCCCCCGTATCATGACCGAAGCCGGCGGCGATCCAGCGCAGACCATCGCTCTCTTTCTCCTGGCCGGTGCCGGGGCCCTCCTGGCGGTGAGCGGCGTGCCGGGGTTGCTTCTGAACTGGCGGTCATCCTGGGGGCCGCGCATCGCCACGGTGATGACGGTCGCGGGATCGCTGCTGGGGCTCCTCGGCGGAGCGCTGGCCATCGGCGTGGCCGGCGGCGCCAGCCTCGATTTCCCGTCGCCGGTTCCCGGTCTCCGGGCGGGCCTCGCGGTCGACGCACTGGGCGGATTCTTCTCCCTGCCGGTGTTCCTGGTTGGCGGGCTCGGCGCCATTTATGGCGCGATCTACTGGTCCCCGCGTCTCCACCCTCGCAACGGCCATCGTCTGCGGTTCTGTTACGGCCTGCTGCTGGCGAGCCTCGTGTTCATCACGCTCGCACGGGACGGGATCGTCTTCCTCATCGCCTGGGAGGGTATGGCGCTCACCAACTTCTTCCTGGTCACCACCGAGGAGGAGGACCCGGGCATCCGCAGGGCCGGCTGGCTCTACCTGCTGTACAGCCATGTGACGATTCTCTGCCTGTTCGCTCTCTTCGTGCTCGAGTGGCAGATGACCGGGGACTTCGCCCTCGTCGCCATCCCGGCGGGGGTCACGGAGACCATGCGGACGGCCTTCTTCGTGCTGGCGCTCGTCAGCTTTGGCATCAAGGCGGGAGCGATGCCGCTGCACTCGTGGCTGCCGGCGGCGCACGCCTCCGCCCCCAGCCACGTTTCGGCGGTGATGTCCGGTGTCGTCATCAAGATGGGCATCTACGGCCTCGTGAGGGTGTGCGGCCTGCTTGACGCCCCGCCGCTGGGTTGGGGCATCACCTTGCTGGTGATGGGAGCGCTGTCGGCGTTCTTCGGAGTGGTCTTCGCGCTCGGCCAGCACGACCTCAAGCGGCTTCTCGCCTACCACAGCATCGAGAACATCGGGATCATCCTGCTGGGGTTGGGGCTGGCGATGGTCGGGCGGTCGGAGGGGCGGCCCGACTGGGTGATGCTGGGGCTCGGTGG
>Ga0210377_10000156_pt1 | contig 64020 bp, 83 predicted proteins | sample PLM4_65_b1redo_FD_155480 | JGI IMG/M metagenome (GOLD analysis project Ga0210377, IMG submission 155480) | Groundwater sediment microbial communities from an aquifer in East River, Colorado, USA - PLM4_65_b1 redo | ecosystem: Environmental > Terrestrial > Soil > Riparian zone | place: USA: East...
TCGTCACTGAGCCAGGGATGCAGCGTGATAAAGTCTGACCGGGCGTAGAGGGTGTCCAGATCGACCAGTTCGCAGCGCTGCTCAGAAGCCAGCCGCGCCAGATGCGGGTTGTAGGGGTCGAACGTCACGACATCCATCTCGAAGGCGCGGGCGCGTCTGGCGACCGCCTGCCCGATCCGCCCAAAGCCGACGACGCCCAGCGTCTTGCCGCGCAGTTCGACGCCCATAAATGACTTGCGATCCCATTGGCCCGATCCCAGCGAGTGATGCGCCGCCGGGACGTGGCGAGCCAGCGCCAGCATCAAGCCGAAAGCGTGCTCGGCGGCGGCGATGGCATTGCCCGCCGGAGTGTTCATCACGGCCACGCCGCGCCGGGTGGCCTCGGCCACGTCGATGTTGTCCACGCCCGTCCCGGCTCGCACCACCATTTTGAGGTTTGGGGCGGCTGCCATTATTTCGGCGTCAACGGTGATGGCCGAGCGCACGATCAGGGCGTGGGCCGGGCCGATGGCGGCCAGAACGTCGGCGCGGCTCATCTTGCCGGGCGCGACGATCTCAAAGTCGCCGTTGGAGTTGCGCTTACTGAATACGTCGAGGGCGGAGGCGTCCACTTGATCGGCGATGAGAATGGTGTAGGGCATTCAAGTCTCCCAAAAAGTCAGAAGTGAGAATGCAGAAGCAAAGTCAATAGCAAGCAAGACTTAAATCACACCTGATAAATCATAATCTCGGCGATGCCGTCAATGGCATCCACCCACGCGGTTTCCAGCGCCGGGTTCCAGTCCGGCCCGGAGTAATCCGCGATAGTCGTGACGAGCGCCTCGGCCAGCAAAGCGTAATGCGGCGCGACAACATGGTACTGCGTTCGATGGCGCTTGCCCAACGCCTCCAGCATCGGGACCAGCGAATCCGGGCGGCGCATATTTTCGACGATCAGGGTCAGCGTTTTCATCAACTTGAGTTCGAGCGCCGGTTGATCGGCGTTGTTGAACATGGGTTGAATATGCGGATAAAGCTCGAAGAAGCGGTGGTAGAACGACCGGGCAAAAGCCCCGCCAGCGCTGGAAATCTTCCAGAAACTATTTTCGACCAATTCGACGCGGCTGGGCGCCAACTCGAATAATTTGAACATGATGCGCAATCCTCCTCTTGATAAGACAGCCGTGCGATCTTCGCGGCTCGCGGGCCGCCGAACACGATCACTTGATCACGATGCGCGTCGCCGCTTCGCCCTTTTCGGTCTTGTGAAAATCGTCCAGATGCGAGACGTAAGGCTGAGTCCAGCGGTAAATCCAGCGGGCGGCGTCGGGAGTGACGTTGATGCAGCCGTGACTCTTGGGATAGCCGAAGTTGTTGCGCCAGTACGCCCCGTGAATCGCCGCGCCGGTGTCGGTGAAGTATGTCACCCACGGCACGCCGGAAACGTCGTACTTGGCCTCGATAATGCCGCCGCCCTGCATCCGGCGCGAGGGGCGCTTGCGCTCGACGGTGTACTCGCCGACCGAGGTGCTAAAATCGCGCAGCTGGCCGTCATCGCCGACCAGCGTCGTGCCCGACGCGATGCGGGTTTGCAGCACGACCCTGTCGCCCTCGAAGCAGGTCAGGAACTGGTCTTTGAGATTAATCTCGATGTGTTTGTCGGTCACGTCCGGCGAGATGGGCGCGAACTCCGCCGGGAGAATACGGCGCAGGTTGCGGGCCAGAATCCACGCCTTGCGCCGGTCGTCGCGGTCGTCAAAAATGCGATACCAGACCAGCCCGCGATCATCGACGGCGCGCTCGGTCACCTTGAAGACCTGCTGCCAGAAACAGCTATATTCGTACTGCGCCCAGCGCTGGCTGGTGAGCGACGGCTGAAGATGCTGGCGGGCGCGCGGGACGCTGACCTCGGCAAAGAACCCGTCAAAGGCGGGGACTTCGGCCTCCGGCTCGTTGAACATTTCGCGGCAGGGGATGACATAAGCCGAATGCGCCCAGCCGCCATCGGTCTGAAACCACACATCGTTGTGCGGGGTCTTGCTGTCGTATTTGACCGTGCGCACGGCCCGGTAAACGGGGATGACCGTCCCCCATAGAACCTGCCCGCCGACCCGCTTGGCGGCGGTGGTGGGTTCGGCAAACAACCCGATCCACTCCGCGCCGTCCACCCGGCCCAGCAGCGGCGGGTTGCCCAACTTCTCGTTGTAGGATTCCAGTTCCGCTTCGGGGTCGGTGGTGGCTGTCTGGGCCAGCGCGTCACGAATGGGCGGCCCGGCGAGCGCCGCCGCCGCGCCAACGCCTGCCGCGCGCAAGAAGGTTCGGCGTGAAAGACGAGATGGCATATGATAATTCCTCAAATAGCGTGATGCCAGAATTATAGCGGGAGTCGGCGGGCGGGCATAGTTCAACTCCATATCAAAAATTGCTCCCGTCACGGGAGCAGGCTACAATAACCCAATGCGAATTATCGCCTTCAAGACATTGCGCGAGTTTTGGAAACGACATCCTGATTCGGAGCAAGCTCTTCGGGCATGGTATCACGATGTAAAGTTGGCAGATTGGAAAAGCCCGGCGGACATTCGGAAGGTCTATAGAAGCGCCAGTGTGATTGCCAATAATCGTGTGATATTTAACATTCGAGGGAATAATTATCGGCTAGTGATCGCGATCAAATATAGCTTTGGAATGGTCTATATTCGGTTTATCGGAACGCATCGGGCTTACGATGATATTGATGCCACAACAATTTGAGAGGAAACCAATGGAGATTCACCCTATACGCACGGAAACAGACTACCAATCAGCGTTAGCCGAGATCGAGCGCTTATGGGAGTCGAATCCCGACACGCCAGACGGAGATCGACTCGACATTCTGGCAACGCTGGTCGAGGCGTATGAAACGCGGCATTATCCTGTGCCTGCGCCTGATCCTGTTGCGGCGCTGGAATACTGGATGGAAAGTCGCGGACTCAACCGGCGCGATCTGGAGGCGTATATTGGCAGCCGGGCGCGCGTCGCGGAAGTTCTCAACCGGCAACGCCCGCTGACACTGGCGATGATCCGGCGGCTGCGTCAGGGGTTGGGCATTCCGGCGGAAATCTTGATCCAGCCTTACCCAACGGCATCGCGCGCGGCTTAAAGCCGCGTTCCTCAGCCCCGCCACGATGGGTTTGCTGGCGGGTCGTTGGTATACTCAGCCGCTTCGCCCGACTGGGACAAGAACAACAGCCCATGACAGGAGAGCCTGCCCCCGATGACTACTGGAACTGCGACTAAATCGAATCGCTCGCTGCGGCGCTTTGTCTCGCAGGCGTGGGTCTGGCCGAAGAGCGAGATGGTCTATGCCCGGATCATGCGAACCTTCGACCGGCGCGGTTTTGAAGAACTCAAACGGCGCTGCTATGCCACACGATCCCCGGATCGGGCCGGGGCGCAGGACGCCTTTAAGTACCTGAATATCGCCTATTATCTGCGCCAGAATATCCGGCTGGGGCTGCTGCTGGGGCTTGACCGGACTCCGCCCGCGCGCACGCTCGACATTGGCTCAGGGGCGGGCTACTTCTCGCTGGTCTGCCGCCACTTTGGGCATGAGCCGCTGGGCATGGATCGTGACAAAGTGGCGGTGTTCAACGAGACGTGTCGCTTTCTGGGCATCCCGCGCGTGATCGCAAGCGTGGAGCCGATGCAGGCGCTTGCGGCTTTTGACACCTCGTTCGACCTGATCACGGCCATCTCGTTTGTCTTCAACCATCTGCCGGATAAGTCCTACTGGACGCTCAAGGAATGGGCTTATTTTATTGACGACGCGCGCAGCCGTTTGAACCCCGGCGGGCGGCTGTTTCTCGGCGCGGTCAATCGCATCGGGGCTAACGCGGAGCTTCAGGCGTTTCTGCGCCATGCGCCCGGTTTCGAGACTCATTCGCTGTCGCATTATGAATTTGTGCTGGCTCGCCGCGACTAAGGAGCGACGGTCGCCGGGTCGCCGCCGACACTGCTGACCCGGACGGCAATGTGGTTCACCGTCACCGCGCTGCCGCTGGCGTTTCCCGCGCTGATCAGCAGCGCCAGATTAGCCCAACCCTCGCTGGCAGCGCCGCGCACGCGGTAGACCTGCGCGGGGGACCCGGCGGGCAGATAGAACGCGCCGCCAACCTGACGGTCAAAACCGCGCGCGTCGCGCAGGCTGACCCACACCGACTGCGGCGCGATGCTAGGGTTCGCCAGCGTCAGGCTGATCTCGAAGGCCGTCCCTGCGGGGAGCGCGTAAGGGATCATCTGCTGGACTCCGGCATAGCGCGCCCCCGCCGCCGGGCGAGCCAGACTCAACGCCCCCACCTGTATCGATTCGCCCACGCCCGACAGGGCCATCCAGCCTGTCCACCCCTGAGCAAAATCCCCGTTGCCAACCAGATTGACTCCACGCGGCGCGGCCCTCAAAATCGACGGGGCGGGGTCGGGCAGGCGGTTATGATCGTCGTCAAAAAAGTAAAAGGTCGGCCCCCATGGGTTGACGATGCACGGCGATTGGCAATCCCACAGGTCTTTCATCTCAAAATGCAGATGGGTGTTGGTTCCCCGGCTGGCGACATAGCCGATCAGCTGGCCTTCGACGACCCGGCCTGAGATCACCGGGAAGTTGTTTTCAAGGTGGACATAGCGGACGATCCAATCGGCGACGAACCCGGCGATCTCCCGGTGGTGCTTGACGATGACGACCGCGTTCGCGCCTTTGTCGTCGCGGCCCGGCTCGACGCCGACCACGTCGCCATCGGCGGCGGCGTAGACCGGGGCGTATGGCGGCGCATAGATGTCCGTCCCGGCATGGCCGCGATAACAGCTCACCCAGCGGTTGCCATGACTGGCCTGCTCCCAGTCCGCATCCTCCGGGATGGCCGGGTCGCGCCAGTAGGCCATCGCCTTGTCGCGGTCATGGATCAAGTAGGGAGGGCAGCCCTTGCCGGGGTTGAGGCCCAGAAAGTCCCGCGTCCACGCCGTGTCCGGGTAGTCTAGCACGTAGTTGTAAGGCGCGTCGACCGGCCAGTAGTTCAGGGTGATAAAGTGGGGGGTGTCCTGCGCGGCGGCGGGGAGGGCGAAGGCGAGCAAACCCATCACGGCGACCAGCGGCGCGGCCCGGCGAAGGAAGCTCATGGCAGGACGTTGAGCGTGATAACGATCTGCGGGCCATCGACGAGGATAGCGCCGCCGCATTTTCCGGTCGGGGCGGGCGTTCCCGGCAGGAAATAGCGCGCGTCGATAGGGTAGCCGAACTCCGGTGGCGGCTGCTGCCACAGGTATTCGATACGGTGCGGGTAGCCCCAATCCTGATCGTAAGCCACGTTGACGGCGACGAAGCTGCACCCGATCCCTTCGGCGCTCCACGTGATTCGCCGGGTGTCGTGGGCGATCTGGCCGAACAGGGCGCTGATGGTCGGCTGGGTGGGCTGGCCTTCCAGCGCGGGCGAGTAAAAGGCGGGCTGGGCCGGGCAGTCGTCGGCGATAACCGCAGCCACTTTTTCATCGCGGACTTCAACGTCCTGCGCGCAGGCAATCGGCTCGGCGTTGGCGTCCAGCACGGACGAATGGCGCTCGATGATCAACTCGTAATGCGCGATGCCCTGCAAGTCCCAGCGGTCGCGGGCGGTCTTGAGCGCGGCGGCGTACTCGGCGGCCTGTTTTTCTGAGGCGATTTGCCATGCCTCCGGCGGCAGGGCGGCGTTGAATTCAAACAGCCGGATCACGGCGATGATCGCCACCACGATCAACCCGATCCCGGCGACGGCCATCAGCCTGAGCGTGCTTTGTTGTTCCAAGAAGGCGATCTCCGCTGTGATTCGTGGTGGCGCGTTGGCGGTTGGCTGGCAGGGGCAGGATTCTATCTTGCCCCTGCGATTTCAATTGGCGGAGATGGGCAGCGAAAACACAAACTTTGTCCCGACGCCGTCCTCGCCTTCCTCCACCCAGATATGCCCGCCGTGCGCCAAGATCGCCGTGCGGCAGTAAGCCAGCCCCAGCCCGAAGCCGCTGGCTTTGCGCCCGGTCTCGGTCTGGGCGAAGCGCTCAAACACGCGCTCGCGCTGATCGGCGGGGATACCCGGCCCGGTGTCGTTGACCGCAACCCGAATCTCATCGCCTTCCCGCCGCGCGCTGACGGTCACGTAGCCGCCGGGCGGCACGAACTTGATGGCGTTATCGATCAGGTTGGTCAACACGCGATCCAGCCGCAGGCGGTCGGCGTTGATCAGGGGCAGGCCGTCATCCCACGCGCCCGCCAGCGCGATCTGGCAGGCTTCGGCCATCGGCGTGGTGCGTTCCACGATAGTATTGACCAGCCTGGCTACATCGACTTCGGCCAGATTCAACTGCGATTGGCCCTCTTCCAGCTTCTCCACGTCCAGCATCACGTCCACCAGCGACAGCATGCGGGTCACGCCGCCCGACGCCATCGCCTGAAAGCGCTCGCGGCGCTCGTCGTCGATGGCGGTCGATTTGAGCATTTTGAGCGACATCTGGATCATGTTGAGCGGGTTGCGGAGATCATGCACGACAAAGTGGATGGTTTCCTGCCGCAGCCGCATCAGTTCGGCCAACTGCTCGTTCTCGGTGGACAGCGACCCCAGCCGGGAGAACATGTCTTTTTCGGAGGCCGCCGCCGAGACCAGCTTCTGGTCGACGGCCAGCAGCGCGCTGATGACCGTTTGCATGATCACCTTCTGGAACTCGGTGTCCTGCTGCATCAACGTCCAGAACGTGTCGCGCGGGATGGCCAGCAGGGTGGTGGGCTGGGTGGCGATGGCGCTGGCGGCGCGCGGGGCGTCACTGAGCAGGCTGATTTCGCCCAGCAGGCTGCCCTCGCCGCGATAGCCCAGCGTGACCGGGGTGTCGGTGTCCATGTTTTTGATGATCGCCAGTTGGCCGCTGTCGACGATATACAGCGCGTCGCCGGGGTCGCCCTCATTAAAGACGACCTCCCCGATATCGTAATCGTGGCTGGTGGCGTACTGGTTCCACTGGTCAGCGATTGTTTTCATAGCCTCATCCTGTCACAAGATGCGCCCCATTGTAGCACAAACTTGAGGCTGCCGAGCGTCACTTTTGCCGCCGAACGTGTTTTTGTATATGACACGCTCGCCAGAAGCGTTAAGATGCCATCTTGCGTAGTGGCGGCGCGTCTGGCAAAACTGGCATACCCGGCGGCGATCTAATCGCGCTATAATTATCATGGCAAAAATTGCCTATATCTATTGGACGAGGACAACGCATCGTGAATTTACCTAAGATTATTCAAGGCGGGATGGGCGTCGCTATTTCCGACTGGCGGTTAGCGCACGCCGTCTCGTCGCTGGGACATCTGGGCGTGGTGTCCGGGACGGGCATCTCGCACATTCTGAGCGCGCGCCTGCAGGACGGCGATCCGGGCGGAAACACGCGCCGGGCGCTGGCTCATTTCCCGTTCCCGGAAGCTGTAGAGCGCGTGCTGAAGCGCTACTTTGTGGAAGGCGGCATCCCGCCCGGCAAGGCTTACAAACGCCCGGTTCTGTGGAACATTAAACCGCAGCGCGATCTGGTTGAGCTGACCATCATCGCCAACTTTGTCGAAGTGTTTTTAGCCAAAGAAGGGCATGGCAACCCGGTGGGCATCAATCTGCTGGAAAAAGTGCAGATGCCTACCATCTCGTCGCTGTACGGCGCGATGCTGGCGGGCGTGGATTTTGTGCTGATGGGAGCGGGCATCCCCATGCAGATTCCGGGCATACTGGATCAATTGGCGAAGCACGAGCCGACGCGCTACCGCATCGACGTGGTGGGAGGCAAGGAAGAGCATTTCCTCCACTTTGACCCGAACGAGCTATTTCAGGGCCTCGCCGACTTTTTGAAGCGGCCCATGTTCCTGCCGATCATCTCGTCGTTTGTGCTGGCGCAAGCCCTGATCAAACGCGCGACGGGCTATATCGATGGGTTTGTGGTCGAGACGCCCATCGCGGGGGGGCACAATGCGCCGCCGCGCGGGACGGTTGAGTACAATGACGAGGGCGAGCCGATTTACACCGAGAAGGATGTCGTCGATCTGGAGAAGCTCAAAACGCTGGAACGGCCCTTCTGGCTGGCGGGCGGCTATGGCAACGCCGAGAAGCTAGTGGAAGCGCTGGACGCTGGCGCGGCGGGGATTCAGGTGGGGACGGCCTTCGCCTATTGCGATGAATCGGGCATGGAAGCTTCGATCAAGCAGCAGGTGATTGACAAGGTCTTGAGCGAAGGCGTCAGGGTGCATACCAGTTCGGTGGTCTCGCCGACCGGGTTCCCGTTCAAAGTGGTTCGCGTGGAGGGAACGCTGGCCGACCGGGACGTGTACCAGACCCGCGAGCGAGTGTGCGATATTGGCTATTTGCGCCACCAGTACGAAAAGGAAGACGGCACGCTGGGCTATCGCTGTTCCGCCGAGCCGGTGGATCAGTTCGTGAAGAAGGGCGGCAGCGCCGACGACACCGAGGGGCGGGTGTGCCTGTGCAACTGTCTGGTGGCGACGGCGGGCTTTGGCCAGCGGCGCAGCAGCGGGGCTGTCGAGCCGCAGATGGTGACCTCCGGCGACGATCTGCCCAACATCCGGCAGTTTCTCAAAGACGGCGCGACGCGCTATTCCGCCGCCGACGTGGTCGCCGAGTTGGAACGGGTGGCGCTGGCGGTGGCCTGACCGGAGAATCGTCCACAGATTACATAGAGAACACTGACGGGGCGCATCAATTGATGCGCCCCGCTTGATTCGAGGGTGTGATATACTAACGGCATTGGCGCTACGCTGGCGAGGAACACGATGCAAGTCCAAACACGTCATATGACTGTTGCGGAATATCTGGCCTATGGCGATCAGCCCGTCGAGGTGATCAACGGAGAGGCAATTATGGCCGCAGCGGCTCACACGCGCAGACAACCCAACATCGTGACCAACTTGTTTGACAAATTGCACCCATTTGTTCGGAAGAACAAGCTCGGCAAAGTCTTTAGCGAGGCGTCTTACGTCCTCGATGGCAACCCGCGCACGAAGTGGGTCGCCGGGGCGCGCACGCCGGACGTGTCATTTATCAGCCGCGAACGAATCGAAGCGCATAACGCCGAATATCCTGACGATGAGCCGTGGTGGCTGGCCCCCGATCTGGCGGTTGAAGTCATCTCACCGACCGACAGTTATGATTATCTCAGCCAGAAAGTCGCTGACTATCTGAGCGCGGGCGTGAAGCTGGTGTGGGTGATCGACGCCGAAGCGCGCTCGGTGCGGGTGTTCGCGCCTGATCACCCGCTGGGCTATGCCGTACGCGAGCCGGACAAGTTGACCGCCGAATCGGTCATCCCCGGCTGGTCGATGAAAGTGTCTGATCTGTTCGTGGCGGATTGAACTGCCGCCACGTCTAACATTACTCCCAAACCATTAAACCTTCTTCTTCCGCGCTTTGTGCGTATCGCCCTTCGACAGCTTCGCCGCGCCCTGCCCGCCGAGGGCATCCTCGTGCCGCGAGAGGACAAAGCACAGCGCCGACAGGCGATTCAGGTAGCGTAGCAGTTCCCGGTTTTCGATCAGGCCATCGTCAAACAGCTTCACGGTCAGGCGCTCGGCGCGGCGGACGATAGCGCGGGCCAGATCGAGATACGCCCCGGCGAGGGTGTCGCCCGTGACGGTGAACTCCGGCGGCAGGTCAAGCTGATCGCCAATCTGGTCGGTTTGCGCTTCCAGCCACGCCACGCGCCCGGCGTCGATTTTGCGGAACTGCTCGGCGGATTCTTTGGTGGCGGCTAATTCCGCCATCAGGTGATACAGGTCGCGTTGAGTCTGCAACACAATTTCGGCGGCGGCGCGGTCCTGCATGGCGGCGCGCGCGATCCCCAGCGCGGCCTGCGCTTCATCGACCGTGCCATAGGCTTCGGGGCGCGGGTGATATTTCTTGACCCGCCCGCTGCCCAGCAGCCCGGTCGTGCCGTCGTCGCCAGTGGCGGAGTAGAATTTGATCGCGTTGGGCATTCGGCCTCTTCTGCTAAGACGGCTGCGGGTGGCTTGGCTCGATCAGCCGCACCGCCGGGAGATGCTCAGGGCGCAGCGGCTCAATCGCGGAGATGGGCACGACGGGCACGGCCACCGTTTCCCCCAGCGCGTTGAACACTTCCAAGATCGCGCCTGGCTCGCCCCCGTGTGGATGCTGCACCGTGTCAATCAGGGTAGCGACATCGCCCTTTTTCAAATTTTCTTTGGGAACGTCTCGAGTGAGAACAACCCGCGAATAAAGTTCCGGCGTCATGCGCGCGCCTCCTTGCCCGGCTTCAAGGTCACAAAGCGATAGATGGGTTCATCTTGCGCCGCGTCGACTATCCAAATAGAAATCGCGGGCAGCGCTTGCTTATTGGCTCCAATCAGATCGCCTTCGACCCGGTAAAATTCTCCATAGATACTGGCGCGGTCATGAACCGCGTCATGGTTTTGGAGCATGGCGCGTATGGCCGCTTCAAGCTCATCCGGATTATCTCGCGTAAAACCTCCCCGCGCCAGCCAGCCCGATTTGTCATCTTCCAACCGATGCGCCAGCAGGTAACGGGAGATTTTGTCAGGCGGGATGATGACCTGATCCGGTGGAATCCTCATGATCGGTGTCTTATGTGTTAGCCAGCGCCATCCATTCTATTCTGTGCGCCGCAGTTGCTGGTGGCGGAATAGAATTTGACCGCGTCGGGCATTCACTATTTCCTCTGGATAGTATCCAATGCCTTCCTTACCGCCTGCCAGCCCAGCGTCAAATCGTTCGAGCCGAGCGTCGCCGGGTCGACTCAGTGCGGGTTGACCGTTGGCTCATCTTCTAAGGTCGTAAAAGGCAGAAGTGAAAAGTAACGGCAGTAACGACAGTAACGGCAGTGACAAAGCTATAAGCCATCAGCCATATTGCCATCAGCTATACGCTATACGCCAGAAGTCTACACCCGTCCGCCGCCAGCGCAAATTGCCTTGCGTTCGGCGCGATTTGGGTGTTCAATGGGGGTGGGCCTGACACACGGAGAGAATGCTATGACCGACACCACCGAACAACGAGTCGAATTGCTGTGGGGGCAGAAAATCCAGACGCGAGACGGGACACGGCTAAACGCCACGCTCTACAAACCGCGCGTCATGGACAAGCCGCTGCCGGTGATTTTCACGCTCACCCCGTACATTGCCGACAGCTATCACGCACGGGCGATGTATTTCGCCGAGCATGGCTACGTCTTTGCGCTGGTGGATGTCCGCGGCAGGGGTAATTCGGATGGCGGGTTTGTGCCTTGCCGCCATGACGCTGCCGACGGGCATGATGTCGCCGAGTGGCTGGCGACCCAGCCGTTTTGCGACGGCAAGGTCGCCATGTGGGGCGGGTCGCATGGCGGGTTTGACCAGTGGGCCACGCTGTCGCAGTTCCCGCCGCATCTGGCGACGATTGTCCCCGCCGCCGCCGCTTACCCCGGCGTCGATTTTCCGTTCTGGCGCAATATCGCCTTCTCTTTCGAAGTTCAATGGCAAACCTTTGTCAGCGGGCGGGTGTCCAACGCGAATCTGTTTAACGAGCAGAGCTACTGGATCGGCGTGTTCCGTGACTATTACCTGAACCACCACGCTTTCAAAGACCTCGACCAGATCGCCGGGAACCCCAACCCGCATTTTCAGGCTGATCTGCGCCACCCGGCGCCCGACGACCACTGGGACAGCCTCGCGCCGACCGACGCCCAGTTCGCCGCCTTCGACCTGCCGATCCTGAGCATCACCGGGCATTACGACGATAACCAGCCGGGGGCTATGCATTTCTATCGCCAGCATCTGCAGCGCGCCACGCCGGAGGCGCAGGACAAGCACTACCTGTTGATCGGCCCGTGGGATCACGCCGGGACGCGCACGCCCCAGCCGGAGTTCGGCGGGTTGGCGTTCGGCGCGGCGGCGCTGGTGGACCTGAACAAGCTGCATCAGGATTGGTACGACTGGACGATGAAGGACGGGCCAAAGCCGGAGTTCCTGCAAAAGCGAGTTACGTACTATGTCACCGGCTCGGAGGAATGGAAGCGCGCCGATAGCCTCGACGCGATCCCGGCGGAGCGCCGCAAGCTGTATCTGGCCTCGATCAACGGCTGGGCCAACGATGTGTTCCAGTCCGGGATGATGCTGGCCGCGCCGACCACCGAGCACGATCAGATCATGTCTGACAGCTACACCTATGATCCGATGGACACCCGCCCGGCGGAATTGGAGCGCGAAGACATCCAAAAAGATTACATCGTCAGCCAGCGCTACGCCCTGAACCTGTATGGCAATGGGCTGGTCTATCACTCCGAGCCTCTGGCGGAGGCGACCGAGATTGTCGGCTACGTCAAGTTCGAGGCGTGGATTTCGATGGACGCGCCCGACACCGATTTCATGGTCACGCTGGCCGAGATACTGCCGGACGGCAGGCACATTTTGCTGACGCAGGACATGCTGCGGGCGCGCTACCGCGAATCGCTGCGGCGCGAGGCGCTGGTGGAAGCGGGCGAGATCAATCGCTATGTCTTTGATGGCTTTTACTGGTTCGCCCGGCGGCTGGCGCAGGGCAGCCGCCTGCGCCTGATCCTGCGCTGCCCGAACTCGATCTACATCCAGAAGAATTACAACGGCGGCGGGGTGGTCGCCGAGGAGACCGGCGCGGACGCGCGGGTGGCGCATGTGACGCTGCACCACGACAGCGAGCATCCGACCTTTCTGGAAATCCCGGTGGCGAAGGGGTGACCGGGATTTTCGCGCGATGTCAAGAGGGATTGCGAAGATTACGCAAACCATGTAATCTTAAAGCATGTCACTCACTATCTCACGCACCGACCTTGCGCGGAGAACGCGCGAAATGATGGAGCAAGCTCGAAGCGGGCAGACGATTATCGTCCAGAGCTATGATGGCGATCAGGTCGTCTTGCTCGACGTGACCGACTATCATTTGTTGCGCGCTCTCGCCAGTTATTCGACTCAATCTGGCCTCCAATCAGATGACTGGCAGACGCGGTTTGACACGACTCTGCGCGACTATCTTGACCAACGAATTAATCTTGGCAAAGCCGCCGAGCAATTAGAGCTTTCGCGCTTTGATTTGATGGAACGCTTTGAACGGTTGGGCGTTCCTTTGCGGCTTGGCCCGGAGACCGCCGCCGCCGCGCAGGATGAGATTGCCGCCGCGCGCAGAGCTAGGCGTTAATGCCGCTGCCCGCGCTGGTGGACGCCACTATTCTTAGCAATTTTGCTCATGTTCGCCGCCCCGATTTGCTGAGGCAGGCTTTTGATCGAGTCGCCGCGCCGCCGACGGTGATGGATGAAATTCGGGTGGGCGAAGCAACGGGTCGCCTCCCGGTGGTTGATTGGTCGTGGATCGAGATCGTCGTTCTCGCGGCAGATGAACAAATTCGCGCCGATACGTTGTCCCGGTCGCTGGGCAGAGGCGAGTCCGATTGTCTGGCGATTGCCGCGTCAAAGGCATGGCTGGTTTTGACCGATGATCGGGACGCCCGGCGCGCGGCGGCAAAGCTGGGCATTGAGGTCTCTGGGACGCTGGGCGCGCTGGCGAATCTCGTTGCGGCGCATGTCATTGGGTTGAAAGCCGCTGATGCGTTGTTATTGGAAATGATCCAACATGGCTATCACAGCCCGATCCAGTCGCTTCGAGACGAGATCTGAACGATTTTCGCAACCACCACTCTATCACGGGGCGCATTTTTATTGAGAATACTGCGTTTTTGCGCTCCAAGAGTTGTAGACCAAACGTACTACAAACTGCTATTGACAAGCCCAAAAGAGGTGGTATGATTATAGCCAGAACGTAAGTTCTAAGCAGCCCTTCAGTGGGCAGCGCGAGAGATGAGCGCCTCGCAACGTGGGAGTTTTCCTGCGTTGCGAGGCGCGTTTGATTCAATCCATAGATGTCACAGATTTTTTCTGTGTCCTCAGTGGACGATCCAGAAAGGGGAGCCGATGGGACTGAGAGAGCGCGTGACGGGGATATGGGTTGGCGCGGACGGGGCGATGCGCGAGGCGCGGATCAAAGGCGGGGCGCTGTTCGACGAGTTTCACGGGATCGCCGCCCGGACGGATCAGCGCAATCTGGCGGCGTCGCAGGCTGATCTGGCGCGGGCGTATGCCAGCGCGGTGTGGGCCTATCGCTGCGTCAAGCTGCGGGCCGACGCGGTGGCGGGGATTCCGATGGTCTTGCGCAACCGCAGCGGGGCGCGCATCGAAAGCCACCCGGTCATGGATTTATTGCGCGATGTGAACCCGACCACCATGAACCTGAGCGATCTGCTGCGGGCGACCGAAGCCGCTTACAACATCTGGGGGGTGGCCTATTGGCTGAAAATAAGAGCGACAGGTCGCGGGGGAAACGCGGAGGGCCGGAAGCGCGGATCGCGCGGAAAGATGAAGTGGCTGCAATGGTTGAACCCGCAGACGGTCGAGCCGCAGGTTGACCCGCAGCGCGGCGTGACAGGGTATAAGCAGACCATCGGCTCGGCGGCGACGGTGTTCGCGCCGGAAGACGTGATCGTGTTCCGCAACTTCAACCCCATGGACGATCTGGGCGGCCTCAGCCCGCTGTCGGTGGCCCTGACCGAGATCAACGCCGAGCTGAACGCGGGCAAGTATGTCAGCGCGTTCTTCTCGAATGACGCGCGCCCGGCGGGGCTGCTGACCACCGACCAGCCGATGCACGAAGCCGATTTGCAGCGCTCGCTGACATGGTGGCAGCAGTTGTTTCAGGGGGCGCAGAACAAGTGGAAGACCGGCATCATGGGCGGCGGGATGCGCTGGACGCAGATCGGCTACCCGCCGCGCGATCTGGCTTTGGCGGAACTGCGGGCCGAGGATCGGCGGGCGATCTGCGCGGCGTTTGGCGTCCCGCCGGGGCTGGCGGGCGCGTGGGACGCCGCCACCTACGCCACCGGCTATCAGCAGAAGGCCAGCTTTTACGAAGACACCGTCCTGCCGCAGATTGGCTACATCGCCGAAGTGTTGAACTGGTCGCTGCTATCGGAGTATCCCGACCTGACCGCGCAGGGCGCGACGCTGGGCTGGGACACCGACGGGATCGCCGCCCTGCGCGAATCGGAGGGGGAGAAAGCCACCCGGCTGATCGCCTTGCTGAACGCGGGGGTGATCACCGCCGAAGAAGTGCGGGCGGAGATGGGGCTGCCTGCCCTGACCCCACCCCCAGCCCCTCCCCCTGCAGGGGGAGGGGAGCCGGTAGAGGAGTTGGGCTCGGCAAAGGGCGTGAGCGTCAAGGCGGGCGTAGGGGCGAGATATATCTCGCCCCTACACAACCCAACCCCTCTGTCGGACGAGAAGCCAAGCGCGGTCGCCGACGACCTCAAACGCTGGCGGCGGCGAGCCTTGCGGCGCATCCGCGAGGGCAAGCACCCGATAGGGCGGCGAGCGTTCAAGAGCCTTGTTATCAACGCGGATCACTACCAGCGGATCGATGAAGCGCTCAGGCAAGCGCAATCGGCAGCGGACGTGGATGCAGCATTTGAACTCAGCGGCAACCGCCGGGGGATCAATCCCCCGGCTACACAAGACAAGCCGGATGAATCCGGCTCGGCCAGCGGCTCTGAATAGCGAGGCTGCCGTAACTCAGCGCTCAACGCTTTTCACTCAGAACTTTTGTTAGGAGCGAGCAAACATGATGGAAGTGAAAGCAATACCCTCCGGCAATAGCTGGACTCTGGAAATTCTCGGCGTGCCGTATGGCGGGCCGTTTGGCGGCAAAGACGCGCAGGGCGAGTATTTCACCCCGCAGACCGATCTGTGGCTGGAGCGCATCCCGAAGCGGCCCGTGATCTACTATCACGGGCTGGCAGAGCGAGACCGCGCGCCGGAGATCATCGGCGAGGAACTGGGCTGGGAGCGACGCGACGACGGGGTGTGGTTTCGGGTTCTGCTGGACAAGACCAGCCAACTCGCCCGGCGCGTGTGGGAAGCGGCCCAGAAAGGCATGGCGCGGGCGTCGTCGGGGGCTATCGCGCATCTGGCGCGCGTGGCGGACGGCGGGCGGATCGTGGTGTGGCCGGTGGCGGAACTCTCGCTGCTGGACAGCCGGGTGCACGCCCCCGCCAACCCGTATGCGGTGGCGCTGCCGGAAGTCAAGGCAGCGTGGAGCGCAGCGGGGTTGGAGACCGTGCTGTTGGAGGATTTCAAATTTCAAATTTCGGATTTCAAATTGAACAAAACAGAAGGGAATAAAGAAAGCAATATGGAAGAACAAACGATACGCAACATCATCCGGCAAGAATTGAATTCGGCGATCAACGAGGCTGGCGAGGAGACCGGGCCGCAGGCCATGTTCCTGACCGGGCAGGCTCCCGCCATCATCCGCGAGCGCGGCGAGGCGCCGCTGTCGGCGAACGGAACGCCGTTTGTGGACGCGATCAAGGCGCTCCGTCAGGGTCGCTTTGACGTGGTGAGCTTTCAATTGGCGGGCAAGGCCCTGTCCGAAGGCACGAATTCGGCGGGCGGGTATCTGGTTCCTGTCGAATACAGCGCCACGTTGATCGAGATGCTGCGCGCTCGCGCCGCCATCCGCGCGGCGGGGGCGACGGTGATCCCGATGAGCAACGATATCCTGAACATCCCGTCGCAGACGGGCGGAGCGACCGCTTACTGGGTGGCCGAGAACGCGCAGATCAACGCCTCCGACTCGGCGTGGGGGCAGGTTCAGCTTCAGGCCAACAAGCTGGCGGCGCTGACCAAGCTCTCGGCGGAGTTGTTCGAAGACAGCGATCCGCAGATCGAACGGCTGGTGATGGACGATCTGGCCCGCGTGCTGGCGCTGGAAGAAGACTTGAAATACCTGCGCGGCGACGGAACATCCAACACCCCGCAAGGGCTGGAGAACATTTCCGGGGTCAACGTGGACACCACCACGCTGGGGGCGAACGGCAACACCCCGACGTTCGATAATCTGGTCAACATGCTGTACAACCTCGACGCCGACAACGTGCCCGCCGCAGGCAGGGGCTGGATTGTCCACCCGCGCACGGTCAACACCCTGCGCAAGATCAAGGACAGCCAGAACAAGTACCTGTGGGCCGACCCTGCCGCGCCCGGCGACCCGCCGACGCTGTGGGGCTACCCGGTGTTCACCACGACGGCGATCCCCATCAACGAGACCAAAGGAACCAGCACAGACGCCTCGACGGTGTATCTGGGCTGCTGGCCGGACTTTGTGATCGGGCAGCGCAAGGCGCTGGAACTGCGCGCCTCGGACGCCGCCGGAAACGCCTTTGAATACGATCAGGTGTTCATCCGGGCCATCATGCGCGTCGATTGCAACGTGCGCCATGCCGCCAGCTTCGAAGTCTTGAAGGGCGTGCGGGCGTAGGAAAAGTCAGCCCCCAAACATCGCGGGGCGCAAGCAAAGTTAGATCGTAGAAGTAGGGGCGAGATATATCTCGCCCCTACGCCAGACAAGGATGGAGGAAAACACATGGCAGACTGCACCACCACTGGCGCGGTTGCTGCCGGGGATTAGAAATCCCCGGCTACGGATGTAATGTCCACCGAGGTGGACAGGGCGGGTGGGGGGAGTCCACTTCAGTGGACTTGGAATTCGTAGCCCGGCATTTCTAATGCCGGGCGAGGCAGGCAGACGAAAGGATTATGCATGGCAGACTACACCACCGCCAGCGCGGTGAAAACGTATCTCAGGATCGCGTCGGCGGGCGATGACGCGCTAATCGGGTCGCTGGTCACGCGGGCCAGCGCGATTATCGACGACTCGTGCGGGCGCTGGTTCACGGCCCTGACGCAGACGCGCAAATACGACGCGGTCGGCAATCACATCACCGGGCGGCTGTTGCTGTTGGACGCCGACCTGCTGACCGTGACCAGCGTCACCAATGGCGACGGGACGACCATCGGGGCCGGCTCGTATCTGCTGCGCCCGATCAACTGGCCGCCGTTCTTCGGGATCGCCCTCAAGCAGTCCAACGGCTTGCGCTGGAACTACCTTGACGATGTTGAAGACGCGATCACCATCAGCGGGACGTGGGGCTACAGCGCGACCCCGCCGGAGCCTATCGTCCATGCCGCGATGCGGCTGGCGGCATGGCTGTATCGCCAGCGCGACACCGGGGCGGAATTGGCCCAGCCGTTTGAGGCGACCGACAAATCCGGGCCGCGCCCGCCGGCCCGCCTCCCGCGCGATGTGGCGGACCTGATCGGGCCGTATGTCCGGCTCAGGATGTCGGTGGCGAACGGGAACTGATAGCATGGCCCCTTGCAGGGGTTCCGCAGAGCGCAAGGAGCAGGGAAAACAACTGATGTTCCCTGCGCCCTGCAACATCATAAGGAGTTTCTATGACTTGGCGAACCGCATTCACAAACCTGGCCGCGATCAGCGTGACGGGCGTCACGACCCGCTACGACCTGAGCGCGCTGCCCAACACGCTGCCTGCCGCCGAGTTGCCCGCGCTGGTTCCGGGTTTCGCGGCCAGCGCGGGCGGGGCGGACAGCGAGGGGCTATCGACGCTGGTGTATGATGGCTCGGTGTGGCGATCCACGCTGGCGGTGGAGCATATCCTGTGCTACCAGCCGTCGTGGTCAGACGCGGGGCTGGCGACTGTCTTGCCGAACATCATCACGGTGGTTGACAACTATCTGGCGGCGATCAAAGCCAACGGGAAGCTGTCGGGCGCGCTGGATGAAGACCTGCAAATCACCCGCATCGAGCCGGGCGTGTTTGACTATGGCGGCGTGCGCTACTATGGGGCGCGCTTCACGCATCGATGGGTGAGGATTGTCACTTGAGCCAGCAATCTTTTAACAATTCAGGGGTCAAGGTGATCACCTTGTCGCAAGCCTGACGAAGCGCTTTGGACATCGTGGATTTGCAGGTGGCATTTTCGATATGCTTGCCCAAATCCTGAACGGCGGTGACAACGCTGGTGAAATCGCCATCGCCTGTGACAAGGATAGCGACATCGTAGATGTCCTTGAAGGCAAGGGTCAACATATCAACGGCAATGTTGATATCAACACCCTTTTCTACAAGATTGCTGCCACGAGGTTCAAGCCGCCCAAGAATGACGCGATGATAAGGCGTGTTGCGAATGCTATCAAAGAATTTCTGCTGGTCTTTGTAACGAGAGGGATCATTGCTTTGAGGTATCGGCGCATTGTAATAGTGGACACGCACTAATGCTCTGTTTTGGCAGAGCATCGCGGCGAATTTTCCATAATTGAGATCAGCGCGTTTGAAATCTTGTTTGAGGCCGTGATATAGATTGCTGCCGTCAATGAAAATAAACACACGGTCAGAATCTGCCATAGGGCCCTCGCCAGGAAAAAACAAAGGGTTGGCATGGAGACAACCCTTTGGAGTTCATAAACCCAGTGTTGGAGGTGGACAACACTGGGGAGTTAATTAACTTGATGATAATCCGCCTGTTGACAAATGTCAAGGCAGATTCGCAAAAATACGATTTGATTGATAAATGGAGAAAACGATGAAGGATAACATTCACTATTCGCACATCCGCTGCCAGTGGTGCGACGCGCGGCTGTTCGACACCAACGGCGCGCTGGTCGAGCCGGAGGACAATCACGTCGAGGTAATCGCCAAGTGCTGGCGCTGCCGGGGGGTCAACGCGCTGTGCCTTGCGCCGGGCGGCGACATGCTAGTGGCAGTTAGTGGAGAAAACCCATGATCTTTATCATAGACCCGGCGCTGTCGCGCGATCTATGATAGAGGCTAAGTCTATCACTAGGGGAGAAAAGATCAATGCTCAGTCTTGCCACTGCGACCGCGCGCGAATTCACCGGGCTGGCGATGCAGATCGCCGACCACTGCCGGGGTTATTCGTCCCACGAGGAAGTGAGCCGGTGCGTCACCCGGTCGCTCTACGAAAGTTTTGGCCCGGAAGACAACCCGGAAATCGCGCTCGTGCGCATCTACCGGCTGGTTCCGACCGCGCATCTGCCCGCTGAACTGCGCGCGCTGGTCGACGAAAATGAGCGGTATGTCATGGCTCTTACCGGAACCTATGGCATGGTCGAAAGCTGGCAAGATCGGCGCATGTCTGCCAGCCATAAGGTCATCCCGATCCGGCAGGTGACTATTCGCGGGCTGATGCCGATGTTTGAAAACGTGCTGCTCAATGGCCTGAAAGTGGACATTGATCGGTTATATGCCACCGGCGACGTGATCACATCGACGCAGGGTTTCGCGGGGATGTTTTACATCGGCGATGTGGCCGCTTCGCCCGCGCATATCCCCGCGCAAGACGACTTCGTGATCCCGTATGGGATCAAATCGGAGTTTGGCTACGGCGGCGTGATCGCCGGGGGCGGGGAAAGCCTGAGCCTGTACACGATGTTCATCTTCACACGGGTTCCGGTCAGCGAGGAGACGGCCAAAGCCTTCTTTGAGACCCGCCCCATTCTGGGCACGGAACTGGCGACGCGGATCGGGCAGACCGTTTTCGCGGAGTAACGCGAGGGATGCCGGGATCGGGGATGTGCTATACTCTTGGTAGTGGTAGAGAGCATAGGAGGCTGTGATGGCGATCCCAAAAACGACTAACCGGAAGAAATATCAAAATAAACTGTCACCCGAAGAGACCGAAAAAATACTTGAAGGGGGTCAGCCCACTGGTGAACCGCGTGATCCTGATCAGGCGTGGTTCTGGACGGAGAAGTGGCAGGCTGGCGAGCGAGAGTCGGAAGAGGATATCCGCGCAGGCCGCATCGAGTCGTTTGACACAATGGAGGAGTTTCTGGCGACATTGGACAATGATGAGGATTGATGCGTTACCATCGCACCAAACGATTCAGGCGGATGTACAACCAACTTCCTGATGAGATCAAAGCCAAAGTTGCTAAGGCATTTGAGCTTTTCAGGCAGAACCCAAGACACCCATCACTTCGTGTCAAGAAGATGCAGGGATTTGGCAACCGTTATGAAGGGAGAATCGATCAAAGTTATCGATTTACCTTTCACTATGAAGAAGATATAGCCGTGTTCACAAAGATCGGAAAACACGACATTCTGGACGACGAAACCGACTGATAACAACAAACTGAGTTAGCAGACCTGGCTTTGACCGGGCACAGCGGAAATGACCGCATGTGCCCGGTTTTTTGTTTGCAGCAACGAGCAATGCGAGAGCAGGGCTTTCGCCGTTCCATGCTCCTTGCGCCATGCTGAACCCCTGCAAGGGGCCATGCGACACTGAAGGAGGCGTTTATGCCAAGAGCGACTTACACGCTTGAACTAGAGCTTGCATACAACACATGGACGAACATCACCGCCGATTGGCGTGTTGACGCGCCGCTGATCATCGAGCGCGGCATTGAGCCGGGCGAGCGTGTCGCGGGCGTCGGCACGATGACGCTGGCCCTGCACAACCCGGATGGGCGCTACACGCCCGGCCACGCCAACGCCACGCCCGGTTTTGAGATCGGGATCGGGGCGCGGCTCAAGGCCAGCGATGGAACCACGACCTCGACGCTGTTCTACGGGCGGCTGGCCGAAATCGATCCGATCCCCAATCCAATTGTAGGGGCAAGGCGCGCCTTGCCCCTACGAACGACGATTGTTGTCGAAGACGACATGGCTGCCGTGCATCGGGCGCAGGTGGGCGCGTTCCCGATGATCCTGAACGCCGCCCCGCGCGATCTGGTCAACCGATTAGTGAACAAGAGCTTTGTCGCGCCGGGAGCTTTCGCGTATTGGCGGCTGGGGTTTGCCACCGTCGGGAAACTGGGCCAGACGGCCACGCTTTCCGGCGACTTCACGGGCAAGGCCTTTGACGCGGGCCAGAGCGTGTTTGCATGGGCGGGCGACACCTGGCAGGCGGATCAACCGGCGGCGCAGGCGTTGGCCGATACGGTCGCCAGCGAAGGCGGGATGTTCCACATCGCCGCCGACGGAACGCCTGTGTTCGCGGATCGCCACCGCCGCCCGAAACACACCAGCGTGGACGCGGCGCTCGGCGATTCGCTGGCGGGCTTGCAGGCCATTCGCCGCGCAGCGCATATCGCCAACCGGGTGGAGATTGCCGTTTACCCGCGTGACATCGCGCCCGCCGTCGAAACGTTGTGGACGCTGGGTAGCGTCATCCGGCTGCTGCCCGGCCTGCCGAGAACGATCATCGCGCGCTACGTCGACCCGAATCAACTGGCGGCGTTTGTCGGCGCGCAAAGCGTGGTCTGGCCGCAGGAGGGTGAGGACTATGCCGCCAACACGCAGGCCGATGGCAACGGCGAGGATGTCACGGCCTATCTCACGGTTCAGGTGATTCTGGGCGGCAACGCTGCCCAACTGATCCTGACGAGCCGCTGGCCTGTCCGTAACGAGCCGATCACTATCACCCGTTTCACGCTGCGCGGTGTTCCACTGCGGGCATACCAACCCGTGACCGTGATCGCGCAGGATGACGATAGTTTTCTAGCGCACGGGCTGCGCCCGCTGCGGATCGACATGCCGTTGCAAGACGACGCGCGCGTGGCAGGCGACATCGCCTCGGCGCTGCTGGCAAATCGCAAAGACCCTCACGCATGGCTGTCGGTGACGGTAGAGGCGACGGCCAGCGCGGCCCTGCTTGCCCATGCGCTGGCCCGCGATGTGGGAGATCGGCTGGCGGTGACGGATAGCAATCTGGCTTTGAACGCCGCCGGAGGCTTTATCGACCACATCCGGCATGAGGTTCAGCGCGGGGGCGCGTCGCACCGGGTGACGTGGGTCGCCAGCCCCGCCGATCTGGAAGCCTACTGGATCGTGGGCGAAGCCGGGTTCGGCAATCTGGGGCAGGCCACAAAGTTAGGGTACTGACAGGGGCAAGGGCAAAGGCGAAAGGGAAAAGCAACAGGCGCATGGCGCATGGAGCTTAAAGGCCAACAGCCCATAACTAACAACTAACGTAACTACTCAGGCATCACCCCCACCCATCCTCGCTGGCGCTCGGATTTCCCTCCCCCGTTTCACGGGGGAGGTGGCCGTAGACCGGAGGGGGTGAGTAGTTACCAACTAACAACCAATAACTATCAACACAAGGAGACAAACTATGTTGAAGAATATCGATCTTCTGCCGTTCTTCGGGCCGCTGCTGGCCCTGCTGCGTTCGCGCAAGTTTCTGGTGGCGATCATCACCATCGGGCTGGACGCGCTGATCGCGTATGAGCCGCGCCTTGAACCCGTCCGCGCCGAACTGCTGGCGATCTTCACGCTGGTCGGGTCAATGCTGATCGGGGCGATTGCCTACGAGGACGGGAAAGCCAGCGGCGGCTAGCGACCCCTCACCCCGCCCCTCTCCCACAGGGAGAGGGGCGCTTGGAACTCAGAACTCGGAACTTGGAACTATGTTGAAAGGAGCAATCTATGGCATGGACAACACCCACCACCCGCAGCACGGGCGATCTGATCACGGCGGCGAACTGGAACACCGATCTGGTGGACAACCTGATTCACCTGCACGACAACTTGCCCGCCTGCCGGGTCTACAACAGCGCGAACATCAGCATTGCCGATGTCACCGAAACAGCGCTGACCTTTGACAGCGAGCGCTACGACACCGATGGAATCCACAGCGTCGTGTCGAACACGGGCCGCCTGACCTGCGCCACCGCTGGCGTTTATCACATCTTTGTGAACTTTCAGTTCGCCAACGGCGGCAGCTTTCAATATGTGAAGTTTCGGCTCAATGGCGCGACGGTGATTGCGGCGGCGCGGCAGGCCCCGGACGCTTCGGCGACGGTCAACAACATTGCAAAGGCGATGCAATTGCACACCCAGTATAAGCTGGCAGCGACAGACTATGTTGAGGTTCTGGTCTACCACAATTCGGGCGCTGCCCGCAACATCGACGCGCTGGGCAATTGGTCGCCAGAATTTGGCATGATAAAGGTAGGGTAACGATGACAACTTACGAATATGCCGGACAACCCAATGGCTTCAAACTGGAAGCGATCATGGACGATCTGATCGCCGCGCTGGGAGTCGTCCCGTATGTGGAAGGCGCGACCGATGGCTCGTCGGTCAGGATCAGCGTGCCGGATGGCGTGGCTCAGGCGGCGGTTGACGCCGTGATCGCCGCGCACGATCCGAGCCTGCCCAGTCTGGCGGAAATCGCCGACGCGCAGGCGCGGGCGGTCGAGGCGGCGCTCAAACAAACCGACGCGCCGAGCATCCAACAGGCGCTGCTGGACGCCAAAGATGTGGACACGCTGCGCGAAGCGACGCTGGCCCTGTCGGACATCGTGATCAACTTGCTGGCAGTGGCGAAGGCGAGAAGCTAGCGGATGGCGCTTGGCTGGCAGCGTAGGGGCGAGATATATCTCGCCCCTACAGCGCGCGGATTCCTTATAGCTGATGGCAGTTGGTCGTTTGATTTTGTTGTAGCTAACAGCTTTTCTCAAGGAGGAGATAGGATGCCTGAATCGGTGATTGCGGCGTTGATCCAAACGCCGTTTGTGCTGGCGATGGTGTATGTGATGCAGCGTTTTCTGGCGAGCATGGACAGCCGCGACAAAGAGTGGCAGGAGTTCGCCCACGAAATGCGCGACTCGATGGGCGAGCTTGCCCGCGTCGTGCGCGAGCTTTCCGAGGTGATCATCCGCCACGAAGCGGGAGACACCCGAAAGTAATTTCGCGGCGCGTCCGCGCAAAAAGTGACGTATAATAAGGGGTAGAGGCGGATGGTCTGGAGCCTATTCGGTACCCAACCCGGACACTAACCAGGCATTCCCCCGCAAGGGGTCTCTGCCCCTTTTTATTTCCCGGAAAAGACCCAGTCAAAACCTCTTTTACAGTCACTTCCCTGTTAGAGAGTGTTTCATAATTCGTAGCTTAACCCAATCTTTAGCCTACACTGCCGTTTAGAGACGCTGTTGACGAGCTTTTCAATGGGCCATTTAGCCTCAAAGCTCGATCAAGCGATTATTTATGAAACACTCTCTTAGGGTCTATCAGCCCTCAGAATGTACTGACTACTATTCTTCTTGCGTAATTGAGCGCCTAACTCGTATAATATGAATAGAGTAGGAAAGGTGTAACATGCTTCACGATGAACTGCAATTCTTCATAGACAATCAAAAGGACTTGCTCAAGAAATATCGGAATAAGGTTCTTGTGATTAAGAACCAGAAGGTCATTGCGTCGTATGATACTCCTTTACAGGCGTATGTTGCGACGCAACTTAAACATGAGCTAGGCACTTTCCTGATTCAAAAATGTGAGCCAGGCCCTGATGCCTATACAGTCACAGTCAGTTCATCTGCGGTGTCTCTTTAAGGGCGTATGAAATCTAAATCATCGCCCCATTTTTCTGCGTTTACGATCAAATTCAACGGGCAAGCAGATCGTATAGTTACGGATGTCAGGCTATTCCCCGCCTTTGATCCTCAATCATATAAAACTCCTCCATATCCAGCGTTTTCGACTAAGGCATTATGGGATACTGGCGCAACCAAAAGCGTGATCACAGACGCAACCGCCAAATCGATGAATTTGGTGGCGGTCGGCAGAACTAAAGTAAGTCATGCTGGCGGCATTAGTGAAAGCAATACTTATCTCGTCAACATTTTCCTGCCCAACAATGTTGGTGTTGCGGGTGTGTTGGTTGTTGAGGTCAACAATATAGTAGGTGATTTTGGGGCGATTATTGGGATGGACATTATTAGTGGTGGCGACTTTGCAATTACTAATGTTGGTGGAGAAACGTGGATGACGTTTCGTACACCCTCAATTGCCCATATCGACTATGTGGCTGACGCTATTCAGGTCAGATTTGCTGGCACTCCAAGGAATGCCCCGTGTCCGTGTGGAAGTGGCAAGAAATATAAACAATGTCATGGTGTCGCTTCAACCCCATAATAATTTGATTTTGCCTCTATTTATTAATATGCGATCCTTTTGTTGAATTCCCCATAAGATTGAGGTGAATCGAAGGTTTGCGCATGGTTTGGTGAACGAATGATTCGCCAACACACATAGGATGCCCCATGCCCGACTCAACCTCCCCCGACTATCACGGCCTGTGGAGCAACCTGACCACCGACTCGGCCAGCGCCGACATCGCCATCCTCGGCGTGCCGTTTGACGGGGCGACCAGCTACCGCAAAGGCGCGTCGTTCGCTCCCGCCCGCATCCGCGAGATCACCCCTTTTATCGCCCCTTCGACCGAGGAAGGCGCGTGGATCAAGGACATCACGGTCAAGGACTATGGCGACATCAAGGGCGACTTGAACTGGGAACGCTACTTTGGCAAGGTCGAGGCCGCCGCGTCGCAAGCCCTGACGCACCCATTCGCGCTGTTTTTGGGCGGAGACCATTCGGTCTCTATTCCCCTGCACAAGGCCTTTAGCAAGGCTATTAACGGGCCAATCGGTGTCATCCAGTTTGACGCGCACCTCGATCTGGCCGACACTTTCGAGGGCCATCACTGGTCGCACGCCTGCACGGCCCGCCGCGCGATGGAGCTTCCTAACGCCGCGCCAGAGCGTCTGGCCTTTGTCGGAATACGGTCGTGGATGCATGACGAACTCGACTATCTTCACGCTCACCCGCAGGTGAAGGTTCACCCGGCGCGGCAAGTCGCCCAGCGCGGGATGCAGGCCGTCGCCGACGATATGATCGCCCAGATGCGCGGCGCGGAAGCGATCTACTTCACGCTGGACATCGACGGCCTTGACCCGGCCCACGCCCCCGGCACGGGCACAGTCGAGGCGGGCGGCTTGGCGATGCGTGACCTGCTGGAACTTCTGCGCGCCGTGTTCAAGAATCTGCCCGTGCGGGCGATGGACATTGTGGAAGTCTCGCCGCCGCTGGATCACAATGACATCACGTCGCTGGCGGCTATCCGCGTGATCTATGAGGTGTTCGGGTTTATCGCCGGGCGCTAAAGTCTGGCCCGCTCATCGGGCGCCCCATGGACGGGTTTTCGTTTTGATCTCCCCGGCGCAGGAAATTTTACAAATAATATCTATAATAGTAAGAAATAGTTATTTTGCCGAGGTGAAGTCTATGTCGTCGAGCAATCTGAGCGCGGTTTCTGGCGCGCTGGTCTACACCAACCGCGAGGGCAAGATTGTCTATGCCAACCTCGCCTTCTCTCAGATCATGGGCTTTGACCGCGACCAACCGTTGCTGGGGAAGATGATCCACGAAGCGATGGGCGTGCCGCGCAGCGAAGCGCAGGCTTTTCTGGGGGAGCCAGCCCTCAAAACCGAGCGGCCTGTCGTGGAACTCAAACCGGACGGGGCCACGCAGCCTGTCTGGTGCGTGGGCGAGGCGAGCTACGACCATGAAAACACGTTCTTGGGGTGGAGCCTGAGCTTCACGCTGGGCGTCGAGGCCGGGCCTGCGCCTGAGCAGGCCCCAGACACGGCTGCCGATAACCCGGCCCAAACCTACATGGTCAGCCAGATTGCCGCAATCCAGACGCTGCTCGCCCGCCTGATCGGCTTTGGCGTGCGCGACCGGATGGAGGCGGCCATCAACGCCCTTGCCGCCAGCCGTGAATGGCGTGTGGCGATGAGCAACGGCGCGTTTGCCGTCTTGCCGGGCGCAGCCGAAGCCGACGCCTACGAGCCGCTGCTCGCTGAGGCCGTTCGCTTCGCGGTCGGCATGGCCGGAGCGCGCATGATTGGGGAGGAAATGCGGCTGGTTGAAACACGGCTGGAAGCGTCTGTCATCGAGGGGGCGGAGCGGCTGGGGCTGCGCCGGCTTATTCCTGATTCTGGTTAAGGCCAAAGGAGCGAGACATGCAGTTAGAAACGGTCAATCTGGGTCTGGACATTGTTTTGATCGGGGCGTCAGTCTGGATGGTGCTGGCGATCCGCAGGCTGGGCGGCGAGATCGGCAAGTCGCTGGGCACGATCACGGCGGGGGGCGTGGTGTTGGGGCTGGCCCATATCATCGAGACGCTGACATTCGAAATCCTGCACTGGGAGCCAGCCGTCATCGAATTTTCGCACCGCCTGATCGTGCTGACCGGGTTTGCCTTGCTGGTGTGGGGCTTCTACCGGATCGCCAAGTTCAAGTAACCGCGCGGCAATTAGTGATTGACAACAAAGGGCTGCCTTTAGGCAGCCCTTGTGCATCAGTCGCGGCAAACTACGCCTAATTACGGGAGAAACTGCCCCACAAAGTCCAGCACGTTCTGGCGATCCATGCGGAACACCCCGCCCGTCCCGCCGCAGACGCTGTTAAGGCCGAACGAAGTCACCCCGGCCACCACATTGCTGTCGCCAAGGAAGTTCGGGCCGCCTGAGTCGCCAAAGCACGTCCCGCCCGTCGCGGCGTTGTTCGACAGCAGCAGCGAGAAGTCCCCGGTGAAACCCGGCACGTTGACCTGAACCAGATGCGGATGCGCCACCATGCGAATTCGCTGGTTGTTGGCGAGCCACATGGCTTGATTGGGATAGCTTTCCTGGCGCCCGTAGCCTACTGAGGTGAATCTAGTCTTCATGCCCACTTGCAGCGAATCGAGCGAATTCGCGCTGGGCAGAGTCCCGAACACGCCGGGATTGAAACCGGGCTCGGCGAGGATCACGACACCCACATCATGGACAAAGAACGGCGCAGTTGGGTACAGCGGGTGAGCATACCACGCGACCGCTTCCACGCTGTTCGGGCCAGCATACGGGTAATTGTTGTTCCCATGATGCACGTCCGATTCTGTGAAGATTCTCATCCCGGAGAATTCTCCGGGCGCGCCCGCGCAGTGTCCCGCCGTCAACACGACCGTCGGGGTGAGCATGGTCGCGCTGCAACGAAACGCGGGCTCCCCATCCACTTCCATCAACAACAGAACCACTTGCGGATGGCCTCCGCCATCCGGCTCCCCATCGGTGACAGCCGCCACTGGGACAGCGAAGACCAGCAGGATCATCACCACCAGCGCCAAAACCACAATCTTCAGCTTTTTCATCCCTTCCTCCATTGTTGAAAACTTGCTCCGGACCCAATAGTCGTAGTCTAGCATAAGTGTAGAAAAAAGGTCAAATCCAGCGCAGAGGCAGGGGTGGCGAGTGTCTTGAGACGGCGAAATCGCGCCGAATCTGTTGACTCTGCTCTGTCACGGGACGAGATCCGCCGATGAATCAACAGGAGCGATCCCCATCTGGGATCGCCCCTGTATTTAGGGAGAGAAGATCGCTATTTTTGGACGCTGACAATGTAGGCCAGCAGGTCGGCCAATTCCTGATCGGTCAGGCGGTTATAGAACACCAGCGGCATATTGACGCTCTCGAAGCCTTTGACCTTGAACTTGCCGGGGTCGACAATCGACTCGATCACATACAGCTCAAACGAGTCATACACGGCTGGCATATCGGTCTTGGCGTGGATCATCGAAGGGCCGACAACCACCGAGCCATCCACCGAGTGGCAGTTGCCGCACTGCGCGATCTTGCCATCGCTGGCAAGCTGCTTGCCGCTGAACAGGTCCGCGCCGCGCGCGGCGTCGCCGGCGGGCAGCCCGGCCAGAATCGCTTCGGGCGGCTTGGGCGGCTTGGGCGTCGGGGTAGGCGGAGCCGGGGTCGAGGTCGGCAGGCTGGCGATCACTTTGTCTTCGCCCTGACAAATAGCGTCGTACTTGTAGTCGTAGGCGCAGCCCCAGTTCATGACGTAGTTCACCACGTCACTGACCTGATCCGGGCGCAGCGGGCCGCCGTAATCGTCGCCCCAGGTTGGCATGGCGTTGGGCCAGTCCGGGCTGCTGCGGGCCGGGCGGCCCGCCGAGATGGTCAGCGTCAGATAATCGCGCAGCGTCCCCGGGTAACCCAATTCCTTGAGCCGCGCGCCGTTGAACTCGGTGTCTTTGTTGAGCGTCGGGGCCACGCCTTCGATGCCTTCGCCGCGCTTGCCATGACATGGCGAGCACGAGCTATCAAAGATGCTCGCCCCGCGCTGGATCGAGCGGCCCACGAACGAGTCGTCATAGGCTTTCATGCGGGTCTGCTCATTAAAGCCAATCCAGACCCCCACCAGCACGATGGCGAAAAAGAACACGGTGGCGAGCATGGTATGCTGCTCGATGGTCAACATGCGCTGCCAGATGCGCGCCTTCAGGCTATCGCCGGGCCGGGCGCGGCCCGGCTCGATGGGCAGTTGGTCAGCCATAAATTACTCTCCCCCTTCAGGATAGCCGTTCTCATGAACCGGAACCAGCAATTCGGTCGTGAGAGGGTTGCCGGAAGCGTCTTGCCAGATGATCCGCAGGGTCACGCCTTTGAGGTGCGGTTGCAGGTACGACACAATCAGCAGGGCCTGCGCTTTGGGCAGACCGCCCTTTTTGACCGAGACGGTGCGGGCGTGCTTGATCAGCGCCTCATATTCTTCCATCACGTGGTACAACGCGCTGGAGCGCGGAACCTTGTTCTCCTGCCGCCATGTGTCCACATCGTACACGCCGATGGCAATCTCCTCAAACGGCATGGCGCGCACAACGCCAATTTGTTCCGAGGGCGCCAGCTCGGCCAGTATTTCCTGATCCAGCGAGGTCTGGACAAGGAACTTGGCTGTTCCCATCCATGAGGTGATCGTGATAAAGGTGACGAACAGCATCGACAGCGACAGGGCGAAACGCCGCCGATGGTAGTAGCGCACCGGGCCGACATCGATGTAAGGCATGAAAATGAAGGCCGGGAGCAAGATAAACAGCGGGACAACCACGCCCATGATAGTCTTGTCGCCGAGCTTGAGCAGCCCTTGAATCCACAGGAAGTACCACGGCGCGACGGTGTGCAGCGGCGTGTTCAGCGGGTTGGAATGGTTCTCCAATCCGGCGTGATAGAAGAACGCCACTGCCACTAACATGACCAACGTCACCAGCGCCGTCCAGTAGCCATCCAGCGCGAACAGGTCAGGCAGGTAGTACACGCGCTTTTCCACCGGGATTCGCTTGGCGCTGTCCGTGCCGGTCTTTTCGGCCTCGGGCGGCAGGGTGTGCGCGTGGATGATCACCTTGTAGTAGTGAACCATCAGGAAGATGAACAGCAGCAGCGGGAAGCCGATGACATGCAGCAGGTAGAACCGAAGCAGCCCGGCGGCGCCGAGGTCGGGCGCGCCTTTGACCAGAATATTGGCGAACACGCCCACGATGTCCGGCGGCGGGGTGGCTTCGATCATTGAGGCGCCGATGGTGACGGCCCAGTAGGCCAATTGGTCCCACGGCAGCAGGTAGCCCGTGTACGATAGGCCGAGCGTGAAGAACAGCAAGAGCACGCCGGTCGCCCACGTGAACCCGCGCGGCGTTTTGTAAGACGCCGTCCAGAAGGTCCTGAGCATGTGCAGGGCCACGATGATCACCATCGCCTCCGCGCCCAGCCGGTGCAAGTCGCGCATCACCTGCCCGAACGGCACGTTGCTCATGATGTTGAGCATGTTGTTGTAGGCGTAGCGGGTGGACGGGGTGTAGAACACCATCAGGAAAATGCCGGTCAGCGTTTCCAGCGCGAAGAAATACGTGGAAAGCCAGCCCAGCCGGAAGGTGGGGTACAGCCCGGTGATTGATTCGTTGTAGTAGCCGGGGCGGATGTGCAGAACGAAGCCGTCGGCGTGCGGGGTCAGGCGCGGATTGGGCCGCCCCGGCGGGTCGCCGCGTAGCATCCCGCGCAGGTCTTTGATGTTGATGCCCGGCGTGAGCCGATACACCACATCGTCAAGCGTCTCCATCAGGCCAGCAATCGGGCCTTTTTCGCGGATGCGCTTGATCAGGGGTGCGTCTAAGAAGTCAAAATTGTGCCGCATAGGGCTGTCTCCTTAGCGAAACAGTGGCGCAAACAGCAGGGCGATTTAGATCGCCCGACGAGACGATCTGGCTCAGGCGTGATTCTTGCCCTTGACCTTCTCGACGGTCTTAATGACAATCCCCGCCGCGCCATCCGGCAGCGCCAGCGGGCCCCCTGCTTCGGCGTCGGCATTGGCATCGCCTTTGGCGGTGGAAGCCAGCACCTTGCCGCCCGCGTCAACCGCTTCGATCACAAAGCGATCAAGGTTGCGCGGAGCAGGCCCTTCGATCCAGTCGCCGTTGAGTTGATACTTTGAGCCGTGACAGGGGCACTCGAAGCGGTTATTGGACGGAACCCATTTGTACAGACATCCCAGATGCACGCATACCATGTACAACGCAAGCACGCCCCGTTCGGTGTTGGCGAGCCAGAAACGCCCGACAACATATTTATTGCTTGGCGCGCTGTTGACGCCGGGAATATCGGATAATGGGACAGGAAATGGGGCGCCTAGTTCGCCTGCGCGGGGGATTGGATAGGCGAACCACAGGATCGCCCCGGTCGAGCCGCCCGCCGCCAGCGCGATGGACGCTAACCAGCCTAACCATAGGAACTCGCGGCGATTGACGGGCAGCGGGGCTACAGCAGCTTCGGACATAGCGTTGCTCCTCTAGAAAGATGCTTTCGCAACCGCACCGGGCGAAAGCTACGCCATTATAGCACGATGAAAACACAGCACAAATCGGGGAAATCCCTCACAGACGGGCCGCGTGATAATCAGACAATAACTGTCCACTATCAACGATGGGCAAGTTTAGCGCGGAGGCGGGGATAAGGCAAGAATTCACAAACAGGGGCGAGAACAACTTTAAGCCACACCGTTTACATGGTGAAGTCCGTGATCATCTTTAACATTATGCCCTCACTGCTGGCGACGAGCGCTTGTTTCTGATCAACCGTCACCAACTGGCAGGCCAAACGCTCGCTCAAAGCGATATAAATTGAATCGTAAATAGCAAGCTTGTGGCTCAACCCAATTCGCAATGATCTTGGCAGCAAGTCGTTGGAAGCAACCTACCTTATGGAAAGCTGCATGAGGAGCGTTATCATCTCCTCCGCGCGATCTGGGGGCAGGTTATTGAAGCGGACTTCCTTCCAGAGAACATTAGCGCATTCTAGCAAGCAGAACTCAGTCGCCCACAGGTCATCCTGCCCTGTTGCCTGATCAAAGAGGGCTTCTGCGTTAGGGCTAAAGGTTTCAGTGAGAAACGCTTGGAATGATGACACTTGCATCGACTACATACACGCTCATCGATCCCGATCCTCGCGCAGAAACTCCATCGCCGAGCGCGAACCGGGCGGCGGCGTCCAGCGCAGCTTTTCGATCTGCGCCAGTGTTCGCTTGATCTCATCCGCGTCGCGCGGGGTTTTCGTTAAATGCTGTTCTATCTCGTCACGAATCACAGCCCGCAGTTGATCCATTGTCAGATTGGTAATTAGTTCAGAAGCCATAGCCTTTTCCTCTTTAGCCGTACTTTATCCGATTCCCTAATCTCGTACAAGCCACCGGAAGCGCGCGGGCAAGAATTCACAAACGGGGCGCAGAGACGTGCTTGTCCATTACGGTTCCCACCGGATTGCGTATGTGCCATCAACCAGTCTTAACAATGCGCCACTCGCAATATCCACCACTGCGACTGTCCGTTTCTGGTTGGCAGCGAAGTTGACGATAGTAAAGGCGATCCGGCTGCCGTCAGGCGACCATATTGGGGTAAAGACACTTTCCTGCTGGGTAAGGTCAAGATTTATTCGGGTAAGCCCGCTGCCCTCTGAATTCATAACATACGGTGACGATTGAACGCCTTGCTCAAAAGCTTGAAAAAACAAGCGTCGCCCATCAGGTGACCAGACAATCGGGCCGAATTCTTGGAACAGAGTCATAGTAAGGCGCTTCTGGTTCTTGCCGTCAGCATCCATGACATATATTTCCGAAAAACCGCCATCGGGGTCACGGTTAGAAAGAAAAGCGATTTGTTTCCCATCCGGCGACCATGCAGGGCCGGTGTCGGTAATCGTGTCTGTCAACTGAGTCAGATTGCTTCCATCCACGCCAATTGTAAAGATTTTCCAGCCGGGACCATCAGCGGCAAATGCCAGCTTCGCGCTGTCTGCAGACCAGACAGGGTCACTGGAACAATACACTCTATCTTTAAGAAAGGTTTTTGTCGCTCCATTGGCGGTCTCGACGTTCAGATCGCAGTTGTACTGGCCACGCTGAGTATAGGATGCGAGGAGCATTCCATTTGGCGACCACATGAAACCCGCCACTGGATACGCCGGATGATAAATGCCATCGTTCAGATGGATCAGCCCGCTTCCATCGGCATTGATAATGTCATATCCTTCAGTGTTTTTGCCAAAGAATTCCCATTCGCCCACTACGAGTCTCCCTCCGCCCAGCGGCGTTGGGGTGGGCGTCTGCGTCTGCGTGGCAGTCGGCGTGGCGGTCTCGGTCGGAGTGGCTGTGTGCGTGGAGGTGGGCGTCCACGCGGAAGCGGTTAGCGTGGCGGCTTGTTCAGGCGTTGGGCCGCAGGCGGCAAGAAGTAACGCTGAAATGGCTATTACGGCGAAATTATCCTTCATGGGTTGTTCGCTCCGGTTTCCCCATCCAGTGATTGTAGCATCGCTTGGACTGCTGTTTTCAGGGGTGGAAGATAGTTCTTAATGACATTCCAGATAATATCCAGATCAACGTCGAGATAACCATGCGCCAGCCGATTACGAAACCCGCCAATGGCTGCCCAGTCAACCTCCGGGTGGGCCGATTTGAGCGCATCGGATATGCGTTGAGTCGCCTCAGCCAGCGTTTGAAGATAATACAGCGTCGCCGCCTGATCGTGCTTCGCGGCCAAGAAAATCTCGCGGCCTCCCGATGTCAACTCCTCGACACTGGCGATGGATTGGTCAATGTAATCCAGATAAGGCCGATCTCGACTCATAATGGCACGGCTTCCTTCAAGACTTGTTCGCGGATAAGACGATGGAGGGCTTTCTCGCTCACCACATCCACCTCGCGCCCCAAAAGATCATGGAGGTCAAGGTCAAGCCCCGCCCCGCCCCACGACGAAATACGTTCCATGTCCCAATCGACCAGCAGATCAATGTCGCTATCAGGCGTGGCTTCGCCGCGCGCCACCGAGCCGAACACGCGCACGTTGGTCGCGCCGTGCTTTTCGGCCAGCCGCAGGATTTCCTCGCGTTTGTCGGCCAGCAGATCGTCGATCCCCAGCCCGCGCTTGATTTGATCAGCCATCAGGCCCTTCTTGCTTATTGATCTCAGCGATGATCGCCTCAATCTGGGGTTTCAAAACGGGCAGATCATTTTCAACAATCGCCCAGACATGATCCAGCTTGATTGTCCAGTACGCATGGGCCACGAAATTTCGAAATGCGCCAATGCGTTTCCATGGAACTTCTGGATGTTTGTCCTTTAAGTCATCCGTCAGGTTGCGCGAGGCTTCACCGATGATTTCCAAATTTCGGATAACAGCTTCCTGCGCCATTCGGGAGGAAAAGAACGTGTCACGGCCCGGTTGAACAAACTCTTCCGTGAGCAAGATGCGTTCCATAATGTCATCCAGCGAATCGCGGTTGTCTCTCATAACGGCACGACATCCTTGAGAACGCGCTCCCGAATGCGCGGCTTGAGTCCCGCGATGGTGCCCACATCCACCTTGCGGCCTAATAACTCCTCAAGATCGAGGTTGAACCCCACCCCGCCCCACGACGAGATGCGCTCCATGTCCCAATCGACCAGAAAATCCACGTCGCTGTCGGGCGTGGCTTCGCCGCGCGCCACCGAGCCGAACACGCGCACATTAGTCGCGCCGTGCTTTTCGGCCAGCCGCAGAATTGCCTCGCGTTTGTCGGCCAGCAGATCGTTGATCCCCAGCCCGCGCTTGATTTGATCGGCCATGTTGTTCCTCTGGTGTCAGTCTACGCTGTCTCATGCGTCGGCGCAAACCCATCTCTTTTTGTGAAATCCAGCGCCCAGTGATATGATTGCCCGCGCCGTTACGTTTTCGTTATGGGAACGGAATACTATTGTAAGCGCGCATCTGGATCGGATACCGTATAATAGTTTGTAATGAGGTAGATGATCGGGTTAAATGAAACCGTTGATGAGAATGGATAGGGTTGGGGGGATTATGTCATACGTGCTGATCGTTGACGACGAGCCAGAGATTACGCATCTGCTCGAAGTCACTCTGAACAATATCAATCTGCGGACAGTCGCCGTCCATGACGGGGATGACGCGCTGGCGGAGATCGAACACGATCTGCCCAGCCTGATTTTGCTTGATCTGATGATGCCGCGTGTCAGCGGTTTCAAAGTGTTGGAGCGCCTCCATCAAGACGCCCGCACCAAGAATATCCCGGTGATCGTGATCTCGGCTTATGCCAGCCCACAGGAGGCCACAGACCTCCGGGCGCGGCAGGTGATGCCGAAGGGCAAGTTCGGCACGCTGGAAATCCGCGAGGCGGTGCGCGCCGCGCTGGGCATGGCGTAACAAAATCAGCAGTCAGCCAATGGCTAACGGCTAACAACCGCAACAAAAAACGGGCGACTCATCGAGTCGCCCGTTATCGATTACCGCCCCTCGCACAAACTGTTCTTCGTAAACCGCTAATTCTGCGTCGCTGCCCGGTTGGATGCCCGCCCCGCCATCGGGTATCATCCATGCTCTGATAGAGTCGCATTGTTGGCTGCTAAGTAGATCACGGTTCATGATTAGACATCGGTCTGGTCCCTCTCCCAATGGGAGAGGGACGTCGAGGCGCAGCCTCGACTGGCTGGCCCCTGCCAAGGGGGTGAGGTAATGCTGGGCGGATAGTTAAATCTTGAACCAGTAACCACTTACTGAGCAGAACATTGAATTCTAAACTTTCGCTACCTCACCCCCGTCTCGCTGCGCTCGACACCCCCTCTCCGTAGTTACGGAGAGGGGGACGGGGGGTGAGGTTTGAACGCCACACAAGAAGTTTAGTTTGTTATGTTCTTATCAGTAATTATTGGTTGCCGCCGTTACTGTCGTTACTGCCGTTACTTCCTTTACTTCTCACCTGTCACTCGGAACTCCTTATGACCGATCCCCTCATCCGTATTATTGGCATCCCGATGGACTTCGGCCAGAAGCGGCGCGGGGTGGATATGGGCCCCAGCGCTATCCGCGCCGCCGGGCTGCAACAGCGCCTCGTCCGCATCGGCTATGAAGTCCACGACTGCGGCAATGTCGAAGTCCCGCAGGTGGAGCAAGTAGAGCGTCCCTTTCACGAAGACAAGGCTATTGGCCGGGCGCACTATTTGCCGGAGGTGGCGGAGGTTTGCCGCCGGATTTTTGACATGACTAACGACTGCGTGGCGGCGGATGATCGGGTCGCGTTTCTGGGCGGCGACCACAGCCTGAGCCTCGGCACGCTGTCGGCGATAGCGGCGCGGGGGGAGGCGGGCGTGATCTGGGTGGACGCCCACGCCGACATCAACACGCCCCACACCACGCCCTCCGGCAACATTCACGGGATGGTGGTGGCGGCCCTGCTGGGCGATGGCCCCGACGAGCTAACCAGCATCGGCGGCGCTGGCCCGAAGATCAAGCCGTCGCAGTTGGCCTATATCGGCCTGCGCGATCTCGACGCGCCGGAGCGGGCGCGGCTGGCCCACAGCGACAGCCTGATTTACACCATGCGCGAAATCGACGAACACGGGATCAGCCATCTGGCGGCGCGGATTCTGGAGCGCTTCGCCGCCCTGCCGCGAATCCATGTCAGCCTCGACATGGACGCGCTTGATCCGTCAGTCGCCCCCGGCGTCGGGACGCCCGTCCCCGGCGGCCTGAGCTTCCGCGAGGCCCACCTGCTGATGGAAATTCTGGCCGACAGCGGCAAAGTCCGCTCGCTGGACGTGGTGGAGGTCAACCCGATCCTCGACCACCGCAACCAGACCGCCGAGATCGCCGCCTCATTGGCAGGCAGCCTGTTCGGCCAGCGCATCCTGTGAGCCAGCATTCAGGCCGGGGATGCCATTTGACAGGCTGTCCCATGATCCCTTACAATGCTGATACTGGATTAGATTAGTCTAAATTATTTGCCATAGGAGGACAGGATGACTTTCAATTTGACTGATTTATGCCTTATTCATTTGCCAATAGTGACACAAGAGGAGGGGCAATCATGAAACAATGGTTTCGAATTAGCGTAGTCGCGCTGGCGATCATGATGATCGCCGGGTTGGCGCTCGGCGTCCCTGCCACTACCAGAGCAAACCACGCTGGCGGCCATACATGCGAGAATTCTGCTGAGTGGTGCTTAAACGATTGCGAAGGCAATCTGGAATGCGTATGGTATTGTGGAGTGATCAATCCGGTGGAAGACATGGGCTGTCCCGAGGCGGCTTGCCCCTTCGTGGCCTATGCGGATGCCTTCAATCAAGCTGGCTGTGGCACTGAGTGCGCTGACTATATGGCGGAATTCGTGACGCCGTTTTGCGGCTCTTCCGCTTCCTGTGCGGGAAAAACCTACACGCCCGAAGAGTGCGCAGCCAATGTCGGCGAGTACTTCTGCTGTACGGTCTGTGAAACGACTGAGGGCTGCGATCCTGATATCGCCTGCACGAATGAAGAACAATGCTATGACTACTGCGTAGCGGGCGGCTTCAATACGCCCAGCACCTGTGACACGTGCGCCGTCGATGGCCGGATCACGCTGAACTGTTCGGCGCCGGCGGCGGTGTACTGCGATGACAGCAGCTTTGACGTGTACTCCGTCGATCCCGATGGCAACGGCACGCTGGCTTTCAGCTTTGACAGCGCCGACTACGCCGACATGTCGGTGGAAGAGCCGCTACTGGTGGGCAGCGCCAACGGCGTGAGTGTCTACCTGCTGCCCAGCGGCCAGTTCCAGATTCACGCCTACCAGTCGGATGGCAAGCTGTACACCTTTATCTGGGATTCGTGCACGCCGGGCGGCAACGCCGAGTTCTCGGAATACGAAGGCTAATTATTTGTAGGGGCGGGTCTGAGAGGGTGTTGAAAAAACCCACCCGGCGACCCATTTTGCCCGACAAGTTGGGTTGCCCTCCCATACCCCTGTAAGGGGCTTGCAAGGGGAGGGATAACTGAGCAGTCTACCCCTGCAAGGGGTAGCGAGGTTTGGGTGGGGTTATGCGCCGCAACCCGATCTTTTCAACACGCTCTCAGACCCGCCCCTACGCAATGAAGATCAACGCGGGCGCGGAGGCACTCTCCGCGCCCGCGTTGTTTGTCTTGACACACGGGTGAGCGCATCAAGTTGACCTGAGGTAAAGTAGAAGAACTTATGTGATGCGACTCATTTCTGACGGAGCAAAACGTTATGCGTCACCAGCCAATAGCAATCGTCTTGGGTCTTTTTATCGCCCTGTCGGCCTGCGGCGAGGCGACGCCGTTCCCGACCCAGACCGCGACGGTCACCAACACCCCCGCTATCGTCGTCCAAGTGACCCATTTCCCGACAACGGTCGCGGCGCCATCGGCCACGCCGAAGGCCCGGCCTACCATCACCAGCACGCCCACCCATACCCCGACCTACACGCCCGCCCCGCCCACCATCGCGCCGACGCTTGGCCCGTCGCCGACGACGTTGATTGCCGCCCCGCCCGGAACGTTGATCAAGTCGTTCACTGCCGAGCCGGTGGAGATCAACCCCGGCGAGCCGTTCACGCTGTCGTGGAAAGTCGCCAGCGGACAGGCTACCCTGTGGAACATTTTTCCAAGCGGCCAATTGGGGCTGTCCGAAACGGTCGCGCTGGAAGGCTCGAAGCAAGTTTCTACCCGCCCGTCGGATCGCAATTTTGTGCATCATATGCTGTACGTTCAGGACGGCTCGCTATCCGAATCGCGGACTGTCACCGTGCGGCTGACATGCCCCGACACATGGTTCATGGCCAACCCGCCAACCACCTGCCCGGCAAGCTCGGCGCTGGTGACTCAGGGGGTGTATCAGGTCTTCCAGAACGGCCTGATGATCTGGCTGCAAGGCAACGGCTATATTTTCGTGCTGCACAGCGACGGCAATTCGCCGCAATGGGAGATGTTCCCCGACACATGGGAAGCGGGCATGCCCGAAAAGGACGACTTGCTGGTGGCCCCTGCCGGCCTGATCCAGCCGGTGCGCGGCTTTGGCAAAGTCTGGCGGGAGCAGCACGGCGTGAAGGATCGGTTAAGCTGGGCGTTGGAAGGCGAGGTTGTCTTCAGTTCGGCGTATCAGTGCGACTCCAGCCCCAAATATAGCCGCTGTTTTGTGCAAGGCCCGGATGGCGTGATCCTGCTTCAGCCGGAGCGATCCGGCTGGGCGCTGTGGGCCGGGCCGACGCCCGCGCCGTGATCTCAACCATCCCGTAGGGGCAAGGCGCCGCCTTGCCCCTACGACGGCGAGCCGATGCGTGTGGCTTGTTTCAGGTCTGCCCGCCGTTCCCTCTGACTTTGAGCGGCAGATCGCCAATCAACAGCGTCGGGTGGATGCCGTGATCGGTCACGATCACTTTGGCGTTGTCACGCAGCGACGTTTCGACCATCTCCATCTCTTTGAGGTCTTTGGCGTTGCCCACGAAATACTGCTCGGCGGCCTGATTGACCAGCTTGATCGCTTCGGCCTGCCCCTGCGCGACCTGTATGGCGGCTTCGCGCTGGCCCTCGGCGCGCTGGATCATCGCCAGCTTTTGCTGCTCCGCCGCCTCGAACTCGCCGGTCGCCAGCAGTTTCATCGAGCGCCGTTCCTGTTCGGCGGTCTTCTGTTTATGCATCGCCCGTTTGATGTCCTCCGGCGGGTCGATCTCCCGAATCTCCACTTTGCTGACGGTCAGCCCCCACTCAGCCGCGTAGGTGTTGAGCACCCGCTGGAGATTGGCGGCGATGGTTTCGCGCGCCACCAAACTTTCGTCCAGCGTCAGGTCGCCAAATTCCTGCCGCAGATTAGTCATCGCCAGTTGGATGATGGCCGCCTTCCAGTTGTCGATGGCATAGAACGTGCGCTTGATGGCGTCCTCTTCCTCGCTGGGCCGCACCCACATGATGCCGTCCACTTTGATCTCCACATTGTCATGGGTGATCACCGACTGGGGGTGGATTTCCATGGTGTGCTCGCGGATGTCGCGCACCCGCACCAGATCGAAGAACGGAATCTGAAAGCCGAGGCCGGGCCGGACATAGCGGCGGTAGCGGCCCAGCCGCTCCTGAATCCCGCGCTCGTAGGGACGCAGCATGTAGTACCAACCAAATAGGGTTCTCATAATTTTGCCCCCTTGCTGAAAGTTTCGAATACGAAGGTCGAGTTATGATAAGCGGCGAACTGTGCAGCAAGCGTCTTATACACGACTCCCCTGAAAGCGCGAACGTGTCGCAGGTCGCCTGCCCCATTCCGGCAGGCATTCTCCTGTTTATTGTCGCACACAATGCGCGCCAGATAGAGTGTCATTGATCACATTCGGCGCGGGGCGGCCCCGACTCAAAAGACTTGCGCGTTGGGTATCACAGGGTCGCTGGCGACTGGGCTATAACTGCCAGCGTCAGGGCCATCAGGATCAAGCACCACGCGCCGAGAAACACGCCGTTAGGAATAGCCATCGCCGCGACTGCGCGACCCCATGCCAGCTTGTGAACAGCCCGCACGGCGAAAACCGTCAGGCCAGCCTGATACAGAAACAGAACGAAGGCCGCGCACAGGCCGGGCACGGCCAGAATCGGCAATGCTTGCGTGACGGCGCCCAACGCGAGTCCTGCTATTTGGACAGGCGCTTGCGCGGCGGACATGGCGAACACCAGCGTCTTGTATTCGCCGCCGCCGCCCAACGCCTTTGCCAGACTGTTGACAATCGCGCTGTAGATCGCCAGCCCCAGCAGCGCGGCCAGCGCGCCAAACGCCGCGCCAAGCAGCGGGCTGAGACACAGCATGGCCGGGTCTTGCTGGAAGGCAATAACCATGCCATACGGGATGGCCGCCGTGGCAGTCGATCTCACCATCCACTGATACGCCCTTCTTGACGAAACATCTGGCGAGCTGATCAGCGTGTCGTAGGCGGCCAGCGAGGGGCGCAGGGCCAATCCCCATGCCGTATGCCAAGCCAGCGGGCGGGCCGGCGTGGACATTGTTGATTCGAGGGGCAGCGCTGTTTCAGTTGTCATCGTTGTTTCTCCTGATGGGGCCATGCCAGACTTCGACATTGGCGAAAGAGTGAAAGGCGACAAGCCCTAACCGCGCCCATTGATTGCATCAAACTCGCCTCAAATCACCTATTCCTCTCTGGGCATAGCGTGGTAGTAAAGCGCAAGCCCGATCAGCAGCGTCGACATAGGAAGATTGGGCAGCGTGTCGGCGCCGTTTTCAATTTCGACCCGGATCGGCGCCAACAGATACGGGCGCAGTTGTGAGAACTGAAACAAAATGATAATGGCTAGAGGAAGGAACATGAAAAGCGAATTCTGGCCTAGCGCAACAGGGGCAAAGCATGCCATGAGAAATATGAAGGCGAAGGCCAGCGAGTAGCTGGATGATGGATGCCAGCCCGTGAACCGCATTGCTACCCTGTACCTGGGATCTGCTAACGTCCACTTGGTCCCCAGAATGCCGGAACGCTTCAACGTATAAGCGCCGCGTCCGGTGAATTCTAATGTGGGTTCAGACACCACGAACTCCGCGATGGCGTCCCCGGTGCCGCTGTCAGTCGCCTTCGCGCCGGGCCTCAGCAGAAAGCCTTTGCCTTTGTCGATGTCCCAGCGCGCGCCGGACTCATCCTCGATCCATCCAGCCGGGCCAAACAATCTGAACCGAGGGTGGAAAGTCGCCAGCGTTTCTGTCTCCCATCTCAATTCATACGCCGAACTAAACAGGTCCCTTGAAGCAATTGTGAGCTTCTTCCCCATAAGACTTGAGGCCATAAATTGGTCTACCGAGTTCATGGCTGGCTCCTCTCCACCGGATGTCCCGATTCGATGTGATAGGATCAGTGTATGACGGGGCCAGCCGTGAAGACAGACACTTTAGATGAATTCGGGGGGAGAAGACCACAGGCGCATGGGGGGAAGCGCTACCCCATAGGGTGAAGAAGGCGGCGTTGTGTGGGGTAGGGAGCGTTATAGACGCAGCGAGGAGCGCACGATGCCAAGCTCCAGCCCGCGCAGCACGGCGCGCGTGCGGCTGGTGACGTCAATCTTGCTGTACAGGTTGTTGATGTGCTTTTTCACCGTGCCGATCTCGACCACCAGCTGATCGGCGATTTCCTGATTGGAAAGCCCCGCGCAGATCAGGCTCAATATCTCCAACTCACGGGCAGACAGCGGGGCGAGCAAGGCGCGATTCGCCGTCTCGACTTCCGGGGCGAAATAGAGCGCGAGGTCAACCGGCATGGAGCTGTCCCAAATATGGATGAACTCTTCCTCAAAGTGTTTGCCGAACGGGGAGTTGATTTGCGTCTCCAGCATCGGAAAGGTGGTGGTTCGTCCGGCGTGCGGGAAGAAGCCAACCAGGGCGCGGTCATCGCTCTGGTGAATGGAACACGACGGCAGAAGGTCATATAGCCGAAGCTCTAATTGCGCCGACGAGTCGCCTATCTCGGCATGCAGTGACGCCAACTGCCGGATGCTGGTGCGGATGTTTTGAGGCACTTCATTGGCGTCCACCGACACCTGATCTGGCGCGCCGAGGTAGATGTCTCTGCTTCGCTGGCGGGCGAAGGCCGACGACGGATCCAACAATAATATCTGGACGCGCGCGCCGCGCCGCGCCGCGTGGATCAGCGGCTCGGCATAATCCACAAACGCGCCGGTCCATGTGCTGAGAACGCGGACAACGTGGCGCGCTTCGCTGATCCAATTCACGAAGGCGGTCAGCGGCATCCCTTCGTGCATATGCAGTATGCCTGCGTCGCGGGTTGGCAGGCGGTCATCGGCCTGAAAACGATCCGGGGTTGCGAAGCTGGCGAACGGCGCGCCCAACAATTTTTGCGCCTCGCCATTGCCGTCTTCAAAAGCTTCATGCAGCGCCTGATCCAGCATCGCCAGCGCGGTTTCGTGATCGGCGCGGTAAAAGTCCACCGAATCGAGCGAGGCCAGCATGAAGTTGATTTTGTCAGGAGGGGCCAGCGGCTCTAGCAGGAGGGGGATTACCCGTTTGTGGCTATCGCTCAGGAAATACATCCATTCACTTTTGACCAGATGAGACTTTGACGCGCTGGGCGATATCACCAGCAGCATCAACGCCGATTGATCCATCGCGTTTTGGATGCGGTCAAATGGCTGGACTCCGCCCAGAATCGCTGACTGATCCAGCCAGAGATTGTAGCCTAATGTCTTGAGTTCATTGGTGAGCCACTGAACAAAGCTGGCGTCTGGTTGGGCGAAGCTGACGAAAATGCGCGGCGCAGAATCTCGACGTTCCATGCGATAGCGTCCCCTCGCTTATTCGACAGAATGGCGAGCAATAGCATCTTACGAGCTTATGATAGATCAGTTGTCACAAACACGCGAATTCAAGACATCCATGAAGGCCAAAATTCCGGCCATTCCTCAACCCCGTTCAGCCATTGATCATAGTCGGCCCGGCGGGGTCAGAAAAAGCAGGGGCGGATCGCCGTGATCCGTCCCTGCTCTCACCCAACTATATCTACTGGCTTCGATCAATATGACCAGACTCGCTCGCCGTTGAGGATGCGCTGAAGCTGGCCGCTAAATTCGGTGGCGTGCAGCGGCTTGCCGATAAACCCGTCAAAACCCGCCTGCCGCGCCTGATCGATTTCGCTGGTGTGCACGGTGTAGGCGATGATGGGAACGCCGGACAAGCGCGGATCGGCTTTGAGCTTGGCGAGCGTTTCGTGATAATCGCCGTTGGGCATTTCCAGATCAAGGAACACCAGCCCCACCCCCGGCGTCTGATCCAGCGCCTCAAAGACGCCGCGAACCGATGTCACCGACACGCTGGCGACGCCTTCTTGCTTGAGCAGCATCGCCAGAACGTCAATGTTGGACACCTGATCGTCAATAATAAGCGCGCACAACTCGTTAGTCATTGTCCCTCCTTTGGGTTGATAAACACGAATGGTCACCATGAAGCGCTCCATACCGGTTCGCCGCGCATACAGGCGGCCACTTGCAGCGGAAAGTCCTGCAGGCTGATCGGCTTGCCAATAAAGCCGGCCATGCCTTTGGCTTTGGCGCGCGGAATCTCTGTCTCCGGGTCAGACGCGCTCACCACCACCACCGGAACATCGGCGAGTTCAGGGATGGCTCGCAAGTGGTCATAGATGTCATAGCCGCTCACGCCATGCCGCAGCATCAGATCAAGCAGCACCACATCGACGGGCATGAACTGCTTGAGCAGCGTGATCGTGCCTGAATTCCAATGATCCTGATAGACCAGCGCCCCGCCGTTTTTGAGCGTGACGGCGAACACGGCCATATTCGATATATCGTCTTCGACCACAAACACACGCTTTCCTTCTAAGACTCGTTCCAAACTCATCACTGTCTCCATTCTTGCTCGACTTCTTCACGGCTAAACTGCTCAATGGCCCTTCTCGCCCGGCTTTGCACATGAGCGTCGGGGTCGTCAACAAAGGATCGAATCAATTCGATGGCAACCCTTGCCTTGAGCTGGCTCAACGCGCGAATGGTCGTATAGCGCACGATAGCATTGTCGGTTGTCCTCAGCGCGTCCATCAGGCACGGGACGGTATCGGCGCTGTCAATCTTCTCGAACGCCCCCACAATCGCCAGCATTTCCATCTCGCCTGAGTTCGGCAGCGCGGCTTTCAATGGGGCGACTGCGGCCTCGCCGTAGCCAGCCAGCCGGTGCGCGGTCAAATAGCCGACCGTCGCGCATGAGGACGCGAGCGCCCGGCACAGCCACTCAAATCGCTCAGGCTCGTCCAGCGCGCTGACCACGTCCAGCGCGGCTAACCCAACCGCAGCGTCCGGGTGTTCGAGCGACATCGCCAGCCCCGTCGCGTGGTTGTCCTTCATCACCGCCAGCAGTTTTCGAACCGCGTCAGGCCCGATCTTTCCCTCAGTAAGCAAGCGGCCCATTAAGACGCGCATGTTATTAGTTTGTGTGTCCACCAATCGCCCCTCGTTAGCCTACGTTCCAGATTGCTTCGCCATGCGCTACCCGCGCCAGCAGTTCCGGGAAAGTCGTCACGCTAACCGGCTTGCCAATCGTTCCGTCAAAACCGCAGGCCCGCATCTGCTCAATTTCTTCATTCATCACGCTGGCCGTCAGCGCGATCACGCGCGCCTTCTTCAGTTCAGGGTCCTGGCGCAGCATCGACAGCATTTCGAAACCGTCATGCGGGCGAACCTGAATATCCAACAGGATCACGTCAGGAATGGCAGGCAGGCTCCTGGCGCGCGTGATGAAGTCTCGGCTGTCATCAAATATCGTCAGTGTCTTGATGCCCATCGCCGTCTCGACAATCAGCCTCATCACATCGCGGCTTAAGGCGTCGTCTTCGACGTACAGGAAAGTCGCTTCGCTTAACATCATGCCTCCCTAAGCCTTGACTGGCTCTGGCGCCCCGATCGGCAGCGACACGTAAAACGCCGCCCCATCGCCCGGCTGGCTTTCCAGCCACAGCTTGCCGCCATGCGCCTCGGCAAGGTGCTTCGAGATCGACAGCCCCAGCCCGGTTCCGCCGCTGTGCTTGATCCCGGATTCGGTTTGCACGAACGGCTCGAAGATGGTCTTTTGTTCGTCGAGCGTGATGCCCGGCCCGGTGTCGATCACGGCGAACAAAGCCTCGCCCGAACGCTGCTTGGCCGACAGCGTGATCGTCCCTTCCTCGGTGAATTTGGCCGCGTTGGAGATCAGGTTGAGCAGAATTTGCCGGATGCGGCGGCTGTCGCCGCGAATACGGGGCAGGTCGGCGTCAATATCCAGCGCCAGTGTGATCGGTTTCCCGTTGAGCAACGATTCGGCGGTCACGATCACCGCGTCCACTTCCTTGTTCAGATCGATGTTGTCTTCCAGAAACAACGACAGCATCCCGGACTGCATCTTGCTGACATCCAGCACGTCGTTGATCAGCGACAGCAGGTGGCGGGCGCTGCCCAGCGATTTGCCAAGCAAGTCCTTTTGAGGCTCGCTGACCGGCCCAACCATCTCCAGCGAGATCATTTCCGTGAAATTCAGGATTGCGTTCAGCGGCGTGCGCAGTTCGTGCGACATGCTGGCCAAAAACTGCGACTTGATCTGGTCGGCGCGCTCGGCGCGGTCGCGGGCTTCTTCAAGCTCTTTGGTGCGCTCGGCCACGCGATGCTCCAACTGGTCATTGAGCGCAGCCAGCTTGGCGCTGGATTCTTCCAGCAGCGTGTTGGCGGCCTGAAGCTCGGCGCGCCGTTCGACTTCGAGATTGGTTCGGTGCGACACAAACACCAGCACCAGTGATCCAAGGATGCCCAGCACAATAATCGGCGCAAGCGCGCTGATGGTGACGGAGGGCAAATTGGCGAAACGCAGCCCGATCAGAATCGCGAGGCTGGTCAGAAACAGGCCAACCGTGACCCGGCGGCTCAACAAGATGGCGCTGAACAGGATAGGCATCTGCGCGAACAACAACCACGTGATGTCGCCGGAGGTCACTGCCCGCGCGTAGATCAGCAGGAAGTTGACCGCGACAAATATCCACGCGCTGGCCCGGTAACGCCCGGATCGGTTGAGAATGAACATTAGCAGCGAAACAAGCTGTCCGGGCAGCAGGAACAAAACCGTCGGCGGGACATAGCCTGCCTGCGCCGAAAGCAATATCCCGGCGATGATGGTTGTCCCCAGCAGCGCGACGATCAGGCTGGCTAACAGCTTTGACTGCCGCCGCTGTTCGATGTCGGTGATCGACGCGTTCGGCGCTGTCAGGTAGTTCCATGTTTTAGTGATGATATTTTGCTTCATTGTGTCCCCCTAGCAAACCACGCCCGCATGGGCATTCTCGAACGTTGACGTCAAATAATCATACAACTGATCTATCTCAATTGGTTTGTTGATCCAGCAGTCCGCGCCCAGAATGCGCGCCTCGTGGCGCAGGCTGTCATCGGCTGAGATCACCACGATGGGCGTCGTCTGGTGCTGCGCAAGGCTGCGCGCATGGCGCAGCACTTCCAGCCCGGACATCGCGCCCAGATGCATATCCAGAATCACCAGATCGTAGCTCTCGGTCGACAAAGCTTGGCAGGCAGCCGCCCCATTGTTGACCTGCTGAATGTCGCTGCCCATCAACAACCGGGTGTACAGCATGCTGATGTCCTGATGATCTTCCACCACCAGCGCTTTCAAATGAGAAACAGGCAACATTATTATTGGCTCCCATGAATTGCTCGGTCTTAATGACATTCAGTATAGAGGCGCGCAGGCAGGGCGTAACCTGTCTATCTGGACAGGATTACAACTTTGTAATGTTGACAGCGATTGTGTTAACCAACCGGCGGGCGCGGCAGCGGCTTAAATGAGGTTCTCTCTGGCGGCCACCACCAGCGCTTCGGCGCGGGTGGCGACGCCAAACTTGTCGAGGATATTATTGAGATGAAACTTCACGGTCGATTGGCTGATCACGAGGTCGTGGGCGATCTGGCCGTTGTTCAACCCTTCGGCTATCAGGCCCAGCACTTCCAGTTCCCGGTTGGTGAGGCCAAAGCGCGTGGTTGGCGGCTCGGTGGTGGGATGCAGCAGATGCGCCGCGACTTCGGGCGAAAACACCGCTTGACCTTGATAGGTGGCCCGCAGCGTGGTGATCAGGTCGGAGGCCAGCGACCCTTTGGCGATGTAGCCGGACGCGCCGCTGCGCAGCATCGCCCACACGCTTTCGTGATCGACATGGCTGGTCAGGGCCAGCACCTTGATCGCCGGGCATTGCTGGCAGATAGCGCGGGTCGCCGCCACGCCATCCATAATCGGCATCACGACATCCATCAACACAATGTCGGGCTGAAGCGCGTGGCATAACTCCAGCGCTTCCTGCCCATTGTTTCCCTGCCCGACCAGTTGGATATCCGGGGCTGACTGAAGTATTTGCGAAACGGCGAGGTGGGTCATTCGATGATCGTCGATCAGCATGACTCGGATCGCCGAATCACGGATACCGTCATCCTGTGCTGACATGTGGCCTCCACCCCCCGCTTGCCCCACCCATGATGAGTATAATCGGGTAAGCGGCGTCACGCTACCAGGCCGCGCTTGCATTGGGTCGCCCGCGCCGTGATAATACCGTCTCGTTTTGTTGATCGGCCCGGAGGCCGACCGCCATGCTCCAATTCGTTGGCAATATTGTCAATCGCTCCCCGGCTCTGCGGCGCGGCTTCAATCGGATGTTCTACCAGTTCCTCGCCGGGGTTGACCGCGACGGCGAGGTGACGCTGATGAATTACGGATATATTCCCTCCGAACCGGACGCCGCGCCAATTCCGCTCTCCACCGCCGACGAAGCCAACCGGCTGTGCCTTCAGTTGTATCACCACGTCGCCAGCGCGGTCGACCTGCGTGGCCGCGACGTGCTGGAAGTGGGCAGCGGGCGCGGGGGAGGGGCGGCCTACGTTCGGCGGGTGTTCAACCCGCGCAGCCTGACCGGCGTCGATTATTCCGAGCGGGCGGTCGCTTTCTGCCAGCGCGCCCACCGGGAACCGGGCTTGACGTTTGTTCACGGCGACGCGGAGGCCCTGCCGTTTGAGGATCGGCGCTTTGACGCAGCCCTGAACGTCGAGTCATCGCATTGTTATGGCGTCATGCGCCGCTTTCTCTCGGAAGCATATCGCGTGTTGAAACCCGGCGGGCATCTGTTGTGGGCCGATTTCCGGTCGCCGGATGAGGAAGCGAGCGTGGATGACGACCTGCGGGCCGTTGGCTTTGACATCAAGCAATCGGCGACCATCACGCCGAACGTGCTGGCGGCGATGGCCCAACAGGGCGAACGTTACCGCGCGCTGATTGACAGAAACGTGCCGCGTTTTGCGCGGGGGGTCTTCTATCATTACGCGGGCGTGGATGGCCGCTCGCTGGTGCTGGACAAATTGCGGGCGGGGGAGCTGGTGTATTTAAGGCGGGCGCTGGTCAAGCCTGCATGACGCGGCGCGGGTTTCTACCAGCTTGCCAGTTTCATATCATCGACCTCGTTGAAATGCGCGTCGCGGGTGATCAGCGTCAGGTCGTGTTGCAGAGCCAGCGCCGCGATCCAAATGTCAGCTTCGGGTATGGGACGCCCCTTCGATTTCAACACATGGCGAATCTGGCCGTATAGCTTGGCGGTTGATTTGTCGCAACGCACAATAACGACTTCACTCGCCAATCGATCCAGCGCGGCAAGATTTGCCGCCGTTTGGCTAGAATTGAACGCGCCGTAATACAACTCGCCCAACGCCGGGGCTGGGATATACCAGCTTAACTCTTGATCCGCCAACAGAGCGACCAGCCCCGGATCGCTTTTCTGGAAGGCGATCACAGCATTGGCGTCAAGTAGTTTGCCAGTCATTCAAGTCTACCGTGTCACAATCGCGGATCGCTTCTTCCATGAGATTGAGATCGTCTTTGGAGATGGAGCCAATGAATCTGGCTAACACCGCGCCGGGGGTCCCCGGCGGCAACGACTCATCCGAATCGGCCAGCGTTGTGATGTAGTCAAGCGCTTGTTTTTGCTGATCAGGAGTCAGCCTGTCAAGCTGGCTCATAATCAGGTCTCTGGTTGGGGCGATGGTCATAAGCTGCCTCCACAAAAAATGCGCATCGATACGCGCCCTATTTTACTTGACATTCATCTCCCCCGCCTCGACTCGCCCCGCCCGAGCCGTAATCTTCGCTACCAGTTTGCCAGCGTCAGATCATCGACCTCGTTGAAATGCGCGTCGCGGGTGGTCAAAATCAGATCGTGCTGTCTTGCCATCGCCGCAATCCAAATGTCATTTTCAGGGATGGGGCGGCCCTTTTGTTTGAGGAGCAGCTTGATTTCGCCATAGCGCTCGGCAGTTTTGTGATCGCAGACGAGCAAGGGAAAGCGAGTCGCAAGCCGCGCGATACGTTTGCGATTATCATCTACACGCGCCGACTTGTATGCCCCGAAATATAGTTCGCCTAGCGCGATGCTGGACAGGTAAACAGCTTTGCCTGCCAGCTGCGCTTCAATGTCTGGCTCTTGGTTCAGAATTGCCGCGATGATGTTGGTGTCCAGCAGGTATTCACTGCCAGCCATCCCAATCGACCCTTTCGCAATCCTCCTCAATGGCTTGAATGATCTCGGCCAGATCGTCTGGCGGAAAATCAATTTCGTGAGCCAGCGCGATCAGATCTTCCCCGCGAATGCTGGGCGGCAAGTTCTCCTGCAAGCGCAAAGCATAATCAAGCAGTTGTTTCTGCTGATCAGGGGTCAGTCTGTCAAGCTGGCTGATAATCAGGTCTTTGGTTGGGGCGATGGTCATAAGCTGCCTCCACAAAAAACGCGCATCCATACGCGCCCTATTTTACTTGAAATTTTCTCTCCTGCCCTAACCTACGCCTTCAACAGTGTGGCGCAGAAGAGCTGAGGCTGGCACAGCATTATAAAGATTGTAGCTCTTTCGCGTTGTCTTCCAATGAAAGGACATTCGTGTCCAGAAATATTGGCGGCTTAACGCTCGTCATCGCCATATAAGTCCTCGCGGCGCAAAGTCAAGCCTTCAGGCCACGGGCCGAGGTTGTCTACAGGAAAATCATCCAGCGTAAGCGTGGGCGAAGCTGCCGACATTCCACCCGCGATTTCCTCGCGCGCCACGCGACGCACCAACGCTATGAGTTGTTCAACTGTCAAATCCGAAACTCTAATATCCGCCATGTTTTGCAACCTTATCTAATCAGATGTTTCATTCTACCACGCTACTTGAAATTCATCTCCCCCGCCTCGATCCTCACCTTCAGCCGATTCTCGAATGGCGTCAGCGGGCATGAATAGAATTCGTTGTAGGCGCAGTACGGGTTATAAGCCATGTTGAAATCGACATGCAGCGTCCCGTCGGCGTTGGGTTCCAGATCAAGGTAGCGCCCCGCGCCGTAGGTTTCCTTGCCTGCGGTGGCATCGACCAAAGGCAGAAAATACCCGTGCCCGCCCGGCGACAGATACACCGTGAGTTCGGCTGGCTCGCCGCCCACTTCAAACGCGATCTTCCCCCATCGAACCCACTCCTGAATGTCTCCGGTGGATGTCTGCATCTCGACTTTGTCCTGCTCTTTCAGCAGTTCCAGCTTCAGCGTCAGGTCAAGGGCCGGGTTGGCCGGGAAGTATTTCAGCCCGGCGAATTCCTTTTTCTGGTCGTCCATCAGCGGCGAATGGGGGTCGCGCTTGAAGAACTCGTCCTTCATGGCGCGGAATTCTGTGAGATTCGTTTCGTTCATGGATCGGACGCTCCGTTGCGATTGTCAAAGCCAGCGCTTGATTTGTCTCTCCATCTCTTGACGTATCACCCGCGTCAGGGCTTACGCGAGTGGCTCAGGCTGCTTCGCCGCCAAATGTTTTCCGCAGCATGTAATAGTAATATCCCGGTGGAAAGTCTTCGATGGCGGCGAAGACCACGTAGCCTTGCTGTTCATAAAAGGGCCGCGACCGAGCATGGTTCGTCTCAAGATACGCGCCCCTTGCGCCCCGCGCTTGGGCGTCCGCTTCAGCGGCGCGCAGCAATTGCGCCGCATAGCCCAGCCGATCCAGCGCCGGGTCTACCCACAACGACTGAATACGTAGCCACCCGCCCTGAAGATCGCCAAGCGCGCCGCCGACAATGCGCTGGCCCTCGTCGCGCAGGAAGACGATCACTTCGGGCGTCGCTGTCCCCGCCGCCGCGATTTGCCAGTTGTCCACCGCGTTTTGAATCTGGCGGATTTCTTCCCAGTTGGCGTTGGGTTCGGATGAGATTCGCAGTTCAGCCATGGGATTCAAGGGCGCGTTGAGCCTCGTTAGACGTGATATCCGAGCGAGCGTCTATTGTCGCATGATTTTCAGGAATTTGCTGGCGGCGCATTCAATGGTGACGAATATCACTGCGCGGCGCGGCGAGCCGTTTCTACAATTCAGAATTTTCCCCTTGACAAGCTGCCCTCATTCGCGTTATGATCTGCGGCTTTCGATCTTCCGGACTCCCCGGGGCGAGAGCCATTCCAAACGATGAGGGGGATTCCGTGATGAATCCAATTTCCAGACGCGACTTTGTAAAAATGGGAGCTCTCGCTGCGCTGGGCGGCGCGGGCGCTCTCAAGATTGCCCATCCTGAACATGGCCACCCGGCCTCAACAGGCGACAAACATCGGATGTCGTCCGATGGCGGCATGACCCATGCCATGCCCGGCTTTACAGGCGAGGTCGATATCGAGGGCAACGGCTTCGACCCGATGGACATCCTGACTGATTTCGATTATGGCAAAGTCTCAATCTTGCCCAACGGCCAGACTCTCCGCGAATACACCATCACCGCCATTAACAAAGAGATCGAAGTCGCGCCCGGCATCAAGTTTCAGGCGTGGACGTACAACGGGCGCATCCCCGGCCCCACCCTGCGCGCCACCGATGGCGACCACATCAAGATTACTTTCGTCAATGGCACATCCATGCCGCACTCGATGCACTTTCACGGCTTCCACGAAGCCGAGATGGATGGCGTTCCCGGCGCGGGGATGGCCGAGCCGGGCCAGACCTTTGTCTATGAATTTGACGCCGGGCCATTCGGGATGCATCAGTATCACTGCCACGCTTTCCCATTGGCCCGCCACATTGCCAAAGGGCTGTATGGCGCGTTCATTGTCGATCCCAAAGGCGGACGCCCGCCAGTGGACACCGAACTGGTGATGGTGATGAGCGGCTTTGACATTGATTTTGACGACCTGAACGACTTTTACGCGGTCAACGCCATTCCATTCTATTACCAGTCGCATCCCATTCCCCTCAAAGTGGGGGCTAAGGTGCGGATATACCTGACCAATATGCTGGAATTCGACCCGGTGAACTCATTCCACCTGCACGCCAATTTCTTTAACTACTATCCCACCGGGACGAGCCTGACGCCCAGCGAGCTTACCGACACCATCATTCTTGGCACGGCCCAGCGCGGCATTCTGGAATTTAGTTATCCACGTCCGGGCAACTTTATGTTCCATGCCCATGTCACCGAGTTCTCGGAATTGGGCTGGACGGGCAATTTTGAGGTGACGGCTTAACATGGCGCGTATGATCAATCTGGCGCGGCGAGATTCTCGCCTGCGCTTAAGCCGCAAGCGGAAAGGTTGAAAATGTCCGGTCATTCTCACGCCCATCCTCATTCCCGCGCCGCCGATGCAGCCAGCGCCACCACCCGCCGTCTCGCGTTGGCGCTGGTGATCACGTTCGCCTTTGTGATTTTCGAAGCGCTGGCGGGGCTGGCCGCCAATAGCCTCGCGCTGCTGACCGACGCCGCCCACAACCTGACCGATGTGATCGCGCTGGGGTTGGCGTGGGTAGCCGTCCGGTTGGCGACTCGCCCGGCCTCAGCGGGCCGCACCTTTGGTTACCACCGGGCCGGGATTCTGATCGCGTTGTTCAATTCGACCACGCTGGTGTTGATCGCGCTGGGCATTTTCTACGAAGCCTACCAGCGCATCATTGACCCGCCGCAAGTCGATAGCCTGATGTTGATTGTGGTGGCCGCGATAGCCTTCGTCGTCAACCTCGGCACGGCGTTGATTGTCCGGCGCGGCAGTGAAAACGATCTGAATATGCGCAGCGCCTTCACCCATCTGGCCGCCGACGCCGGTTCCACGCTGGGCGCGGTGGCGGCGGGCATCGTGATCCGCTTCACGGGTTGGACGATTCTTGACCCGCTGGTGAGCGTCTTGATTGGCGTGTTGATTGTCATCAGCGCGTGGCGGATCATTGCCCAGACGGTGGACATCCTGATGGAGAACACGCCGCGCGGCGTCGAGATGAACGATCTGGTGCGCGACGTGCTGGCGGTCGAGGGCGTAAAAGGGATGCACGACGTGCATGCGTGGAGCGTCACTGAGAGCATGCGGGCTTTTTCCGCGCACCTGCTGACCGATGACACCCGAATCAGCGACGGGGCGCGCATTCAGGGCGCGGTCAACCATTTGCTGCACGAACGCTATGGCATCGGCCATGCCACGCTCCAACTGGAATGCGTGGGCTGCGAGCCTGACCTGCTGTACTGCGACATGGAGCCGCACGATCACGCGCCCATCACGAGCGCGAACTAACAACCCGACCCCGCTTGCTTGCTCCCCCTCTCCGTATCTACGGAGAGGGGGACGGGGGGTGAGGTCTTTTGGAGAGGGGAAACTCATGTCTGAACAAGCTGTGGCAACCGCCAAGAAATCAACCTTTTCGCCCGGCACGATCCTGCTGCTGGTCGCTCCGCTGATCGCCCTCGCGGGGGTGATCTTTGTGTTCCTGCAAACCGGCGGCGGCCTCGATTTTCGTTCGCCTGTCCCGGTCGAAGCTGTCACCGTCGAGCGCACGATCCTGACGCCGGGCCAGATTCAGGTCGTGCTGCGCAACGGCAGCCCGCAGGAAGTGATCGTCGCGCAGGCCAGCGTCAACGCCGCCATCTGGCCGTTGACTGCGTCGCCCTCGCCGACCATCCCGCGCCTTGGCACGGCGACCGTCACCGTCCCGTATGAATGGGTGGAAGGCGAAGCCTACGCCGTGACTCTGTTCACCACCAATTCAGTCCCTATAAACATCGAAATCCCCGTCGCGGTGACCACCGCCCAGCCCACTGCCCGCACATTTCTGGGCTTCACGCTGATTGGCCTGTACGTCGGCGTGATTCCGGTTATCCTTGGCCTGTTCTGGTATCCGGCCCTGCGGCGGATGGGCAAGCGCGCCATGATCTTTTTGCTGGCCCTGACCGTCGGCATCCTGATCTTCCTCGGCCTTGACGCGCTGAACGAAGGCTTTGACGCCGCCGCCAGCGTTCCCGGCTCGTTTCAAGGGGTAGGGCTGATCGGCATCGGCGCGGTCGGGACGTTCCTGCTGCTCGACGCCATCGGCAGGCGGCAGGCGGCCATTGGCCGCAGTGACGCGGATCGGCGGCTGGCGGTGGCGATGATGATCGCCGTCGGCATCGGCCTGCACAACCTCGGTGAGGGGCTTGCCATTGGCGCGGCTTACAATCTCGGCGAAGTCGCGCTGGGGACGTTCCTCGTGGTCGGCTTCATCATCCAGAACATCACCGAGGGGCTGGGCATCATCGCCCCGGTCGTGCGCGACCGCCCCGCCGTGCGTTCGCTGGCCCTGATGGGGCTCATCGGCGGCGGGCCGGCCATCCTCGGCGCATGGATCGGCGGCTACGCCCCCAACGCCACGCTGGCGGTGCTGTTTCTCGGTATTGGCGCGGGGGCGGTGTTCGAGGTCGTCTACGAGATCAGCAAGTTGATCAAGAAGGACACCGATCAACAGCCCATGCCCGTCACCGTCTTCGCGGGCGTCATCGGCGGGATGATCCTGCTGTGGGGCACGGGGCTTCTCATCAAGTAAGGGCGAGTCTCAGAGGGTGTTGTCAAACCCCACCCTGCCAACCAGTTTGCCAGACTAGCCTGGGTTGCCCTCCCCTTGCAAGGGGAGGGATAACCGAGCGTAGCGAAGGTTTGGGTGGGGTTATTCTCTACCAGCCAACCTTTTCAGCGCCCTGCTCAGACCCGCCCCTGCGCGCTGAGGGACGGATTTGCTCATCAAATAACCGTCAGGAGACACACAATGAACTGGATAATCAAACTCGCTCGTTTCACCCTGTATCTTATGGCGGTGGGCTTTGTGGTGAACGGCGCGATCCTTCTGGTCTCGCCCGACATGAACACCACGCTGTTTGACATAGGCGTCCCCACGACCACGGCCCGCGTCGAGGTTCGCGGCCTTGGCGGCTTGGGAATGGGCACCGGCCTGCTGTTCTTCATGCTCGCCCGCCGGCCAGATTGGCTGCGACCCGCCATGCTCGTGTTAGCCGCGATGATGGGCGGATTGGTTGTCGGACGAACGGTGGGCATCATCGTCGACGGCCCGCCAAACTTTTTTGAATATTCCCAGCTGGCCACGGAGGCGTTCGGGCTGGCAGTCGCGCTGCTGACGTTATGGCATCTTGACAGGACAAATCGCCAAAGGAAAAATAACCTATCATGAACAACACGCAACATGCTTTGTTACGCTGGTCAGGCATCGCCGGGATTGTCGCCGCTATCGCGTGGACCATCGGCGACGCCCTGTTGCTGGGCAACACCGCCACCGCCGCCGATTACCCGTTCATGGCGGACTATGACAACACGGCCCATCCAAGCGTCGAAAACAACCTCGTCGAAAGCAGCCTGCAATTTTTGAACTCGTCCACCGAACGGCTGGCGGCAGGCGCGCTGGTCGCCGTCTTCACCACGCCCTTATACCTGATCGGATTCTGGCACATCTATCAGGCCAGCAAAGTCGGCGGGCGCGGTTGGTCGCTGCCGCCTGCCGTGATGCTGCTGGGGGCGTACACTTTCGCCCCGTTTGTGCACGGATCGTTCTTCTATGTCGCCGAGATTCTGAAGACGATGACCATCGTCGATCCGGCCTCGCGCCCCGCCCTGATCGATCTGGCGGCTCGGACATCCACCTGGTTGTTTATCGCTTACGGGGTGTTAGCTGTTCCCACCCTGATCGGCCTGATCTGGGTCACGCTCGCCGTCGCGCTCGGCAAGACGCTCTACCCGCGCTGGGTCGCCATCGCTAACCCCATCGTGTTGATGGTCATCGGCTCGGTCAGCGATTCAATCATGCCAATCCCACTGTCGCTGTGGCTTCAGGGCGCGGGCCTCAATCTGGGGCTGCTGGGGTTCTTCACGCTTTCGACCATCGTGCTGTGGAATCGCGGCGCGCAGCAGCCCGCCTGACGCCAAACAAAAAACGGGGCGATCCACTCGAATCGCCCCGTTGCCTATCCTATTGGCCTGTTTACTTCAATCCCCACTCCGCGCCTTCGCGGGTCGAAACACAGCTTGCCGCGTCAAACAGCATGTAGTAAATCTTGCCGTCGCTCTGAGGCGCGAGCAGCATCAGCAGCCCGTCGTCAGCGCGCATATACACCTTGACCTGCCCGACCTGCTTGATCAGCTTGTCGGCGCTGACCGAAGCCGGAAGCGTGGACGGATCGATGCTGAAGCTGAACGTGCCTTCTTCGTTCGTGATCGTCCAGACTTCGATGCTCTCGCTGTCGCAGTACACTGCCACCGGCGCGGCGCAGTTCTGGTTGACGCGGCCATCGCCGCAGTTGTGGTCAACCGGAGCGCAGATATACGGGCCATTATAGTAGTAGTTGTATATTTCCAGCACGGCGCCTCTCGTGAAGGCCGGGCTTGTCACGGAGTAGCTGTAGGGCGCCGCCCCGCCATTCCAGCCGGTGTAGTAGATTGTGAGCACGCCAACCCCGTTCACATAGAAATCATCCGTGCCACTATCGGGATCGTCGCCCAGCCAGTGACCCGCGACGAATGTGGTATGGGTGTTGGAATCGCAGACCACCGTGTCGATGATCCACATGTTGTGGCTGGCCAGCGCGGGCGCGGCGAATGCCCCGACCAACATGACCATCGCCAGCACAATGACGCTGACTTTCAAGAGTTTCTTCATCTTCTTCTCCCTTAAATAGTGATACTGGCCGCAAGACTTCCACAGTCTGGCAGCATGAGCTAGATAGCAGCTAGTATACGCCTGCTGGGGCGCGAACACAAGATCAAAAATGGGCGTCTCTGGCGCCAAACACAGGCCGCGCGCGCGTCGCTTCAGGCGCGCGCCTTGTTCACCCGTCGGTTAAGAAATTCACTAATCAGTTGACTGATCTTGTCGGGCTGTTCCATGTGCGCAAGATGTCCCGCATGGGTGATCACTTGCCGTTCCGAGTCCTTGATGCTGACTTCCAAAATGCCGGAATGTGCATGGTTGTCTGCGATGTCGGACTCGCCGACGAGAACCAACGTGGGCGCATGAATCTCGGCGAGATGCGGGAACGCAGGCGTGTCGTCCAATAGCTCCACCGGAAAGTTCATCAGGTTTTGTGGCGAGTCAGTCAGCAGTTGGCGCAGGCTGGCGCGCGCTGCCTGATTCTCTTCGGCGATCAGCCACGGATCGGTGACCCAGAACTCGATGAACTCGGCAGTGGTGTCTCCATAGGTGTTGCGCCCGCCCCGATTCCGCATATGGTCGCTCGCTCTTAACCCGCTAATCCACGCGCCGATAAGAATCAACGCTTCAACCGAAGTCGGGTGAGCCACCGCGAAATCCAATGCCAGTCCCCCGCCGCGTGACCCGCCAACCAGAATAGCCGTCTCAATCCCAAGCGTGTCGAAAACGCCTTTCAATGTCACCACATCTGAATACGCGACGCTGGGCGGTTTGGAACTGCCATAGCCGGGGCGGTCGTAGCGGATCGTGGTGTAATCACCAGTGAGGGCAGCCATCTGAGCAGCGAAGCCAACGCTGTGAGCGATCCCGTCATGCAGAAAAATGAGAACCGGGCCGCTGCCCAGCGCTTCGTAGAAGATGTCATTGCCTGCAATAGTGGCAAGCCCTGAAGCAGCCCCCACATGCTTGGCAATTTCCTGCGCTGAAGTCGATGAGATTGGCATAGAGTTTCCTTGCATTTAGGAGTCTGCTACATTATCGAATATACCAGAAATGCCGCCGTTTGCGTTGCCCACTCGCGCGCCGCGCCATTTTGTCCTACAATAGCTGTCAGTAGCAGCGCATCCCGCGTCTACAGGCGCGTCGCTGATGCCGTTCAAATGTCAAATGTCAAATGTGAAATGTGAAGACCCTATGCGTAAAATCATTGTTCGCAAACCTGCCCTGATCGCTCCCTTCAACGAGCCTGCCCGCGCCCTGCGTATCCTCAACAAACCGTTGTGGCAGTGGCAGCAGGATTTGCTCGCGCCGTATGTCGAAGATCAGCTGATCGTCGATGACCCGCGCGCGGCCCCCCGCGACCCGGTCGAGACTATCATCCACAGCGAAAACCTGTGGTTCGACGCGGCGTTTTTGGAATACTTCCTTAAAGAAGCGCGGGCGCGCAACCGCCCGGTGCGAGCCGCCTTCCAGACCGACGACCCGGCCTACCTTCAACACGGGCTGCGCAACCTGAGCAAGTCATACACGCCGCGCGCCGATTTGTATTACGTCGATCTGTGGTATTTCCCGTCCGGCCTGAGCGATCAGGCCGAAGCGGTGGTCGTCCCGTCCGACGCGGTCACCGTTCCGTTCCGCCACCCCCCGTTGGTGACCCCCGGCCAGCCAGAGCGAACCACGTCGGAGTGGCATCTGCCGCAGCGCGCCGCCGTCGCGCTGGATAGCTGGGTGCATGTGTTGTTCGCCAATATCCTGTTCGGCGTTTACGCGCAGGCTAACCGCGCGGGCGCGGCCAGCGGCGGCCTGCAAGCCGCGCTGCTGTCCATCGTCGAGCGCAAGCCCGCTTATTCCACCTCGGCGCTGGTGCAGATCGGCAAAGACTGTCACATCGACCCGACGGCGGTGATTCAGGGGCCATGCCTGATCGGCGACAATGTGACTATCGGGCCGGGCGTGTTTCTCAGCCGCAGCGTGGTCGGCAGCAACGTCGCGTTGAGCGGCAGCAATCACTTTGACCTGTGCGTGCTGTCCGATGACTGCTTCTTCCCGTTCGGGGCCAGCGCCACCATGACCGTCTTTATGGAAGGCTCGTCTTTGGGGCAGGGCGCCAATATGGAGCTTTCAGTGGTGGGCCGCAATACCGTTATCGGCAGCGGGACAGCCTTCACCGATTTCAACGCGCTGCCGCTGCCCCTCAAGGTGATGGGCGACACGCATCTGGTCGAAATCGGTTTGCCGATGCTGGGGGCGTGCATCGGCCATAACTGCCGCATCGGGGCGGGGCTGGTGTTCTTTCCCGGTCGGGCCGTCGAGTCGGATGTGGTGCTGGTGGCTTCGGCTACCCGCCGCGTGATCGCCAAAAATATCAGCTACGAGGAAAGCGATCACCACTTCATCGGCAACGGCGACCTGCACCCGCGCCGCTACCCGCGCGGAGAGGACATGCCCGCGCCGGAGCCGCAAAGCTGACGGCTGGCCTGCCCAAACCAATAGCATCGATTATCAGGGCGCGACCTAAGCCGCGCCCTGATTGCGTTTGAGGCCGGAAGCATGTACGATCAGACAGGAAATGCGGCATTTCTTGAGGAAAGCACAGGAGCGCGGCGCGTATGCCAAAACCACAATCTAAAACCATGTCGGCGACCGATATGCGTATCGATTTCAGCGACGTTCTGACGCAAGTCAAGAAGAACAAACTGCGCCTGACGATCACCAAATCCGGCAAGCCGATAGCCGTGCTGATGTCGCTGGCCGAATACGAGCGCCTGACCGCCAGCGCCCAGCCGCCAGAATCCGAGAAATGAGCCAGCCATGCGCGGCAGAACGTGACAAGGTAAAACTATGGACGAACTGAAATCTAATTCGCTGGATTTTAACCTTGCGCGATTGCCGCGCGATCTTCAAGTCAGATTCAAAGAGCTATATGACAACAATAACATGCCAGAGCAGTGGATTCAACCCGGCGCTATTTATCAGGGTGACGCGCTTGAACTACTGCCACGCATACCACCTAACAGCGTCGCGTTGAGCGTTTGGTCTCCACCCTATTTTGTCGGCAAGAATTACGAAGCGCATTTGACGTTTGAAGATTGGCAGACTCTTCTGGCTCAAGTTATCAATCTGCATTATCCCCTTATTAGACCGGGCGGATTTCTGGTCATCAATATCGCCGATATTTTAGTGTTCCGCGATCCTGACATGCCCAAAATTCAGGCTGAAGCGGCGCATCGAAGAAAATCAGCAGTTACCAGAGATGATGTCCTTCAAGCGATGCTAACACACCCTGATTACAGTCGTTATCAACTTGCCAAACTGTTGCACTGTAGCGAGCAAACGATAGATCGACGCTTGAATGGCAACAACATTCGCGGCGGCAAACATGAGACACAAACCCGTGTCAAAATTGTGGGTGGCATGGTCGAGCAGTGGGCTTTAGACGCAGGCTTTTATCCCTATGATCGCCGAATCTGGGTCAAAGACGCCGCCTGGGAAAACTCGCGATGGGCCAGTTTATCGTATCGCGCCGTTGACGAGTTTGAGTATCTCTATTTCTTCTGGAAACCTGGCATCACAAAATACGACAGGCGCAGGCTGACGCCGGACGAATGGCGGAATTGGGGTTCCAGAGCCGTCTGGAGTTTTCCATCTGTCAGAGTCAATGACGATCACGAGGCGAAATTTCCTGTCGAATTGCCATTGCGTGCTATCCGCCTACTGACCGATCCCGGTGATGTTGTGCTTGACTGTTTCATGGGCAGCGGCACGACAGCTATCGCAGCCTTGAAAGAACATCGCCAGTATATCGGCATTGAGCTGCAGGAATCATACGTTGAGTTGGCGCGCCGCCGCATTCTGCTTGAGACGCAGTAGCCATGCTGATCAACCCTTATGGCCTCGGCCAAGATTTGGAACGTCTCGAAGAAATCGAGAAATCTTCGCTCCGATTGGTGACCCAAGCGATTTACGACTATCAAGAACTTGCCACCGAGATTTTCCGCGAGGAAGGCGATCTTGTCGCTGATATAGGAGAGGACATTACCAGAGAAGCCCTTGAACGCATGGGGACTTCACGCATCGATCAAAGGTTGTTTGGCAAAATGGATTACAAACGCGCCCGCTACTTGTTCCACCCGGAATATGCGGTCAAACAGGCGCTTTTCATCGACTCGAAGGCAGAAAAGATCGCTGGGGAGGGAACGGCGACTCTTCAAATAAGCCAGACCTCAATGACTGTTCAGCAGATTCGAGCCGGGGAAGTCATAATCCAACCGGGCAAGCTGCCCACTGTCCTCAGTTTGAAAGATGAGCCATATATCACTACCACCATCTTTGTGAAATATAATTATGAGGATATTGATAGGTTCTATGCTCTGAGAACGATCACTGTCGCGGCAGTTCCGAACGGCTTGTTGCAATCGCGTTACAATCCTGACCCAAACGACACTATCTGGATTGCTGGTCGCAACGCCCCGACTCTTGGCGAGGAATTTCGTGTTCGTCTTAGCTTTGCCCGCCTCAAAGAAAGAGCCAATTGGCGTGTTCAGAGGATTTCAGTCTCCTCACAGGATTTCGTCTGGGATGACTAACTCAAGTTTCGTATGATCCAAGACACCTTCGCCTTTATCATCCACCCCATTGACGCCCGCCGCGTTCTTGTTGCGCCGCTGCTGCGCCCTGATTGCGTTCGGCGCTGAATAGGGTTACGATCAGGCAATGCTCATAAATACGCATAGGTGTGTAAAAGTGAGCATAAGGAGAACGCATCAATGGCGCAAAAAACCCAGACCAACGTCGTTCCCATCACCGAACTGCATTGCCGCCTCGGCGGGATTGTCCGGCGGGTGGCGTTGAACAAAGAGCATATTGTGGTCGAGAAGGGCGGGCTGCCTGTCGTGGTCATGCTTTCAATGGCCGAATATGAGGAATTGCTCGCCTGCTGGCGCGTCAATGAACTGAAAGAGTTGGCGCGGGAGCTTGGCCGTGAAGCCGAACGGCAGGGTTATACAGAAGAACAGATGATGATCGAATTAGAAGAAGACAAACGCGCGGTATATCGGAAGATATATGGCGAAATCCCGGAGTGATCTGAGGGTGATGATTGACGCCAATATTTTGATTGCCGGAAGCGTTTGGCCGCGCTGGCCGTATGAAGTTCTGGAACATGCGCAGCGGGGAGACTTCAAGCTCGTTCTTTCGTCATTCATCATTGAGCAGGCGCGCAGGCATATTAATCGCCGCTTCGCTTCAGGGCGCGCGCGCTTTGAACGGTTTTTAGCGGTAGCGCGCTATGAACTTATCGCTGAACTGCCTGTTGAGGAATTGAAGGGCTTTTTCGGACTGACTCGTGACCCAACGGATGTTCCCATTGCGGCTGCCGCCATTCGCGCAGGCGCGAGCTATCTGATCAGCGAAGACAAAGACTTGACGACCCACGATGACTCAACAACCCGGCTGCGACAGCAGGTGGCCGTGCTGCTCAGTGGCACGTTTCTCAGGGAAGTTATGGGCTGGTCGAGCGATCAATTACTGACCGGAACATCAAAATCTAAACTTATGTCTTCCGACGTGATAATCCTCTCTGCCAGATTCCCCCTCTCCGTAGTTACGGAGAGGGGGTAGGGGGTGAGGTTGCGCGCGAACAAGAAATTTA
>Ga0210377_10000157_pt1 | contig 63986 bp, 59 predicted proteins | sample PLM4_65_b1redo_FD_155480 | JGI IMG/M metagenome (GOLD analysis project Ga0210377, IMG submission 155480) | Groundwater sediment microbial communities from an aquifer in East River, Colorado, USA - PLM4_65_b1 redo | ecosystem: Environmental > Terrestrial > Soil > Riparian zone | place: USA: East...
GTGAGGCAGCTGGAGCGGTGAGCGGTCAGCGGTCAGCGGGAGACTACCAGCACCCAGTCCCAAGCACCCAGCCCCCTATCCGGAGCCAGCATGCGCAAGTACCTGACCGAATTCATCGGCACCTTCTTCTTCGTCCTGGTCATCGCCCTGGTCGTGACCCCGGGTGGGCAGGCCTGGGCGCCGCTGGCCATTGGCGCGACCCTGATGGTGGTGGTGTATATGGGCGGACACGTCTCGGGCGGACACTACAATCCCGCCGTGTCGCTCGCGGTGTATCTCCGTGGCAAACTCGCCGCGAAGGACGTGCTGCCCTACATGGTCGCCCAGATTCTGGGCGCGATCGCCGCCGCCTACATTTCCTATCTGCTGCTCGGGCAGACGTTCGCCCCTTCGCCGGCCGCCTCGGCGGCGACTGTGGGCGCGGTGATGGTGGAGTTGCTCTTCACCTTCCTCCTGGCGCTCGTGGTGCTCAATACGGCGACCTCGAAGCACACCCAGGGTAATTCGTATTACGGTCTCGCCATCGGCTTCACGATCGTGGTCGCCGCGTTCGCCGGGGGCGGGATCAGCGGCGGAGCCTTCAATCCGGCCGTCGCAGCCGGGCCCACGCTGGTCAACGCCATCTGCGGCGGCGGTACCCTGGGCAATCTCTGGATTTATCTGGTGGGACCGTTCCTGGGCGGTGCGCTGGCCGCCTTCGTGTTCAAGCTGCAGGAGACGCCGGAGCCCTCGGTCTAGGCGGCCGGGCCGGTACCCGGGGCATGGGCGGTTTGACCGAGGAAGAGGTCAGGGCACGGCCGCGCCGACCCATGGCGCCGTCAGCCGTTCCGCCAAATCCAGGAATTTCTGATGCGCCCCGGGTCCGGCATCGAGGTGCTCCACCCGGGCGAACCCCGCCAGTACCTGATCGTGCCGATCGGGGGGAATGAGCTGGTCTGCCATGGGGAAGAGCACCTCGTCTTCCCTGGTGATGTGGTCGCGCAGCAGGGCGACATACCCCTTGGCATTCGCTATCAGGGCCCGCCGAGCTTCCGAGTCTCCCTCCACCAGCTTGCGCGCGGCCTCCCGAATCGCCCGGGTGAAGGCTCGGCCCTGCTCATGCTCGTCCAGCATCACCCCTATCGGTCCCTGACCAGCAGGCATCCCGCTCGCCGCCAGCTCCGGGAACAAGACGCCTTCCTCCTTGCGATGATGGCACCCGTCGGCAAACCCGGCGATGAAGTCCGCCGCATCGAGGAAATACTCCGGTTGCACCGCATGGCCAGACTCCAGCCGCGCGGCGGCGGTTTCCAGGGCATCGAGCACCCGTTCGATGATCCGGTGCTCGTTCATCAGGATTTCAGTGGCCTTCATGACGTCCTCCAGTCAGGGAATCAGCACCGCCCGTTTGAGTAACCGCTGGTGATGGGCATCGGCGAATACCTCGTTGATGCGGCTCAATGGGTGCCCCTCGACGAACGGCTTGACCTGGATCCGTCCGGATCCGATCCAGGCCAGGAGCTCGGGATAGATCAGCGGGTCCGCGCCCCAATTGCCCCGGGCTACGGCGTCGAACGCCATCAGATTCGAAAGGCAGAGCTCGACCTTGTCCATGGTGAAGCCCACCACCGCCAACGAAGCGCCGAAGCCGATGAGGGCGTAGGCCAGCTCCTGGCCAGCCGAGGTCCCGGAGGTCTCGAAGATCTTCCACAGGTGGGCCGGCCCGCCCAGCCGCCCCGCTTCCGCCCTGACCAGGTTGCGCACCTCCTTGACCGGCACGCCCCGCACGTTGAATCCGGCGGCGGCGCCCGCCTCGCGGGCTTGCACCAGCTTCTGGTCATCCACGTCGAGGGCCACCACGATAGCCCCCACCGCGGCCGCGACCTGGACCGCATGGATGCCGATCCCGCCCGCGCCAACTACGATCGCCAGCTCGCCCGGCACGACCTCCGAGCGCCGGACCGCATCGAACGGAGTGGACAGCGCATCGGACACCACCGCGAGCTCCCACAGCTCATGGCGGGCGAGCGCCTGCTCCGGCACCACGCAGACGAATCGAGCCGGCACCACCACGTGCGAGGCGAAGCCGCCATGCCGATCGTTGCCCGGCATCACCTGGCGCCGGCAGATGGTCCGCCGCCCCGCCCGGCAGAGCTCGCATTCCCCGCAAGGCAGCACGGCCGGCACGACGACCGGGCGACCCAGGAGTGCGGTGTCGACGCCGGTGCCCACTTGCCTCACGATTCCGCTGATTTCATGCCCCAGCACGAGCGGGGGCGGCGTACGGGTCTTCACCCCGCCGAAGAGAAAGGAGAGGTCGGTGTGACAGACGCCGCAGCCTGCAACCTCGATGACCGCCTCGCCAGGTCCCGGTGCCTGGGGCGCAAACTCACGTCGTTCAAGCGGCGACTCCGGCGCCGCCATCACCCAGGCCTCCCATCCTCCGTTCCGCATGGACGCCATTCCGTCCTTCCCGGCCTCAGTCCCCGAAAATGAAATTGCCGCACTCATGGCATCGGTCGAGCGTCCGATTCTCACCCGCGAAGCATGGGCGCTGGTCCGGATCCACTCGCATCACCTTTCGCAGAAACCGGCAGTCGCACCCTTCGCTCGGCTGATACACCGCTTCCAGATATTCCTCGGCGCCGAGCAGGACATTGCGATAGCGAACCTTGAGCGACGGCGTAAGTTCCTGATCCTCCACCGACAACTCCTTGCTGATGACCGCGAAGGCCTGGAACCGTTCGTACCTGACCGGGTGCTCACGGTTGAAACGCAGAATCGTTTCTCGCAGCGACGCCTTCACCGCGCGATCGGCCACCGTGCGATCGGAACCGAATTCCTGTTCGATCCTGAAGAAATCGGGGAAGATCAACGCGGCGAGGAAGTCGCGCCCCGCACCGACCACGATCACATGCCGGATGTACGGATTCATTCCGGCCAGTCGGTTTTCCAGTTCCGTGGGAACCACTTTCTCGGCGTTGAGCATCTTGAAGACCCGGTCCTTCCGGCTCACCAGTTTGAGCCCCGCGCCCATCAGCTCGCCGAGATCTCCAGTGTGAAACCAGCCATCACCGGGAAGGGCCAGGGTCGTTGCCTCCGGATTGGCGAAATAGCCGCGCATGACATTGGGTCCCTGGGCCAGAATCTCTCCGTCTTCGGCCAGCTTGAGCGTCACCCCCGGAATCGGATAACCGACCATGCCCGGCAGCGAGCGAGGTTCGGCAGGATCGGTCACCGTGCAGCAGGGCGATGTCTCGGTCAATCCCCATCCCTCCCGTACCGGGATATTCCGGGCGGCGAAGAATGCCGACAGGTTGGAGGGGAGCGGCGCGGCGGCGGTGAAGAGGAAGCGAAGCTCCGGATGAAAAATCCAGTCGGCATCTTCCGGGTGAGTTTCGGCCTGGCTGACCAGCTGCTGGAACACTTTCGGAACGCTGAAATACACCGTGGGCCGGACTTCCGCCCAATTCCGGAGCAGGAGGTCGAAGGACTTGCCCTGGCTGTCATCGATGACAAGGAGCGCCCCGTTGGAGAGCGCCGAATACTTCTCGAAATTCCCCCCGAAGCTGTGATGCCACGGCAGGTAGGACAGGAAACGGTCGTCCGGCGTGATCGACCAGATGGCGGAAAGACCCCGCTGCTGGGAGAGCAGGTTGTCGTGACTGAGCAGGACGCCCTTGTTGAGCCCGGTGGTGCCCGAGGTGTAGAGCATCAGGCAGGGGGCCAGCGGATCCCGTCCCGCCGCTGCTTCGAGGAAACTCGCAAGTTCCGGAGCGCCGGGTTGGAGCGCGAATTCCCGGAGCAGTGTCTGGAACGACGCGTAGGGCACCGTGCGGCCCGCCAGCGCGAGCTCTACCGCCGCCGACTCGATCGGCTCCAGGGAAACCAGCGCCCGGACCGACGGAGGCACACCCACTTTCTCCAGCTGGCTCCTGTCGACTACGATCAGGACGGTCGGGCTCGCCTGCTCCGCCAGCGCCCGGGCCTGTTCCCCCGGGTAGCCCGGAAAGACGGGAACGTGGATGGCGCCCAGTGACATGGCGGCGAACTCCGCGACCAGCATCTCGCCCCGGTTGGGAGAGAAGAGGGCGACCCGGTCTCCCTCGACCACGCCCGTGGAGCTGAGAAATCGGGCGAACCCGGCCACCTCGAGGAGAAACTCGTTCCACGACACGTCGCGGAACCGCTCCGCCCGCCGCTCCCGCAACATCGGTCGGTCGCCGAATTGCGCGACATTGCGCGCGAGGAGCTGTCCGATCGTCTCCGGTTGACCGGACAGCGGCAGCGCGGAGAATAGGAGATTCCCGACGCGGACGGCCATCCGCGCCTGGCTCCGGGGCGCAGGACCGACCAGGCTAGACGTCACTGGCCGACACCAATCCGTCGCGCGCCGCGAGCGCGGCACCGAACGCCCCCATCTCCTGGGGGTGGGGTGGAACAGTGACCGTGGCATGGAGCCCTTCCTCGAGCAGCTCGACCATGGTCCGGTGAAAGGCGACGACGCCGCCGGTCGCCACCACTCGCTCGCGGAACACGTCCATCTCCAGCACCCGTTTGACCAGCGACCGGTATGCCGCGCGGGCGAGATCCGGCGGCCGTTTGCCATTCCGGATCAGGGTGAGCAGCTCGGTTCCCGCGAACACGGTGCAGAAGCTGCCCAGCTCGACCTCCTCGGTATGCTGCGCGGCGAGCTGGTCCAGCTCCCCGATCCCGACCCCCAATCGAAGCGCGATCTCCTCCAGGAAGCTCCCGGTGCCGGCGGCGCATTTCCGGTTCATCCGGTGGGTCAATCGGCGCCCCTCCGCGTCGAGCCGGATCACCTTGGCGTCCTGGCCGCCGATATCGAGCACGACCAGCGGCCCGGCGAGATAGAAGGCGACGCCCCGGCCATGGCAGTCGAGCTCGGTCCGCGAGCCGTGGGCGAAGGGAATCGCGTTCCGGCCGAAGCCGGTCGCCCAGATGGTCTCCACCTCCGAGGCCGCGAGACCGGCTGCACCGAGCGCCTGGGTGAACGCCCGCTCCGCGGAGGCGGCCAGGTCGGCGCCGGATCGCACCACCGCGGTGCCCAGGACATGCCCGTCGGCATCGATCACCGCGGACTTGGTATTCCAGGACCCGCTGTCGATCCCGGCGAAAAAACTCACGGCGCCCTCGCGTGCCGAGCGGCGGCACGCCGATCCGCCACCAGCTCGACGAAGCCTTCGATGTTGGTTCGCGACTGTTCTTCAGAGAAGCAGCGAAGGTCGTTGACGTCGCCGTCGAGCACCAGAGTCGGGATCCCGAGGCGCTCCGCCAGTCGCTGGGGCATCCCGTAGCGGGTATTGGAGTTGTTGGGGCAGGTCTTGCAATCGTGGAACAGAATCCCGTCGACCCCGTAGAACGAAGCCATTTGCTCGATATACTGCTCCTTGGGCTCCTCCGAGCGCACGATGAACAGCTCGAGCGACGACCGGGCCATGGAGCGGATCGGGTCGGCCGGGTCCAGAACGGAGAATACCCAGCTGTTGCAGTAGGTTGACGCGACCACCGCCGCCCTGAATTCGCCAAACAGATTCGAGAGCGCTCGGAGTCGGCCCCAGATCGGCATCCCGTCCCAGTACAGCCGCAACGCCTCACCGGGCACCGCGGCAATTCCTGCTCCGGCCCGTTCCTCGAGCTCGGCCAGCAGACCCCGGTAGTAGATGCAGGCCGCTTCGGCCCCGCGCAGCACCACCGCCGGTCCCATGTGAATGGTGCCGTCGAAAAAGGTGAGCGGCGCGGGCCGGTGGGCGGCGGTCTCGAGGCAGGCCTTCCAGAGATCGGAGCATTCCCGCGACGCCCGCACCGCCGCCGCCAGCCGCCCCGCCTCGAGTCGCCGGCCGGCGACGGCCTCGAGCGGCGCCACCAGTGCCTCCAGCTGGGTCGCCACCGCGTCGACGTCGCTCTCACGCACGTCATCCAGCGCACGGGGCGAGCGCACTCCGACCACTGGTACGCCCCATTGCCGGCCGTAGAACTCGAACCAGTCGCGCACGTCGCGGCACTGGTTGGTATTGAAGACCAGGACGTCCGCCTTTGGCGTATGCGTCAGCCCGAAATCGGCGAGCGGAGTTTCGTCCGCCAGGAAGGCCCCGATGTCGGTGGTGAGGTAGGAACAGATGTCCTGGGAATATCCCATCGCGTGGGCCCGTGGCATCACGGCATTGGCCCGTCGCGCGGCGCCCAGCATGGCGGCGTGGTTTTCCGGGAAGAACACCGCGTACCCGAGGGCGCGGAGGAGTTCCGCGGGCCCCACGCTGGTGCACCACGCCACCGGGGCCGCCTTCCGTTCGGCGGCATCGCCGAGGGAGCGGTAGTACGCACCCATCGTGTCGCGGAGGGCGGCCACGCTCCGGATATCGGATTTCATCGGCGGCTCGCCTTGAGTGCGGCGCCCAGGGCGCCGGTAAAGATCGGTTCGGGTACCGTCTTGACCTCGAGCCCGGACATCGACTCCAGCGCGGTGACCACCCCTGGGAAGTATTCCGCCACACCGCCGCACACCACGACCGGCGCGTCGAGGCCACCGATCTCCACGATGCGCTCCGCGACCGAGTGCATGCAGCCGAGGGCGACTTCCTCCCGCGAGACACCCTCGCGGAGCCGCTCCAACAGCTCGGTGCTGGAGAACACCGAGCAATAGCTGCTCACCGGCGCCGCCCGCTCTCCCCCCGCGGCCAGTTCCTGCAGCCGGGCGGGGGCGACATCCAGGTGCCGGGCAGTAAACATCAGGAACGATCCGATGCCCGCCGCGCAGCGCCGGGATCCCCTCGCGTCGATGTGCTCGCCGGTCCCATTGACCCGGATCACGTGGGGATCGCGGCCTCCGAGGGCGATCAGCGTCATGGGGGCGCCCAGATGCGAAAACGCTCCCAGCGCGTGGCAGGCCGACTCGGTGGCCGTCATGGTGGCCTGGGCCACGCAGTCGGCCGCGAAACCGGTGCTGCACACCGTGGCGAGGTCGGCGGCGGCCCGCTGCGCGTCATCGAGCGCGCCGGCGAGCGCCTCGTAGGCGCAGGCCTGGAAGTACCCTCGCGTCGGCACCACCGAGCGCCCCAGCACCTTCTCATCGGGTCCCAGCACGATCGCCTTCACGTATTCGGTGCCGACGTCTACGCCGGCGACGGTGCCGCTTGGTCGATTCGTCATATCCCCTTCCTTCCCCAACTCACGGGTGCCCGACAGGCGCGGCCTGCCGCTCGATGAAATCCGCCAGGAGCCCCTGCACCTGATCGAGCGAGAACAGTCGCAGGTCGTGGGAATCCGCCTCCAGGACGAATCCCGGCAGATTCGTCAGGCGGGCCACCTTGGCGGCGAGGCCGTAGCGGACATAGCTGGTTTCGGGACTGGTTCTGCAATCGTGGAAGATCGCGGCATCGGCACCATACTCCTCGATGTGCGCTGTGAGGTAGGCGGTCTGATACGCCTCCGACCGGTTGGCGAACACCCCGGTGTAGGTCCGCGCCATGCTCTCGATCGGGTCGGCGCGATCCAGGCCCTTGAGCACGAACGACTCGCCCAGGGTCGAGGCGACAATGGTGGCCTGCCGTTCGGCAAAGAACCGCGCCAGGGGTCGAAGGGCGCACCAGATCGGTGGGCCGTCCCAATAGAAGCGGCTCCGCTCGCCCGGGACCGCCGCCACTCCCCGGGCCACGCGATCCTCCAGCTCGGCCTTGAGCAACCGGTAGTAGTCCACCGCTTCCGGCGTGCCCCGGAGCAGCACCATCGGGGTGATATGAATCAGGGTGTCGAAGAAGGTGAACGGCGCGGGGACCGTCCGGGCGAGATCGAGGATCTCGCTCCAGAGCCCGGTGGCCGCGGCGGTGTCGCTGACGGTCCGCGAGAGGGCATCGACGTCGAGCCGGCGATGGACGGTCTCCTCCAGCCGTGAGGTCAGACGGAACAGCTGTTGCACCGCGGCGTTGACGTCGACCCGCTCCACTTGGCCCAGGGCGGGTGGCGGGTGGAGCCCGAGCACCGGAACGTCGTACCAGGTTCCATAGAACTCGAACCAGTTGATCAGGGCCCGGCCGGTGTTGGTGCTGTAGACGACAACCCGAGGCCTGGGTGGCCCACTGATACCGTGGGTCGCAACCAGCGGGCTCTCCCCCGCCAGCAAGGCGCCGACATCACAGCGCATCGCCGAGCTGGCAAACTGGGAGTAGCCCTCGGCCGAGGCGCGCGCGATATAGCGACCCGCCTGACGGCTTGCCCCGATCAATGCAGCATGGTTTTCCGGAAAGTACGGGGTGAGCCCGAGCGCGCGAACCAGTTCCACCGGGCTCAGGCTGGAACAGCACGCCACCCCCCGATCGGGATCCTCCGCGGCCGCCGCGAGATCCCGATAGTAGTGGTGGATCAGCTCCTTCAGTTTCCGGGTGCTTTCCAACGGCTCTCCGCCGACGGACATGCCGCCGTCGACGGCCCTCGACATCGCCCGGACCATCGCGGGCCGCTGCACGGCCGCCGTCGCAAGGTCTTCCTTGAGCCGGCGGGCAATCTCCTGCTTCCGGAGGAAGGTCTGCCGCTCGCGAGAGTGGATGAAGTGAACCAGTGCGGAGTTGTGTGGGGCCAAAAGGTTGAGCCGCCCCGCTTCCACCACCACGGCCCCGTTGATCGCATCGACCTCGGTCGGATTGCCCCGGGCGAGGTCCTGCCACATGGACGGCCGGTTCTTGCCCAGCGCCTGCAGTGAGCCGAGCAATGGCCGGAACGGATCCTCGGGATCAACGATCGGAACCCCCCGGGCGCGCATGACCGCCAGGATCTCGGCGCAGAGGTCGCGCATGAACGCGAGCAGATCCTCATCCCGGAGAATCTCCCGGCAGGTGAGGCCGGTGAGGGCCGACACCGGATTGATCACCGCGTTGTGGAGCAGCTTCTGCCAGATCACGTGATCGATGTTGCCGACCACACTGGTTTCGAGCCCCGCGGCCCGGAATACCGAGCCGATCGCCTCGATTTCGGGCGTCAGCTCACCCTTGAATGGCGCGATCTGAATCGGCTTGATCCCCGCGCGGTACTGCAGCCGACCCGGACCGACGTGCTGGATGCTGTGATAGGTGATCCCGCACAGCACCCGTTCCGCTCCCACCAGCTCCGCGATGGCCTCGGCGTTCCCGAACCCGTTCTGCATCGAGAGCACCCGGGTTTCCGGCCCGAGCAGCGACAGCACGCTCCGCACCGCCTCCACCGTCTGATAGGTTTTCACCGCGACGAACACCAGATCCACCGGTGCGAGCCCCTCGATCGAGCTCACCACCCGAACCGGGTACAGGCTTTCCGGCTGTCCCGCCTGCGAAATCAGCAGGCCCTGGTCGTTGAGAACCCGGGCGCGCGCCTGGTTGTCCTCCAGGAGCACGACATCCGCTCCCGCCCGGCTCAGGAAGGCGCCCACGAGCCCACCCAGCGCTCCGGCACCGACGATGAGAATTTGCATGGCCGATTCCTCTCTCCTCCGCGGCTCAGCGATTCTTCCAGACCGGGCGGCGTTTCTCGTAGAACGAGGCGATGCCTTCGCGGACATCGTCCAGCGCCATGAGCTCCGACAGGAACACCCGCTCGGCCGTAAGGCGCGCCTCCTCGAAGGGGCGGCCCTGCAGCTGGCGGGTGAGTCGAACGTTCAGGCGCATGACGACCGGACTGGCCCGCCGCAGATCCCCTAACACGCCAGTGAGCGCCGCGGCCAGCTCCGCCGCCGGTACGACCCGCGACACCAGTCCCATCCTCAACATCTCGGCCGCCGAGTAGGTCCGTCCGGTGCTGGTGACCTCGACGGCGCGGGCCAGGCCGATGCGCGCCGCGAGACCAGCCACCCCGGCCGGGGCGAAGAAACCCAGCCGGATCTCCGGCTGGCCGAAGGTCGCCCGGTCGCTGGCCAGCAGCACATCGGCCATCGTCGCCAGCTCGAATCCGGCGCCCAGCGCGGCGCCGTCCACCGCCATGACCAGCGGCAGTTCCATCGAGCCCAATCGGCGGAACAGGCGGCTGAATCCGGCGATCATGGCGGGCGCCTGCTCCGGCCGATGCTCGCCCACGTCGGCGCCGGCCGAGAAGGCGGTTCCGTTCGCCATGAACGCAACGCCCTTGAGCGCGCGATCTTCCTGCGCCCGGTCCATCGCCTGCGCCAGCTGGTCCATCATGGCGGCCGAGAGGATATTGAGCGGGGGCGCGTCGAGCGTGATGCAGGCAATCGCATCCTGCACCTCGTACCGCACCATCGCCTGGGCTACCGTCATGACACGCTCCGTCCGCTTACATGTATTGGCCACCATCAACTTTGATCACGGTGCCGGTGAGATGGCGGGCCCGCTCGGAACAGAGGAAGGCCACCATTCCCGCCACATCCTCCGGCTCGGCGATCCGGCCCACCGCGGTCTCGGCAATCGCCCGATCCCGGATCTCGGGCGGGAGCAGCTCGGCCATTCCGGTCCGGACCATCCCCGGTGCGACGCAGTTGGCCGTCACACCGGCCGGGCCCAGCTCGCGCGCCACCGTCTTGGTCAGTGCCACCATCCCGGCCTTCGAGGCGGCGTAATTGGCCTGCCCCGCTTTGCCCCTGAGCCCATTGATCGACGCGATGGTGATGATCCGGCCGCTTCGCTGGGTCCGAAAGACCGGCGCGGCAGCCCGGCAATAGGCAAAGCTGCCTTTCAGATTCACCGCCAGCACCTGGTCCCAGGCCTCCTCTGTCAGCTTCCACACCATCGCGTCGCGGGTTATGCCCGCGTTGCAGACCAGAATGTCGAACCGGCCGAATTCCCGGACCACCGTTTGGACGGTGGTCTCGGCTGCGGCGAAACTGGTGACGTCCGCCCGGAGCGCCCGGGCCCGCCTCCCCGAATCGCGGATGTCCCGGGCCACCGTCTCCGCCGACTCAACGGCATCGAGATCCACCAGGGCCACATGACACCCCTCTCGGGCCAGCTCCCGGGCAATAGCGGCGCCGATGCCCCGCCCGCCTCCGGTGATGAGCGCCACGCGCCCCGTCAAACCAAGATCCATCGAATCACTTCCTCAGGTCAGGGCGGCGCCGCAGGAGCCGCAGAACCGGAAACCGCTCGGAATGCCGGTGGCGCCACAACCGCCGCAATCCTTCGCGTACGGCCCCCAGAGGAATTCGCTGCTTCCCCCGGCCGCCGCGGTCTGCCGGAGCCCTCGAATGTCCACCTTCCGCTTCTCAACGAACGCCCGCATTCCTTCATACGGCTCCCGCGAAGTGAAATGGCTGGAGAGCCAGTCCCGGGCGTGGCCGATGGTCGCGTGCCAGGACGACTCCTTCCAGTAGTTCACCTGCTGCTTGGTGTACCGGGTGCACTCGGGGAACTTGTCGAGCACCTGCTCGGCCAGTGATTGCACTTCCTCGTCGAGCCTGGCCCGGGGCACCACCCGGTTCACCAAACCCCATTCGAGCGCCTGCTGGGCCTTGATCCTGGTATTGAGGAACAGCATCTCGCGGGCTCGCCGGTCACCCACATGGATCGGGAGCCATTGGGTTGCTCCTCCCGCCGCCACACTTCCGACGCTGGTCCCGACCTGGCCCAGATAGGTATCGTCCGCCATCACAGCGAGGTCGCAGGCCAATTGTGATTCGTTCCCCCCGCCCACCGCAATGCCGTTGAGCCGCGCGATGGTGACCTTCCCGCTCCGCAGGATGCTCTCGAGGTACCGGCTGAAGAGCCCCATGTATTTCCAGTAGTCGCGCGGCCGCTTGGTGTAGACCGCGGAGTACTCCTTCACGTCGCCACCGGTGCAGAACGCCTTGTCTCCCGCGCCGGTGTACACGATCACCCCGACACCGTCATCGTTCGCGGCATCCTCGAAGACGGTGATCAGGTGCCGGAGTGTGTCGGTAGTGTAGGAGTTGTGTGACTCGGGCCGATTGATGGTGATCCGGGCCACCATGTCCTTTTTCTCGTAGAGCACGTCCGGAAAAGCGAACTCACCGGCCGGTCTCGATTCGAAGTACTTCATTGCCCGCCCCCCGTCTCGGTTAGGCCGTCAGAACCTCGAGCACCACCGCCGCAGCGCCGTCGCCGGCCGCACAGCCGGTGAACAACCCAAAACCGCCACCGTGCATCACCAGGTCTTCCACCAGCTCGATCACCGAGCGAAGACCGGTCGGACCCTGGGGATGGCCCCAGACCAGGGAGCATCCGTGCCGGTTCATTCGCTCCAGGTCGAGCTGGAGTTCGCGCGCGAGATAGGCATCGTTGACGGCAAACGGATTGTGGGTTGTCACGCTGGCCAGATCAGCCGGGGTAATCCCGGCCCTCTCCAGCGCCAGCCGGGCGGCCGGAACCACGGCCATCGGCATGAAGCCCTTCTTCACCCGTGCCTGTCCGAAGGCAACCAGCCGGACTTCCACCTTGGGATCCCGGGACAGGGCTTTGGCGCGAGCCCGATCCCGAGTCACGATCACGGCGGCGTTGCCATCCGCCGGATGGGTCTGGGTTCCGAAGGTCACCGAGCCACCTTCCTGGACCGGCTTGAGGCGGCCCAGTCCCTCGGCAGTGGTCGGGAAGACCCCCTCGTCCCCGCGCACCGTCGCCACCACCTTCCGGCCCGCCCGATCCCGCAGTTCCACGGGGCACACCATGAATTTCTGGTGGAACGCACCGCCATCGGCCATCGCCTCCGCATACTGGCGATAGCGCAACAGCGTGATCTCCTCCTGTGCCGCCCGACTGATCCCGGCTTCCCGCGCCACGTTTTCCGCCGTCTGCAGCATCGAGTTTTCCGCGAACGGGTCCCGGCTGAAGCTGTCCAGGACCCAGTTCTCGGTCTCGCCCGCGCCGCCGGGGCCGGTGGGATTGGGGTAGTACAGCTGTGGGCCATTGCTGGTCCGGTCGGCGGCCGCAACGAGGTAGACCGATGCCGCCCCGCTGGCGAGTTCCTCCGCCGCGTGCGCCAGACAGCGCACCGACGTCGCACAGGCCTGGTTGATGGTCGGGCCGGTCACTCCGTCGAGGCCAGAGAGGCCGGCGAACCAGGCCGCTCCGTAGAAGGAACCCCGGCTCGGGATCGTGGTGCCGAGACATACGCCATCGAACTCTCCCGTACCGATGCTTCGCTCCTGAAGCGCCCGCACCGCGATTGTGGCCGCGAAGGGGATCGTTGCCTGGGTGGAGAGGCTCCCCTGCCAGGCACAGAATGGCGAACTCCAGTAGCCCCCGTACGGAATCCAGGCGTCGGTGAACTGCATACCGCGCCGGCTCATCGGGCGCGCCGGTTCCGCCGGATACCATTGAGTATCAGATCCAGCATCTCGTCACCCAGTTGCTCCACCGGCAGGTCGCGGCGGGCATCGTACCACATGAACACCCAATTGAGCATTCCGAAAATAAAGAGGGTGGCATAGCGGCTCTGCCGCGATGCTTTGGCGTCGGGAGTCGCCCCATCCATGAGCTCGGCGACGACCCCGGCCATCAGCCGGAAGTACCGGCGCCGGAGTTCTTCCACCTCGTGGAAGCGATCACCCTCGAGCGATTCCAACTCGTAGGTGCAGACCTTCATCTCGTTGGGATGCCGGGCGAAGAAGGCGAGATGCCCGACCAGAAGCCTGCGGAACCGCTCCAGTGGAGTCCCGGGCTGCGCCGCGATCTCCTGCTGTGTCTCGAGCAGCGACGCGAAGGTGCGGTACTGGATCTGGTAGAGGAGATCTTCCTTGCTCTTGAAGTAGTAGTACATCCCGGCCAGGCTCGCACCGGTCTCGCGGCCCACGTGGCGGATCGCGGTCGCTTCGAAGCCCTGTCTTGCGATCAAGGCGGCCGCCTTGGTCAGCAGGTGGTCGAGCTTCTGCTGGGTCTTGGGACGCCCCCGCCGGCGCGTGGACACCACGCCCCCCGCATTGGATGCCGTCATGATGCTCCCGCTTTGAGTCCGTTGAGGATCTTGTCCGGCGTGATTGGCAGCTCGGTCACTCGTACCCTGCAGGCGTCGTACACCGCGTTGGCGATCGCCCCGAGTACCGGCAGGAGCGACCCCTCACCGATCTCCTTGGCGCCGAACGGCCCACGTGCCTCATAACTCTCCACCGCGCGGGTCCGGATGTCGGGTGTTTCCCCGATGGTCGGGATGAGATAGTCGTGCAGATTGGGATTGGCCCAGTGGCCGGCGGCTCCCACCACGGTGTCCTCCAGCAGCGTTTCTCCCAGCCCCATGATGATCGAGCCTTCGACCTGCCCATGAAACGTCATCGGGTTGATCACCGTGCCGGCGTCGCTGAAATCGGTGAACCGGTCCACCGTCACGTACCCGGTCTCGAGGTCCACGGTGACCTCGGCCACCGCGGTCGAGAAGCTGTACGCCGGAGAGGTCCCCACCGTCCCTCCCTTGAAATCCCCACCCAGATCCCTGGGTGGCCGGTAGGCCCCTGTGCCGACGACCGGCCCGCCCCTGGAAAACGCCAGTCGGGCCACGTCGGCCCAGTCGAGACCGACGCCGGGATAATCGTGGACAAGAATGCGGCCGGCGCGCGCCACCAGCGCGCCCGGATCGCACCCCAGCTCTCGCGCGGCCACCGAGTGAAGCTGTGCCTTCACGTGTTGCGCCGCCTGGCGGACGGCATTTCCGCCCATCAGCGTAACCCGGCTCGAGTAGGCGCCCAGATCCAACGGGCTCAGGGTCGAGTCACACTCGGCCATCCAGACCCAGTGGTAGGGAATACCCAGTTCCTCTGCCGCGATCTGCACCAGCACGGTGTCGGATCCCTGGCCGATCTCCGCGGCCGCGATATGCAGCGAGACCCCGGTCCCGTCCTCGTGAACCCGGATCATCGCGTTCGAGTGGGGAAAATCCGAGCGGTAGATCGGGTAGCCCGCGCCGGACACGAACCCTCCGCTTCCGACGCCGATTCCCTTACCGCGCGGCAACTTCCCCTTTTTCTGCTCCCAGCCCGATTCCGCCCGGGCTTGGACAAGCGTCTCGGTGAATTCGCAGGATGAGATATCGAGCGCGTTGCAGGTCCGGGTGTTCGGCACCATCGCGTTCCGGAGCCGGATCTCGATCGGATCGATTCCGAGGTCTTCCGCGATCATGTCAAGCAGTGATTCGAAGGCGAATCGCGGTTGCGGCACTCCATGGCCCCGGAAGGCGCCCGACGCCGGCAGGTTGGTGTACACCCGGATCCCGTCGTACTTGTAGTGGGGCATCTTGTACAGGGTCGGGAGCATCGAACCGGCATAGTAGGACGTGATCACCCCGAACGAGGTGTAAGCCCCGCCGTCGAGCACCACTCGCTGCTGTACCGCCGTGATGGTGCCGTCCCCCCGGACCCCGATCTTGAGGTCGATGTACTGCTTGTGGCGGCCGCGGAAGTGCCGGTACATCTCCTCCCGCGAATACTCCATCAGGACCGGCCGGCCCGTCTGCTTCGCGAGAATCGCGGCGCAAAAATCCAGGGGTGTCGCTTCCGCCTTGGCGCCGAAGCCTCCGCCCACTGTGGGCCGAATCACCCGGATGTTCCCCATCGGGATCCCCAGGGTGCGCGAGACCATGTGATGCAGGTAGTGCGGCGTCTGGGTCGAGGCCCACAAGGTGAGCCGGTTACCATGCGGCTCCCATTGCGCCAGGGCGGCGTGCGGCTCAATCGGGCTCTGATAGGTCCGGTTTCCGACAAACCGCTGCTCCCGAATGTGCTCCGCCTCGGCAAAACCCCGCTCGACGTCCCCGAAGTGCCACTCCACCCTGGTATTGATGTTGCCCGCGTAGCGCGGATTCTCCGGGTGAATTGCGGGCGCCCCCGGAGCCATTGCCGCTTCCGGGTCGAACACCGCGGGCAACTCCTCGAACTCCACCTCGATCAGCCGCAGCGCTCGCTCGGCGGTCCGTTCATCAACGGCGGCCACCGCGGCGATCTCGTCGCCGACGTACCGCACCCGGTCCTTGGCCAGAATCTGTTCGTCGTAGCGCGCCGGGCTCACTCCATACCGGGTGTCCGGCACGTCGGCTCCGGTGATCACCGCGAGAACGCCGGGAAGCGCCCGGGCCTTGGACACATCGAGTCGCGTGACGATGCCGTGGGGGATGGGACTGCCGAGGATCTTGCCGTGAATCATGCCCGGCAACCGGATGTCCGCGGTGTACTTGGCCCGCCCGGTCACCTTGTCGGGCGCATCGTATCGGGTGACACTGTGCCCGACGATGGCATGGTCCCGCTGCTGGTCTCGATCGGTGTCGGCCCGCGGGGCGGTATCGAGCGGGACGCCCTCGAACTCGCGCCACCCCTGCACCGCCCTGATGATCCGGGGATAGGCTCCGCAACGGCAGAGGTTCCCGCTCAGCGCCTCCTTCACTTCGTCCGTGGAGGGCGTCGCATTCCGGTCGATCAGCCCCTTGGCCGAGGTGATCATCCCCGGCGTGCAGTAGCCGCACTGCAGCGCGCCGTGCTTGACGAAGCTCTTCTGCAGCGGATGCAGGTCGCCATTGGTGGCGATCCCTTCGATCGTGGTGATCTGCCGGCCCTCGGCCCAGACCGCCAGGGCCAGGCACGACGCCACCGGCTCTCCGTCCACCAGCACGGTGCACGCCCCGCAATCACCGGTGCCGCAGCCCCGCTTGGTGCCGGTCAGGTCGAGATGATCGCGCAGGGCCGCGAGCAGCGTGGTATCAGCCCGAACCGCCACCGATTGCTCCTCACGATTCACCCTGAGGCAAACCAGAACGTGGTCGCTCATGGCGTACGCTGACTGGCGCGGCCGGCGGCCTCTTCCAGCGCCCGGCGGGTCAACACCAGGACCAGCTCCCGGCGGAACGCCTCGGTGCCACGGATGTCGGTGATCGGCCGCGCCTCGGCAGCCGCCGCAGCGGCCGCCTGCGCGAACCGGTCCGCCGAGAGCGGGTGACCTTGCAGCAATGCTCCCGCGCGCGGGGCAAGACACGGCACGGGAGCAACCGCTCCGAGTGCGATCCGGGCCTCGACGATCGTTTCTCCCTCCAACACCACCCGGGCAGCCACCGATGCCACCGCCAGGGCCGAACCCCGCCGAAGGGCAAACCGTTGATAGCTCGAGCCGGCACGGGCCGGTTGGGGCGGGATCACGATCTCCTGGAGGATCTCGCCGGGCTCGAGTACCGTTTTCCGGGGTCCGAGGAAGAATTGCTCCGCGGTGACCTCCCGCGTCCCCCGGACCCCGGCCAGCCGGATTCGAGCCCCCGCCACGATGCCCACCGGCGGCAGGTCGGCACAGGGGACCGCCCGGCAGAAGTTTCCGCCAATCGTCGCCAGGCTCCGGATCTGCGGGCTCCCCAGCGCACGCGCAGCCTCCGCAAGGGCTGGGAGCCACGCGCGAACCTCCGGCGAGGTGGCCACCGCTCCGATGGTCGCGAGCGCTCCGATGGAGAGTCCATTCGCGTCCACCCGGATGCGGGCGAGTTCCGTAATCCGGTCCAGCGCGATCAGATGGGTCGCGGATTCCCGGCCCCGCTGAAAGTCGGGAAGCAATTCGGTTCCCCCGGCCAGGAACGCTGCCTTGGCGCCCAGCTCGAGACCGAGCGCGCAAGCGTCGGCCAGGGTGGCCGGTCGATGATAGGTGAAACCGGCCGCGCTCATCATGTCATCCCGCGCCGGACACCGCGAGCTCGAGCACCAGCCGCGGCACCGGCGCGAAGCCGGACCGGGCGAAGAAACCGATCAGCTCCTGCTCGTTCCAGGCGACCTCGGTGCGCAGCCGCTCGATCCGAAGCCCGGCGAGGTTGAACAGGAGCTGGTCCAGCAGCGCGCGGGCGATACCCCGGCGGGCGAACTCCCGGTCAACCAGCACCGTATCCAGAATGGCCAGCGGCTCGGGCTGGCCGAACTCGCCGTAGTGCACCGATCCGAGCAGCGCGCCCACAAGCATGCCGTCGAGCTCGGCCCCCAGCGAAATCTTGACGTCCGCCTCACTCAGGGCGCGCTTCAGCTTCCCCTCGTACCACGCCTGGCGCTTCCGCCCGCTGATTGCGTAATCCATGGCGACCAGCCGGGCACAATCGGCCGCCCGCAGCGTCCGGATCGTCGGCCCGTCGACCGTCAGTGTGTCGCGGTCCATGCCACGTCCTCCCGGCCCAGTTTGCGATACCGGAATCCGCCCCAGAGCGCTGCGCCGATCGCGCCGGCCAGGATGGCCAGTTCGTGGGTCACCACGGTGGCCGGCGGCGCTGCGGCGGTGCGCTTCTTTTCGAGGGCGTCGGTCAGCGCCCCCAGCAGCCCGACGTCCCCGGCCAACCCGCCACTCACGAACACCGCGCCGTCGAACTGAAGCGATCGGAGCAGTTTGGCGAATCGGTCCGCCATGCTTTCATGCACCCCGCGGAGAATGTCCTGCGTCGTGATCCCGCGGGAGACCATGTTGATCACGTCGGTTTCCGCCAGGACCGCGCAAATCGAACTCACCTTCTCAGGCTGCTTGGCCGAGAGCGAGAGCGATCCGATTTCACTGTGCGACACCCCCAGGTACCGGGCGATGTTCTCCAGGAACTGACCCGACCCCGAGGCGCACTGACTGGTCATCTTGTAATCCATGACCCGACCCTGCGCGTTCATCGCCACCGCGCGGGTGTGCAGCGCACCGACATCGAGCACGGCCCGGGCCCGGGGTTCGAGGAACAGCGCGCCCCGGGCGTGGGTGGTCATCCCGTAGAAGTGCCCGGTGGCCAGCGGGCAATCCTCGCCCTCGCCGGTGCTGGCCACATAGTGGATGCGGTCAACCCCCGACTGATCGACCGCCGCATGGAAGACCTCTTCCACCACCTTGGCCACTTCGCGGCGGCGCAGCCGGCTGGACACATGGGCAAGGAGCCTGTCCCCGGCCTCGCCACCCGTCTGCATCACTACCGCCTTGACGGCGCCACTCCCCACATCGAGGCCGGCCGTGATCTCCATGTCAGTGCACCATCCGGTGGGCGAACAGCGCGGCGCCGAGCGCGCCGGTATAGATACTGTCAGGGGAAATGTTGATCGTGCGATCGCCGTAGTTCTCCGCCACCAGCTCACGAACCGCCCGCACGGCGGCCGGGTTCTTGGCGACGCCGCCGGTGAAGGTGAACTGGTCCGATACGCCGCCGGAGCGGGCCAGAAGGCTCATCGCCCGGAGGATGATGGCCCGGTGCAACCCCGCCAGGATGTCCTCTCGCTTTTCCCCCAGCGAAAGCAGCTCGCGGAGCTCGGCCCCGGCAAACACGGTGCAGGTGGAGTTGATCTTCACGCAGTGGCGTGATTGCTCGGCCAGGGGTCCTAATTCGTGAAGGCCCAGGTTCATCTCGTCGGCGATGTACCCCAGGTAACGCCCGCACCCGGCCGCGCAGCGATCGTTCATTTGAAAATTGGTGACGATTCCCTCGGCATCCACCTGGATCGCCTTGGTGTCCTGGCCCCCGATGTCGAGCACCGTCCGCGTATGCGGGAACATCGCGTGGGCCCCGAGACCATGGCAGAGGATCTCGGAGCGGATCTGCTCCTTCGGAAACGGCAGCCGCGCCCGCCCGTACCCGGTCCCCACCGTCGCCAGCGGCTCCAGATCGGCCCGGGCCGCGTACTCCACGCCGTCGGCGAGCTCGGCGGCGTTCTTCATCCGGGTGAGCGCCACCCCGATGTGATCGCGGAAATCGAGCGCCTGGGGCTCGTTCTCCGCCCGGATGATGCACTTGTCGTACACCCCCACGAGGCGGTCGAACGACACCTCGGCCGGGTCACCCAGTTCCTCGGCGATCCGCAGATAGGCCGAACCCGCCGCATCCCGGAAGAAATCGGACCGGGCCGGCGGCTGCAGCTGCCTGAAGCGGTCTTCTTCCTCGGCAGCGATCCGGCGGAAAATCTCCTCGAGAAGCCGAAGGAAAGAGGCCTTGAGTTCGGCGGGGGCCGAGTGGGCCACCTCCTCCAGCATCAATTGCTCAAGGCGGCGCAGTTGGGTGAGCATCTGCTCCAGCAGGAAGGCCCGTCGCAGCCGGGTCACCAGCACTTCGCCGATGCTCGAGGCGACCCGGTCCTGCACCAGGGCGAATCGCGCATTGATCAGCGCCTCGGTCCGCGCCACCGAAGCGGCGAGGTCGTAATTCGAGCGCGAATTAGTGATCCCCCGGCCAAGCAGGTGCTGCTGCTCGTCGAGAATCACCGCCTTGGTGGTGGTGGACCCGAGGTCGATGCCGATGACGCAGCTCATACCGCCACGGCCTCACCGGCACGCCGGGCATCGATCATCTGGAAGTAGCTCTCCAGCCGGTTCTTGATGTTGGCCGCGCCGAAATACCGGGGATCCACCAGGTCCGACTCGATGAAGGCCCCGGCAATGCCGGTCCGTTTCTCGATTTCCCGGAGCATCATCAGCTGCCCCGCGGAGAACGAGTTGCACGACTTCACGGAATTGATCAGGAAGCCGTCGGCCTCGTACTCCTGGATGTAACGCGCCAGCATGTCGATCCGGGAGGGCAGATTGAGATTGGTATAACACCCGCTGCAGTAGTCGGCCATCGTGCCGATCGGATCGGCCGGGTTATGGCGGAACCCGAAATCGTAGGTGCCGCCCACCTTGGTGTAGGTCGATGCTACCACCACCGCGCCCTCATCGCTGAACATCTTCCAGAAATCACGGAAATGGGTCCAGTTGGGCGGTCCCTCCACCACCAGCCGGTACTTCTGCTCGTTGAGCGGACCGTCCGGCGTGATCGGGCCCAGACCCGCTGCGGCCCGCTCCTCGATTTCCTCCCGGAGCGCCCGGTAGTACTCCACTCCCTCCGGCGTACCCCGGAAGGCGCTGAAGATCGGCCCGACATAGTAGACCGTGCCGAAGTATCCGTCGATCGGGCTCGGCCGCCGTTTGGCCGAATGCAGCACCGCCACCAGATCGTCCTCCGCCTGCGCCGCCAGGGTGAGCCGCTCCCGGAGCTTGTCCTCGTCGTACTTGCGGCCGGTGGCCCGCTCCAGCGCCGGAATCACCTGTTCCCGGAGCTGGCGAATCATGTAGGCCCGGTGCTCCGGCTCCAGCTTGCCGTCGCCCTGATACGGCACATGGAAGAGCACCACGGGACACTCATATTCCTCCCGCAACAGCTCGAACCACTTCATGAAGGTGTAGCAGCCGGTGTAGGAGAGCAGCAGCAGGTCGGGCTTGGGAAGCCGGGTGCCGGCAGGACTGATGTTGCCCGACTTGAGCATCCCGAGATCGCACTTGACATAGGTGCAGACGTCCTCCGAGTGGCCGGCCCGCTCCGCCTCGGCGATGAAATCGGCGGACAGTTTCCGCATCCCCGACTGCAGCGCATTGATCTCCGGGAGCACTGGCAGTGCGTCGAAGGATCGGATCAGCTCTACCAGGTTGCCGGGAACGAAGGTGTACACCACCGGTTCCCTGGTCTCCGAGACCCGCTCGAGCCGGGCAAAGTGCCCGGCGATCATCTCCTTCTGCAGCACCATCGAGCGGTCCTTGAGCGCCTCTTTCATGAGGTGCCTCCCCACAACTTGATCGAGTCGGAAAAGGTGCCCGCCTGCTCCCGGAACTGCTGGAACTGGCCGGAATTCTCGGAGTACTTGAACGCGATGCAGGGAATGCCGGCCGCTTCCGCGCCCAGGCGGAGCATCGGCTGATCGAGCAGCGCGGGGTCACAGAAGCTGGGTGCCGCGAAGATGATTCCGTCCGCCCGGGCCGCGGCGACCCGCTCCGGCATGACCCGCTTCTTTCCCCGAGGATCGGGCTCGTAAAGCACCGACGTCCGCCGATCGTTTCGCGCGAAGCTCTCGGCGAGGGCCCGGACTGGATCGCCCTCCAGCGAAACCTCGTGCTGCAGGAACCGGTTCCCCAGCAGGAAATCGTCGTCCACGATGTAGCACCCGGCTCGCTCGATGGACTTGATCAGACCTAGCGGAGGCTGTTCGCAAAAGGCGCCGGTGACGACGATCCGGCTGTTGTCACGGGGGCGCCGGGGTTCCGCAGCGATTGCCGCCAGGTACTCGCGAGCCTTCGCCAGGAAATCCTCGGCGGGAATCACCTCCCCCGCCCGCAGCAGCAGATAGAGCTCCTCGCTCGGCACGTCCCACGGCCGCTCCTGACGGGTCTGGTAGAGCATCCGGATCATCGCCCGGGTTTCGTTGTAGAGCGCAATCGACCGGCGCAGATCCTGGTCGGTGGCGGGACGACCGGCCAGGTCGCCGAGGTCGGTCATGACCCGCCGAAGTTCGCCCTCCCAGAAGTCGGTACTGGCGGCCGGGTCGGCGCCCTGCGGCACATCGAGGTAGCGGACGTAGATGTCCGGATAGAGCAACTTCCACATCCCCGAGAGGTTGCGGATGACGTCGCAGGTGGAGGGGAACAGAACCGCCGAGAGCATGTCGAGCCGGCCGGATTGGGCCAACTCGATCACCGAGCGGGGGAGGTGACAGATATAGGACTGATAGAAGGCGTCACCCCGGATGATCTCCAGCCGGTCGCCGCCGCCGTGAATCCCGACCGGGAGGAACCCGCAGGCGTGGAGGATTTCCCGGGGGGCGTAGACCGGGAGGTACCCGGCCGCCCGCCTATCCGGCCCCTCCGCCAGCCAGCGCCGGGCGGCGCCGAAGTGGAGATCCTCGTAGATCTCCCGGGCCCAGTCGACCACCGTTGCACGACTCACAGACCCCTCCTAGCCGGCCGGGGTTCAAATTCGAACGAACGTTCGATATAATATACCTTCCTGGTACCCGGTCAAGTGGGACTGATTCTGGGAGTCCGTCCCCTACCCGGATTTCGGAGACCCCCCGGCCATGCCCTACAGCTCCCCGGCTCTCAGCCTCGCCAAGATCGGCGTCATCGGATCGGGTCAGATCGGACCCGATATCGCGCTTTACTTTGCCAGGACGCTGTCGGCCCACGGCGTCTCGGTGGTGGTGGTGGACGTGGCGCCGGACGCGCTGGAGCGCGGCCGCGCCAAACTGGAGCAGAAGATTTCCAAAGGGCGGGAGGGGGGCGCCTTCACTCCGGCGGCGGCACAGGCAATCGACCAAGCCGTCACCTTCACCACCGACTACGAGCAGCTCCGCGATGCCGGGCTGGTGATCGAAGCCGCCACCGAAAACGTCGATATCAAGCGGCGGATCTTCGCCCGGCTGGAGGAGATCTGTGACGGCTCCGCGATTCTCGCCTCCAACTCCTCCCATCTCGAGCCGGAGCGGATCTTCGAGGGACTGAGGGACCGGGGCCGAACCCTGGTCATCCACTACTTCTTTCCGGCAGAGCGGAACCCGATCGTCGAAATTGTGTCGGGAGCGGAGACCGATCCGGCGCTGGTCGAGCGCATGATGACCTTCTACGAGGCCATCGGGAAAGTGCCACTCCGGGTGGGCAGCCGGTACGGATTCGCGGTCAACCCGGTCTTCGAGGGGATATTCCTCGCCGCGGCATTGGCGGTCGAAGCGGGGCTGGGCACGACTCGCGAGGTGGATGCGGCCGCCCGCCGGGCTCTCGGCCTCGGGGTGGGCCCCTTCACGGCGATGAATCTGACCGGCGGCAATCCGATCACCGATCACGGCCTCGACGAGATGACCACGGTCGCGGGGCCCTGGTTCCGTTCACCACGCCTGATGAAGGAGACCATTGCATCGGGCCGGCCCTGGGAGGTCCCCGCGCGGGGGGAAGATGTGCGGCTGCCCACCGACCGGGAACAGCCCGTCGCAGCGGCGATGCAGGGAGCGTTCTTCGGCCTGGTCGGTCAGATCATCGACACCGGGATCGTCAGCCTCGCGGACTTGGAGCTCGGGGTCGAACTCGGCTTGGCGATGCAGGCGCCTTTCGAGATGATGAACGAGGTCGGCGTGAACCGGGCCCTCTCCCTGGTGGAGATCTACGCCCGGGAACACCCCGGCTTCGCGGTCCCCGATTGCCTTCGCCGCCAGGCGCAGGCAGGGCAACCGTTCGAGATACCCTACCTGCTTCGGCGGGACAGCGGGGACGTCGCGGTGCTCACCATCCGGCGACCCCGCGTGCTCAACGCCTTGAACGACGCACTGTATGACCAGCTCACCCGGATGTTCACCACCCTCCGTGACGATTCTCGGATCGCCGCCGTGGTGCTGACCGGGTTCGGTACCAAGGCTTTTGTATCCGGTGCCGATGTCGGTTTCCTGGCGCGGATCAAGAGTCCTGCAGAGGGCGTGACAACCTCCGCGCGATCCAAGGAGTCCGGGAACCTGATCGAATCGCTGGGCAAGCCGGTGATCTGCGCCCTGAACGGCCCGGCAATCGGCGGCGGCAACGAGCTGGCGATGTGCTGTACTGCGCGGATCGCGCGTGCCGGACTTCCGGTCGCCGCTTCCCAGCCCGAAGCGAACCTCGGCATCGTTCCGGGTGCCGGGGCCACCCAGCGCCTGCCGAGGCTGCTCGGGCTGGAACCGGCGGCGGTTATGCTGCGAACCGGCCGGCCGCTGTCAGGGGCCGATGCGGTTCGCGCGGGGTTGATCCGGGAAGAGGTCCAGGGCGATCTGATCGAAGCGGCAATCGGGCTGGCGCGCCGGGCGGCGCGCGGTGAGGTCGATCTCCCGCCGATCGATCCCCGGCCGATGCGGACCCCGGCTGAATTGCCTGCCGTCGAACTCGGTCATCTGAGCCGGGCCATCGACAGACTGATTTGTCGGGCGATTCTCGAGGGATGCCGGCTGCCCCTCAGGGAAGGACTGCGACTCGAATCCGAATTGTTCGGCGCCTGCTGCGCTACCGAGGATATGCGAATCGGCGTGGGGACCTTCATGGCCGATGGGCCCCGCGCCCGCGCCGCATTCGTGCACCGGTAGGTCGCTGGTTAGCGGGCCTGGTTCGGCGAATCCGTCCACGCCTCGGGCACCACGCTCCGGAGCCAATCTTCCAGAATGGCCCGGGTGGCATCGGGAGCGGCCTGGGGGAAGAGGTGACCGTAACCCGCGACGGTCTCGAACCGGGCCTGGGGCAATTCCGCCTGCAGCAGGCCCGCCGCATCGGGTGAATAGGTATCCGACGTCGCCCCGCCGATCACCAGCAGGGGCAGCTTCGGATCCAGCCGCTCGATGTCCCCCCAGGTGCCGGTGTAGAGCGACTCATAGTAGTGCGCCTCCCATTGCGGCGACCAGGACAGCCGGAATCCGGATCCGGTTTCCGAGGGTCGCAGGACACTGTGGGTGTAGAGCCAGAGCGCATCATCCGACCAATCGGCAAACAGAGGCTTTTGCCGCCAGTAGGCGAACGCATCGTCGGGATCGCGGAACTCCGCCCGCCGGCTTCGTGCCTTGGTGGCCATGCGGCGGCTGCGCCCAGTGGCTTCGGCGGTATCACGCATCCGCTCCAGGAGCGGCGGCGGCGGAATCGTCGGATCGAGCAGGCACAGGCCCCGAAAACGGTGGCGTTCCCGCACCGCGGCCAGCAGCAACGCCACGCTGCCGAACGAATGCCCGAGGCCTACCACCTCGGAGAGTCCGTGCAACGCCATGCCATGCAGCAGTTCATCGGCAATCGTGGTCCAGCTCCCCGGCTCCGCCGGCGGTTCGCCCACGTCCGGCCACATCGCGCGGGGCGGGAGACAAACGACCCGGAAACGGGCGGTGAGTGGTTCGAGGATGGGCGTATAGGTGCCCGGTGGAAAGCCGTTGGCAGGCGCCAACAGGAGAACCGGTCCGTGGCCGCCGAATTCCAGCAGAGGATGCGTCATGGCGGCGGAAACGTAATAAATTCCGGCATGCCCAACTTCGTCCGCCGTTTTGCCGTCCCAGTGCTGTTGTCCGGGGCCCTTGCCGTTTCGCTCGGCGCCCAGACGCTTACCCCCTCCGAAAAGCGATTGCGCGACTGGGTGGCCAGCCACCGCGAGGAACAGATCGGATTCCTCGAGAGGATGGTGAACATTCCGAGCGGCACCCTGAACGTCGCCGGAGTGCAGGCGGTCGGCGCGCTCTACCGCGCCGAACTCGACGCCCTCGGGTTCACGACCCGGTGGGTCGAGATGCCGGCCCGGATGCAACGGGGAGGACACCTGGTGGCGGAGCGCATCGGCAAGAAGGCGGGCCGGACGCCCAAGCGCATGCTGCTCATCGGCCACTTCGACACCGTCTTCGAAGGCGAAGGTCAGAAATTCGTGCGGACGGATTCGATCGCCCGTGGCGCCGGGACGAACGACATGAAGGGGGGGGACTCCGTGTTGCTCTTCGCGCTCAAGGCGCTGGCGGCACACGGCCTGCTCGATGCCATGCACATTACGATCGTCATCACGGGCGACGAGGAATCCACCGGTCGCCCTCTGGACGTGGCACGGGCCGCGCTGATCGACGCCGCCAAGCGGAGCGATGTCGCGCTTTCCTTCGAGGGAGGCAGCCGCACCCTGGCCAGCATCTCGCGCCGGGGTGCCTCCAACTGGCGGCTGACGGTGACGGGACGGCAAGCCCACTCGGCGGGAGTCTTCGGCTCGAACTACGGCGCCATTTACGAAACGGCTCGGATCCTCAACAGCTTCCGGGAGCAGTTGGTCGGAGCCCCCGGCCTCACCTTCAATCCCGGGTTCATCGTCGGCGGCACGGAGGTGATCCCGGACACGTCGGGGTACACCTTCACCGTGTCGGGCAAGACCAACATCATTTCCCCCGTGACGATGGTGCGGGGCGACCTGCGATTCGTAACCGAGGAGCAGAAGGAAAAGGCGCGCGCGGTGATGCGGGGGATCGTCGCCAAGAGCCTCCCGGGGACCAGCGCCGAGATCACATTCGACGACAGCTATCCCGCCATGCCCGTCACCGCGGCGGGGGAAGCGCTGCTGGCCCGGTATGACAGCGCGAGCCGGGCGCTGGGGTATCCTCCGGTCCGGGCGATGGATGCCGCCAATCGCGGCGCCGGCGACCTTTCATTCGTCGCCCCCTACATCCCCGGCCTCGACGGTATGGGCTCACTGGGCAGCGGCGCCCACTCTCCGCAGGAGTCGGTGCACCTGCCGACGCTGGAAATGCAGACGGCACGGGCGGCGGTGTTGATGGTGAGATTGGCCGGGATTCGGAAATGAGCTAGCCGCTATCTGCTCACCGCTAACCGCTCGACAACCTGCAGTTAGCGGTGAGCAGTGAGCAGTCAGCCGCCCCATATGCCCGAACTCCCCGACATCACCATCTACATCGAGGCGCTGGAGCGCCGGGTCCTGGGCCAGCCCCTCGAGGCGCTCACCCTCAGGAGTCCCTTCATCCTCCGCACGGTCGACCCCCCGATCAAGCGGCTCGAGGGTCGCGCAGTCCGTGCGCTCGGCCGGATGGGAAAACGGATCATCTTCGACTTCGACGACGAACTGTACCTGGTGGTGCACCTGATGATCGCCGGGCGGTTCAAGTGGATCACGAAAAACGCCAAAGGGCCGGGGCGCATTACGCTGGCGGCCCTTGATTTTCCCGCCGGCCGGCTGCTGCTGACCGAGGCCGGGACTACACGACGAGCGTCCTTGCACCTCGTGCAAGGTGCCGCATCGCTCCAGGCGTTCGAGCGGGGCGGACTCGACGTCTTCGGCGCGACCGTCGATGACTTCCGCGCCCGGATTCGTTCGGAAAACCACACGCTCAAGAGAGCCCTGACTGACCCCCGCCTCTTCAGTGGCATCGGAAATGCTTACTCCGACGAGATTCTGCATGCCGCGGCGCTGTCACCGCTCACCCTCACCGGCCGCCTCACGGACGACGACGTTGAGACGCTCCACCGGGCCTGCCGGGAGACGCTGATGCAGTGGACGGAGCGGCTACGCCGGGAAACCGGCGATGGATTTCCGGAGCGGGTCACCGCATTTCGCGAGGGGATGGCGGTGCATGGCCGGTTCGGCCTTCCGTGCCCCGTATGTGGCAGCCCGGTGCAGCGGATTCGGTACGCGGACAACGAGACCAATTACTGTGCCCGATGCCAGACCGGCGGACGTCGGCTGGCTGACCGGGCGCTATCCCGGCTGCTGAAGGGCGACTGGTCCAGGTCACTCGACGAGATCGACTAGGGGGAGCGAATGCAGGGACATCTGATCGTCGCGAGCTTCATCGACCGCACCGTGCAGAAGGGGATGAGCCTCGACGTCGACCCCAAGCGGCCGACCTGTCACCTCAAGACCTTGACCGGGGGGATGATCGAGGTGGTGCTGTCGGAGGTCAAGGCGCTCTTCTTCGTGAAGACCGCGACCGGGCGTCCGGAGTACAACGACGCAAAGGAGGTGGCCCCGGGAGACTCCCGCCTGCTCGGCGCCAAACGGGTGCGCGTGACCTTTGCCGATGGCGAGCAGATCGTCGGGTTGATGAATCGCTTCCCGCCGATCACGCCTTACTTCTTCATGCTGCCCATCGATCCCCTCAGCAACAATATCCGGATTCTGGTGAACCGGGCGGCGGTGAAGAAGATGACAGAGGTCAGTGGCCAGTGATCAGTGATCCCTGACCACTGACCCCTACCGCTTCAGCATCGCTTCCCTCGTCGCCCGAAACTCATTGCCCACCCGCCACTCGGGATATTTGTCCGCCTGGGCCACGCGGTAGCCGATGGCGAGATAGAGCCGGATATCGTCGAGACTCCCGGTCAGGTCCCAGTCGGGCTTGATCTCGTCCGACGGCTTGTGGTAGTCCTCGCTGGTGTACTTCGCGCGCCGATTCATGGCGAAGTCGGCCGGTTTGCCGATCACATCGACTCCGGCCTGGAGATAGAATGCCGGCACGCCCTGCTTGGCGAAGTTGAAGTGGTCTGACCGGTAGTAGAATCCTTTTTCCGATTCGGGATCGGGCTTGAGGACCCGGCTCTGCTCCGTGGCCTCGGCCTGGGCGTAGTCCTCGAGCTCCGACGCGCCCCTCCCGACCACGACTACGTCACTGGTCCGCCCGTAGGTGTTGAGGCCGTCGATATTGATGTTGGCGAGCGTGGTGTTGAGCGGGAAGAGCGGCATGACCGAGTAATACTGCGAGCCGAGCAGGCCCTGCTCCTCCGCGGTCACGGCCACGAACAGGATCGATCGCTTCGGAGGCGCCGGCATCGCCCTGAACGCCTGCGCCAGCAGCAGGAGCGCCGCGGTTCCTGTGGCATTGTCATGCGCGCCGTTGTAGATGGAATCGCCGTCGACCGGGGTGCTCACCCCGAAATGATCCCAATGCGCGGTGTAGACCACGTGCTCGCCGGCATGCGCCGAATCGGCCCCCGGAAGGCGCGCCACGACGTTGCGCGAGGAGACCGAACGGATCGTGCTCTTGATCCCGATCGACGCGGTGAGCCCGAGCGGAACCGGGGTGAACTCGCGGGTTGTGGCGCGGGCCTTGAGCGAGTCGAAGTCCTGCCCGGCAAGCTGGAGCAGCGCTTTCGCCTGATCGAGGTGGATCCAGCCCTCCATCGGCGCCCGGGTCCGGTTGCTGTCGGGGGTCGCGAGGTCGAACTTCTCGCCACCCATCCCCTGCACCACCGGCCACGGATATCCCGCGGGAGCGGTCTCGTGCACCAGCAGAACCCCGGCGGCCTTGTGCTTCATCCCCTGCTCGAACTTGTAGGTCCAGCGGCCGTAATAGGTCATCGCCTTGCCGCGGAACTGAGTCGTATCCGCGAGCGGCGGGTCATTCACCAGCATCACCAGGATCTTGCCGCTCAGGTCCTGGCCCTTGAAGTCATCCCAGGAATACTCGGGCGCTTGGGTACCGTATCCCACGAACACCAGCTCGGCGTTGTCGATCGCCACCGAGGGGGAGACGTGACGGGTCCAGGCCACGAAATCGTCGCGGTACTTGAGCCGGCGAACGGCTCCCTTCCCCCTGACGGTCAGCACCACCTTCGGGTCCGCCGTGAGCGCGACGAGCGGGACGTCCTGGATGTACGACCCGTCGGGATTGCCCGGCTGCAGTCCCAGCAACTTGAATTGCCCCTCCAGGTACGCGACCGTCCGTTGTTCCCCAAGGCTGCCTGGAGCCCGCCCGAGCATCGAGTCATCGGACAGCGCTCGGATGTGATTCATGAGTGTCGCCGTATCCAGCACCGCGATAGCCTCGGTGGCAACCGGCGGCACATCGCCGGACCGTGACGCGTCTTCAGCCGACCCACAAGCGGCGAGAAGGCTGAGTGCGCAAAGAACTGAGCGTCGTGACATGGTCGCCTGGGTAGAGGGTGAGCGATCAATCGTCTATGAGGTCCGTGGTTCCACGAGTCAAGCGCCATGAGGAAGATAACGCGACCTGGAGACCGCACGGGTACTTTACGAGGATGGCGGCAGGCTCGAGCTACGAAAGCATCTACGCGGTGGTCCGGCGGATTCCGCGCGGGCGCGTGGCCAGCTACGGCCAGGTCGCCCGGCTGGCGGGCCTTCCCGGTCGCGCGCGCCAGGTCGGCTACGCGATGCACGCCCTTCCCGCGGGCTCGCGGATTCCCTGGCACCGGGTGGTGAACGCCGCGGGACGGGTAAGCCGGCGCCGGGTTCCCGGCGCCGAGATGACCCAGAGAATGCTGCTGGAGCGGGAAGGAGTCTGCTTCGGCCCCGGGAAGCGAATCCCGCTCGCGAGGTTCGGCTGGAAGGGTGCCAATCCGACCTAACGCACCCTCTTCTTCTTCTGTGCGCGTCGCGCCACCTCGATCGCCTTCCCGACCCATGCCCCGAGCGCTTCCCCTCCCTCGAGCAGATCGGCGGGCAGCTCGTAGTATTGCATCACTTCACCCTCCTCACCAAATGGCCGAAACGGGCCCATTCCCGCCGACACGAAATCGGAGCGGTTGGTATCGTCGACCTTGAGATACAGGGTATCGTCATCGATCAGCGCGAAGAAGAGATCACCGGCGTAGATCCCGACCCCGCCGAACATGCCCCGGGCGCGAATGCCCTCGGCGACCCGGCCCAGCTGGTCGAGCACGAAGGTGCGATATGACGGGGAAACCGGCATGGCAGGAAAGCTAGCGCCGACTCCCTGAAGACGGCGCGTCGGTCAGATCGCCGAGCGCCGCTTGAGCCGCTCGTACTGTTCCACCACCGCGCGAGCCGCTCCGTCGGGAAGCACATCGAGGACCAGTACGCCCCGTGCGCGGAGCTCGCCCAGCGCCTCCTCCCGCGCCTCGAGCAACTCTTCCGCCGCGGCCCGCTCGAAGGCGGCGCCGAGATCGGACGGTCGGGCGGAGGCGAACCGGGCGAGACCGGGATCGCGCAACGTGACCGCGAGCGGCAGATGCCGCGGACGGAGGGTTCCCGCCTGCGCCACGAAGGCGTCGCTCGCCGTGCGGTCGATCACGTCGGTGAAGAGCACGGTGAACGCCCGCTTCCGGGTACGCGCCGCCAGGTAGGCGAACGCCGTGGGATAGTCGGGCTCGACCAGGCGTCCTTCGATTCCGGCGAGGGCGTCGAGCACCAGCCGCAGCGCGCGCCTCCCGCGGCCGGGCGGGACATACGACAGCACGTCGTCGGCAAATACCAGGAGCCCGATGTTGTCGTCATGGGCGACGGCCGCGTGCGCGAGCTCGAGCGCCGCATCCACCGCCGACTCGAGACGGGCCCGGCCCTCGATTTCCGCAGTGAGGAGCCGGCCGGCATCGATCACGATCATCACGTGCTGGCGCCGCTCGTCTTCGTATTGCCGAGCCATCAGCTTGCCCCGCCGCGCCGTAGCCTTCCAGTCGATGGTGCGGGTTTCCTCGCCCGGCACCCATTCGCGCAGACTCTCGAACATCCGGCCCTCGCCCACGCGGCGAAGGCTGCGGAATCCTGCTTCGCGCCTCCGCTGTGCCTGGCCCGGAAGCGCGCGAAGGGCGGCAGAGCGAAGACTGGGATAGACCACCACCCGCCAGGACAGCGCGCGCGTGCCCTGCCGCCAGGCCAGCCCGAGAGGGCCGAGCACGCGCAGGTGAAGCCGGCCGCCATTTGCCTTGCCGCGCCTCGCCGGCACGAATACCACCTCTTCCCGCAGACCCTCCCCCCCAGGCACCAGCAGATTCCGCTCGGAACCGCAGGTCGCTTCGAGAGGTGCCGGCACCTCCTCGCGAACCCGGATGGAAAGTGTTCGCGGGAGCGGATTCCTCCAGCGATAAACCACCGGCAGTGGTCGGCCCACCGAGAAGGCGGCGGGCGCTTCCCGGGTCACCGGAAAATGCCTGAGGTCGAGCCCTCCGATCCGCCAGGCATCCGCCAGGAACGCGCTCACCCAGATCATGTCGGCGACGAGAAGCACGCCGGCCATTTCGGGGCGCACGATGGCCAGCGGGGCGAGCAGCGAGAGCGCCAGCGCCACCAGGTACCAGCGGAGCGATGGGAGGATCACGCGCGCGGCGCCTCGACTCGCTCGATCAGCGTCACCAGCGCGGCGTCTGCGGTCACTCCTTCGAGCTCGAGCTCGGGGGCCAGAATCACCCGGTGCCGGAGGACCGGTATCACCAGCGACTTCACATCGTCGGGGACCACGTATTCGCGTCCATCGACCAGGGCGGCTGCCTGCGACAACTTCAGCAGCGAGACGCTCGCCCGCGGGGACGCGCCGAGAGTCAGGGCCGGCGCGCCGCGCGTCGCCCGCACCAGGGCGGTGATGTAGGAGGCGAGCGCCGGCTCCACCCGGACCCGCCGCACCGCCTCGCGGAGCTCGGCCAGCCCCGCCGAGTCGAGCGCCCGCCGGATGCCGAAGCTCGAGGCGTCGGAGGACTCGAAGCCGGTGAGCACCCGGTGCAGGACCCCCTCCTCGGTCCTGGTATCGGGATAGTCGATCGTGCTCTTGAGCATGAAGCGGTCGAGCTCCGCTTCCGGGAGGGGATAGGTCCCCTCGAACTCGATCGGATTCTGCGTGGCAAAAACCGTGAAGGCCGCAGAAAGGGCGTGGCGCTCGCCGTCCACCGTGACGCTGCGCTCCTCCATCGCCTCCAGCAGCGCCGCCTGCGTCTTGGCAGGAGCGCGATTGATCTCGTCGGCCAGCACCAGGTCGGCAAAGAGCGGCCCGGGGCGAAACGCGAACGCTCCCTGCCCCGTCAGCATGCTCACGCCGGTGACGTCCGAGGGCATGAGATCGGGAGTGAATTGGATCCGCCGGAATTCGAGACCGAGGGCCTCGTTGAGCGCGCGCACCAGGAGAGTCTTGGCGGTTCCGGGAGGACCTTCGAGCAACACGTGGCCGCGGGCAAGAAGCGCCAGCAGCGCCTCGCGCAATACCGCGTCCTGCCCGAGCACGACGCGCCCGACCTCCGTGAGCACCCGACCCGCGGATTCCTGGTGCCTGCTCACCTCTTCCTGCGTCAGGGCCTCAGATCCTCCCACAAATCCTCCACGGCGTTCGCGGCCCGGAGCACGCTCGACGACGGTTGCCCGGGCCTGGTGAGGGTGTCGAGTGTCGCCAGCGCCGCCTGCGATCGCGGCGGGACGGTGCTGCGCGCGAGCTGGGCCAGCCAGGCCCGCCAGTCTCCCCGGGCCCGCAGTCCTGGAGGGACCAGACGGCGCCGGAGTCCCCGGACGATCGCGCCGATGGCGACGTCGTGGCCGCGCGCCGCGGCCAGTGCGGTCGCGAGCGCGCGGAGGTGTTCGAGGGGCGACCGCCGCCTGCGGGGAATTCCCGGGCGGGGCGGGCCGAACCGCACCGCGCCGAAGAGCAGTGCCAGCACGCCCACCGCCGCCACCTGCCAGACCATCACTCCCCACGGCGAGCTCCGGCTCCATTCGATAGCCAAGGCGCCGAGGGAGCCGGAGGCACCGTACCCGTGGTGATACTCCTCGAAGACAATGCGATCGTTGACCCCCGCGAAGAGTCCCAGCACGAACGGGCCGGCATCGGTGTGCCGGAGCGTGCGATTGCGGAACAATTCTTCGTCGGCCACGAGCACGACGTCGTGAGCGTGATCCCCCCGCCGCAACCGAAGCGCCACGGGTCTGCCCTGCTCCGAGAGCAGCAGGGTGTCCACCCGGCGGATCGGCGGCACGACGCAGGACACCCGTTCCGCATCGAAGGAACGGCTGGAGTCCACCACCACACCCCGCCGGGTGGCCATCAGCGTCGCGCGGACCCATGGCCACGCCGGACCAGGCGCGATTCCCGGTGGAGCGACGCGGACCGAATCGAGAATCCGCCGGGTGACCTGGTAGCCAAAGCAGCGCATCAGTGGCTGGGCCGACCTCCCGGCAAGCACGAGATCCGCCCGGCCCGCATAGGCCAGCACCGCGCTTCGTTCCGCTGCGGAAAAGGGAATGCTGGGAGCGAGAATCGCGAGGACCGGCTTCGGCGAAGGGGCGATCCGCGAGAGCGCGCGGGACCGCTCTCGAAACCGCCGCACCGGAATCCGGAGCCGGATCATCGCGTCGAGCAGCGCGCGGGACCCCCCTGGCCCGGCCACGAAGGTGGACGTCCGTTCATCGCGGTCGGCGGCGGGTTGCCGGCCGAGCAGCGCCGCAACGAGGACAAGCACGCCAAGGAGCAGAACGGCGAGCCCGACTTCGTCACGCGGGCGCATACCGCTCCGGCACGACGAGCGCACGCCATTCGGCGAATTCCCGGGGACCGCAGGGTCGCCGCGCAAACACGTAGGCGTACAGCGTGCGCACCAGTGTGCGGAACTCATCCCGCGCCACTGGGGCAAGCCTGGCCTCCCGGGAATACTCGCCGGGAGTCTTGCTCGGGTGAAAGCGGACGAGCGATGAGGCGTCGAGCGCGAGAACCAGCGCAAGAAAATCATACTGCATCGCCTCGGCATACCGGCCGACCGCCGCCAGCCGGTCCGCCTCCCGCCGGTACCAGGCCTGATCCCGTCTGAGGACCGGCGCGGCAGGTACGCCCGGCGCACCGTCACCGGCGGCCCGCACCGTCTGCAGAAACACCCATGCCGCGTGGAGGAAGACGGCGATGACGAGCAGGATCATCCCGGCAAGCAGAAGGCGGAATGCGGCGGGATGCGACTCCCGCAGATCGAAGAGCCACTGCTGCAGCATCCGCATCCAGCGCCGCAGCAGAGCGTACGATTCGGGCCGCTCGACCCAGCGGTACTCGGGCGCCGCGAAAACGGAGTCCAGAATCGCGCGGAGCGAGTCGGCGCGCACCATCAGGCCGGTTGCAGGGACGAGGCGAGCAGCTCCAGATCGAAGCCTTCTTTCCGGACCCGCAGGTCATAGTACAGGACCGTCATCGCCACGTACACGAAGGGGTAGATGAAGATCTGCAGCACGGACTCCAGCACGAGGATCACCAGCGAGGCGGCGCCTCCCGAGTCACCCAACAAAGCGCCGGCGCCGCCGATCGCGATGCCGGGGACCAGAAGCAGGAGAAAGGCGACGACCATGGTGAGAAAGACCTTGCTGCGAAAGCCGCGGGTCAGCTCCCAGGAGCGCCCCATCGCCGCGGTCGCGCTCGGCGGCGATTCGAGGACCGCCACCACCGTACTGAGCAACAGCCCCGAGAGGAGGATGACCCCCGGCACGATCAGCAGCATGAACCCCAGCCCGACGAGAATAGAGGTGAGCATGGAGATGGCGATGAGCCGCCCCAGCAGCGTGGTGGCCCGCTGCAGCGCGACGGTGGCGGAGGTCTCCCGGCCAAGATACGCATCGGAAACGATGAAGGTCGAGGCCGCGACCCCGATCGAGCCGAGGATCGCCGCCAGCGCGATGTAGAGCAGGCTGAGCGCGATATTGACGAACAGCCCCCGGGACGCGGCCAGGTAGACACCGAGCGTCATCGGGATCGCCTGGCAGATCACCGCCACCACCACCAGTTGAACGAAGAGCGACCGGTAGAGGCCGAAGGCGACGTCCAGCACTTCGCCGAGCGAAAGCGGTCTGAGCGCCGGGGCGTCGGACATGGGAGGCTCCGCTGGAGAAACTGTGAACCGGTCGGGGGCACCCCTATCATTGTTCCGAACACCCTCTTTCGCCATCCCCCAACCGGGCGTCGCGAATGGTCAAGCGCCCCCCAGCGTTCGAGCACCGGCAACATCTCGAAGTCGAGACCCCCGAAAACGTCGTCCTCGACTACGAGATCGCCGGAATCGGCAGCAGGACGCTGGCCGCGCTCGCCGACTGGCTCATCCTCGGCGTGCTTGGCGCGGCCCTGAGTATCGCGTCCGGGGTCTGGCGCAACGCGGTGCCATGGCTGGTCGCCGTGCTGGTCCTCATCCTCTATCTGATCGTATGGGGGTACTTCACCGGCTTCGAGGGGCTGCGCAGAGGCCAGACTCCAGGCAAGCGCTGGCTCGGCATCCGGGTGATCCGGGACACGGGCCACGCAGCGTCCTTCTCGGACGCGGCGGCCAGAAATCTCCTCCTGCCAATCGATCTCTTCTGTCTGGTCGGCGTGTTCTTTATCGCCATTCACCCCCGGGCAAAGCGGATCGGCGATCTCGTGGCGGGCACGGTCGTCGTGCGGGATCACCCGGTGGAGGCGCGCGTCTCCCCGGAGCGCGCCCGCCGCCCGGCGTCCGGCTTCCCGGATGCGGCAGGCGCAGCCTCTGCCGGTAGTCCGTTGCTGGCGGACGGCGAATTCCGGCTCCTCAGGGAATTCTCCCAACGCGCGGGATCGCTTCCGCCCGCAGTACAGAACCGGCTGGCCCGGAACCTGTCGGCCCGTTTCGCGGAACGTTTTCCCGTACGCCCCACAAACGACGGGACATTCCTCGAACGGCTGTACCAGGATGAGCTGGCCCGGCGGCGGGGCCGCTTCGGCGTCCGGAGCCGGGAGCCCGGCGGCATGGCGGACCGGCTCGTCGCGCGAAAGACGGAACGCTGGGATGAATTCCAGGTGCTGGCAGAACGAGTCGTCCACGGAGGCCTCGATGCGCTGTCTCCCGGCGAGCTTCCCGAGTTCGCCGCGCGCTATCGGGAGGTCTCGGCCGATCTCGCGAGGGCCCGAACGTACGGAGCCGATCCGGTAACGCTGGCGCGACTCACTCGGCTGGTCTCGGCCGGGCACAATGCACTCTACCGGGAGGAGCGGCAAACCTGGAGAAGTATCTGGAAATTCATCGTTCGGGAGTGTCCGGCGGCTATCGTCGAGGCCCGTCGCTATGTGCTCCTCGCCACGCTGGTGTTCGTGCTGCCGGCGGCGGCGGGCTTCGCGCTCCTCCGGGATCGCCCGTCGCTCGCCCCCCTCGTGCTGCCCGATGTGATGCTGGAGCGGGCGGAATCGGGCGTGGAGCGCCGGGCGCAGGGCTCGGGGTACGTTGAAGCGCTCTCCGGCGAGCGGCCGCTGGTGGCCTCGATGATCATCACCAACAACATTCGGGTCGCCTTCATGTGCTTCGCCGGCGGCATTGCCCTCGGTGTGGGTTCGCTGCTCTTGCTCGCGCTCAATGGTCTCTCCATCGGGGCGGCGTCGGGACACTTCGCCAACGCCGGCTTGCTCGGATACCTGTGGACCTTCGTGATCGGGCATGGGCTGCTCGAGTTGTTCGCGATCTGGGTCGCCGGGGCCGCCGGATTCATGCTGGGGAAAGCGCTGATCCTGCCGGGGGACCTGCCGCGCCGGGACGCCGTTGTGCTCGCCGGACGGGTGGCGATGCGGCTGCTGGGGGCCGTGGTCGTGTTTTTGCTTGTGGCGGGGAGCATCGAGGGATTCGTTTCCGCGGGAACCTCGCCCCTCGCCGTGCGGCTCGCGGTGAGTATCGGCAGCGTGGTCTTCCTCGCACTGTACCTCTGGAACGGTGTCCGGATGTCCCGGAGCCGTCCGATTCCCTCCCCCTGAAACGGAAAGGTGCGGCGGTGGCGACCACGCGGCGTCCGGAGCGGCGAGCCCAACCGAGGAGCGCGCAGGCCGAGCCGGAGGAATCCGCCAAGGCCGCTTCTCTCCGGTATGTCAGGGACGACCGCCCGGGAATCCGTCGCCGCAAGGTGGGGACCGGATGGAGTTATGCGGGACTGGACGGCCGGCCCATCCGCGACAGGGAAACGCTGTCGCGCATCCGGGCGCTCGCCATTCCCCCGGCGTGGACCGACGTCTGGATCTGCCCGGTGGAGCATGGACATCTCCAGGCCACCGGACGGGACGCGCGGGGGCGGAAGCAGTACCGCTACCACAAGCGGTGGCACGAGGTGCGCGACGAAACCAAGTATGGCCGGATGATTCTGTTCGGCAGCACGCTCCCGCGGATACGCGCGCAACTCGACAAGGATCTTTCCCGGCCGGGACTCCCCCGAGACAAGCTGCTGGCCACGATTGTCTGTCTCCTGGAAGCGACCCTGATCCGGGTCGGCAACGACGAATACGCGAGGACGAATCGCTCGTTCGGCCTGACCACGCTGCAGAACCGGCATGTCGACATCAAGGGCGCCCACATCCATTTCAACTTCCGCGGCAAGGGGGGGAAGGAGCACGCGATCAAGGTGAATGACCGGCGGCTGGCGCGGCTGGTCAAGCGCTGCAGGGACCTTCCCGGCCAGGATCTGTTCCAGTACGAAGACGACGCGGGCGAGCCGCAACCGATCAGCTCGGCCGACGTCAATGAGTATCTGCAGCATATTTCGGATCAGGAATTCACGGCCAAGGACTTCCGCACCTGGGCGGGAACGCTCCTGGCGGTGACGGAGCTCGGGTCATCGGGTTGCAGCGAGTCGATCACGGAAGCCAAGTCGGTGATCGCGCGCGCGGTCGAGAAAGTCGCCAGGCAGCTCGGTAATACGCCGGCCATCTGCCGGAAGTGCTACATCCATCCGGCGGTCCTGCTGGCGTATCAGGATTCGGAATTGTTCGAGCTGTGGGAAAAGGAGCTCGCCAAGGCGGAAGAGGAAGAGGGGCTCGGTAAGGAGGAAAGCGCGCTGCTGAAGTTTCTGGGCAGCAGGGAGACGGCCTGAAGCGTATCCGGCAGCTGATGACCTCGGCCGCGCGCTAGGTACGCGACGAACGGCGGGTCACAGAATCGACCCGGTGCGCGAGCCGGCGGGTCACCGAGGGACTGGTGAGCTCTCTGAGCGCGTCCTTCCCCACCCACCGCGGCGCCGGCTCCGGTGCGTCGGCAAGCCGCCGGGCGACGGCCACCGCGGCGGCGTTGAGCGTGGGGCTCCGTTTCCCGATCGCCCGAAGCGCCATGTTCACGGACTTCTTGACGAAGTGCCGCTCGTCGGTGGCCGCGCGCTCGATCAGAAGGAGTCCCCTCGCGAACGGCTTGTCGCCGGCGAGCTTGTCATGGACCGTGAGACCCCAGAGCAACGCAAATGCCGCCCGCTTGACGTACTCCCCGCGCTTGTCACTCCACTGCGCAACCTTGGCCCAGGCATGCGGCGTGCGGTCCCAGAGCGCAAAGCAAAGGGTGTCGCAGATGGCCCAGTTGTCGAAATCCCTGGCCCATCGGTCCATCTGCGCGGCCGTGACCCGCGCCGGCTCGTCGACGTACGCGGTCAGCATCCGGGCCTCGTACCAGCCGCTGTCCCAGAGGGCGGCGGCGAGCTCGTGACTGCGCCCGAGGAGCTTTGCCAGCTTCTGAATGTTGGACATCGAAACGCCGAACGCCTTGTCCGACGGGATCGCGTAGCGCGCCATCCCATCCCGGACACGTTTGCTGCCCGTGCGCTTGAGCCAGGTGAGCGCCGACTGGACCTGCTCCTCGGTCGGCGTCATCCCTGATCGTACGCCTGCTGCAGTCCCTTGATCTCGAGCTTGTCCATTTTCAGCATGGCCTGCATGACCCGGCCCGCCTTGGCCCGGTCCTTGTCGCCCATCAATCGTCCCAGTGCGGTGGGAATGATTTGCCACGAGAGGCCGAATTTATCGGTGAGCCAGCCGCAGCGATTCGGTTTTCCACCGCCCGCGGTCAGTTTGTCCCACAGCTCGTCGACCTCCTCCTGCGTTTCACAGCTCACGAAAAGGGAAATGGCCGGCGTGAAGCTGTATTCGGGGCCTCCATTGAGCGTGTGGAACTCCTGCCCCTCGACCTGGAAGGTGGTGCCCATCGCCTTTCCGCCGGGCCCTGGTATCACGCTCAGCCGCTTCGAGTTCTTGAAGACGGAGAGGTAAAAGTCGGTCGCCTCTTCGGCATTGCCGTCGAACCAGAGAAACGGAGTGATCTTCTGCACGTGATTCTCCTATTGGTCGCTTGAGTGTTTGGCTATCTCTTGCCACTGGCCAGTGTCTCCGCCAGGAGCTCGGCGAGCCTGGCGTAGCCCATCTCCATCCCGCTGCTCGCGCCTGACTTGACGACCATGTCGCGCGCCTCTTTCGACTCGTAACGGAGCGTCATGGTGATCGTCGTCTTGCCTCCCTGCTCGGTCAGGACCTGGGAGACCAGCCCTTCGCCGGGATACCATGCCTGGTCGAACATCTCGCTGGCGGTCATTCGTTCCGGCGCCACCACCTCGCGCAGCACTCCACCCATTCCCATCACGGTGCCGTCGTCCTTGCGCCACTCGTAGCGGTAGACGCCCCCCACCCTGAGATCCATCTCGCAGATGGTCATCGTCCAGCCGGGCGGTCCCAGCAACCAGCGCTTGATCAGCGCGGGGGTGGTCAGCGCCTCCCACACCAGTTTGCGGGGCGCGTCGAAGACACGGGTCATTACGATTTCGCGGTCCGAAGGGGTCGTGACCGTGAGGCTTCCGGGGTTCGTCATGGGGCCATTCCTCTATCGCTTGGTGTGGGAAGATTTCTTCTGGGTGGACTTGAGCTCATCGAGCAATGCGTCGAGGCGCTGGAAGTTCCCCTCCCAGTTCTTGCGGTACCGCTCCAGCCACTCGGTGGCTTCCGCGAGCGGCTTGGGCTCGAGCCGGCGCGGCCGCCGCTGCGCGTCCCTGCCCCGGGACACCAGGCCCGCTCGCTCCAGCACCTTGAGATGCTTGGAGACGGCGGGCTGGCTCATCGCGAACGGCTCGGCCAGTTCGGTGACCGAGGCCTCGCCGGAGGCGAGCCGGACCAGGATTGCCCGCCGGGTGGGATCGGCCAGCGCCGCAAACGTGGCGTCGAGCCGCTCCGGGATCAGCCGTCCATAACCCTTTAGTTGCATAACCATATAGCTATATACAAGGAAGACAGTCCACCGTCAACCCCCACGGCGGGGCCGACCGGCAAGTTCCTCCTGGCTGCTGCCTGTCCGCTACTCCCTTCCGTCCACCCGAATCCCGATCATCAGATGGTTGGCGTACCCCGCCTCCGCCCCGCCTGCCCCGGGCATCCGCGAATACTGCGCAAAAGGTTCGACCCCGACGCCGCGGTCCACCGGAATCCGGAGGCCGATCTGCGCCATGAAAGCGGGATCGGTCGCCGTCCCCCGGATCGGAACCGGTGTCCCGGATGTGCCCGGGCATAAGGAACAGACTTCCGGAAACTGCCGGAAAGAAAATCCGACGCCGCCGCCCAAAAAGAGTGGTAGCCATCGGGGCCGTACGGTCGTCCCCAGGGTCACCACCGTGTAGCGATCGCCGATGTGGGTCCAGCCGAGCGCGTCGAGTCCGACATCGAGCCCGATGCGGGTTAACGCCAACCCGAAGCTCGCGGAAGGAACCAGCGCCGTCTGAGGTGAGCCGCAGTCGGCGCACAGACCCACGAAACGTCCCACGCCGACGCCGCCGTGGGCGTACGGTCGGACCGGTGGGCCTTGAGCCGCCAGGCTCGAGTAGCTCGAGAGGAGAAGCAGGATGACGAGGGAACCGCGAATGCCATTCAACATGAGGACCTCACCGCTGCCGGGCTAGTTGGTCGGGCGAAGTGTGTACGGCCTCACTGCGATCCAAAGATCCGGACTTCCGCCGGCCGAGACTGCAAGTCGTCCATTCGCAGCCTTGATGACCGGTAGGTCGGATTGCCTACCTACGATGGCACCGTCCCGCAAACGGAGAAGGCTTGATTCAACCCGGGCAAAGGTCAAATCGCTTGCCCGGTTCGGTTGTCCCTGGATCTCAAGCCCGTATTGAACAAGGACGTGATTTGCATCGATTCGTACGACGCTCGCGAGGGAGTGGGCTTGTTTGACCCCCTTCACCCGCCGAAATCTCCACGCGATACCACCACCCGAAGTCTCGGCGACATCCCAAGGCACCACATTCGGTATTGAAGTAGTCCACACGCTGTCACCAGTCGCGCTGTAACCGCGCACCTCGCCCTCGGCAAAGGCGGCCAGCACGACCCTACCAGCATCCGCCGCGCAGAGAACCTGACCCTGGCTCAGCTCCTCCTCAAGAAACCCGCTGCCGGCTTCGAAAGGCCGGCCAACGTAGCGCTCCGGAGCAGTGGGCGTTCGTGCCCAGTGAAGCATCATGCGTCGAACAGGATCATAGCGGAATGCCACCAGCCGGTCGCGCAAGTAACACGCATCGTCCGGTCGAGGAGTTACTGCGGTAGTACCGGCTATCCTCAGGCCTATTCCTGACATCGTGAATCGGGTAAACCGCGACAACCCGCGATCGAGAAGCGTCACGACACTATCGTCGACCAACTGCAGCGATTTCGGCTCTCGCAGTTCACCGGGCCCCGATCCGGTTCGACCGACGACCCGGACATCGCGTTCCACCGAAGGAAAGATGAGAACCAGCCGTCTCTGGGATCGATCGGCCACAATCACGATGCCGCTGTAGCTGATGACGGCCGCATCGATCGACCCGAAAGTCCCCTCGTCACGCCCGGAGGTCCCGTCCACCCGTATGCTCGCAGCTCCCAGATTGACTCGCAGATTTACCTGGGAATGGCCCGGGGAAGCCGATACAAGTGAGAGAACAGCGTTCATGCCCGCCAGTGCTCGTCGGCAGCTGCGATGCGATCGGAAAAAACGTTGATTCACGTGGATTCACTCAGACGACGGCGTCCCGGTGGCTCTTGCGGAAGCGACATCGACGCAAGCTATCATCGTATGACGAGAGAGTTGACTTACGGTATATTGTCGGTATATTGACCGAACAAATACCGAAGATGACAATATGGCTCTGCAACCCGTAGCCAATCCCTTGTCCAACAGCAGCCTCCGGGTCTGCCCCGAATGCTCGGGTCCACTTGCGAGAGCGGCCGGCTGCGTCACCTGCATACAATGCGGCTGGGGCCGGTGCGGCTGACGGCCCGGGCCCGGATACGAGAGCCCGCTATCCAGCTCGGTCTGCCGATCGAAGCTGTCGGCCGTGAGCTGCCGGTACTCGATGAGCGGGCGCGTGGTACACGCTTCCTTTCCCTCCCAGTCCGGCGGGTGCTCAATCCGCCGGCCTCCACGCACATGGGGTTCTGGTCGATCAATCCCTATGTCGGTTGCGAGTTCGGCTGCTCGTACTGCTACGCCCGACGCACCCATGAGTGGACCCTGCAGCGGACCACCGGAGGTCCAGGTATCGAGCCGCCACACCAATCGTTCGAGCGGAATATCCTCGTCAAGCACGCCGCACCCGAGGTCCTTCTCCGGACGCTCGAACCCGGCAAGCTCGGCACCACTCCACTCGTCATCGGCACCGCTACCGATCCGTATCAGCCCGCCGAGAAAAAGTTCGGGCTCACCCGGAGGCTGCTGCAGGCGCTGCTGCACCACCGCGGGCTGCACATCGGGATCATCACCAAGTCGCCGCTCGTCATTCGCGACCTGGACGTGCTCCGGGAAGTCGCCTCCCGCCACCGGTTGTCGGTCAACATATCGATCGGCTCGATGGATCCGGAAATGCTCCGCTGCCTCGAGGCACGCACCCCAGCGCCGCACGCCAGAATGCGCGCGCTCAAACGCCTCATCGATGGAGGGATCGACGCCGGAGTCCTGATCGCTCCGATTCTCCCGGGTATCACCGACGGCTGGGCACAACTCGCCGAGCTGATGGAAGCGGCAAAGGAGGCCGGTGCGCACTGGGTGGCCGGGCAGGCGCTCCGGCTCGGTCCCGCGGCGCGCGCCGGTTTCCTGCCGCTCCTTCGCGAAAAATTCCCGGCGCTCGTCGATCGCTACGAAAAGGGATACGGAAACAACCAGCACGCCGGGATGCATTATGAGCAGGCCCTGGTGAAGCGGCTCGATTCTCTGAAGGAAGCCTTCGGATTTCCGCCGAAGCGGATGTATTCGGACGGCCCTCGAGCTGCCCTGCCTTGACAACCTAGACTACACCTGTAGTATTGCGATGGCAGACAGCCGTTACCGGGAGTCCATCGCATGGGTGAACAACAGCCTCTTACCGACCTCCAGCTCACCATCCTCCGGGTTCTTTGGGACCGCGGGTCGGCCACGGCGGCTGACATCACCGATGCCCTGAAGTCTTCCCGCGGACTGGCTCAGCAGACCATCGCCACCATTCTCTCCCGCCTCGAGCGGCGTGGCATCGTTCGGCACGAGACGCGGCAGCGACAATACATCTACGCCGCCGTCTTGAGCGAGCCCGATGCACGGCGGACCATGCTCGCCGAGCTCACCGACCGCGTCTTCGAGGGAGACGTCGCCGCTCTCGTGAGCCAGCTCCTCTCCGCGCGGGACATGAGCGCCGGCGACCTGGCGCGAGTCAAAGCCCTCATCAGCGACCACGAAGTCACCCGAGGTTCTCCCCATGTCGAGCCCTGACTTTACCGGCTGGCTCCTGACGTACGCGGTGCACAGTACCATGCTTCTCGTGCTGGCCTGGCTGGCCGCCAGCCGGACCGACAGCCACCGCGTGCGCGAAACGCTGTGGAAGACCGCTCTCTTCGGCGCTTTCCTCACCGCGAGCGGACAATCCCTTCTCCGCGTGAGCCCGCTCGCCGGGAGGATGGTCGTGCCCGCCGCGGCGGTCGGCGAAAGCGGGAACCCCGCGCAACCGAGCCTCGCGTCGGGCGCGATCGCGAGCAAGCCGGTTGCGGAGCCCGCGACTCCGGACGCCTCGTCGACCATCAAGACCCGACCGGTAATGCCCCAACCGGGGACCGTCCTGCTGTTGGGTTGGGGGCTCGGCGCGGTGCTGCTTCTCGGGCGCTATCTCGTGCGGCGAGCGCGATTCGTCCGCCGCATCGGAGATCGCAGGGACGTGACGTCAGGACCCGCCGTCGAGATGCTCGACGAGCTGCGCCGGGCGGCCGGCATTCTTCGGCCGATTCGCCTCACGGCCTCGACCGCATTGCCGAGCCCGGTGGCGCTCGGTACCAGCGAGATCGCCGTGCCGGAAGCGGCACTCACCGACCTCGACCACGGGCAGCAGCGATCGATGCTGGCGCATGAGCTCGCCCATCTGGAGCGGGGCGATCCGGGCTGGCTCACCGCGGCCTGCATCATGGAATGCGTGGGCTTCATCCAGCCGCTCAATCGCCTGGCCCGGCGCCGGATGCAGGAAAGCGCCGAATACCTGTGCGACGAGTGGGCGGTCCGGAGCACCGGCTCGGGCGTACTCCTCGCCAAGTGCCTGGCCAAGGTGGCGGAATGGCTCGAGTCGGCGCCTCGCTCAGTGCCGGTCGCGGGAATGGCAGAAGGCAGCTCCCACCTGGTCTCCCGGGTGCGGCGCCTTCTCGACGGCGCACCCTTTCCGAAATCGCCGGGGAAAAAGACGCTGGCCGGAGCCTCGGTCGCGATCATGGCGGTCACGATCCTGGCACTCCCCGGGGTCTCGCTCGCCCGCCACGCCTCCGCATCGCCGCAACAGATCGACGGCGGCTTCGAAGCCGGCAGCGCGTCCACTCGGCAGGAAGAACCGGGGCAGGGATCGGCCACATCGGCCGACAGCGGCCGCACGATCGTCGAGGCGCTGATCGGTGTGGCCAAGGACCCCAACGTCGAAGTGCGCCGCGCCGCGATCCGCTCGCTCGGACAGCACCAGCACCGCGCCGCGCTCCCGACGCTGCGCGAAGCGCTGCGCGACTCCGACGCGGAAGTGCGTGCGTCAGCACTCGAGGCGCTTTCCGAAATGCAGGATGCGGCGTCGGCCGACGTCATCGCCGCGCTGCTCAGGGACGCGAACAAGGAGGTCCGCGCCCGCGCGATCGAGGCGCTGACCAATCTCGAGCTCACCGCTCCGCCGGCCGGACTGCGGGACGCGCTCAAGGATCCCGATGCCGAGGTTCGCCACCGCGCCGCGCACGCCGTCGGACATTTCGAGGATGCGGCCGCCGTGCCGACGCTTCGCGCCATGCTGGAAGATCCCAACGCGGAAGTCCGCGAGGCGGTGGTCGAGGCGCTCGCCTCCATCCGCAACGAGCCGGCAATCCAGGCCCTCATCCTCGCCCTCAAGGCCAAGGACCCCAAGGTCCGCCAGGCCGCCGCCGACGCGCTCGGCAAGCGCAATTAGGGAGACGGTCATGAAAACGTCCACTAGTCTGCTGGCCGCCGGGCTCGCCCTTCTCGGCGTTGCCTCCGCGGTGACGCTCGGGAACGGGAGCGCGGTTCTGGCCGGCAGCAGCTCCGGCGGGGAATCACATCACGCCGGTCCCGACAGTGCGCGCGTCGAAGCCTTCTTCGGGGCGCTCGACGCGGCCGATCCCATGATCTGCGACATGGTCACCGACCAGCTCGGCAATTTCTGGAATTCGGAGGGCGACGAAAGGGTCGGGACGCTCGCGGATGCCACTCGGAGCTGGGAGCCGGCGCGCGACTCGCTGGCGAGTCCGATCAACGACGCTTCGGCACGCCGGCGCGTGGCGCGGGCCTTGGGAGACGACAATGCCTGTGTCCGGCGCGCCGCCGCCAAGATGCTCGGCCGGAGCGGCTCGCTCGCGCTCCCGGCGGTCCGGGACGCGCTCCGTTCCGCGAGGGCGCGGGTGCGTGAAGCAGGACTTCTCTCGGTGGGGTACGCCGAGCTCCCGGAGCTCTATGACGAGGCGATGCGAGGGACCCGCGACGATGACGCCGCGGTCGCCGCCATGGCCACCTGGGCGGTCGGTGAATACGAGCGGCCGGAATCCATCGAACGCCTGGCGGAGCTGACCGGCTCCCGCGACATCCGGGTCCGCCGCGCGGCCGCGCGCGGCCTCGGGCAGATCGAAGATCCCCGCGGCGTGGCACCGCTGGTGCCGCTGCTTCGGGACAGCGATGTAGGGACCAGGATCCTGGCCGCCGAGGCGCTGGGCGAAATCGAAAGCGTCGACGCGGCAGGTCCGCTCGCGACCGCGCTCCGCGATCCAAGCGTGCGGGTACGCCTCGCGGCGGCGCACGCGATGGGGCAGCTCGACGACCTCGTCTCGGCCCCCGACGCACTGCTGGACGCGCTGCGCGATGAAAGCGTGGCGCTGCGTAAAGCCGCGGCTGAGGCGCTGGGAGAGATTGCCGATGTGCGCGCGGTGGCGGCGCTGGGCGGCTCGCTCGGTGAGACCGATCTCGAGACCCGCCGGGCGGTGGTGCACGCGCTCACCCACATCGAGCACGAAAGCACCGTCCCATTCCTGCTCCGCGCTATCAAGGACTCCGATCCTGAAATCCGGAAGATGGCGGCTGAAGCACTCGGCGAGCGGAAGGAGAACTGAATCACGGAAAAGGCAGCAGCATTTCCCTCGTCCGCGCGACCAGCTTCTCCATCCGCTTGCCCTCCGCCACCGCGACGCGTCTGCCGAATCCGCTCAGCATGTAGTTCCGCCGGGGCGGGCCGTCCGATGCGCGAGCCTCTCCCGGCGCCATGGCGATCAACCCGTCCCGCTGCATCTCCTTCAACAGCCGGTAGAGCGTCCCCGGCCCGAGCAGCCATCCCTCGCCCGCCTCGGAGAGCGTCTTCATGACGCCGTAGCCGTGCATGGGACGCTCGGCGAGCGCCAGTAGGATCGCGAAAACCCTGGGGCGGAGCGGAAGAAACCGCGCGACGTCGGGCTCAGTCATGACGCAACACCTCGAGCGGTTGGGTGGAGAGTGCCCTGCGCACCGGCATGAGGCACGCCGCAAGCGCCACCGAGCCGAGGAGGACGGCGATGGCGCCGTAGGTGACCGGATCGAGCGGACTCACCCCGAAGAGAAAACTCCGGAGCAGGCGCGAGACGACACCCGCCACCCCGAATCCGACCAGAAGCCCGATCGCGACCAGCCGGAACCCGTCGCCCAGAACCATATTGCGGACATCGCGCGACGCCGCGCCGAGGGCCATGCGAATTCCGATCTCCCGCCGCCGCCGACTCACCGTATAGGAGAGCACGCCGTACAGTCCGACCGCCGCCAGGATAAGCCCGGTCCCTCCGAACAGTAGCGCGAGCCCGGAGGAGGCGTGCGCGCCGACCACCATTCCGGTGGCGCCGAGCGGATCGTATCGAGCAGGAAGGCCATTCCGAGCGTGAGTCGCGCAATCGGTCCCCGCCGGCTCGCGGCCATCCAGCTCTGCCGGAAGCAGTCGAGCATCTCCCCTTCTGCTTCCGCACGGAAACGGCGCGGATAACACCGGAGGAGGAACCGGTACGCCCGCTCGGCCCGGGGGCTCTGTGCTTGAGTGACTATATCCACGGATGGATATACGGGGAATACCCTGCCGGATGTTTCAATCCGAGACCATTGACTGGTCGAAAAGGCGCGATAGGTTACCCGAACAAATGCCGAAACGATCCATCATCTTCGTCGACCCTCCTGCCTTCGTCGCCACCGTCGAGCGGATGGTCGCGCCCGCGCTCAGGAGCCGGCCCCTCGCCATCGCCCCACCGGGCGCCGATCGGGCCACGGTCCTCGCCCTTTCGCCGGAAGCCCAGGCGGCGGGAATCGCACGGGGGATGCTGGTGCGCCAGGCAAAGAAGCTCTGTCCCGATCTCGTGCTGCTTCCTCCAAATCCCCGGCTCTACGCTCGCGTCTCCCGCGCGCTGCACGAGATCTTTCGGATTTATGCGCCGATCATCGAGCCGCGCGGCTACGGCCACGCCTTTCTCGACCTCACCGGCACTGAACGACTCTTCGGCCCCCTCGTGGACGTCGCGGAACGGATCCGCCGGGACGCCGACGCGCGGCTCCGTCTCCCGCTGACGGTGGGCGCTGCGGTGAACAAGCTGGTGTCGGAGGCGGCGACGCGAGTAGGGCGGCTGGAAACGGGGCGGTTGGGCGGCCGGGCGGCTGGGCGGGAGGAAGGACTCTGGCCAATACTGGTACCCGGCGGGAGCGAGGCGCCGTTCCTGTCGCCGCATTTGATGCAGCTGCTCCCGGGGATTCCCGAGGACATCCTGTGCCGGCTCGACGAGTACCAGCTCGATCGGATCGGCCAGGTGGCCGAGATCCCCGAGAGTGAGCTCTGCGCCGTCTTTGGCGCGCGGGGTCGGCTGCTTTGGGCAGAGAGCCACGGCATCGACGCCCGGCCGGTGCTGCCGCCGGAAGTGAAAGCGGAGTATCGCCTGTCCCATACGCTCGCCACCGATACCAACGATCTCGGCATCCTGCACGCGCTGCTGCGCCGGCTCACCGAAACGCAGGGCCAGCGGCTCCGGCGACGCGGACTCGCCGCCCGGCGGATGGTGGTGGAAGTGGAGTACGCCGACTGCACCGCTTCGTCCCGCGGCGTGTTACTCCCCTTGGCGGCACTGGACCACGAGCTCTGGGAGGGCGCCCGCCGTGCGCTCGGTCTCGCGATGACGCGGCGTATCGCGGTCCGCACGGTGACGGTGACGGTGGACCGGTTGCTCGAGGCACGGGCGCAGCTGGATCTCTTCGAAGCGGCGGAGACGGCGGATGCCGTGCTGCAGGATGCAATAGATCGGATCAAGAGGGTGAGCGGTGAGCAGTTAGCGGTGAGCGGGAAGGGCCGAGCGGTGGTGTCCCTCTCACCGCTCACCACTGACCGCTCACCAGGAGAGCACGATCTTCCCCACCCCCTCGTTGCGCTCCATGGCACGGTGCGCCGCGGCGGCATCCCGCATCGGGAACACCCGACTCACGACCGGCCGGAGCACCGGGTCGCTTTGCTCGGGATGACTCATACTCAGCATCGGCGAGTCGTCGCGGAAGTGGGGGCCGAAGAGCGGCAGCACGCGCTCGGCAAACTCGGCGATCAGCGCCGAACGCTCCTCGGGTCCCCGGGTGCGCATGGCGGTGCCGATGATCTCGAGCCGCTTGCGAAGAATGACGTCGAGATTCGCCTGCGGAACCACCGGCCCCTGCAGAAAACCGAGCAGCACCAGCCGGCCACGCGGCGCGAGCAGGACGAGATTCTCCTGAAAGGCGGGGCCGCCCAGCACGTCGAGAATGACGTGCACGGGGAGGGTGATCTGCTCCCGGAACGATCCGCTGGACGTATCGATGCCGAGGTCGAGCCCCAGCGCACCGAGGGCCTGCAGCTTGCCCGGCGTGCGCGACGTGCCGAGGACGGTGGCGCCCAGCACTTTGGCGAGTTGCACCGCGGCGGTGCCGAGCCCGCTCGCCACGGCGTGCACCAGCACACCTTCGCCGCGCGCGAGCCGGCCGCGGGTGATCAGCGCGTCGTAGGCGGTGAGAAAGGCCTCCGGAATCGCCGCCGCTTCGGCGAGCGACAGGTGCGAAGGAACCGCCAGCGCCTCGTCCTCGTGCACGACCACGAGTTCGGCGTGCGCGCCGCCGCCGACCAGGCCCATGACCCGGTCGCCGGCACGCCAGCGGGTCACGCCGTCACCGGCTGAATCGACCACGCCGGCGTATTCGAGCCCCGGAACGTCAGCCGGCCACCCCGGAGGGGCGGGGTATGAGCCGCGGCGCTGGAGAATGTCGGCGCGATTGAGACCGGCGGCGTGTACGCGAACCAGGATCTGCCGGTCGGCCGCTACCGGATCGGGCCTCACCTCGAAGGAGATGACCTCGACTCCCCCGGCGCCGGCGTAGACGAGAGCGTGCATGCAGAAGGGTCAGCAATGACCTGTCAACAGTCAACTGCAGGAGAGCACGACATGGACCCCCGCGTCGCCCCGCTGGCCGGGACCCTCCGGCTCAACAGCCGTCTGTTCCGCAACTGTCTCGTTGGCGTCACCGAGGAGCAGGCCCGCGCCCGGCCCACCGACGCCACCAACAGCGCCGCGTTCGTCGCGGCGCACATGGCCGAGTCGCGGTTCTATACGCTGAAAGTGCTGGGAGCCGAGCGCCCCAACCCGCTGGCTCCCTACCTGGGCGAGTGGCGCGGCATCGACGAGATTCAGGTCTGGCCGTCGCTCACGGAGATCGAGTCGGCGTGGACCGAGGCGTCCGCGGCGCTCGAGGCTCGGCTCGAAACCCTCACCCCGGCGGAGCTTGACGCGCCGAGCGGGACCCGAATGCCGATCGACGACACTTCGGTGCTCGGACTCTTCAGCTTCATGGTCCAGCACCACAGCTATCACCTGGGACAGCTGTCGTTCCTGCGCAAACATTGCGGCCTCCCGGCCATGCAATACTCTTGAGCCATTCAACCATTCCTGCGGAGTCGCACCCATGCTCAAGCATCTCACTCCGGTACTCGTCGTCGAAGAGGTCGAACCCTGCCTGGCCTTCTGGACCGGCGGACTCGGTTTGGTACCGGTGCACAAGATTCCCGGCCCCGATGGCAACCTGATGTTCGCGAGTGTCGAGAAGGACGGCGTCGAGGTGATGTATCAGACCCGGGCCAGCGCGGTGGAGGACAACCCCGCGATGGCGGCGGAGCTCGGCGGGCGATCGATCGTGCTGTTCATCGAGGTGGACGACCTCGATGCGGTGGAAAAGGCCGTTGCGAGCGCGCCGGTCGTGAAGGCCCGGCACAAGACGTTTTACGGGAGCGAGGAGATCTACGTGCGGGAGCCGGGCGGGAATACCGTCGGCTTCGCGAAGATGGGATAAACGGTGAGCGGTAAGCAGTGAGCGGCAAGCGGGAAACGCCCCTATGCTCACCGCTCACCGCTCACCAAACTCCTATGTCCTCCTATTGCGATGTCGCCCCCGGCCACCCATGGCACGGCCCCTACCACGACACCGAGTACGGCTTCCCGCTCACCGGCGATGCCGAGCTCTTCGAGCGGCTGATTCTCGAGATCAACCAGGCCGGACTCTCCTGGCTGACCATTCTCAGGAAGCGGCAGGCCTTCCGCGCCGCCTACCATGGCTTCGATCCGGACAGCGTCGCGCGGTTCGGCGCGCGCGACGTGAAGCGGCTGATGGGCAACGCAGGCATCATCCGGAACCGGCTCAAGGTGGATGCCGCGATCGCCAACGCCAGGACGGTGATCGCGCTCCGGGACACCCACGAGTCTTTCGCGGGATGGCTCGACGCGCATCATCCGCGGCCCAAAGCCGATTGGGTGAAGGTGTTCCGGCAGACTTTCAAATTCACCGGCGGCGAGATCGTCGGCGAGTTCCTGCTGAGCACCGGTTATCTGCCCGGGGCCCATCGGCCCTCGTGTCCCGCGTACGCACGCATCGTCCGGCAAGAGCCGCCCTGGATGCGGGCCGGACCGACTTCATGACCCGGAGGCGAGCCTCAGACCTTCGGCGATCTTGTCCTGCAGGCGCCGGATGTACCGGCCGGCCTCCGCATCGCTGAATCCGCCGGCGCGAAAGGCGTCGCGCCATTGTTCGGGGGACAAGCGTGCCAGAAGGCGGCAAACCCAGAGCACGTCGTCGGGCGTTACGCTGTTGAGAAGCTGGGGTTCGAGCCAGGCGTCCTGATACCCGAATCGCACGCGATTGCCCTCGACCCCGAGAATGAACGGCTCGCGCTCGAACTCTCCCGGGTCGTCTTTGGTTCCGAACGTCGGCCAGGCCGTCTTCCCCAGGGACGCGCCGAGATCTCTCACCATGAACCGCTGCGGCGCATCCTCGTCATCCGGGCCGACCTGGTAGATGGCGTTCTGCGCCGACTTCAAATCCCAGTTGTTGAACATGACCATCAGCACGAACAAGCCGGCGAGCGGCCGGGTACCGAGAAAAGGGCTCTTTCGCCACGACCAGACGCCGACCTTTTTCGGGTTCGCCGGCTCCGCCCGGAAGCGTCCTCCCTCCAGCACCGACTTCCGGTCTTCCCGCACGAGCGTCCACCGCGGCAGATAATAGGATGTGGGCTGGTGGTACCCGACCGCCCATACGATGCGTGACACCACGATTTCGGTGCGCGCCTCGGGACCGAGCTTGACACTCCACTCCCGGCCCCGGCTGTCCTTCACGTCGTAGCCCGGTTGCGTCCCCGTGGTCTTGGCCGAAAGAAACAAGAACCCCTCGCTCGGATTCGGAGCCCTCCGTGCCCCTCCAAAACCGTAGAACAGGTCGCGTCGCTCCAGATCCGCCGGCTCCTGCCACAACTCGGTCATCGTGTCGGGGCGGAGCGTCGGGCGGGTATTGAGCGCGCAGCCGGCCGCGGCGAGGAGCAGGACGAGCCACCGCGAGAGGCTCACGGTATCACGTCACGGCGGAGAGTGAGAAACACCTGCACTGCTTCGCCACCGCCGAAGCCGACGTCCACCCGGGCGGCGGTCGCGGCGCCGCGCATCAGACTCAGACTGAATCCGACGCTCCGCTTCAGGTCGGTGAGATCGAGATCCGACCGGCGGCTGGTGACTTTTCCCGTCTCGGCAAACACCGTGGCGTCGAGAGGACCCCAGACCGGAATGCGGTACTCGGCCTGGAGCAGGACCAGATGGCGGTCGCGAAACCGGAAGTTGCGAAACCCGCGCAGCGTGGCCTGGGTGCCGTCCGACCCGATCAGCTCCTCGTGGACGCCGAGCAGGTTCCATTTCCCGCCCAGTGTCTGCTGCAGGTAAAACGGGACATCGTTTCCGGCCTCCGTGTCGGTTGTCGAGAGCCAGCCGTGCAGAGTGAGACGCCGAAGCGGACCGAACAGCGCGAACCGCTGCTGCGCCTCCACATCGAGCCGGCGGAAGCTGAAGCGGTCGAGTTCCTGATCGGAGTACATCGCATAGGCAATCCGGTACCGGGCGCCCTGATGGAGCGCCTCTCCCGCGGCGGGGGGAATCACGATGTCGACCCATGCCTGGGAGCGGAGCTGGTGCGGTTGCGCAGTCAGCCCTGGGACTTCGGACTCGTCGAATCGCGCTTCGATGCTCGGAAACCTCGACGAACGACCCGGACGCACGCTGGGCCAGAGGCCTTCCACCCGCACCCCGACCGTCAGCCACTCCGCCGGACGAACCGACCCGAGCAGACCGGCCACGCCATCCCGCAACCGGAAGTTGCTGTGGTCTGCAAGATCGCTGCTGCTACCGAGCCCGAAGAAGCCGAGCTGGGGCAAGTCGCGCAGGCGCGCATACGCCTCCATCCGCGCGCGGGATCCCCGGTATCCGCCGCCGACTTCGGCACTCCACGATTCCCGCACGGTTACCGTGGCCATGGCGTCGGCATGCCATCGCTTCGCCGGTCGCCTGGCGTATTCGAAGCCGGCGCCGAGACCGCCCCCCGGAGCGATCCCTCGAACGATGGGGTGCAGGGGTTTGTGGTAGGTCGAGCTGATCGCGCAGAGCGCGCTCTTGAGAGCCGGAGGCAGTTTCGCCTCCGGTGCGCAACGCGATGTCGCCCGGGCCGGCGGCTCCTGCGCGACAAGGAGGCCGGCGGAGAGCAATGCCGTCGGTAGCATCCCGGCCACGCGGACGAGAGTCATGATTCGAGGACGATTCACGACTTCCCGCCTCACACGCGGGACGTCGTTTCGCCGGGCGCTGGTGATCGGAGTGGTGAGCGATGCGATTGCGGGCTGCGTGTGCACCCGCCGCGAATGTCCCGGGTGCAGGTGTATCCCTTCCACGCCGCGTATTGGGTGTCGAGCTCGCCCGGGGTCAGAGTTGACTTTCGGTGTTTATTCGGTATTTCTAGTGGGTGTTTACCCACCTCCACGCCCATACCTGGTTCTCGATGGGCCAGGGAGCCTCCAGCCCTGAGGCGATGATCGGTGCGGCATCGTCCTGCGGGTTCTCCACGCTCGCCTGCACCGATACCAACGGTGTATACGGCGCCATCGAATTCCAGCATGCCGCGGAAGAAGCCGGCATCCGTCCGATCCTTGGCGCGCACCTGGTGCTGGGTGACGAGGAGTGCGTGGCGCTGGCGGTGGATGACGCGGGATGGGCGGCGATATGCCGAGCGATTACGGAGATCCATTGGATGACGCGGAGACACGGAGACGCGGAGACGCGAGAAAGCTCTCCGCGTCTTCGCGCCCTCGCGTCTTCGCGTCTTTCCGACATTCTCGCCCACGATCGGTCCGGAACCCTCCTCCTCTCCGCCTCCGTTCCCTTCCTCGAGCGCATCGTCTCGCTCTCGGGCCCGCAGGATGTGTATGCGGAGCTTGTGCCCGGCAAGGAGCGCCACGCGGTGCTGGCCGCGGGCAGACGGCTGAGCGTTCCGCCGGTGGTCACCAACGCGGCGATGTTCGCGCACCCCGAGGATCACGCGCGGCACCGGCTGCTCTGCGCGATCGCGGCGAATACTACCATGACGGGTCTCGAGATCGCCGATCAACCGCCCACCCGCCCGGCCGTCCAGCCGCCCGGTGCGTGGCTCAAGACGGAGCCCGAGCTCTCCCGCCACTTCCCCGATGCGCCCGATGCGATCGACCGAGCGGGCGAGCTGGCCGAGCGGTGCCGCTACCGGATTCCCATCGGCCACCGCATCGTCCCCCCCCGCTACGTCGAAGCGACCGACGCCTTCGAGCAGCTCCGCGCCTTTGCCTATCAGGGAGCCGAGCGGCGCTATGGCACGGTCGCCCCCATCACGCGCGACCGGCTGGAGCACGAGCTCGCGATCATCGGGATGAAGGGATTCGCCGATTATTTCCTGGTGGTGAAGGACATCGTGGAGCACGGCCCCACCCACTGCGGCCGGGGCTCGGTCGCCAACTCCATCGTCTCCTACTGCCTCGGCATCACCCACGTGGAGCCGCTCGGCGCGGGGCTCCTGTTCGAGCGGTTTCTCAATCCGGAGCGAAAGGATCCTCCCGACATCGATCTCGATTTTCCGTGGGATGAGCGCGATCACATCCTCGCCTGGGTCTTTCGACGCTACCCGATGCCGAGAGCCGCGATGGTGGCCAACCATAACACGATGAAGCTCCGGGGAGCGCTTCGCGAGGTGGCCAAGGTGGATGGCCGCCCGCCGGGAGAAATTCGCGACGTCACCCGGCGGATTCCCTGGTACAGCGACGACGTGCCGATCGACCAGCTGCTCGCCGAGCATCCGAACTTCACCGGGCTCGATCTCCCCTCCGCCTGGCTCGGGATCGCGCGGCGCGCCACGTCGCTGGTCGGAACCCCGAGGCACCTGTCGCTCCACCCCGGCGGCGTGGTCATCGTCCCCGGCGCGCTCACCGATTACGTCCCGGTCGAGCCGGCGGCCAAGGCGCTCGACGGCGCACCGGAGCTCACCGTCCCCGTCATCCAGTTCGAGAAAGACGGCGCCGAAGACGCCGGCCTGGTGAAGATCGACCTGCTGGGAAACCGCTCGCTCGCGGTGATTCGTGACGGGATCGCCGCCGTCCGGGTGAATACCGGGAGGCAGCTCGACTACACCAGCGCGGAAGCCGGCGACGATCCGAAAACCCGGGAGCTCTTCCGTACCGGCCGCACCATGGGGGTGTTCTACACCGAGTCACCCGCTTCGCGGATGCTCTGCATCAAGAGCCATGCGGAGGACTACGAGATCCTGGTGCTCAACACCAGCATCATCCGCCCCGCGTCCAACCGTTTCATCCGGATCTACCTGGAGCGCCTGCACGGCGGGGCGTACACACCGCTCGATCCAAGTCTTCGCGACGTGCTCTCGGAGACTTTCGGCGTGATGGTGTATCAGGAAGACGTGGTCAACGTCTGCTCGGCTTTTGCCGGCATGCCGCTCGCCGTGGCCGACGGATTGCGCAAGGCGCTCTCGAAGAAGCGGCCGGTCAAGGCGCTGGCCTCCTACGCGGAGGAATTCTTCACCGGCGCGATCGCGCTCGGACGCAGTGTCGAGACCGCGACGCAGGTGTGGGAAATGGTGATGAGCTTTGCCGGTTACAGTTTCTGCAAGGGCCACTCCTGCTCCTACATCCAGGTGGCGCAGCAGTCGGGGTACCTGCGGGCCCACTATCCGGCGGAATTCTTTGCCGCGGTCCTGGCCAACGGCGGCGGATTCTACGCGCCGTTCGCGTACGTGGCGGAGGCCAGGCGCGCCGGCCTCACCGTGCTGCCGCCCGACGTGAACGAGAGTGAGTTCCGGACCGCGGGGCGGGGGCAGAAGATCCGGATCGGGCTGCAGTTTATCAAGGGATTCAGCGCCGATGCGGCGGAGCGGATCCTGAAGGAACGCGGAGACGCGGAGACGCGAGGACGCGAGGGACAAATCCCATTCCGTAGTCTTGGTGACCTTCGCGAGCGCACGCGCCTCAAACCCGACGACCTGCGGTCGCTCATCAAGGTCGGCGCATGTGACAGCATCTCGGCGGGAAAAACGCGGCCGATGATGCTTTGGGAGGTGGACGCGACGACGCGAGGACGCGAAGACGCGGAAGCCCTGCAGTTCGCGTCCTCGCGTCTTCGCGCTTCCGCGTCATCCCGCCTTGCGGAGTACACCCCCGACCGCCGCCGCCGCGAAGAATGCGAGCTGCTCTCCTTCTCCACCGACTGCCACCCCATGGATCTCCGGCAGGACGACCTGCGCCGTTTTCGGCTGGTCCCCGCGATCCGGCTGTCCGAGCATGTCGGCCGGCACATCCTCGCCGCCGGAATGCTGACCACCGCGAAGCCGGTCCATACCGCCAAGGACGAGCCGATGCAATTCGCCACCTTCGACGATGGCCATGGCCTGATCGAGACGGTGCTCTTTCCCGACGTGCACAAGTCGCGCGGCCACGTGCTGTTCGACCAGGGCCCCTTCATCTTTCGCGGCAAGGTGGAGGAGGAGTTCGGCGCGGTCTCGGTGACGGTGACGCATATCGACCGGCTGGATCGGATGCTCAGCAAGGTGAGCGGTAAGCGGTAAGTTGCGGCGTCGCCTGACAGGCAGTTACTTGAGATCTCGTTGTTCGCGTGCCAGGATTCCACCGGACTCTCCATCATGAATCGCTCGCTGCTCTTCGTCACCGCCGTGGTCCTCCCCTCTCCCCTCGCGGCGCAAGGCACCCGTCTCCTCCGCCAGCCTACTGTCAGCGCGACGCAGATCGCCTTCGAGTATGGCGGCGACCTCTGGATCACCGAGCGGACCGGCGGTGAGGCGCGGCGCCTGACCAGCACACCGGCGGTGGAAGCGGATCCCCAGCTTTCCCCCGACGGACGCCGGGTAGCCTTCACCTCGAACCGGAGCGGCAACCGGGACGTGTACGTGCTCCCGGTGGAAGGAGGCGATCCGCGGCGGCTTACCTGGCACCCGGGGAACGACGATGCGCGGGGCTGGTCGCCCGACGGGAAGGAGGTGCTCTTCGCCTCCAACCGGAACACCGCCCCGGCCTCGTTCGCCCGGCTCTGGACGGTGCCGGCGGAGGGCGGCGTGGAACGCCTGATCCCCGCGCCGATGGCAATCCGCGGCTCCTGGTCACCCGACGGCAGGCGACTCGCCTACGACCGGGTCACCCGCTGGGACGTGGAGTTCCGCAACTATCGTGGCGGCCAGAACACGCCGCTCACGATTCTCGATATCGGGAGCCTCGACGAGATCCGCCTCCCCAACGAGCGCAGCAGCGATACCCAGCCGGTCTGGGTCGGCCAGACGATCTACTTCCTGTCCGACCGCGATTATGCGGTCAACGTCTGGGCGTATGATATCGGCAAACCGGCGGTGCGGCAGGTAACCCATTTCACGAATGCCGACGTGAAGTATCTCGCCGCCGGCGGCGGTGCGCTGGTCGTCGAGCAGGACGGCTTCCTCCAGACGATCGACCCCGCGACCGGCACCGCGCGCAAACTCACCATCACCGTGCACGGTGATTTTCCCTGGGCCGCGCCCCGATGGACCGATGTAAGCCGCTCCATCTCCGCGGCGTCGCTCTCGGCCACCGGCAAGCGCGCCCTCTTCCAGGCTCGCGGCGAGATCTTCACGGTTCCCGTGGACAAGGGAGACGCGCGAAACCTCACCCGAAGCGCCGGCGCCGCCGACCGGACACCGGTCTGGTCGCCCGACGGCAAGGAAATCGCCTGGTTCTCGGATACCGGCAAGGGATACAAGCTGCTGATCGGCGCGCAGGACGGCCTCGCCCGCCCGCGCGAGGTGGCGATCGGCGACGCAAAATTTGCGTATGCCGCGGAATGGTCGCCCGACGGGAAACGCATCGCGTTCGTCGATGACCGCGCCCGTATCCGCGTGCTGGAAATCGCGACCGGCGCACTGACCATCGCCGACATCGATGGCAGTCTCCTCGGGCTCGGCGCAATCGGCATCACCTGGTCGCCCGATTCCAAGTGGCTCGCCTATTCGAAGGCGTTCACCAACCGGTTCCGGCGCGTGATGGTCTGGTCGCTCGCCGACGGAAAAAGCACGCCGGTCACCGACCCGCTGGCCGACGCCGTGAGTCCTGCCTGGGACCGGAACGGCCGGTATCTCTACTTCCTCGCGAGCACCGATCTCGGCCTCGCGAGCGGGTGGGCCAATATCTCGAGCATCGGGCGACCGGTGACCCGCGGCGCCTACATGGTGCTGCTCCGGGCCACCGACTCGACCCCGTTCCAGCCGGAGAGCGATGAAGAGGGTAAGGCGGCTCCGGCTCCGCGGCCCGGCGCCCCGCCAGCCGGCGGTGCACCCGCACCGGGCGGCGCAGCACCGCCGGTGACCAGAGCGGATACGGTCGCGATGCGGATCGACTTCGATCGAATCGGAAACCGGATTCTCGCGCTGCAGGTCCCGGTGCGGGACTACGCCGGTCTCGCCGCCGGCCCCACCGGGATCGTCTTCCTGGCCGAGCGGATCCCGCTCCAGCCGGGGACCACGCTGCACAAGTACGAGATGTCCAAGCGCAAGGCCGACGTGTTCCTGACCGGCGTGAGCCGGTTCTCGATTTCGGGTGACGGGAAAAAGCTTCTCCACCAGTCCAGCGGCCAATGGACCGTGACTGGAACCGAAGCGCCGCCCCGCCCCGGCGAAGGCCGGCTCCAGCTCGCCCTGCAGATGCAGCTCGACCCGGCGGTCGAGTGGCGCCAGATCTTCGACGAAGCGTGGCGAATGGAGCGCGACTTCTTCTACGATCCCGCGCTGCATGGCGCCGACTGGAGCGCCGTCTATGCGCGGTATTCCCCGCTGATTCCGTTCGTCCGCCACCGCGCCGATCTCACCTACCTGCTCGACCAGCTGGGCGGCGAGCTGTCGGTCGGCCACAGCTTCGTCGGCGGGGGCGACTTTCCAACGGTCGATTCCACTCGCACCGGTCTGCTTGGCGCGGACCTGACACCGGAAGGCGACCGCTGGAAGATTGCCCGCATCTACACCGGCGAGAGCTGGAATCCGGAGCTGCGCGCTCCGCTCGACGCCCCGGGGCTCAGAATCCGGACCGGCACCTATCTCCTGGAAGTGAACGGCGCCGATCTCCGGGCAACGGAGAGTCCCTGGCGGCTGCTCGACGGAACCGCCGAGCGGCAGACCGTGCTCCGCGTCAACGATCGCCCGGCGCTCGAGGGGTCGTGGCTGGTGACCGTGGTCCCGCTCCGCACCGAGAACGCCCTTCGCACCCGGGCGTGGGTCGAGGACAACCGCCGCACGGTGGACTCCCTCTCCGGCGGCAGGCTCGGATATGTCTGGGTGCCCAACACCGGCGGCCCGGGGTATGCATCATTCAATCGCTACTTCTTCGCACAGCAGGACAAGGCGGGCGCCGTCGTCGACGAGCGATTCAATGGCGGCGGGCTGCTCGACGACTACATGGTGGACTACATGAGCCGGCGGCCGATCGGCGGTGTGAGCAACGACGCGCCGGGCGCCGTTCACTTTCCGCTGCCGATGGCCGGCATTCTGGGACCCAAGGTCCTCCTGGTGAACGAGCTCGCCGGCTCGGGAGGCGACTACTTTCCCTGGGCCTTCCGGCAGCTCAAGGTGGGACCGCTCATCGGCACCCGCACCTGGGGCGGCCTGGTGGCCGCGAGCGCGCCGTACGCGCTGATGGACGGAGGAACGATCACGGCTCCATCCAGCGCCGTGTTCACCCTGGACGGCGAGTGGCCGGCGGAAGGTGAAGGGATTCCTCCCGACATCGATGTGCCCCTCGATGCGAAGTCCGTCGCCGCGGGGCGCGATCCCCAGCTCGAGCGCGGTGTCGCCGAAGCGCTCAAGCTGCTGCAGCAATCGCCGGCCCGACCGCTGACGCTCCCCCGCGCGTCCAAGCGAGCCCGCTGGCCAATCCCCTGACGGAGCTGAGGAGGACCCATGGGCGTCATCGTGCGCATCATCATCGGCCTCGCCATGCTGGCGGCCGTGATCCTCGCCATTGGTCTCACCCTGCCGAAGAATCACCGGGCCGAGAGCCGGCTTTCGCTCGAAAGATCCCCGGAGGACGTGTGGAGTGTCATCCGGAATCCGGCTGCGCTGGTGGGAACCTGGTCCGAGCTCAAGAGCGCCCGGCAGGTGCAGAGTGCAGGCGGCCGGGAAGTGTGGGAGCAAAACGCCGGCGGATTCCCCATGCGCATCATCATCGCGTCGGCGAATCCACCGCGCCGCCTGGTGACCCGGATCGACGCCGACGAGAAGGCGGCGTTCGGCGGCACCTGGACCTACACCCTGACCCCCACGGGCAATAACGGCACCACCGTGAGCATCGTCGAGGACGGGTACGTCAACAATCCGGTGTTCCGGGTGATAATGGCCCTGATCGGCAAGCACCGCACCCTCGATGGATATCTCAAGGCGCTCGCCGACAATTTCGACGAGGCCGTGAAACCGGAGCATGTGTACTGATGCAGTGCGTTGCCGCCATGGCCGCGGCGCTTCTCACGCTCAGCACGAGCGGGTGCGACGCGCAGGGCCCCGACGCCACTTTCCCAGGCGGTCCTCCGCCACCGGCCACCGGTGCCCGGCTCCGGGAGATGGTCAACGGGCTGGCGATGCCGCTCTTCCTTACTTCGCCCCCGGGCGACCTGAACCGCCAGTTCGTGGTCGAGAAGCCCGGCCGCATCCGGATCATCAAGGACGGCGGGCTCGTGCCGACCGCGTTCCTCGACATCTCCGGCAAGGTGTCGAACGGGAGTGAGCAGGGACTCCTCGGTCTCGCCTTTCACCCTCAGTACGCCTCGAACGGCCTGTTCGTCGTCAACTATACCAACACCTCGGGCGATACCCGCGTGTCGCTCTTCCGTGTCTCCGCCGACCCCGATCGGGCCGACGCGGCGAGTGAGTTGGTGATTCTCGCGGTGGACCAGCCATTCTCGAATCACAACGGCGGCATGGTGGTGTTCGGCCCCGACGGCAAGCTCTATGTCGGGCTGGGTGACGGCGGCTCCGGCGGCGATCCCCAGGGCAACGGCCAGAGTCGCAATACGCTCCTCGGCAAGATTCTCCGGCTGGACGTGAGCGCCACCGGCCAGGTCTCGGTGCCCTCCGACAATCCCTTCGTGGGTCAGCCGGGCGTCCGCCCCGAGATTTGGAGCTGGGGACTTCGCAACCCCTGGCGATTCAGCTTCGACCGGTCGACCGGCGATCTCTACATCGCCGACGTGGGACAGAACGCGCGAGAAGAGATCAATGTTTCGACCGATCTCGCGCAGTTCGGCCGGGGCCGTAACTACGGCTGGAGCATCATGGAGGGAACCGCCTGTTTCAGCGGATCGGGCTGCAGCAGGACCGGGCTCACACTCCCGGTGCTGGAGTACGGGCATGGCGAGGGCTGCTCGGTCACGGGCGGCTACGCGTATCGCGGCGCCGCGCTCGCCCTCTATGCCGGCCACTATTTCTACGCCGACTACTGCCAGGGCTGGGTGCGCAGCTTCCGGATTGCCGGTCAGTCCGTCACCGACCGGAACGATTGGACCTCGCTTCGCCCCGGCAGCCAGATCCTGAGCTTCGGCGAAGACGCGCGCGGGGAGCTCTATGTGCTGACCTCGTCGGGGCACGTCTACCGGATCGACCCGGTCTTGTAAAGACATCGCGAGCAGCCCCTGGAAGATTCTCCCCTCAGCGCCCTGGATCTCCCACGACTCCGTGAGGCCATCCCGCCCGGAGTGCACTTCGGCACGTCGTCGTGGAACTATCCCGGATGGAAGGGACTGGTGTATTCGCGCGACTATCCCGAAAAGGGCGCCGGCGCGGACATGCTGGCCGAGTACTCGCGCTTTCCGCTCTTCAGCACCGTCGGCATCGACGCGAGCTTCTACGCACCGCTCACCGAGAAGACCCTTCGAAGCTATGCGGGCGTCCTGCCGAGCGGATTTTCCTGCGTGAGCAAGGTGTGGGACCGGCTCACGGTGCACACCTTCGCCAAGGCGCGCGAAAAAAAGAAGGCAGGGGAGCCCAACCCCGACTTCCTCAATGCCGACCTCTTCCTCCGCGACGTGTGGACGCCCTGCGCGGAGCACCTCGGCGGCCATCTCGGGCCCTTCGTATTCGAGTTCCAGGCGATCGCGCGGAAGGACAAGGTCGTTCCCGACCAGTTTGCCCAGTGGCTCGACGGATTCTTCGGGAAGCTCCCGCGGGAAGGACGCTACGCGGTGGAAATCCGGAACCCCGAGTTCCTCACCCCGGCGTATTTCGCCGTGCTCCGGGAACACGATGTGGCCCACGTATTCAACTCATGGACCCGGATGCCCTCGATCGGTATCCAGCTCGATCTGCCCGGCTCGGTGCCCGCGGGATTCCTGGTCGCGCGCGCGCTGCTCCGTCCCGGTCGTTGGTATGCCGACGCGGTGGATGCCTTCGCGCCCTATGACCGGATCAGGGATCCGAATCCCGAGCTGCGCGGCGACCTGGTTCGGCTGGTGGAGACCGCGGAGAAACTCAGAATTCCCGCATACCTGATCGTGAACAACCGTGCGGAAGGCAGTGCGCCGCTTACGATCGTGGCCATAGCTGGGCTCCTGGCGGACAAGCGGCTAACCGCTAACGGCTAACCGCCACTGGTCTCTTGGCAGTTAGCAGTTAGCAGTTAGCGCGCCAAGCGTCTCGCTGCCCTGCGAAACTTCCGCTTCGCAGGCGCCCGCCCCCGTCCCGCCGCGGCGTGCGCGGCTTTGGCAAGCTGGCTCAGGCGCGCGAGCTCCTCCGCATAGGGGATTTCGACCCAGCCCTGGCTCAGGGCGAGGCGCTCGGAGAGGAAGGGCCGTGCGGTGGCACCGGAAAGGGCTTCGGTCCGGAGCGGCGCGGGAAGCCGGAGCACCAGCGCTTCGCGTCCCAGGACGGCGAACATGCGCTCGCCGTGAAAAAACGCTTCGCTGCCGAAGAGCTTCTTGATCCGGACCGGGGTGAGCGCAGCGAGGGCGTCGCGGACCAGGGCCGGGCGGGTCGGAGTATCCATGGGGAAAGATG
>Ga0210377_10000158_pt1 | contig 63730 bp, 49 predicted proteins | sample PLM4_65_b1redo_FD_155480 | JGI IMG/M metagenome (GOLD analysis project Ga0210377, IMG submission 155480) | Groundwater sediment microbial communities from an aquifer in East River, Colorado, USA - PLM4_65_b1 redo | ecosystem: Environmental > Terrestrial > Soil > Riparian zone | place: USA: East...
CAAGCTGGCCGGCCTGCCGCAGGACCAGAGAGTGCTCCTGGCGCCGCTGGTCCGGACCACGAAGTGGTTCTGGATCTGGGCCGCCATCCTCGCCGCGGTGACCCTGTGGGGAGGTCTCGCCTATGCCCTCCAGATCCGCCGCGGCCTGGGCGTCACCGGCCTCAACACCCCCGAGTACTGGGGCATCTACATCATCTGCTTCGTGTTCTTCATTGGGATCTCGCACGCCGGCACCCTGATCTCGGCCATCCTGCGCATCACCAACGCGGAGTGGAGACGGGCCATCACCCGCTCCGCCGAGTTCATCACGGTCCTGGTGATCGCCTTCGGCGCCGTGCAGCCGGTTCTCGATCTCGGCCGGCCCGACCGGGCCCTGTACATCATCCTGCACGGCCAGCCCTGGTCGCCGCTGCTCTGGGACGTCAGCAGCATCGGGCTCTACTTCATGGCCAGCAGCATCTACCTCTACATTCCGATGATCCCCGACCTGGCGCTGATCCGCGATCTCAAGATCCGCCCGACCTGGCTGTACTGGTTCCTCGCCATCGGCTACCACGACACGCCGCGCTCGCGGCATATCCTGCAGCGGATCATCGCCGTCCTCGCCGTCGCCGTGATCCCGATCGCCGTGTCGGTGCACACCGTGATCGCGTGGATCTTCGCGATGACCCTCAGACCGATGTGGCACAGCACCATTTTCGGCCCCTACTTCGTCGTCGGCGCCATCTACTCGGGGATCGCGGCCCTGATCCTGGCGATGGCGATCCTGCGCCGGGTGTACCGCCTCGAGGCCTACTTCAAGCCGGTCCACTTCAACAACATGGGGCTGATGCTGCTGCTGATGTCGTGCTTGTGGACCTACTTCACCTTCGCCGAGTACCTGACCGCGTGGTACGGCGGCGAGGAGGTGGAGCTGGCGACCTTCTGGTCGAAGGTATCCGGGCCGTTCGCGCTGTCGTTCTGGCTGATGGTGATCTCCTGCTTCTTCGTGCCGTTCGCCCTGATGTGCCGTTCGGCCACGCGCGGGGTGTGGGGGACGTCGATCGCATCGGCCTTCGTCGTGGTCGGCATGTGGCTCGAGCGCTACACGATCGTGGTGCCGACCTCGCTCCACCCGCGGGTCGCCATGACCGCGACCCACTACCTGCCCTCCCCGGTGGAGTTGTCGATCATGGCGGCGACCTTCTCCGGTTTCATCCTGGTCTACATGGTCGCCACGAAGTTCTTCCCGATCATCTCGCTGTGGGAGATCCAGGAGGGGCGCGAGGAGGCCGTCCACGAGGTTGCGGTGCGGGTCGCCAGCTACCTCCCGGACACGGTCAAGGAGTCCCGGCCATGAAGGTGAGACACCCGTCGTCCATCACCACCGGCGCGCTGCTCGCGGCGGCGCTCCTGGCGGCCGCGCTTCCGGCAGCCGCGCTGCTGCGCGCCGCGGAGCCGGCGGCCCTCGAGGGGAATCCTTTCCAGGGCCGCACGCTGCTTTCCGAGAAACAGTGCATCCAGTGCCACTCGGTGTGGGGCCACGGAGGCGACGAGGGACCCGACCTGCCGGCAACCGTGGCCGGCAAGCGGTGGCAGGATCTCGTCGGCGCGTTCTGGAACCACACGCCGCGCATGATCGAGGCGATGGCCCGCCGGGGGCATCACTGGCCGACGCTCGACCGCGCGGAGATGGGCGATCTCCTCTCCTATCTTTATTATCTGAGGTTGTTCGACGATCCGGGGGACCCGGCGCGCGGCGCGACCTCCTATTCCGAGCTCGGCTGCTCCGACTGCCACAGCCTCGGTGGCCAGGGCGGAGCGGCGGGCGGGCCGCTCGATCGCTTCTCCGCGTATCCCTCCGCAGTGGTGCTCGCCCAGGCCATGTGGAACGCCGGCCCGGCCATGCAGCAGGTGCAGATCGGCAGCCGCCGATCGATCCCCACCTTCGCGGGTGGCGAGATGGCCGGCATCCAGGCGTACATCCGCGCCCGCGGCCTGCGATCGGATCGGCGCGTCGAGCTGCTGCCCCTGCCGGACCCGGCGCGCGGCGCCATCGTCTTCCGCGGCAAGGGGTGCGCCGCCTGCCACCCGCGCGGTGGCGGCGAGGGGCCCGACCTCGGCCACGCCGTGCTCGATTTGAGCGTCTCCGCGATCAGCGGCCGGCTGTGGAACCACAGTTACGCGATGCACGACCGGATGCGGGCCCGGGGGATCCAGTTCCCGCGTTTCGCCGGGACCGAGATGGCCGACCTCATCGCCTACCTTTATTTCCTCGGCTTCTTCGGCGACGCGGGCGACGCGACGCGTGGTTCGGCGGTGTTCACGGAGCGCGGCTGCGCGCAGTGCCACACGGCGGGCGACGACAAGGCCATCTCCCTCGCCACGAGCGCGGTGGTCGCCGATCCGATCGCCCTGGCGGCGGCGATGTGGAACCACGCTCCGGACATGCATCAGCGCATGGCCGAACGCGCGATCGCGTGGCCGAAGTTCGATCCGGGCGATATGGCCGACCTGTCGGCGTTCCTCAGGCGGATGGCGACCCCCGGTCCGGCCAAACCGTAGCCGAGGACCGCTCGGGCGGGAGGCGGGCATGGCACTGCGTCCCGAGATGCTCGTCATGGGATGCCGCGAGGACGACCTCGCGGTGCTGCGGAGCGCCTCGGGGACGAACGGCCCGGTGGTGCTCACCGTGGACAGCGCCGCCGACCTGGCCGAGCATGCGATCAAGAGGTGCCCGACGGCCGTGATCCTCGGCGTATCGACCCAGACTCTGCATCATCTCGACCTGATTTCCGTGCTCCATGCCGCCCGTGAACACCTCCCGGTGATCGTAATCGCGGCGGCGGACTCCCTGGTGCTGGAGCGGAGCGCGCGCCAGAAGTCGATCTTCTACTACCTCGTCCATCCCATCGAGCGCGCGGAGGTCGAGGCCATGCTGCAAGATCTGCTGCGCGGCCCGCGGGGCTGAGATTCCCCGGCCGGCTGGACCTCTGCTATCCTCCCGCCCGCATGGCGCTCGTCCCCGGCACCCGGCTCGGTCCCTACGAGATCCTCGGCCCCATCGGCGCCGGCGGCATGGGCGAGGTCTACCGCGCCCGCGACGCGCGCCTGCAGCGCGAGGTGGCGGTCAAGGTGCTGCCGGCCTCGTTCGTCGCCGACCCGGAGCGGCTGCGGCGCTTCGAGCAGGAGGCGCGCGCCACCGGGCAGCTCAACCACCCGAACATCCTTGTCGTGTACGACACCGGCACCCACGACGGGGCGCCGTACGTCGTCGCCGAGCTGCTCGAGGGCGGGACGCTGCGCGCCCGGATGGCGGGCGGCCCGCTGATGGTGCGCAAGGCGCTCGACTACGCACGCCAGATCACCCTGGGGCTGGCGGCGGCGCACCAGAAGGGGATCGTCCACCGCGACCTGAAGCCCGAGAACCTGTTCGTCACCAACGACGGGCGGGTGAAGATCCTCGACTTCGGGCTGGCGAAGCTGACCCGCCCCGAGGGGGCCGACGCGCTGCCGGCCGAGGCGCTGACCTCGGCGCCGACGCGGGCCGACACCGGCGCCGGTGTCGTGCTCGGGACGGCCGGCTACATGTCACCCGAGCAGGTGCGCGGCCAGCCGACCGACCAGAGGTCGGACATCTTCGCGTTCGGCAGCATCCTGTACGAGATGCTGACCGGGCGTCGGGCGTTCGCCGCCGACTCGTCGGTCGAGACGATGAACGCCATCCTCAAGGAAGACCCGCCGGAGATCACCCGCGCCACCGGCGACCTGCCGCCCGGGCTCGAGCGCATCGTCCAGCACTGTCTCGAGAAGAGCCCGGACGAGCGCTTCCAGTCGGCGCGCGATCTCGGCTTCCAGCTCGAGGCGCTGTCGGCGATGTCGTCCGCCTCGATGACGGCCTCCGGGGCAACGGCCGCGATCGGCGCCGGGGCGGTCGGCGCGGGCGCAGGCGCCGCGGGGCGGGCGCGCCGCGGGACGCGCATCGTCATCGCGGCCGCAATCGCCCTCGCCGCGCTGGTCGCCGCGGCCGCGTACTACGCCGGCACCCGAACCCACGCTCCTGCCGGCCCCGTCGTCTACCGCCAGCTGACGTTCCGCCAGGGCAGCATCTTCTCGGCGCGCTTCACACCCGACGGCGACTCGGTGATCTACGCCGCGTCGTGGGACGGCAAGCCGGCGGAGGTCTTCACGACCCGCCCCGGCAGCCCCGAGTCGCGCTCGCTCGGCCTCCCAACGGCTGAGGTGCTGGCGGTCTCGCCGAGCGGCGAGCTGGCGCTGCTGCTCGACTCGCGCTACACCATCGGCTGGATGCGCAGCGGCACATTGGCGCGGGCGCCGCTCTCGGGCGGGGTGCCGCGCGAGATCCTGCGCGACGTCGAGGATGCCGACTGGGCCCCCGACGGGGAGGGGCTCGCCGTCATCCGCTCGGTCGCCGGGCGCTACCGTCTCGAGTATCCGACCGGCAAGGTGCTCTACGAGACCACCGCGTGGCTGGGCTCGCCGCGCTTCTCGCGCGACGGCAAGCGGATCGCCTTCATCGATCACCCGGGGCTGGGCGACAATCGCGGCCGGGCCGCCGTGGTCGACCTGGGCGGCAAGGTGACCTTCCTGACCGAGCCGTTCTCCGCCGCCGGCGGCGTCGCCTGGTCGCCCGCGGGCGACGAGATCTGGTTCACGGCCGGCACGGTCGGCATGGTGCGCGCGCTCCTCGCGGTTGATCTGGCGGGCAACGTGAGGACCGTGGACGGTGCGCCGGCCGACATGGAGGTGAGCGACGTGTCGCCCGCCGGCAAGATCCTCGTCGTGCGCAACGCTTCGCGACGCGGCATTCTCGGCACCCGGCCGGGCGACGACACCGAGCGCGACCTGTCGTGGCTCGACTGGTCGCGACCGGGGGCGTTGTCGGCCGACGGCGAGTGGCTGCTGTTCGAGGAACAGGGGCAGGGCGGCGGCGAAGGCTACTCGGTCTACCTGCGCAGGACCGACGGCTCCCCCGCCGTGCGCCTGGGTGGAGGGTACGCCTCCGCTCTCTCATGGGATGGGAAGTGGGCGCTGACCGGGCCGATCGACAAGCCCGACCGGCTGGTCTTCGCGCCGCGCGGCCCGGGCGAATCGCGGACGATCGCTTTCCCGGGTTTCCGGATCCAATGGGCCCGGTTCCTGCCGGACGACAAGCGCCTCGTTCTCGCCGGCAGCGAAGGCGACCACCTGCCGCGCCTCTACCTGACCGACACCGCCGGTGCGCCGCCGAAGCCGATCACGCCCGAAACGATCGATTTCACCGCCACGTTCTCGCCCGACGGCCGCCAGATCGCCAGCTCGATCGCCGGAGGCGTGGCGGAGATCTCCCCCATCGAGGGTGGCGATCGGCGCCCGGTCGCGGGCTCCGTGGCGGGCGACGCGATCACCGCCTGGAGCCCCGATGGACGCTCGCTCCTCGTCGGCGTCACGATCCCCGGCGGGACGCGGCTCGACAGCATCGATCTCGCGACCGGCGCGCGCCGGCCGTGGAAGACCCTGATGCCGGCCGACCGGGCGGGGCTTCTCGACCTCGCGTGGGTGGTCGTCTCGGCCGATTTCCGCGCCTACGCCTATAGCTACCGGCGCAACCTCAGCACCCTGTACCAGGTCGACGGCTTGAGGTAGCGGCGCCGCCACGCTGCGCTGGCGCGCGCCGGGGCGCGGTGCCCGCCGCGGCGCGGCGCGCCCGCTCGCGCGCGCCTCACTCCACCAGCCACGCCCGCAGCTCGCGCCGGGCGCGTTCGGAGCGCGGCAGTTCCGCGTGGTGGGCCACCAGTCGCAGCGCTTCCGCCGGCTGGTTGGTGATGATGTTGTCGACACCGAGGTCGATGATCCGCTCCATGTCTTCCGGCTTGTCGACGGTCCAGACATGCACCTGCTGGCCGCGAGCATGGGCGTCGGCGATGAAGCGCGCGTCGATGCGGCCGCCCGTGACCGACAGGAAGTCGACCTCGAGCCGCTGCGGGGCGCGGGCGTTCACCGAGAAGAGATAGCCGACCGGGATATCCGGCGCGAGGCGGCGCGCTTCCTGGAGCGGCGCGTATTCGAGCGACTGGACGATCACCTGGTCGGCCATGCCGGCGGCGCGCACGGCGTCGATCGCCCGCGCCGCCAGGGTCGGCTGGTCGTCGCCGTAGTACTTCAGCTCGACGTTGAGACGGATATGGCCGCGGGCGGCCTCGAGGACCGCGTCGAGGGTCGGCGTGCGCTCGTCGTGGAACTCGGGCGCGGCACGACCGCCGACCGGGATCGCCCGGATCTCCTCCCAGGTCAGGTCGCGGACATTGCGCGCCACGCCGGCGAGGCGCGAGAAGTCGCGGTCGTGCGTGACCACGATGACGCCGTCCTGCGAAGTCTGGACGTCGATCTCGGCGTACTGCGCCCCGACCTCGATCGCCTCGCGGATGGCGGCGGCGGTGTTCTCGGGGGCGCGCAGGGTGCCGCCGCGGTGCGCCGTGACCGCGGTCGGGCGCTCGTGCCGCAGCGCCGCGGCCGATTCGAGGGCGCCGGCGACGGCGAAGACCACGACGGCGGCCAGCGCCCCGGCCGGCAGGAGCCAGGCGCGGCGCGCCGGGGCGGCGGCCACGGCGCCGGTCTTTTCGGCTGCGTCAGCGGCGCCGACGAGAATCGCGGGCAGCACCGGCAGCCGGCCGACGACGGCGCAGCGGTCGCGGTAGATCACCGTGAAGAAGCCGGCGACGGCGCACGATCCGGCGAGCGTCACGGCGGCCCCGACCACCGCCCGCAGCGCGATCAGCAGGCCGAAGGCGATCTCCATCTTCGCGAGGCCGCCGTGCGCGACACCGCGCAGGAGCGTCGCGCCGAGGTCCGCCAGGACCGCGGCCGCGAAACCGAGACCCAGGACGAAGAGACCCATCCCCAGCGCGGTCGCGGCGACACGCACGAAAGCGCCGCGCACGAGCGCGGTGCTGGCGGCGTACGGGTCGGCGGGACGCGTCCGGTCGAACAGGCTGACATGAACGAGGAGGCGCCAGCGCACCAGGTACCAGGCCGCCGCCGCGAGCGTCGGCAGCGCGATCAGCCCCAGCACCGCCACCGCCGTGACGAACTCCGGCGGATGCCGGACGAGGTAGTAGTTGATGTCGTGCTGCCCGAGAAGGCGTGCCGCGAACACCCCCGCGGCGGCCAGGAGCGGCAGCGCCACGACGAGGGTCCGGCCGACGATCCCCCCGGCGAGGCGGAACAGGCGCGGCAGCTCGGCGGCGACCAGGCGCATGGCGGCGCGCGCCGGCACGGCGCGTCCTTCGAGGCCGCCCAGCACGATCACCGACAGGCCGGCATGCTCGACCAGGCGCAGGGTCAGGGCGATCGCCAGGGCGAGAAACGCCAGAAGCGCGCCGCGCGGGCTGAGCAGGAAAGCGACAATCGCCGTGCTGTCGACCACCGGCCGGCCGAGCAGCGCGTGGCCGACGATCGCCACCGTCGGCGCGAACAGCGCCCACTCGAGCAGGCGGAACAGCAGCGCGAAGGTGGCGAGATCGCGCCGGCGGGCGCGCACGACGGCCGTCGCCCGCCGCACGATCGATCCCGGCGCCGCGGCCGCGCCGGCGATGACCTCGGCGGTTCCTCGGCTCATGCCCCGCCCCCCCTCGGACCGCGGAGTATACTCCCGCGCGTCGGCCGCATTCGTGATGCCCGCATCCGCGCTGAGCGCATCCGCGATGGCCGGACATCCCCCCGGAGGGGCCATGTCGACACCGGCGGCCGACGCGAAACAACGCTTCATCCAGAAGTACCTCGACCCCGGCGCGCGCATCAGCGAGGTGCTGTTCGGCCTGATCATGGTCCTCACCTTCACCCTGACCGCCGGCCTGAGCATCGACGAGGGGGAGCAGGGCATCCGCGAGCTGCTGGCCGCGGCCATCGGCTGCAACATCGCCTGGGGGATCATCGACGGCGTCTTCTACGTGATGGCGTCGCTGTTCGAGCGCGGCCGGCATCTCCGCCTGGCGCAGGCGCTGCGGACGGCGTCGGATGAAGACGCCGGTGTGGCGGTGGTGGCCCGCGAGTTCGACGACGCCCTCGAGCCGGTGACCTCGGCCGACGGGCGCCGCCATCTCTATCGTGACGTCGTCCAGGTGGTGTCGCGCTCGGAGCCGCCGAAGAACCGCATCACCCGCGACGACCTGCTGGGCGCGCTCGCCAGCTTCTGGCTGGTGTTTCTGTCGACCATCCCGGCGGTGGTGCCGTTCCTTTTCTTCAGGGACCAGCCGCGCTTCGCGCTGCGGGTCTCGAACGGCCTGCTCCTCGGCCTGCTGTTCATGGTCGGCTACCAGTGGGCGAAGTTCACCGGCAGCCGCCGCCTGGTGACCGGTTTCGCGATGACGCTGCTCGGCGCCGTTCTGGTGGCGATCGCCATCGCCCTCGGCGGCTGAGCCGCAGGCACGCGGCGCGCGGCGTGCTGTCGGCGGCTACTGAGCCGTGGTGGGCACCAGGTAGCAGACCGCGGCGAGCATGGCGTAGACCGCCAGCAGCTGCACCCCCTTGAACCAGTTCGAGCGCCCGTCGCCGACGACCATGCCACCGAGCAGGACGGAGACGAACAGGCAGCCGATCTCGCTGCGGCCGAAGGACAGCGCGAACGGCTTCGGTCCTATGAGGCCGCCCACCAGCGCCAGGACCGGCGCCACGAACAGCGCGATCTGGATGCACGAGCCGAGCGCGATGCCGACCGACAGGTCCATCTTGTTCTTGCGCGCCATGGCGATGGCCGAGCCGCTCTCGGCCGCCCCGCCGACGATCGCCAGCAGGATGAGCCCGATGAAGGTGGGCGACATCCCGAGCGCGTGGCCGGTCGCCTCGGCGGCGCCGACCAGGACCTCGCTCATCCACGCGGCCGCGGCCGACGCCGCGACCAGCGTCCCGGCGGCGCGCGGCAGGCCCCAGTGCGGTCCGTGACCCGCCGCCTCGGCGGGCGCGCCCCCCGCGGCCGGGGCCGCCTCTCCCTGCGCGAACGACTCCTTGTGCGTCCGCAGCTGGTAGACGAGGTAGAGCGCGTAGGTCGCGAGCAACACGACGGCGACGCCCTTGTCGAGCGCCACGGCATGCTCGAACCCCTTCTCGACCCCGAAGAGCTGGTGGAAGCCGCTCGGCAGCGCCATGCCGGCCACAGCGAGCAGCATCATGGATGCGTAGGCGCGCGCCGCGAGCGGGTTGTAGTCCTGCACGTGGTAGCGCAGGCCGCCGAGCAGGAACGACAATCCGAGCGCCAGCAGGAGGTTGGCGAGCAGCGCGCCGACCAGCGACGCCCGCACCATCTCGACCATCCCGGCGCGCAGGGCGACGACGGCGATGATGAGCTCGGGCAGGTTGCCGAAGGTCGCGTTCAGGAGCCCGCCGATGGCCGGGCCGGTGTACTCGGAGATGGCCTCCGTCCCCTCGACGATCAGCTTGGCGATCGGCACGATGGAGATCGCGGCGCAGAAGAAGATCGCCGGGGCGGGCATCCCCTCGATGACGTCGAGGATCAGGGCGGCGGGCGCGAACAGGAGCAGCCAGAGCATGGACTCACCTCCCGCGGCGGAGTATTGCACGCCGGCGGGGGTCCGGGGTGCGCCCCGCTGATAGAATCCGCCACCGGAGGGACACCAGGATGGCCAGGATCATACCGACATGCGCCGGGATCGTCGCCTTGCTCGCCGCCACCGTCCACGCCAACGACACCCCGGCCCCCGCCGACGCCCCGAGGAGCCCCACCGTGACGAGTAGCGCCGTGACAACCAACGCCCTTTCCGCGCCCTTCGCCGGCCCCTATGGCGGCGTGCCGGCGTTCGACCGGATGAACCTCGCCGACCTCAAGCCCGCCCTCGAGGCCGCGATGGCGAAGAACCTCCAGGAGATCGAGGCGATCGCCGCCGCCACCGACCCACCGACCTTCGCGAACACCATCGTCGCGATGGAGCGCACCGGCCGGGAGTTCGACCGCGTGCAGACCTACTGGGGGATCTGGAGCGCCAACCTCTCGTCGCCGGGGTTCAGGACGATCCAGGCCGGGATGGCGCCGCGGCTCGCGGAGCACCGCTCGAAGATCACCCAGAACACGGCCCTGTTGGCGCGCATCAAGGCGGTCTACGACAGCCCGGCGAAGGCGGCCCTGCGGCCGGACCAGCAGCGGCTCGTCTGGCTGGTCTACGACAGCTTCGCCCGCGACGGCGCGGCGCTCACGGGCGCGGCGAAGGAACGCCACGCCGCGATCAACCAGCGGCTCGCGGAGCTGCAGACCCGTTTCGCCAACAACGTCCTCGCCGACGAGGAGGGGTACGTCACCTGGCTGACGAAGGACCAGCTCGCCGGCCTGCCGGAGTCGCTCGCGAAGTCGGCCGCGGCCGCCGCCGCGGAGCGCGGGCGCAACGACGCCTACGCCATCACCAACACCCGCTCGTCGATGGAGCCGTTCCTGACCTTCTCCTCCGAGCGCGCCCTGCGCGAGAAAGTCTGGCGCACCTACTACGCCCGCGGCGATAACGGCGACGCGCACGACAACAACGCCCTGATCACCGAAATCCTCAGCCTGCGCAATGAGCGCGTCCACCTGCTCGGGTACAAGAACTATGCGGCCTGGCAGCTCGAGGACCGGATGGCGAAGACCCCGGAGCGCGCCTTCGCCCTCATGGACGCGGTCTGGCCCGCCGCGATCGCGCGCGTCAAGGAAGAGGTCGCCGACATGCAGGCGATCGCCGACAAGGACGGGCCCGGCATCACCATCGCCCCGTGGGACTACCGCTACTACGCCGAGAAGGTCCGCCACGCGAAGTACGATCTCGACTCGGACGAGCTCAAGCAGTACCTGCAGCTCGATCGGCTGCGCGAGGGGATGCACTACGTCGCCGGCGAGCTGTTCGGCTTCACCTTCACGCCGCTGCCGGAGGGGAAGGTCCCGGTCTTCCACCCCGACGTCAAGGTCTGGGAAGTCAAGGACAGGCCCACCGGCGACCTCATCGGCCTGTGGTATCTCGACCCCTACGCCCGCCCCGGCAAGCGATCGGGCGCCTGGGCCACGACCTACCGCGAGCACGAGACCTTCGACGGCCCGAGAACGGTGCTCGGCTCGAACAACTCCAACTTCATCAAGGGCGCCGCCCGCGAGCCGGTCCTCATCTCCTGGACCGACGCGGAGACGCTGTTCCACGAGTTCGGCCACGCCCTGCACTACTTCTCGTCGAAGGTCGAGTATCCGACCCTCAACGGCGGGGTGCGCGACTACACCGAGTTCCAGTCGCAGCTCCTCGAGCACTGGCTGCTGACCGATCGGGTGATCGACCGCTACCTCGTGCACTACAAGACCGGCAAGCCGATGCCGAAGGCACTCGTCGAGAAGATCCGCAAGGCGGCCACCTTCAACCAGGGGTTCCAGACGACCGAGTACCTCGCCTCGGCGCTGCTCGACATGAAGTACCACGTGACCGACCCGGCGGGTCTCGACCCCGACGCGTTCGAGCGCGCCACCCTCGCCGCGATGAAGATGCCGGACGAGATCGTCCCGCGCCACCGCAGCACGCAGTTCACCCACGTCTTCTCGAGCGAGTCGTACGCCGCCGGCTACTACGGCTACCTGTGGGCGGATGTCCTCACGGCGGACGCGGCCGAGGCCTTCCAGGAGGCGCCCGGCGGGTTCTACGACAAGGCGCTGGCGAAGAAGCTGGTCGACAATCTCTTCTCGGTCCGCAACGCCGTCGACCCGGCCGACGCCTACCGCGCCTTCCGCGGCCGTGACGCGCGCATCGACGCGCTGATGCGCGATCGCGGCTTCCCGGTCCAGACCGCCGCGTCATGCCACTGAAACCCGGCGCGCGGATCGGGCCGTACGAAGTCGTCGCGCCCCTCGGCGCCGGCGGCATGGGCGAGGTCTGGCGGGCGCGCGACCCGCGTCTCGGGCGCGACGTCGCCCTCAAGGTGCTCCCCCACGATGTCGCCGCCGATCCCGAGCGGATGGCGCGCTTCGCGCGCGAGGCGCAGCTGCTGGCGTCGCTCAACCACGCCAACATCGCCGCCATCTATGGGCTCGAGGAGGCGGGCGGCACGCGCGCGCTCGTGCTCGAGCTGGTCGAGGGGCCGACCCTCGCCGAGCGCCTCGCGGCCGGTGCTTTGCCGCTCGACGAGGCGCTGCCGATGGCGCGCCAGATCGCCGAGGCGCTCGAGGCGGCGCACGAGAAGGGGATCGTCCACCGCGACCTGAAACCGGCGAACATCAAGCTGACCACCGGCGGCCAGGTCAAGGTGCTCGACTTCGGCCTGGCGAAGGCGCTCCTCGGCGACATGACCGCGCCCGACGCGTCACGCTCGCCGACGCTCACCGCGGCGGCGACGCGCGCCGGCGTCATCCTCGGCACCGCCGCCTACATGAGCCCCGAGCAGGCGCGCGGCAAGGAGGTCGACCGGCGCGCCGACATCTGGGCGTTCGGCTGCGTGCTCTACGAGATGGTCACCGGCCGCGCAGCGTTCGGCGGCGAGACCGTCTCCGACATTATCGCCGCAGTGCTGCGCGCCGAGCCGGACGCGGCGGCGCTGCCTCCCGACCTGCCGCCGGCCGTGCGCGAGCTGCTGCGCCGCTGTCTTCAAAAGGACCCGCGCGTGCGCCTGCGCGACATCGGCGATGCCCGCGTCACCCTGGGCGAGATCACCGGCGAGGCGGCGCCGCCGTCGGGGTCGATGGCCTCGGGGGTGATGGCGATCCCCGCAGCCTCTCCCATCGCGATGCCGGTGGCGGCCGCCCCGCGGCGCGGGCGACTGATGTCGGCGCTCCCGTGGGCGCTTTCGATCGCGCTGGCGGTGGCGCTGGGCGCCGCCCTCGTGGCGTACGAGCGCGGCCGATCGGTCCCCGCTGGAGGCCCCGTCCGCCTGGCGCTGCCGATGAAACCGGAGCTGCCGCTCGCCCCGTCGCTCGGTCCCGCCGTCATCCTCTCCCCCGACGGGCAGCGATTCGCGTTCGTGGCGGGAACTGGCCAGGAGACGCGCCTCTACACCCGCACTCTCGACCAGGCCGAGCCGTCCCCGATTCCGGGCACGGAAGGGGCGGGCTCGCCGTTCTTCTCCCCCGACGGCCAGTGGGTCGCCTTCTTCGCGCAGGGCAAACTGAAGAAGGTCTCGGTGCTGGGGGGCGCGCCGCTCGTCGTCTGCGACGCCGAGAACGCCCGCGGCGGCGCCTGGGGCCCCGATGGCGTCATCTATTTCAGCCCCAATCCCGATGCGGGACTGTTCAAGGTCGCCGCGGCCGGCGGCGCGCCGGTGCAGCTCACCAAGCCTGACTCCGCGAAACAGGAGCGTTCGCATCGCTGGCCGGACGCGCTGCCGGACGGGCGCGCCGTCCTGGTCAGCGTCGTCCACACCACCGGCGCGGTTCTCGACGATGCCTCGATCGGCCTGCTGTCGCTCGAGGACGGCACGATGAAGGAGCTGATGGCGGGCGGCGGCTGGCCGCGCTACCTGCCGACCGGGCACATCCTCTATGCCCGCGCCGGGACGATGTACGCGCTGCCGTTCGACGCGGCGCGCCGGGAGATCACCGGGCCATCCGTCCCGATCCTCGAGGGTGTCCGGATGGGCCAGACATACGGCGGCGTGCAGTTCGCCTTCGCGCTGACCGGATCGATGGTCTACCTGCCGGGAGTCGGCGGTGACGATGCCCCGGGCCGGCTCGTGAAGGTGGACCGGGCCGGCATCGCGGTCCCGATCCTGCAGGAGAAGCGGGTGTTCACCTATCCGCATGTGTCGCACGACGCCGGACGGGTGATCGTCGAAATCGCCGAAACCCCGCACAACATCTGGGCCTATGACACGACCCGCGGCACCCTGTCGCGCCTGACCTTCGTGCAGGAGAACCACGACGCGGCCCTCTCCCCCGACGGCCGGCGGATGGTGTTCCAGTCGATGCGCGAAGGGGCGACGGGGCTCTTCATCAAGATGATCGACGGCACCGGCACCGACGAGCGCCTGACCAGGACGACCTACCAGCAGTTCCCCGGCTCGTGGTCGCCCGATGGCCGCATCGTCGCCTTCACGGAGAGAAGCGCCTCGGGCCCCGACATCTATACCCTGGATCTCGAGGGGGACCGGACCCCGAAGCCGTATCTGAAGGAGCCGTACGGCGAAGGGGCGCCGGCCTTTTCGCCGGACGGGCGCTTCATCGCCTACGTCTCCGACGAATCGGGGCACCCGGAGGTCTACGTGCAGACCTTCCCGCCGGGCGGCGGCAAGTGGCAGGTCTCGACCGAGGGAGGCCAGGAACCGGTCTGGGCCCGCCGCGGCGGTGAGCTGTTCTACCGCAAGGGCGACCGGATGATGTCGGTCGACATGACGACCCGGCCGGCCTTCGCCGCTGGCCGCCCGCGGATGCTCTTCGAGCACCGGTTCAATCCGGGTGAGCTCACCCTGACGGAGTACGACGTCTACCCCGACGCGCAGCACTTCCTCATGGTCGATCTCGGTGAAGAGGTGGCCAAGGCGCCCGACCAGCCGCTCGTCGTTCTGCACTGGCTCGACGAGGTGCGCCGGCTCACCAGCGCCGGGGCGGGCGCTCCGTAGATCGGTTCAGTCGCGCCGCTCGACTCCGTCGCGCCGCGTCAGGTCCTGGAAGAAGTTCTGGATCAGCCGCACCTGGGGGTACTTCAGCGTGTTCCCGGGGATGCGCAGCATCAGGATGCGGCCGTCGGGGGCGACGTCGTAGTTCGGCCGGTCGATGGTGCCGAGAAGACCCTCGTAGTCCTCCTCGACCAGCACCTCGGGGGTTCCCAGGCGGAAGGCGGGCGCCGTCGCGATCGCCACGGCCATCACATTGTCACCGGCGCGGTAGTAGAGCCGGTGGCCGTCGGTGGACCAGATCGGATCCTTGCCGCCGTTGCGCGAGATCTGCCACTTGCCGCCGGGCCCGGGGTACTGCATGACGTACACCTCGAACCGCCCCGATTCGTCGGAGACGTAGGCGACATGCCGGCCGTCGGGGGCGAACCGGGCGCCCCCCTCCTGCGCCGGCGTGGCGAGGAGCGGCTCCGGCTTGCCGCCGCCGTCGGTCGCGATGACGTGGACGTCGAAGTTGGTCTTCGGATCGCGCCGGGTGTAGGCGAGGGTCCTGCCGTCCGGCGTGACCGAGGTGGCGAACTCGAGATGCTCGTCCGTCAGCAGCGTCACCTCGCTGCCCGATCCATCCGAGCGCACCCAGCGCAGGGCGTGGTCGAGCGTGTGCGCGAAGTAGACCCGATCGCCTGCGGGGCTCCAGACGGCGCCCGTGCCGCCGGTCAGCTTGATGAAGTCGTTCGAGTTGGTCTCGGCGATCCAGATCCCCTGGACGTTGGCGCCGATGATCTGCACCGCCAGGCGCCGTCCGTCCGGCGACAGGCGTGGCCAGCGGTACAGGGCGGTCTCGACCGGGTACTTCGTCGTGACACCGTCACGGCCGATCCAGAAGATGTCGGAGGTGGCGCCGACCGCGTCGCCGACGGCGTGGACGAGGGTCCCGTCGGAGGCGATCGCGGCGCACATCGCCCCGGTGTTCTTCTGCACGACGATGTCCCTGGCGACCGGGCGTGCGGCGCCGGTCACCTTGAGGCCGGCGGCGTCGAACGGCACCGCCATGAGCGTCCCGGCCTGCACGAAGACCAGGTGCCCGGTCGGGACGTAGCGCGTGTCGCTGCTGCCGCGCATGATGAACGTGCGTTTGCCGGTGGCGATGTCGACGGCGTAGATCGCGGCGTCCTCGGCGTTGAAGCCGCCCTCCTGGGCCGCGAACAGGGCGGTCGTGCCGCCGGGGAGGAAGTGCGGGAAGCGGTGCCCCCACTCCCCTTTCTCCTTGTCGAGCGTGGTCAGCGGCCGGGCGACACCGCCCGATGCCGGCACGACCACGAGCGGCATCTGCTGCCCGACGGACACGATCATCGTGCCGTCCGGCCCCCAGTCGGCGCCACGGAAGTCGACGGTCCCGAGGATGCTCTGCTGCGGCCCGCCATGCACCGAGATCCGGCGCAGCCGGCCGTCGGAGTGAAACGCCACCCACTCACCGTCGGGCGAGAAGAAGGGACCCTCGGCGCCCTCGGTGCCGGAGATGGGCTGAACCTCGAGGCGGTCCATGTCGCGCAGGAACAGGCTGCGGACACCTTTCTGGTAGCCGACATAGACCAGGCGCCGGCCGGCGGGTGACAGCGCCAGCGGGTTGATGAAGCTCCCGGCGGCGAGCGGCGCGTCCGGCGGCAGCGCCATGTCGAGGCGCACCGCGGGGGCGAGCGAGCCCGCCGCGGTCGGGGCGGTCCCGAACAGACGCGTGCCCGGACCACCGGCACCCAGTCGGCCGGCGACCAGCCCGCCGGCAACCAACCCGAGGATGAGCATGGCGCCGAGTGCCGCCGGGAATCGCCAGCGCGGCGGCGCGTCCTGCGCCGGCGCCGCGGACCCCGCGGCCCCTGCGGCCCCTGCGGCCCCCGCGGTTTCGTCGAAGCGCCCGCCGGTCGGCGGCGCCGCCAGCGCCTCCTGGATCTCGAGACGCGCATCGCCGATGTCGCGCAGCCGCCGGTCCGGGTCCTTGTGCAGGCAGCGGGTCAGCAGCCGGCGAACGGTGGCCGGCAGCGCCGCGGGCAACTGGCTCCAGTCAGGCTCGGTCTGGATGACCCGCGCGATCACGTCGGAGATGGTCTCGCCGGGGAAGGCGCGCCGGCCGGTGAGCGCCTCGTACAGGACGCAGCCGAACGACCAGACGTCGCTGCGCCGGTCGACCGTCTTGCCGCGCGCCTGCTCGGGGCTCATGTACGACGCGGTCCCGAGGATGCTGCCGGCGATCGTCCCCTCGTGGGTGATGGTCGGCGACATCGCCGGGTCGCCCGAGGCGCCGCGCGACATCAGCGCCTTGGCCAGCCCGAAGTCGAGGATCTTCACGCGTCCCTCGGGTGTGCGCCGGATGTTCGCCGGCTTGAGGTCGCGATGCAGGATCCCCTGCTCGTGCGCCGTCTGCAGACCGGCGGCGATCTCCTCGCCGACCTTGAGCGCCTCGTCGATCGGCAGGGCGCCGCGCAGGAGCGTCCGGTCGAGCGACTCGCCGCCGACCAGCTCGAGCACCAGGAACCGGACGGCATCGACATGCTCGACGCCGTAGATCGCCGCGATGTTGGGGTGGTTGAGGGCCGCCAGCAGCTTCGCCTCGCGCTCGAAGCGCGCCAGGCGCTCGGCATCGCGGGCGAAGTGATCGGGCAGGATCTTGATCGCCACGTCGCGGTCGAGCCGGGTGTCGACGGCGCGCCAGACGACACCCATGCCGCCCTCGCCGATCTTCTCGGCGAGGCGGTAGTGCATCAGCGTGCGGCCGGGTTCCAGGGTCAGGGGGCTCTCCTCGCCGGCGCATTGTACGCGACAAGCGGCGGGCCACGACCGGGCGGCGGGCGCCGGCCGGCGCGCGACGCCCGGCCGGCGGGTGACACCCGGGAGGGGGCGATCTTGCGTATCCTGACGGCGGCTTCGGGCCCACCCCGGGACCGCTGTCACAAAACCACCCCCCCGGCCCGTTATCCGGGTGGAGGGCCGACCATGACCACGATCGTCGAGACCGAACGGGAGACGAAACACCAGAGTTGCGGCGGCAGGCTCGTCAGCGTTGACGGCCGGAGCCTGCCGCTGCGCGCCGCGGCGCTGGCCGCCGAGGCCGGCGGCGGGCTGGCGCGCAGCATCCTGCGGCAGACCTTCCGCAACGACCACACCGAGCCGCTGGAGGTGCTGTACACCTTCCCGCTGCCGGCCGAGGGGGCTGTCGCGGGGTACGAGTTCCGCATCGGCGAGCGGCGCGTCGTCGGCCGCATCGACCGGCGCGCGGCGGCGCGCGAGCGTTACGCGCAGGCCCTTGTCGAGGGGCGCACGGCGGGCCTCGTCGACCAGGAGCGCGCCAATCTCTTCACGCAACGCCTGGGAAACGTGCCGCCGGGGGTCGAGGTGGTCGTCGAGCTGCACGTCGACCAGAAGCTCCGCTGGCTGGCCGAGGGGCTCTGGGAATGGCGCTTCCCCACCGTGACCGCACCGCGCTACCTCGGCGCCGAGGGGCGCGTCGCCGACGCCGGCAAGGTCAGCGTCGAGGTCGCCGGCGGCGGCACCGGGATCCGGGCGTCGCTCGACCTGGTGGTGCACGACCCGCTCCCGGAAGGTGGTGCGCCGCGCTCGCCGTCGCATGCAATACGGACGGGCGGCGCCGACACCCTGCGCGTCACGCTTGCCGCCGACAACGGCGCAGCGCTCGATCGCGATGTCGTCGTCCGCTGGCCGGTGGCGCGCGCAGAGAGCGGCGTCACCCTGCGCCGGGCCCGGCCCGGGGCGGACGCGCCGCACGGCGAGCATGCCTACGGCCTGCTGACGATCGTCCCGCCCGAGGGACCGGCGGGCGCGACCCTGGCGCGCGACCTCATCGTCCTCATCGACACCAGCGGCTCGATGTCGGGGCGGCCGACCGAGATGGCGAAGACCGTCGTGAAGGGGCTGATCGATTCGCTCGCACCCATCGATCGTCTCGAGATGATCGCCTTCTCGTCGGCGCCGCGGCGCTGGCAGCGCGGCGCGGTCAGGGCGACCCCGGAGACCGGCCACCAGGCCGCGGCCTGGGTCGACGCGCTGGTCGCCGGCGGCGGCACCGAGATGACGAGCGCCGTCGAAGAAGCGCTGCGACCGCTGGGTGGCGAGGCGCAGCGCCAGGTGGTGCTGGTCACCGACGGACAGATCGGCTTCGAGCAGGAAGTCTTCCGCACCATCCGCGACCTGCTGCCGGCGGGGTCGCGGTTGCACACGGTCGGTGTCGGCTCGGCGACAAACTGCGCGCTTCTCGGTCCGGCAGCCCGCGCCGGGCGCGGCGTCGAAGTGATCATCGATTTCGACGACGATCCCGGACCGGGCGTGGCGCGCCTGGTCGCGGGCACACGAGGTCCGATCCTGATCGACGTCGTCATCGACGGACTCGCCGTGACCGGGACGGCGCCCCGGCGGCTCCCCGACCTGCTGGCCGGCGCGCCGCTGCTCGCCTCGGTGCGGCTCAACCCGGAGGGAGGCAGGCTGCATGTGCGTGGCCGCTCGAGCGCCGGGGCCTGGGAGCAGACCATCGTCGTGCCGCCGACGGAGGCGGGCGAAGGGACCGCCGCCATCACGGCGTTGTACGGCCGTGAGGTGGTGGCCGACCTCGAGCTCGACCGCGCCGCCGGCGCCGGCGGCGAGGAGGTCGATACGACCATCGAGCGGATCGGCATCGAGTTCGGCCTCGCCACCCGGCTGACCTCGTGGATCGCGGTCAGCGAGGAGCCGACGGTCGACCCGCGCCGGCCGGTAAAGGTCAGCCGCATCCCCCAGGGCTGCCGTACGGTCTGTCGGCCGAGGGGCTGGGATTGCGCTCGCGGGCGGCCATGGCGGGAGGCCGGCTTTTGGGGGTGATGATGGCGGACAGTGCCGCTTCAGACCGGCCATATTTCCTGAAGCGGCTCACCGGCCCGTTCGAGCCGATGCCTTCGGACGAGGAGTTGCTCGCATCCGAGGCTCTCGAAAGCTCGTACAGCGCGCCGCCGGAGAAAGTCGAAGCCGTTATCAAGGCCGCGGTCCAGGCCGAGCGGGAGCGGCGCAGCGCCCTGCGGGCGGCCGCACCCTCCTGGCATTTCACGGCGCGCTGGGTGCCCGGCACCGCCACCGGCACGCACATCCTCAAGTTCGAAGTCGTCGTGGCGGGTCTCGACTGGCGGCCCGAAGCGGTGGCGCATCTCGTCCTGAAATCGGGAGCCCGGATTGACGTCGAGGTGATCGAGCACCTGACCACGGTCGCCGGCGCCGTCGACACCGGCACGCTCGTCATGATCGGCCTGCGCCTGGCCGGGCACCATCCGGCGGAGATCCTGGCGGTGGAGATCCTCTCGGCCGGGAGGCTCCTGCGGCTCGATCCATGATCGATCTCGACCCGTACCTGCCGCTCATCGCCGCCGGCGACGAGAACGCCTTCGCCGGGTGGCTCGCCGGGGCGGAGAGGCCGCTGCGCCTCTCCCTCCGGCGGTTCGCGGCGGCGGCCGACACCGAGGCGGTGCTGCAGGAGACCCTGTTGCGCATCTGGCTGGTGGCGGCGCGCTGCGAGCCGGACGGGCAGCCGAACTCGCTGCTCCGGTTCGCCCGCCGCATCGCCGCCAACCTGGCGCTCGACGACATCCGGCGGCGCCGCGGCGGTGCAGGACACGGTGGCGCGGGGCACGGTGGCGCGGGGCGCGGCGGCACGGAGCGCGGCGGCACGGAGCCCGTCCAGGTGCCGCCGGAGGACGATCCGCCCGACCCGACGCCGCCACCCGACCCGCTCCTGCGCAAGCGCGTCGACGACTGCCTCGGGAAACTCCCGCGCGCCCCGCGCCGGGCGATCCAGATGCGCATCGACGCCGCCGGCGGCGAACGGGACGCCAGCCTGGCGGCGCATCTCGGCATGCGGCTGAACACCTTCCTGCAGAACGTCACCCGCGCCCGGCGGCTGCTCGAGCAATGCCTGGCGAAGTCGGGAATCGTGGTGCCCGCATGATCCTCGGCGACCGCTCCGGAAACCGCGAGCGCGAACGGCTCATCGAGGAGACCGTCTCGGCGTGGCGGCCGCGCACCCCCGACGGCCGGATCGCCGCGCACCCCTCCTGGGCCGACCTTCCCGAGGACGACCGGGTGCGGGCCTACGACGAGATGGTCCGCGCCCGCGCCCTCGAGAGCCTGATCGACCGCGACGGGTTGTCGACGTCCGCGCGGGCGGTGCTGCGGCGGATCGGTCTCGCGTCCCGCTAGGCCGGCGTCCCGCTGGGCCGGCACCGCGCCAGGCCCGCGCCGCGCTAAGATGGGCGCCTTTCAAGGGGGGGGTCGATGACACCACGCTCCAGGCGCCACCATTTCGCCGGCCTCGTCGCGCTGCTCCGGCTACCGCTGAACGCACTGCTCGCGGTGCCGCTCATGACGCTGCTCACGGTGGCGCTCCTCGCGCCGCCCGCGGCACCAGCCGCCGCCGCGACGGCGGCGAAGAGCGCCGCTGCGACCACCGCCGCCGGCCCGCTCTCCGGCGCCTTCGCTCTCGAGACCGTCGCGCCGAAGACGCCGCGCGCCATCCTGTGCGGGGCGCTCATCGACGGCCGCAGCGCCGCGGCGCGCCGCGGCCCCGTCGCCATCCTCATCGAGGGCGATCGGATCGTGAAGGTCGGCGGTCGCGACATCATCCCGAAAGATGCCGAGGTCATCGACCTCGGTGGCGCGACGGTGCTGCCGGGGCTCATGGACCTGCACTCGCATCCGCTGATCGGCTCGGACAGCTACCAGATTGACAACCTGCGCTACTCGTCGGCCACCAAGGCGCTGATGGCGCTCAAGGCGGCGCAGGCGAACCTCGCGGCCGGCTGGACAACGCTGCGCATCCCCGGCGACGCCGACGTCTTCTACGCGCCGATGGACCTCAAGCGGGCGCTCGCCGACGGGATGTTCGTCGGGCCGCGCATCGCCGGGGCGGCGCACTACATCTCGGTCACCGGGGGCGGCGGCGACATCAACTTCATGTCCCCCGAGCAGCATCTCATCGCCGACGGCCTCGTGGTCGACGGCGCCGACGCGATGCGCAAGGCGGTGCGCGAGGAGATCAAGTACGGCAGCGACTGGATCAAGCTGCTGGTCAGCGGCGCCTTCATGACCGTCGGCGACAACCCGGCCGATGTCCATTTCAGCGCCGCCGAGCTCGAGGCGGCGGTCGACGAGGCGCGGCGCCGGAACATCCCGGTGATGGCGCATGCCCATGCCACCGAGGCGATCAAGATGTCGATCCGCGCCGGCGTGCGCAGCATCGAGCACGGCACCTTCATCGACGAGGAGGCCATCCGGATGATGGTCGAGAAGGGCATCTACCTCGTGCCGACCATCTATGTCGGCGACTACTACATCGAGCACGGCACCGACTCGCCCGAGATGCAGAAGATGGTCGCGCTCAGCAGGAAGTACCACGACGACTTCTACCGCCGCATGGGCATGGCCATCAAGGCGGGGGTGAAGATCGCCGTCGGGTCGGACTTCGGCGGCTACGACCCGGTGATCAATTTCGGCGAATTCCGCTCGCTCGTGAAGGCCGGGATGACGCCGATGCAGGCGATCCAGGCCGGCACGCGCGTCGCCGCCGAGTGCCTGAAATGGGACGACCGGCTCGGCACCGTCGAGGCCGGCAAGCTCGCCGACCTCATCGCCGTCCCCGGCAGCCCGCTGGAGGACATCGCCGAGCTCGAGCGCGTCAGCTTCGTGATGAGCGGCGGGAGAATCGTGCGGCGGCCGTCACCCGGGAAGCCGGCGCCCGGGAAGTAGGGCGGCGCGGCCGGTCTCATTGGTCGTATGATCCCGGTCATGCCGCGACCGCCTCGCCGGGTGATATCAGGGCGCATATCACGGAGGGTGGCCATGAACACTCGAGTCCGCAATGCGCTGGTCGCTATTGCCGCCGGCATCGTCCTGATCGCTGTGCTTCCGGCCATGGCGGCGGCCCCGCCGAAGGATATCGTCGACACGGCGGTCGCCGCCGGCAGCTTCACGTCGCTGGTCGTGGCGGTGCAGGCCGCCGAACTCGTCCAGGTGCTCAAGGGACCGGGGCCGTTCACCCTGTTCGCGCCCAATGACGCCGCCTTCGCCAAGATCCCCAAGGCCGACCTCGACGCCCTGCTGAAGGACAAGGCGAAGCTCACCAAGGTGCTCACGCACCACGTGTTCGCCGGGAACGCGAACTCGAAGGACCTGACGATGCTGAAGGACCTCTCGGTCGCCGACGGCGGCCGGCTGCCGATCCAGGTCGTCAACGGCAAGCTGAAGGTCGGCGGCGCGAATGTGATCCAGGCCGATATCACCGTGGCCAACGGCACCATCCACGTGATCGACGCCGTGCTGATGCCGAACTAGGCTTCACCGGGCGGGCTTCACCGGAGGATCGGGATGGCGGCCGATGACCGCAGTCGAAATGGGCCGCCGGCGGATTATCCGGCCCCGGGTGCAACCCCCGCGGAGCCCCTCCCCGACACCCTGACCCTGGCGCGCGGCGCCGGCACGTCGGGCGCGGCGGGCAGCGCGGGAGCGGCGGGCGCAGCAGGCGCAGCAGTCACGGCTGGCGCCGCCCTCCCCGCGGGCGCCGTTCTCGCCGGCCGCTACCGCATCGTGGCGCCGGCCGGGCGCGGCGGCATGGGCGAGGTGTACCGCGCCGACGATCTCAAGCTCGACGAGACCGTGGCGATCAAGATCCTCCCCGGTGAGGTGGGGAACGATCCGCTCCGGCTCTCCCGCCTGCTGAACGAGGTGCGCACGGCACGCCAGGTGGCGCACCCGAATGTCTGCCGCGTGTACGACGTCGTCGAGGCGGACGGGCGCCATTTCCTGACCATGGAGTACATCGAGGGCGACACCCTCGCGGCGCGCCTGGCGGCGCGCGGACCGCTGCCGCCCGACGAAGCGCTCGCGATCGCCGGCCAGCTCGCTTCGGGACTCGCCGCGGCGCACGAGCGCGGCATCCTGCACCGCGATCTCAAGCCGTCGAACGTGATGATCGACGGCCGCGGCGTGGCCCGCATCACCGATTTCGGCCTGGCGGAGGCGGCAGCCGTCGTCCGCGGGCTCATGAGCCGCGAAGGGACCCCGGCGTACATGGCCCCGGAGGCGCTCGCCGGCGAGGAGGTCACGCCGCAGAGCGATCTCCACTCGCTGGGGCTGGTGCTGTACGAGGTCGTCACCGGGCGACCCGCCTTCCCGGGGGCGACCGCGCAGGAGATCCTCGAGCGCCGCCGGCAGCCGCCGCCATCGCCTCTGACGCTGGCGCCGCGCACCGATCCGCGCCTCGCGCGTCTGATCCTGCGCTGCCTCGAACCGGATCCACGGCTGCGCCCCGCCTCGGCTCGCATCGTGGCGGGGGCGCTGCCCGGGGGCGGCGCGCTGGGCGCGGCCGCGGCGGCCGCCCAGCAGCAGGCCGACCGCATCGCCGCCTTCCGCGCCTAGCTCCGCGAGCTGCAGCGCGCCGGGATGCTGGCGATCGACGCGCCGACCCAGGCCACGCTCCGCCGGCATCACTACAGGGTCCTGGCCGACCTCGTGCGCGACTTCGACGTCGACGTCGACGAGCGCGGCAAGCACCTTTCGCTCGGAATGCGGGTCATCTCGCTGGTCGGCGCGATCGCGTTCGGGGCGAGCCTCGTGCTCCTCGTCAACCGCGTGTGGGGTCTCATCGCCCTGCCCGCGCAGGTCGCCCTCCTGGTCGCGGCGCCGGCGGCGGCGCTTGTCGCCACGGCGATCATCGATGCGCGCGACCGCTCCGGCTACTTCACGTCGATCGCGGCGTCGTTCGCATTCGCCGGCCTCGTCGTCGACATGAGTGTCCTGTCGGACGTCCTCGGGCTTCCGGGTTCGCCGGTCGGGTTCCTGGTCTGGAGCCTGTTCGCCCTCATCCTCGCCTACGGATACCGGCTGCGGCTGCCGCTCGCCGCCGGCATCCTCTCCTTCGGGATCTTCATCGCCACCGGCATTCCGTACCTGAAGGGCGACGACTGGTCGGCAGGCATCGACCGCTGGGAGGGGTTCATCCCTGTCGGCCTCGCCGCCCTGGTCCTGCAGGGCTACGCGACCCGGCGCGCGCAGGCCGGGTTCGCTCCGGTCTATCGCCTGCTCGGCCTGACCTTCGTGTTCACGCCGGCGCTCCTGCTGTCGAACAAGTTCCAGCCGGGCTACCTGTCCGGCGATGCCGGGACTGTCGCCGTCGGGTACCAGGTCGTCGCCCTGGTGACGAGCGTCGGGGCGATCTGGATCGGCATCGTCCGCCGCTGGCGCGACACCGTGTACATGGGCGGCGCCTGCTTCGCGCTCCTGCTCTACAGCAAGTTCGTGCACTGGTTCTGGGACTGGATGCCGCGCTACCTGTTCTTTCTCGTCGTCGGCGCGGCGGCGATCGGCGTCATGCTCATCCTGCGGCGCGTGCGTGGCGTGATGGCCGCGCTCGATGAGGGCGCCCGGCCATGAGGCGGCGATGAAACGCCTCGGTGCGCCGGCCGCTCTCGCGGCGGGACTCGGTCTGCTGGTCGTCGCCAACGCCCTCATCCTGGGATCGTGGTGGGCGAATCGCCGCGACGGGCCGCGTTTCACGATCGAGCTGACCGAGCGCGAGCTGGCGCTGCCACTCTTCCGCGAGACGGACGACACCAGCGTGGTTCTGCAGCTCATTCCCGGCGATCGGCCGCCCGCGATCATCCGGACCTTCGATAGGTTCAGGAACCGCGCCTCCGCGATGTTCGAGCACCGTTGGCTCGATCGCGACAAGCTCCGGAGCCTCGGCTTCGATGTCGACCTCGATCCGGCGGCCCCCGCGGCCAGGGAGCGTTACGAGAGCACCTCCCCCCGCCCGGCGTTCGTCGCCCTGGAGTTCGACGGCGACGCGTGGCGCCGGTTCATGGAGGAGCGTGAGGCACGCGCCGCCCTGCCGGCCGGCGAGGCGGACGGCAACGCTCCGGACCCGCGTCGCCTGGCGGTCGAGCGGGTCATGCGGTCGCGCCTCTTCCCGATTGACGCCGCGCCTGACGCCGCCACCCTCGAGGACCGCTATCCCGACCGGCAGCGGTACGTCGTGCTTCCCGCGGTCGTCGCGCTGCAGTGGTCGCAGGCCGAGGGCGCCCCGGCGTTGATCCGAGGCGTCATCGAGCGACTGGCGACGGAGAGGATCCATGTTCCGCTCAGTCTGAGATCGCAGGTCGGGCATTTCCTCCCGAAGGTCGGCTCGACCGAGTTTTTCGATCACCTCCGCAAGGCGGCGGCCACCGGCTGGCCCGAGGCGGTGCCGCCACGCTACCGCGCCACGCTCGCGTTCGGTCGCCGGTTCGACCCGTGGCTCGTGGGGGTGACTCCGATCGAGGCCGCGGCCACGCCCTGAAAGCGCGGGCTTCAAAAGAAAAACCCGGCGGCTTTCGCCGCCGGGCTCCCCTCCAGCAGGCCTGGGTTCAGGCCGGCTCAGTCGTCCCAATCGTCGTCGTGATCGTGGTGGCAGCCGCCATCGTGGTGGTGACGGTCCTCGTAGACGTAGTACGGCATCGGGGGCGGAGGCGGCGCCGGGTAGTAGCCGCCCACATAGAAGCCGCCGCCGGGCGCGCCGAAGTTGAACGCCAGGGCCAGCTGCGGCAGCGTCACGGCGCCGGTCACGAAGAGGTGGTCACCACAGTAGGCGTACGGCCGGTAGACCACGGCACTGCCGTAATACACCGGCAGGCTGTAGCGGGCGTGATAGTGGCCGTGCGGCGCGTAGTAGGCGCGGCCGTTGTAGTACGGCTGGAACGTGCCGCGATAGTCCGGCGTGAGCACCTGCGGCACCGCGTGGTAGTGGCTCACCTGCGCCGCCCGCGGCCCGCGGCCCTTGTTCTGGTGCCCGTGATCCTTGGCGTGCGCCGGGGCGGTCGAGGCGAACACGACGGCGGCCAGGAATGCGGCTGCCGTCGCGAGCATAAGAATGTTGCGGTTCCTTCCGTTGCCCTGTCCCAACGTCGTCGTCATGCGAGCACCTCCCAAAGACGGCGGCCGATATTGCGACTTCCTTGCCAGTCGTTCCATACGGCGGACCGGCGCCTGGAAACCATTGCCGGACAGCGGCTTGCCGCGGATCGAGATCGGACCGCCGGCGCCATGGCGTCGGCCGGCAAGGGTTGACGCCAAGCCGGTGCGGGGACAGAACGGCACCTGTCGCGGACAGGGTGCAGCGGGCGGAGGTGCTGGATCGGGTGAACGGCGGGCGTCAGAACCCGGCGAATTCCTTCAGGCTGCGGTAGCGGTCGATCCGATCGCAGAAGAAGGTCAGGACACGCAACCCGTCGTCGGCGAGGCGGCGGGCGATCGTCATGTTGGTGCCGCTGCTCGGGCCGACCGGGTAGCCGTTGTGGTTGAGCCACAGCGTCTCTTCGAGCGCCTCGTGGTCGCCGACGAGGACGGCGTCATCGACGAGTCCCCGGTGGCGCGCCACGATCCCCGGCACGAGACCATCGCCGATCCCCTCCTGCAGGTGGCAGACCGCGGCCGGCCCCGGGATGAGCGGCGGCCCGGAGGGCGGATGAGCACAGGCCGGGAAAAGGATGGTGCAGACGTAGGGGCTGGCCTCGGGCTCGACGGCGATGAGGCGGGTGGCCGGGCGCATGCGCTTGAGAAAGCCGCCGGCACCGCACAGCGTGCCGCCGGTGCCGATGCCGGCGACGACGACGTCGAAGCCGTCGAGGCCGCGGGCGCGCGCCTGCTCCCAGGCTTCCTTGCCGAGAAGCGCCTGCCCTTCGACACCGGCCTCGTCCTCGAACTGGTCGAAGAGCGTACGGCGGCCGCCGGCGGCGGCGTAGGTGTGCGCCGCCTCGATGGCGCCGACGACGCCACGCGGCTCGGGGGTCAGGACCAGAGTGCCGCCGTGCCCGCGGATGATCGTCTTGCGCTCCTCGGTCATGTTCTCGGGCATGAAGATCACGGCGCGCAGGCCGAGAAGCGAGGCCCAATAGGACAGCGCGATGCCGGCGTTGCCGGAGGTCGGCTCGATCACCTCGTCGCCGGCGCGCAGGCGGCCGCTGCGCAGCCCCTCCAGGAGGACATGCCGCGCCGCCCGGTCCTTGACGCTGCCGCTGGGGTTGAGATGCTCGGGCTTGACGAAGACGCCCTGGACCTCGATCAAGGGCGTCTGCAACTCGGGGACGACCGGGTGGCCAGCGGGCTTCATATCCCGCTGCGCTCCCGCCGTCGATGCCGCGCCGTCATCGAACCCCTCCCGTACCGGCGGGATTCTAGCGCGATGGCCTCCCGATCGTCCCCTTCGTTGCGGAGGAAAAGCGCCTCCGCGCATTCGGCCAGGGCTACGGGGTTGCCGGCGGACCGTCGCTGAGCGCTTGCAGATACGCCACGATCTGGTCGACTTCAATGGCGCTGAGCATCAGGTTGCCGAGCCTCCCCTGCCCGCCGGCCGGTGGATCACCGCGGTCCGGCGGCATCGTCGGGCCCTCGGGGGTCAGGACGTTGCGTGCCGTGGTCGGGCCGGTGGCGATGTTCGATGACACCTCCGGCGGACCCCAGCGGCTGTCGGTATCGCGGGTGTTGTGGAACATGACCGCGTCGTAGAGGGTGGCAAAGGCTCCGTTGTGCATGTAGGGCGGTGTCAGGTTGACGTTGCGCAGCGACGGAACCTTGAACTTCCCGTTCTCGCCCGCGAAGCCGAGAACCCCGCCGAGGCCGAGGTCGATGTAGTCATGCCCGGCAGGGTTGATCGAGGGCGGCATGTCGTAGAACGGGTTGTGCGGGTTCTTCGGCACGCCGAGGTTGTAGTAGCGGAAAGTGGTGAACACCGGCCGGCTGACGCCGGCTCGGACCTGGCTCGGATGGCAGGCCGCGCAGTCGCCGCGACCTTCGAAAAGCGCCAGTCCGGCGCGCTCCCTGTAATCAAGCGCCGTCACGTCACCGGCCTTGTAGCGGTCGTAGCGTGAGTCGAAACGGTTCAGGACATGACTGGTCTGGAACGCCGCCAGGCACTCGGCGATCCGATCGAAGACCAGAGCTTCGTCCTTCCAGATGCCCACGCCGTACATCCCCTCGAAAATCCCGGCGTACGGTGACTTGCGCACGGCCAGGACGACGTTGTGCGGACCATGGTTGTTCATCTCGACCGGGTCGAGAAACGGGGCTTTCGCCTGCTCGAGCGGGTTTTTCGCCCTGCCGTCCCAGTAGCGCCCGCCGACATACGCCGCGGTGAGCGCGTCGAAATGGAACGGAGGGGCGAAATCGCCGTAGGTGACTGCCGGAGAGTTGCGGCGGCCGAAGCGGCCGGCGACGACACCCTCCGAGGTCGGACCGTTGAACGGGTCGAGCACGTTGCGCGCATCCGCCCAGCCGGTTCCGGGGTCATGACAACTGGCGCAGGACTGCCCATTGGGCGTCGACAGCGACGTGTCGAAGAAAATCGACTGCCCCAGGAGTTGTTGCGCAGTGAGCACCGGCACGCCGGGGTCTCCACCTCCGGAGCCGTCGTCGGGAGGCATCTGCGGCTGCGCCTCCACCCGGGCGACGAACCCGAATGCGACCAATGCGGCCATTGCCGTGAACGAGAGGGCCAGTTTGAATCGATTCATGACCATCCCCCTGTGAGAGGACGGGTGCCGGCGCCGGCTCAGGGGGGGCGACGCTGTACCGTCGGCCGGCGCGAGGGGCGCGGCACTCCGGGAACGATTCCTTGCCGTTCCTTGAGGCCCCACTCCTTGGGGCGGCGTCGGATCATCTCCGACCCGCCGGCCGTCACCCGTCAGTTATGGACGCCTTTTCGCACGGCGAGGGGCGCGGCTGCAATGACCAGGATTCATCATTTTTGCGGATGGGCCCCCTGATGCTTCTCGAGAAGCATCAGGATGGCGTCGACCTGGCGATGCAGGTGGAGCTTGTGGAGGATGTGCTGGATGTGATTGCGCACGGTGAATTCGGAGATGCACAGCCGGTCCGCGATCGCCGCAACGTCGAGGCCGTCCGCGAGCGCGCCGAGGATCTCCTTTTCGCGCAGGGTCAGGAGACCCAGGCGGCGGTCGAGCTGCGCTGGCGCGGGGATCGCGGCCGCGGGGATCGCCGGCTCGATGGCGGGCCTGTCGATGCCCGATTGGACCATCGGCGCCGGTTCGCGGGCGGGCTCGAGCACGTGCAGCACGGCCCAGCGGCCATTCCGCTTCGGCGGCACGAGAAAACTCAGGAGCAGATATGGGATCGGATCGCGGGCGGGCCGTCTGAAGAGAACCGGATGAACACCCGGAGACCTGCCGTCGCGGGCTCCCCGCTGCACCGGGCAGTCACGGCCGCAGAACGGGGCGCCGTTGCAGGTCCGCAGGCGGGCGAAGCGCCAGCAGGGGCGCCCGATCCCCTCGCCCGGATCGCAACCGACAAGCTCGGCCGTGGCGGGGTTGTAATACCTGATGAACCCATCCGCATCGACCGCGAGGACGGGCAACTCACTTCCTTCGAAGGCATCCAGAGGGACGATCCGATACATGGTGTCCCCCGAAGCGGCGATTCGGATAGGCGTCTCTTACCACCCGCCCCATGACACGTCAAGTCCCCTCACCCGCGCCCCTCATCCGCGACCCGGGGACGGTCGCCTCGTCGCCATCATCGAAGCGGACCCACGCCTTGTGGCCGCCGTCGTAGTCGCGACCCCAGACGACCAGCCGCACCGCGCGGCCGGCATAGGTCGCGCTCCCCACCCCCTCGGGATCGAGGCCCAGCATGACCCGGACGAACGGATTGCCGGCGCGCTCGGCGCCGATCGACGTCGGCTCCGCGTGCCCGGGGGCGATGCGCGCGTCGTCGGGGAGCGTCATGAGCCGCGCGGCGATCGAGCGGCGCAGATCGGCGAAGGTTGTATGTCCGGGCGCGGTGGTGCTGCCGACCGACCCGCGGAACAGGGTGTCGCCGGTGAAGACGATCGCGGCACCGCCGGCGTCGGGGTCCGGCCCGGTCAGGAAAGCCGCCTGCCCTGCCGTGTGCCCGGGGATGTGCAGGACGCGCACCTCGAGACCGCCGCTGCGCAGCACCTCGCCGTCGTCCAGTGGCCGCACGGCGCCGCTGCCGAGAAACGGCATCTCGAGACGGTGGGCGCAGACCACGGCCCCGGTCGCCTGCGCCAGGAACGCCGCCTCGCCGGCGTGATCGACGTGGTGATGCGTGAGCAGGATGTGGCTGACCCGAGCCCGGACGCGCCCGACGAGCTCGAGCACGGCGGCTGCCGGCCCTCCGGCGTCGACGAGGAGGGCGGAACCGCCTTCGCCTTCGGCGAGCAGCCAGGTGTTCGAGAGCCAATGCGGGTGTTGGATACGCTCGAGGATCATCGGCGGGCCCTCAGCGCGGCTCGGGCGGGCGCCAGTTCAGCAGGACATTGATCGGCGTGGGCGCCTTGGCAGCCTCGACGGTGTTGATGAGAAACCGCTGGCCGTCGCCGGAGGGGGCGTACACGCCGGCACCGCCGTAGTACCAGAAATCGGCCGGCCGCAGCCCGGTCGGGAACAGCGCCACCGGTGTTGCGGCCGTGAACGCGGGCGACGTGCGCACCTCGGCCGCCATCATGCTCCCGTCCGCGGCCATGTAGAAGAGCTCGCGGCCGTCGGCGCGCCAGCGCGGCTCGCCGCCGCCGTGCGACGACACCTGCCAGCGGTCGGTCCCCGCGGGGAACGGCCGGACATACACCTCCGCGCCTCCCGACTCGTCCGAGGTGTAGGCGACGAAGCGGCCATCGGGCGAGAACTGCCCCTGCCCCTCGTCGAAGCGCGTCACCAGGAACGGCGCCGGCACGCGGTCGCCGTCGAGACGGACAAAGGCGAGGCTCTGTGAGCCATTCTCGTCCGCCACGTGCAGCAGGAGCGTCGTGCCGTCGGGGGACCAGTCGACCGGGTGGGTGTTGCTGCTCGAGGGGAGCAGCAGCCTCTCATCCCCACCCGTTGTCGACATCTCGTAGACCACGGCCTCGTTGCCGCGCTCGTGGCGGGCGAAGGCGATCCGGCGGCCGTCCGGCGACCAGACCGGATTCTCGTCGCCGTTCGAAGGGTCAAGCGTCAGGCGGGTGCCGATACCGCGCTGCAGGTCGATGACCCAGAGGTTGGTGGGCGGCTCGCCACCGGCCGACACCCCGCCGCCGCTCACCCGCCCGACCGCCGCCCGCGCCCCGTCGGGCGACAGCGAGACGCTGACGTCCGACGCCGGCGATGCGACCCCGGCGATCCGCCGGCCGGCGCGGTCGAACCAGGCCAGTTGCGTGCGCCCTGGGTCGCGGTGGCCCACCGTCCAGGCGATTGTCCCGTTCGGCGAAGCGCTGAACGAGGAGAACGACGGGACCATGGCGATATCGATCGTCTCGATCACGACCACGGGCTCGCCGGTGAGCGCCGTCGGACTCGACCGGAACGGCTGCGCCACGAGCGAAGCCCCCCGGACGTAGAGGAGATACCCCGGCTCGATGTACTCGGCCTTGAACGGCGTCTTCATCAGCGGCATGGCGGCACCGCCGTCGAGGGAGCCCAGGTAGAGGGTGCGCTCCTCGGCCCGCGCCGCGAACCCGACCACAAGGAAGTGCCGGCCGTCGGGCAGTGCCCGAACCCCGCGAAACCCCGACTCGTGGCGCGCCGGATCGGGGGCCAGGATCACGACCGGCGCACCGCCCTTCTCCGGCACGCGCATGAGCGGCCCGCCGCTCACCGCGAACAGGATGTCGCCTCCGGCGCTCCAGGCGCCGCCCTCGGCGTTTCCCTCGAGGTCGCACACCGTCGCGACCGCTCCGCCCGCGGCGGACACCTTCATCAGTCGACCGCGCGCGAAGAAGCCGATCTCCCGGCCGTCCGGCGACCAGAACGGGTGGCTGGCGTCCTCGGTCCCGGGCAGCATGGCGGGTTCGAGGCTCTCGAGGGGGCGCAGGTACAGACGCTCGGTGCCGGTCCCATCGCGACCGCGGAAGACGACCCGCCGGCCCTCCGGCGACACCGAGTAATCCGCGTCGCTGAGGGTCTCCGCCAGAGTCGTTCCGCGCGGTGGCGCGAAGGCGAAGCGGATCTCCCCCGCTCCGGCGCTCCCGGTCGGACCGGCGGTTCGGCGCGCCACGATCGCCCCCAGCGCCGTGAGCGTCGCGCCGGCCACGAGCCAGCCGGCGAGCGCTACCGGCCAGTAGCGTCCGAAGCGCGCCATCGGGCCGCGTGTCGCGGCGGTCGCGGCCACATCACCCGAAGCAACCCACCGCAGCTCGCGTTTGAGATCGCCGGCGCTCTGCCAGCGATCCTCGGCGTCCTTCGCCAGGCACTGCCGCACGACGCGTTCGAGGGCCGGCGGGGAGAGCGGTGCGATCGACGCGATCGGCGGCGGCTGCTTCTCCATGATGGCGGCGATGAGCGACGCCTGGCTCTTCCCCTCGAAGGCGCGCCGCCCGGTCGCCATCTCGTACAGCAGCGCGCCGAAGGCGAAGATGTCGGTGCGCGCGTCGGCTTCCTTTCCCTCGAGCTGCTCGGGCGCCATGTACTGGAAGGTGCCGATGATCGCGCCGTCGGTGGTCAGGGCGCGGGTCATCGTCGGCGACCGCGACAGGCTCGCCTCCCTGGCATCCGGGGCGTCCGCGCTTCCCGCGCCGCCCGTGGCTTCCGGAGCGCCCGCGCGCGCCAGCCCGAAGTCGAGGAGCTTCGCCCCCGTCTTCGTCAGCATGACGTTGCCCGGCTTGAGATCGCGGTGGACGACGCCACCCCGGTGCGCCCGCTCGAGCGCGTCGGCGATCTCGCCCGCGTGCCGCAGCACCGCATCGATGGGCAGCGGCCCGCGCGCCAGCCGGTCGGCGAGCGACTCGCCGTCGACCAGCTCCATGACCAGGAAATCGACCGGCCCTTCGGCGGAGTCCTGCCGGCCGACGTCGTACAGCGTGCAGATGTGCGGGTGATTGAGGCTCGAGATGACCCGCGCCTCGCGCTCGAAGCGCTCGCGGCGCATAGGGTCCCCCGACAGGTGCGCCGGCAGCACTTTGATCGCGACGTCGCGCCCGAGACGGGTATCGCGGGCGCGGTAGACCTCGCCCATGCCACCGGCGCCGATCGACGCCGCGACCTCGTAGGGGCCTAGACGAGTCCCCGGGCCGAGACGTGTACCCGGGCCGAGACGGCCGCCCGACCCCGCGTTCACGGGGCGCCCAGTCCCTTCGACCAGTCGGTCACGAGCACGAGCGGCGCCGTCGGCCCTTCGTCCATCACGACCGCCCCGAGGATGCGGCGGCCGTCGGGTGCGAGCGCCCAGACCTCCGGGGCCGACTCGCCCCCGAAGATCGGGATCGGCGCGCCGATCTGCACGTTGGCGCCCTGGGCGGTGATGTCGACGCTGTGCATCTTTTCGCCCGGGGCCTCGAAGATGATCCGCCGGCCATCCGGGGCCCATTCGAACTTGCTGACGCCGCCACTGGTGACCTGCCACTTCCCGCCGGCGGTAGGAAACGGAACGATGAACAGCTGCGCCGAGCCGCCCGATTCGTCGGAGAGAAACGCCAGCCAGCGGCCGTCCGGAGAGAGCCGTCCGGCGGTCTCGTTGGCCGGGGTGGCGATCAGGCTGCGCGTCGTGTGATCGCCGGCGACGGAGACCATCTCGATGTCGAGCCCGTTCGCCGCGGTCAGGGTCCGGTACAGGATCGACGCGCTGTCGGGCGACCAGGCCATCGGGATGCGGGTCTGGTCGGTCTTGTCGATGATCGCCTCGGGCGCCCCGACCCCGTCGGCGCTCTTCACCAGGATGCGCCCCTCGCCGTCGGTGTAGCCGACGCGTCGTCCGTCGGGCGACCAGACCGGGGAGACCGCGAGACCCGGGCCGAATGTGAACCGGCCGCCGAGACCACGGGCAAGGTCGTACATCCACAGCTCGCCAAAGCCGTCCGCGCCGATCATCGCGGCGACGGCACGATGGCCATCCGGTGCGATCGCCAGGCCGATGATGGGACGGGGCTCCCCTATCGTGCCGGCCTTGCGTCCCTCGAAGTCGAGCCAGGTGAGCAGCGAGCGCTGCGACGCGGAGCCGGTCTGGTACAGGAGCGCGCCCTGGTCCGACAGGGCGTAGGTGGCGGACCAGCGTGGAGGCACGTACCGCACCCCCTCGGCGATCGGAAATGCCTCGCCCGAGAGCTTCAGCGTCGCCGCGTCGAAGCGTTGCGCCATCAGGTTGCGGTCGCGCACGAACGTCAGCCAGCCGGGCGCGGTGTAGCGCGCGCCGCTGTTCACCTTGAGGACGACTCTGTCCTGCTTCGACTCGAGATCGATCACGTGGACGGCGTTCCCCTCGGCCGTCGTCGCCGTGCCCGCGAGGTACAGCACCCGCCGGCCGTCGGGGAGGAAGAAGGGCAGGCGGTGCGTCTTGGAGAGTTCCGTCGCCGTCGTCACCGGTGTCGGGGTGCCGCCGGCCTCGGAGATCTGCGACAGCCCGCCGAAGGGCGCCGGGCTGAAGACGATGATCCCGCTCCGCCCCCAGGTGGCGCCGCGCCCGTCGACGACGTCGCACAGGCTGAGCACCGTGCCGCCCGCGGCCGGGATCTTCTTGAGCTTGCGCTCGGCGAAGAAGCCGATGGAGCGGCCGTCGGGCGACCAGAAGGGATAGGTGGCGCCTTCGGTGTCGGCCAGTGGCTGGGCCTCGAGGCTGTCGAGCGGCCGGACATGCAGCATCAGGCGCCCGTCGACACCGGTGGCCGAGAAGGCGAGCGTGCGGCCATCGGGCGAGAAGGCCAGCGGCATGTTCTGGGCATCGAGCCGCATCGTCGACGGCAGGTTGATGCTGACACGAAGCGTTTCACGAGGGGGGCCCGGACGAAGGAGATACCCCCCTGCGCCGGCGGCGATGCCGACCACAACGACGGCGGCTGCGACGACGACCGGCGTCACCCCGCGTCGCCGCGGCGCGGCGGCGGCCGCGACGCCGGGCGACACGCCCGCCGCGACCCCGGCGCCGGGGAACCCCGTCGTTGCGCCGTATTCCCCCGAGGTCGCCGGCGGCATCGGGCCCGAACCCACCGACGACGCACCGCCGGCGAGAAAGCGCAGCTCGTGCGCCAGGTCGCCGGCGCTCTGCCAGCGATCGTCGGGATCCTTGGCGACACAGCGCCGCACGATCCGCTCGAGCGCCGGGGGCGACAGCGGCGCGAACGCCGTCATCGGCGGCGGCTCCTTGCCCATGATCGCGGCGATCAGCGACGCCTGGCTCGCCCCCTCGAACGCCCGGTGGGCGGTCGCCATCTCGTAGACCAGCGTCCCGAAGGCGAAGATGTCGGTGCGGGCGTCGGCCTCCTTCCCCTCGAGCTGCTCGGGCGCCATGTACTGGAAGGTCCCGAGGAGCGTGCCGGCGGTCGTCAGATTTCTTGTGGCGGTCGGCAGCATCGAGCCGCCCGATCCGCCGGCGGCACCCGGACCGCCCGGCGTCCCCGACCCGTCCCCCTCGCGCAGCTTGGCCAGCCCGAAGTCGAGGAGCTTGGAGCCGCCCTTCGTGAGCATGACGTTCTGCGGCTTCAGGTCGCGGTGGACGATCCCCTGCCGGTGCGCCCGCGCCAGGGCGTCGGCGATCTCGGCCGCGTGCCGCAGCACCTGGTCGATCGGCAGCGCCCCGCGGGTCAGCCGGTCGGCCACCGTCTCGCCCTCGAGGTGCTCGAGAACGAGGTAGTCGATCGGCCCCTCGGCGGTCTCCTGCACGCCGATGTCGAACAGGGTGCAGATGTTCGGGTGGTTGAGGGCGCTGACCGCACGCGCCTCGCGCTCGAAGCGCTCGCGCCGCGACGGGTCGGACGACAGGTGCTGCGGCAGGACCTTGATGGCGACGTCGCGCCCGAGCCGCGTGTCACGCGCCCGATAGACCTCGCCCATGCCGCCGACACCGGCGGCGGCGATGATTTCGTACGGTCCGAGGCGTGTCCCGTGGGTCAGGGGCATTCGGCCTGCCTCACTCCCACTCGATGGTGCCGGGCGGCTTGGTGGTGGCGTCGATCGCCACCCCCGCCACCCCGTCGAAGGCCATGAGGGCCGCGGTGATCTCGCGCGCGCAGTCGTCGCCGATCCAGGCCGGGCGGGCGGTCATGGCGCGCTCCGTGAGCACCGGGCGCACGACCACCAGCTCGCGGCCGTGGCCGTCGAGGCTCACCGGCACGAGCACCGTCGGGCACTGCCAGACCTCGCGCATCAGGCCGTGGCGCTCGAGGGCGGTCATGACGATGTCGTCGAGATCGCGCAGCAGCGCCAGGCGCTCGCGGGTCACCGTCGCCGGCACGAGGGTGGCGCGCAGCGGCTGCCGCCCCGACAGGTCGAACAGGCAGCGGTTGATGCCGTGCACCTGCTTGGCGAGCCCGGTGGCGATCGCGGTCAAGAGCGGCCAGCCGGGGAACGGGCCGGTCAGAAGCACCGGATGCTCGTAGGAGCGCAGGTCGGCCTTGACGCCGACCGACCGCACCGGCAGCGGCAGGCCGGCGAGACCCGTCTCCCGGAGCGCGGCGTCGATCTCGCGCCGCAGCCGCGGCTCGTCGTAATCGGCCGGAACGCTCGTCTCGGCGGCGACCCGGATGCCGAGACCGGGGCCGGGGAACGGGTGGCGATCGATGCTGGCCGTGTCGAGACCGAGCGCCCGCCCGAGATCGCGCACCTCGGTCTTGTAGAGATCCTTGAGCGGCTCGATCACCTTCCCCTGGCGCATCATTTCCTGGATGAGCGGCACGCGGTTGTGGTGCGTCTTGATGACGTCGGCGCGCCTGGTGCCGCCGGTCTCGATGGTGTCGGGATAGATGGTCCCCTGCCCGAGCAGGACGTCGCCGATCCCGAGGGCGCGCGCCTCGCGCTCGAACACCTTCACGAAGGTGTCGCCGATCGCCTTGCGCTTCTTCTCCGGGTCGGTCAGCCCCTCGAGGGCGGCGAGGAACTCGGTCGACGCGTCGACGTGCCGCAGCGCCGGGCCGAGGCCAATGGCGCCGAGGCGGGCGACGACACCGCGGCTCTCGTCCTTGCGCATCAGGCCGTTGTCGATGTGCAGCAGGCGCAGCCGTTCGGCCCCGAGGGCGCGCTCGAAGAGCTTCGCCGCGACCGTCGAGTCGACGCCGCCCGACGCCAGCAGCAGCACCGAGCGCTCGCCGACCTCGGCGCGGATGGCGGCGGCGCGCTCCTCGACCTGGTCGCCGACCGCCCAGTCGGGGCGCACGCCGCACACACCGAGGACGAAGTTGCGCAGCAGGCGCGCGCCGCAGATCGTGTCGTCGACCTCGGGATGGAACTGCAGGCCGTACTGTTTGCGCGCCTCGCTGGCGATGGCGGCGTTGCGGTGGGCTCGACCTCCCTCCGCACCGCCGCCCCCGTCGGCCCCGTCGGCCCCGCCGGTCGAATAGCCGATCTCGACGAAGCCGCCGCCCAGACGCGTGACGGTGTCGCCGTGGCTCATCCAGACCAGCTCTTCCTGCTTGAGTCCCTCGAACAGCGGCGACGGCGCCGTGACATGCAGGGTCGCCGGGCCGTACTCGCGGCTCGTGTGCTCGACCGCGCCGCCGGCGTGCTTGGCGATCTCCTGGTGCCCGAAGCAGAGGCCGAGCACGGGGAGGCCGAGGTCGAGGACGCCGCGGGTCCAGCCGGCATCCTCGTCGTGCGCGCTCAGGGACGGGCTGCCGGACAGGATGATGCCGCGGTAGTCGCGGTACGAGTCGAGCGGGTCGTCCGGCTCCCGGATCTCGGCATGCACCCCGAGCCCGCGCACCTTGGTGGCGATGAGATGGACGTACTGTCCGCCGAAGTCGAGCACCGCGATCGAGGCCCGCGTCATGGTTCCCCCGTCCCCTAGGAGCCTGTCCGAGTAATAGGATGGGTCGCGTTCGCGGCGCCGCGGGGCCGTATGCGAGGCGCCGCGACGAACGCGATGCGGGACATCGCCGAGGCGCGGCAACGACGCAGACGGCCCCGCGCCGCCGCGAACCCGAAGGGCGCATGGGGGTTGCGGCCCCATGCTTCGTTACTCGTCGTCATCGATGCCCCACATCGATTCCTCCTCGCGCCTCGCCTGGGACCCGCAAGCCCCATGCGCGCGACCCATCCTATTACTCGGACAGGCTCCTAGGCCGCGGCGCCGGCCGCGGCGTGGCCGGACAGAATACACGGGAACGGCCGGCCCCGGGCGGGGGCGGGCCGCGCGGGGGGCTGCGCGGGCCGTCAGCGCGGGGCGTACAGGGCCCCGGCCTTGACCGCCGAGGTCACGATCCCGCGGATGAGCGACGAGCTGAACCCCCGGTGCTCCATCTCGTTGAGACCGGCGATGGTGCAGCCGCGCGGTGTGGTGACGCTGTCGATCTCGCGCTCGGGGTGGCCGCCTTCCTGAAGCGCGAGCGCGGCGGCGCCGAGCGCGGTCTGCGCCGCCATGAGCAGCGCCTCGGCCGGGTGGAAGCCGATCTCGATCCCTCCCTGCGAGGCGGCGCGCACGGCGCGCAGGAAGAAGGCCACGCCGCAGGCGCACAGGGCGGTGGCCGGGACCATCAGATCCTCGCCTATGACGACGGTGCGGCCGACCGAGTCGAAAATCGTCGCGGCGCGCGCCAGCACGCCGGGATGCGCCGCATCGGAGGCCAGGCAGGTCATCGACTGGCCGATGGCGATCGCGGTGTTCGGCATCGCCCGCACGACGGCGACGTGCTGGCCCACCTCGCGCCGGATGTCGGCGATCGCCGCCCCCGAAACGACCGACACGAGCAGGTGTCGTTTCGGATCGAGATCCGGGGCGATCTCCGCCAGCACGCCGTTCATGTCGTGCGGCGTGACGGCGACGATCACGACCGCCGCGCGCCGGACCGCGTCGCGGTTGTCGGTCTGGGTCTCGAAACCGCGTCGCGCCAGGTCATCGAGACGCCCCGTCTGCCGGCGCGTCAGGGTGACGTCCGCGGGCCGGAAGACACCCGCCTTCTCGAGCCCGAGGGCCATGGCCCGGCCGATGTTGCCCGTGCCGAGAATCGCCAACCGCTCATGCGCGCTCATCGCGTCTCCTGTCGCCCTCAGGCGTTGAACTTGTAACCGAGGCCGTGAATGGTGAGCAGGAACTGCGGGTCATGCGGCTTCGCCTCGATCTTCTTGCGCAGCTTGGCCACGTGCATGTCGACGGTGCGCGTCATCGGCGCCTCGTCGTACCCCCAGACCTCGTCGAGCAGGCGGTCGCGCGGGATGACCTGGCCGCGGTGCTCGATCATGTACTGCAGCAGCTTGAGCTCGCGCGCCGACATGTCGAGGAGCTTCCCCTTGCGGCGCACCTCTCCCTTCTTGAAGTCGGCGCTGACGTCGCCAAATGTGAAGGACTCGGTCCGGCCGCTCTGGCCGGAGGCGCGCCGCAACAGCGCCTCGACCCGCGCCATCAGCTCCATGAAGCCGAACGGCTTGGTGACGTAGTCGTCGGCGCCGAGCTTGAGGCCGAGGACCTTGTCGATCTCCTGGCCGCGCGCCGTCAGCATGATGATCGGCACGGCGCTGCCGCAGGCGCGGATCTCCTTGCAGACATCGAAGCCGCTCATCTTCGGCAGCATCACATCCAGCAGGATGAGATCCGGCGCCTGCTCCTTCGCCATCTGCAGGCCGGTGGCCCCGTCGGTGGCGAAGGCCACCTCGTATCCCTCGTAGGAGAAGCCGTCCTTGAGGGCGGTCCCCATCGATTCGTCGTCCTCGACGATCAGCACCTTCGGCATGGCCTCAATCCCCCCGTCAGATTCCGGCGCCGTGCACGTCGCCGCGCGCCGGCGCTGCGCCCGCCGCCCGCGGACGCGCCGGCAGGCGGATGGTGAATGTGCTTCCCTTCCCGGGCTCGCTCGTGACCGCGACCCGGCCGCCGTGCGTCCGGACGATGTGCTGCACCAGCGACAGCCCGAGTCCGCTCCCCTTCACGTCGTGCAGCAGGGCGGTGCCGACCCGGTGGAAGCGGTCGAAGATCTTGGCCTGCTCCTCGCGCGCGATGCCGACCCCGTGGTCGCGCACCGCGATGACGACCTCGCCGTTCTCGTGCGCCAGGCCGATCTCGATCGCGCGCGCCTCGCCGGAGTACTTGACGGCGTTGTCGAGCAGGTTGTGCACCGCCTGCGCCAGGGCATCGGCGTCGGCCATCACCATGGGCAGCGGATTGCCGGGCACCTCGAGGTGCGCCGTGAACCCGCGGTGGCGCAGATGGGGGCCGAAGCTCTGCAGTGTCGCCTCGACGATGGCGCCCACATCGGCCGGGGCGAAGCTGTAGGTCTTGCGCCCCGATTCGATGCGCGCGAAATCGAGGATGTTGTCGATGAGCCGCGACAGGCGGCGGCTTTCGCGCTCGATGAACTCGCCGTACTCGCGCACCTTGTCGGGTGACTGCACCCGCCCGAGCCGCAGCAGCTCCGCGAACACCCGGATCGAGGCGATCGGCGTGCGCAGCTCGTGCGACACGTTCGAAACGAAGTCGGACTTCATCTCCGACAGCCGCATGGCGCGGTCGGCCGATCGCAGCGCCAGGACGATGCCGCCGACCAGGAACGCCGCCAGCAGCGCCACGAGCGTGATGTTGATCGCGAAGTTGGCGCGCGCCCAGCGCTCGGGGGTCGAGCGGTGGCTGTGCAGGACCAGCGTCCAGTCGGCGAAGACGAACGACAGACGCGAGGTCACCACCTCGGCCCGATCGGACGAGTGCTCGGCGCCGTACATCAGCCGTCCCTGCGCGTCCTTGACCATGACATCGATGTCCTCGGCGCGCGCCTGGGGGAAGAACTGGCCGAGGGAACGTGCGATGGTTTCCGGCAGGAGCGATTTCCGCAGAAAACCGGCGTCGAGGATCATGCCGACCACGCCGAGGACGCGGCCGTCGGGGTCGGTGACCGGGTTGAGGATGATGCGGTACTCGGGGTTGCGCTCGTCCACCGTGATCGCCGGGTTGTCCATCGCCATGTGCCGGAAGCTCGACATCTGGAATGGCGTGGCGGCGGCGATGATCGCCATCGCCTCGTCCGAGGCGGGGAAGGCGATCAGCCGCTGTCCGACCGGATCGAGCACCCGGTACTCGCCGTACGCCGCGTGCGTGAAATCGACGACGAACATCCGCGCCATGCCCTTGATGGCCTTTCCCGACCACTGCGGAGCGATGCTGTCGATGCGCCCGTCGGCGAACAGGTCGGCAGGGACGTTCAGCGTCCGCTCGGCCGCCGACCGGTAGAAGTACTGGATCTCGGAACCGACCGCCTCGAGCGCGCTGTACAGCGCCGCGCGCCGCGCGATCGCGGAGGTTTCCTGGAGCCGCTTGAGCCAGACGAGCTGCAGTGTCAGCAGCACCACCAGCGGCACCAGCACGGCGGTGAAGCCGACCCACAGGGTGTGGCGGCGCAGGAAAGACCCGATGCGGTGGCGCGCTCCCCGGAGGCTCATCGGCCGCAATATACCGCGAACGCGCGGGCCGCGCGCCGTGCCGGGCGATTGTTTACGTGCCGTTGACAATCAAGACATTCTTTTACGCGCGCCGTCAGGACTTTTACAGGCCCTCCCCGTAGATTGAGTCGCGAAGGGACAAGACACGGGGAGGCACCAGTGAAGGTCACAACGAACCAGCCCGGCAGCCGCCACGAAGGACCCCGTGGTCCCTTTCCCTCCTCACTCACCCCACCCTCACAGAGCGAGCAACAGAGCAATCGGCGACGGCGGCTGCCGGGCGGTTCCGTAACCGGAGGAGATTCACCCATGCTGTGCACCCTCAAGTGGGCGAAGGTCGTGGCGATCGTGCTCGTGGCGACCATGCCGGCGCTGTTCGCCGGCGGCTACGGCAAATGCACCGAGAGCACCCAGGACTGCCTCGATCACATGGCCGCCAAGATGAAAACCAGCGGCTGGGTCGGCATCGAGCTGGAGAAGAACGAGACGGACGGCACCCTGACGGTGACCAAGGTCGTCCCCGGCAGCCCGGCCGAGGCGGCGGGCATCCAGCCCGGCGACGAGCTGTACGCGCTCAACGGCATCGCCATCACCGATAAGAACGAAGACGCCCTGAAGAAGGCCAAAAAGGACTGGCAGCCCGGCCGGACCGTCAACTACACGGTCAAGCGGAACGGCCAGGAGAAACCGATCAGCGTGACGCTCGGGTCGATGCCGGCGGATGTCCTCGCCAAGTTCATCGGCCAGCACATGTTGGATCACGCTTCGAACGAGCTGGCCGCGAAATAGCTCCCTCCCGGCCGGCGTTCGGGGTGCCGGCGGCGATCCGCCGGCACTCTTCACCCCAGGACGCGGGCCCGTCGCCGGGTTCCGGACCACCACGGCGACGGGTCCGCGCTCCTGTGGGATACGGAGCCGGCGGAGTGGTAGGATCCGCAGCACAAGGGGGATCGACAATGAACATCCTGCGAAGCATGGCGCGCGCCGCGCTCGTGGTCGCCGCGGCCGGCGTGCTCGCCTTCGCGGGCGAGCCGCCAAAGGACGCCGGGCCGCCCGACGCGCCGCTCAAGAAGTGTCCTTACACCACCCAGGAGTGTCTCAATTCCATGGCCGGCAAGATGAAGGCCTCGGGGTGGATCGGCATCGAGTACGACCCCGAGAAGGAGATGGTGATCACGCGCGTCGTCCCCGGCAGCCCGGCCGAGAAGGCGGGTCTTCTGGCGGGCGACCAGCTCGCCTCCATGAGCGGCATCGCCATCCGCCCCGAGAACGACGAAGCAATCATGAAGGCCCGCAAGCAGTGGGCGCCGGGCCAGGTGGTCCACTACACCATCAAGCGCAACGGCGTGACCAAGCAGGTCGACATCACCCTCGGCGAATGGCCGGCCGATCTTCTGGCGCGCTACATCGGCGAGCACATGCTGCAGCACGCCGAGTACGACGCCGCCGCCAAGCCGGCACCGAAGTGATCCGTGTCATGACGCGGCGCGCGCAGGGCTGAGCCGCGGCCGCACGCGTCACACGGCGAAGCGTTCCGGATCCCAGGCGAGGCCGAGCTCGGACGGCGGCGCCATGTAACCGGCGAGCGCCGAGGCGGCGACGACTTGCGGACCGGCGAGATATCCCTCACCGCCGAGACCCATGCGGTTCTGCCAGTTGCGGTTGAACGAGGTGATGGCGCGCTGCCCGGCCTTGAGCGCGTCGGGCCCCTGGCCGAAGCAGGGGCCGCACCAGGAGTCGCGGATGACACCTCCGACGCCGCGCAGGACGTCGGCGATCGACTCGCCGGCGAGGCGGGGCTCGGGCTGCTCGATGCGTTTCTTGACAGTGCCGCTGCCCGGGAAGACGACGAACTCGATCCCCGTGGCGATGCGGCGCATCCCCGCTTCGCGCGCCGCCTTCAGGACGAGGGCGGCGCCGAGCAGATCGTCGTACGAGCCGTTGGTGCACGACCCGATGAGCGCCTTGTCGAAGGTGATCCGCTCGCGCGCCACCTCCCCGGCGGGCACGGCGTTGCCGGGGCTGAACGGCTTCGCCACCATCGGCGCCACCGCCGCCAGGTCGAAGCTCTCGTCGACGGCGTAGATGGCGTCGGGGCCCGGCGCCAGACGCTGGTACGGCATGGCGATGCCGCGATCGCGGAACCAGGCCTCGGTGATCGCGTCCTGCGCGAAGATGCCGTTCTGGGCCTCGGCCTCGGCCATCATGTTGGCGATGGTGTTGCGCGCCGTCATCGGCAGCTGCTTCCCGGAATCGACGAACTCCACTCCCATCCCCTGCGCCTGGGCCTTGCCCCAGCGGCGCAGCAGCTCGAGGACGATGTCCTTGCCGCCGGTCCACGGCTGCAGCCGGCCGGTGAACAGGACGCGGCGCTGCTTCGCGAGGCTGAAATGGATGTACCCCGTCGACCAGCCGAACCCGAGCGTCGTGCTGCCGATGCCGATGCCGACGGCGCCGTAAGCTCCATAGGCCCGGCTGTGCGAGTCGGCGCCGGGGTAGAACCCGCCGGGAACGATGAGCCCCTGCTCGGGGAAGTAGAAATGGAAGATGCCGTCCCCCGGGGCGGCGTAGTGCGGCTTGGACAGGTCGTGCAGGCGCGCGAACTGGCGCGAGATCTCGGTCTGGCGATCGTCCTCGTCCTTGCCGGTGAAGACGAAATGGTCGGCGGCGATCGCGAGCTGGCGCGGGAAGATCGTGTCGCCGCCGGTGATCTGGTTGAAGGTGTGAATCGCGAACGGCGCCGTGCCGTCCGACCCCGGCAGGAGATCGGCGAACAGGCGCAGCGTCTGTCCGGGCGCCACCCTGGCGTCGCGGTCGACCCGGTGGGCGCTGACGATCTGCTCGGTCACCGTCAGGCACCGGGCCTGCTCGGGGTCGGGGAACACCGCCCCGGGTGTTCGGCGCACCGAAGCGGGAAATTCGCGCCGGCCGACCTCGAGGATGCCACCGTCGCGGCGGATCTCCTCTTCCTTCTCGGTGAGCGGCAGGGGCGTGTAGTCCTTGCCGCGGGTCACGTTGGCCAGCGCCCTGCTGGCGGTGTCGAAGGTCAGCACGTCGCCGTCCTGCGCATCGGCCACTGCTTCGGGGCACTGCACCACGTGCAGCCCGAGATTGATGGCGTTGCGGCGGAAGATGTCCCCCATGTTGGCGCCGCAGACGATCACCATCTCGAGACCGGCCTCGTCGGCGACCCCTTTGAGACCCGCCGGCGACATCTCGCGCGACGAGCCGATGGCGAAGCGCTCGCCGGCGACGAGAAAGGTCTCGCCCGCGTGCACCCGCCACCGGAAGTCGGGCATCAGGTGGCGAAACGACCCGGTCTTCCAGCGCTCATCGAGCGTCTCGAGACTCTCCGAGACGCAGTCGGCCGCCGGCGTGATCTGGTCGGTGTCGATGGCATCGAGCTTCTGCCCCGGCCGCGCCGGGTCCCAGAAGACGAGGGCGCGCCCGCGAACGACACGGGCGCCGCCGGCGGCGTCCCTGGAGCGGGGCGCCTTCGCGGCGATTTCGTCGTTGCTGACACCGGGTTTGAGTCGGGCCGGGCGCATCGGCCCGGCGGGTGGTGGTTGCGGAGGCTCGTGGGGGCTCATGACGGGCTGCATTGTACGGGAAAACCCGGGGCACCGCGAAACCCCTCGGCGCGCCGATCGCGGCCCCGTATCCTTATATAATGATGCCGCTTGGGGGGGCCCCGCCATGACCAGGAAGGCGCCACAGTACATCGTCCGTCCCGGAACCGCCGTCCTCACGCGTGGTTTCGATCCGAGGTTGTCATGCGGGTCGGCGCGGCCGGCGGTCTTCCGATCGTCGACCTATGTGTTCAACAGCCCCGAATCGGCGGCGCATGCCTTTGACATCGCCCTCGGCAGGGTCAAGCCGACGGAGGGCGAGGCGGTCGATCTGATCTACGCCCGCCTGTCCCACCCCAACGCCGAGATCCTCGAAGACCAGATCGTTCCGCTCGAGCGCGGCGCCGCGGCGGCGGCGGTGTTCAACTCGGGCATGGCGGCGATCTCGACCGTCTTCATGACCTTCTGCGCCCCCGGGCAGACCTTCATCTACACGACTCCCGTTTACGGCGGCACCACCTATCTGATCCACACCATCCTGGCGCCGTTCGGGATCAAGGGGATCGAGGTCGCCGCCGGCGACAGCGACGCCCTCGAACAGGCGATCCGCGCGACCAGGAACCTGCGGCTCGTCTTCATCGAGACGCCCGCCAACCCGACGCTGCGGATGACAGACCTGAGGCGGGCCGCCGAGGCGGCGCACCATCATCCCGACGCGCCGCTCGTCGTCGTCGACAACACCTTCATGGGGCCGACGTTCCAGCACCCGCTGGGGATCGGGGCGGACATGATCATCTACTCGGCGACCAAGTACCTGGCCGGGTTCAGCGACATGCTCGCCGGTGTCGTGCTCGCGAAGGACCCCGATCATGTCACGGCGGTGCGCGGCACGCGCGCCGTCCTGGGGAACATCCTGCAGGCCGACGAATGCTGGCTCCTGAACGGCCGGCTGCCGACCGTATCTCTACGGATGAACCGGCAGAGCAAGAACGCCCAGCGGATCGCCGAGTCGCTGATCGACCACCCGGCGATTGCCCGGCTCATCTACCCCACCCTGTTCACCGACCCCGAGCAGATGCGGATCCGCGACGCCCAGTGCGACTATCCGGGCGGGATCTTCTCGCTCGACCTGCACGGCGGCCGGCCGGCGGCGTACGAGTTCCTTCGATCCTTGCGCATCGCGCACAACGCGGTCAGCCTGGGTGGGGTGGAGTCACTGTCGTGCCACCCGCGCAGCACCACCCATTCCGAGATGACCGAGGACGAGCTCGACCGCGCCGGGATCACCGAAGGGCTGGTGCGGATCTCCGTCGGCATCGAGGACTGGCGCGACCTGCAGCGCGACATCACCGACGCGCTCGACGCGGCGGTTCGCCTCGCCGAGCCGGCGGTGGCCGGCCGGATCCCCGGCCGCCGCCCGACCCGCGCGTAAAGGGTTGTCCCCGGTTCCACCCATCCGGCGCGCGGCCCGCGTATACACTCGCGATGATGCCCGACGATCGCCTTCTCATGAAGCGGGTCCGCGCCGGCGACGAGCGCGCCTTCGCCGCGCTGGTCGAACGCCACGGCGGTCGGATGCTGGCGGTGGCCGCGCACCTGCTCGGCTCGCGGGCCGACGGCGAGGATGCCGTGCAGCGCGCCTTCCTGCGCTGCTTCACCGCCGCCGGCGCCTATCGCGCCGAGTGGGCGGTCTCGACCTGGCTGTACCGAATCCTGACCAACATCTGCGTCGACGAGATCCGCCGGCGGCGCGCGCGGCGCGAGATTGCGGAGGACGGCGACGACCGGACGCGGCACGGCGGCGCAGGTCACGCTGAATCCGGCGGGCGCCATGGGCGGTCGCCGTTGGATCCATCAGGCACCCGGACCGCCGATCGGGCTGCCGCGCGACTCGACATCACGCGCGCCCTGCAGAGGGTTCCGAACGAAGCCCGCGCCCTTCTCGTGCTGCGCTACGCCGACGGCCTGTCCTACGGCGAGCTGGCGCGCGTGCGCGGCATCACCATCAACACCGTCAAGAGCCAGCTGGCGCGCGGGAAATCCATTCTGCGGGCGGCGCTCGCGGAGGAACGACGATGACCACCGACCGGCCGATGTCCCTGTTCGCCCTCGAGTCCGTCCTGCGCGCCCGCCTGCAGCCGGGCGACACCGACCCGGGGCTGCTGCGCCGGGTGGTGCGCGACACGCGCCGCCATCTGCGCACCCTCGAGCGCGTCCGCCGCGACTTCGTGGTCGACGCCAGCGAGCGCGGCGTCACCGCCATCCGGCCCGGGGCGCGCGGCGAGCACCCGGGGGCGGCGGCGACGCGGCACGCCGGGCAGGGCCTCGAGGAGCTGCGCGAGTATCTCGACGGCGGGCGGTCGTTCTTCACCGTCGCCCTCGACCTCGATCGTCTGCCCGAGTTCCAGCGTCGCGTCCTCGACGAGGCGGTGCGCATCCCGTTCGGGGAGACCCGCTCGTACTCCGGCATCGCCCGGCGCATCGGCAATGGCGGCGCGGCGCGCGCGGTGGGCACCGCCCTCGGCCGCAACCCGATCCCGTTCATCGTCCCCTGCCATCGCGTCCTGCGCGGCGACGACACGCTCGGGGGCTATGCCTTCGGGCTGGGGATGAAGTCCGACCTGCTCGAGCTCGAGCGCACGACACCGGTGCTCGAAGGGTGCACGAGCACGCGCATCCTCTGCCGGGTCGGCTGCGCGGCCCTGGCGCGGGCACGCGCCGATCGCCGGGTCGTCTTCGCCTCGGTCGCCGACGCCCGGTCGGTCGGCTACCGCCCCTGCCACCTGTGTCGGCCGGACGCGGCGTAGAGCATCGAACGCGACCGGCACGGCGCCGTCCTACTCGGCCCGCAACGCCTCGATCGGATCGAGACCGGCGGCGCGGCGCGCCGGCAGAACGCCGCTCGCGATCCCCACCGCGAACGACAGCGCCAGGGCGCCCAGGACGTACTCGATCGGCGTGCTCACCGGCAGCGCCGGCACCGCCAGATGCAGCAGCTGGATGATGCCGAACCCGACGGCGACCCCGAGCGCGCCGCCGGCGGTGGCGAGAAGCGCCGCCTGCAGCAGGAAGAACGCCTGCACCTGGCCGCGCCGGGCGCCGAGGGCGCGCAGCAGACCGATCTCGCTCGTGCTCTCGTTGACCGAGATCCACATCACGGTCAGGATGCCGATGGCGCCCACCAGCAGCGAGATGCCGCCGATGGCGCCGACCGCCGCCGTCACCACCCCGATGATCCGATCGAGGGTCTGCAGCATCGACTCCTGGCTGGTGATGGTGAAGTCCTCCTCGCCGTCGTGGCGCTCGAGCATCACCGCGCGGATGGCCGCGACCACCGCCTGGGTCGCCTGGGCGTTGTGGTACACGACATCGATCTCGAACAGATCCTCGCGGTTCAGCAGCGACATCGCCTGCGACACCGGCAGGAAGACGTTGTCGTCGAGGTCGATGTTGAGGAACTGTCCCTTCGGCTCCATGACGCCGATCACCCGGAACGGCCGCCCGCCGATGCGCACCCGCTCGCCGAGGGCGTTGGCGTCGCCAAACAGCTCGCGCTTGAGCTTCGAGCCGAGCACCGCCACCGCCGCGCCCTGGCGCGGATCGCCCGGCGGCAGGAACTGCCCCTGCCGCACCTCGAACTTCCACACCTGCGGCATCTCGGAGGTGACACCGTAGATGAAGACACTGCGGCCACGCTCGGCGAACTCGACGCGGGCGTTGCCGAACGCGACCGGCATGGCGGTTTCCACCTGAGGTATCCGCCGCAGCACGTCGACGTCTTCAACGGTAAGCCTGCGGATGCTGCCCGCCATCGCGGCCGGGTTGCCGCCGCTGGTCTCGGATTTGCCGGGGTTGATGCCGATGAGGTTGGTGCCGAACTGGGTGAACTCGCTGACCACGAAGAGGCGCAGCCCCTCGCCGAGCGACGTCAGCAGGATGACCGCGCTGATCCCGATGGCGATGCCGAGCATGGTGAGCGCCGAGCGCAGCCGGTGGCCGGCGACCGCCACCCAGGCCATCCGCATCATGTCGATGTCGCGCATCATTTCACCGCCGCGCCTCGCACCGCCGCGCCGCTCACCGGCGCGCCAGCGACGTCACCGGGTCGAGACGCGCCGCCCGCCGCGCCGGCAGCACGCCGAAGGCGATGCCGGCCCCGAAGGAGACCGCCAGCGCCGCGGCCACCGCCCACATCGGCGGGCTCGCCGGCAGCGCCGGGAAGGCCCGGCCGAGCGCCGCGGCGCCCGCATATCCCGCCCCCAGACCGATCATCCCGCCGGCCAGCGACAACAGCACCGCCTCGACCAGAAACACCCGCTGGATCTCCGCCGGCGGCGCGCCGATCGCCTTGAGCAGGCCGATCTCCCCGGTGCGCTCCGACACCGACACCAGCATGACGTTCATGATGCCGATGCCGGCGACCGACAGCGAGATGGCGGCGATGCCGGCGAGCGACAGGGTCAGCACACCGAGGATGCGGTTGAACGACGCCAGCACCGAGTCCTGCGTCAGGACGGTCACGTCCTCGGTGCCCTCGTGACGCTGCGTGAGCACCTGCAGGACCTGACGCTTGAGATCGTCGAGCTCCGAGTGCGCGCCGGCCTCGATGAGGACGCGGAACAGCGATGTCTGGTTGAAGATCCGCATGCTGCTCGCCACCGGAACGATGACCAGCTCGTCGAGGTTCATCCCGAGAGCCATCCCCTTCGGTTCGAGAACCCCGATCACCCGGAAGCGCCAGTCACCGACGCGGATGGTCCGGCCCAGAGGGTTGTCGTTCTCGAACAGCTCGCGCTGGATGGTGACCCCGATCACCGCCACCGGGGCCTCGCGGTCGGCGTCGATGTCCGGCAGGAACTGCCCGGCGGTGACCGCCAGGCGGCGGATCGCGAGATAGTCCGCGGTCGTCCCGAGGATGGTCGCCTGCCGGCGCCGATCCCCGTACCCCACCTGCGCCGCCCCGACCGACAGGGGCGCCACCCGGCGGATGCGCGGCACGTGCCGGCGCACCGCTTCGACATCGCCGAGGGAGATATCGCGCGGGTTGCCGCCGAGGATCGGGGCGTTGCCGGTGGTCTCGACCTTCCCCGGCAGGACGATGAGCAGGTTGGTTCCGAGCGCCATGAACTCGTTGGTGACGTAGACACGCGCCCCCTCGCCGAGGGCGGTCAACAGGATGACTGCGGCGACGCCGATGGCGAATCCCAGGAGCGTCAACCCCGAGCGCAGCGTGTGGCCGCGCATCGCGCCGAGCGCGAAGCGGACGCGCTCGACGGCGGTCATGACGGCGGCCCGTCGTGGACGATGCGGCCGTCCACGAGCTGCACGACCCGGCCGGCGCGGTGCCCGACCTCCGGATCGTGGGTGACGACGATGAGGGTCAGCCCGTCATGGTTCATCCGTTCGAGCAACTCGATGATCTCGTGGCCGGAGGCCCGGTCGAGGTTCCCGGTCGGCTCGTCGGCGAGCACGATCGACGGCTTCATGACCGTGGCGCGGGCGATCGCCACCCGCTGGCGCTGCCCGCCCGACAGCTGGTCGGGGCGGTGATCGGCGCGGTCGGTCAGACCGACCGCCGCGAGCGCCGCGGTCACCCGCTCGCGGCGCTCCGCCGGGCGCACGCCGGCCAGCACCATCGGCAGCTCGACGTTCGACGCCGCGCTCAGGCGCGGCACCAGGTGGAAGAACTGGAAGACGAAGCCGATGCGGTGGCCGCGGACGAGGGCGAGATCCTCCTCGCCGAGGTCGGCCACCTCGCGGCCATCGAGGCGGTACGAACCGGAGGTCGGGCGATCGAGGCAGCCGAGGAGGTGCAGCAGGGTCGACTTCCCCGAACCCGACGGGCCCATGATGGCGACGTAGCCGCCGTCGGGGATCGACAGCGTCGCCGCCTCGAGGGCGCGCACCGTCTGGTCGCCGACGCGGAAATGGCGCGTCAGCCCCTTGAGCTCGATCATCGTCCGGCCCCGATCAGCGGCCCGCGGTGGTCGTCGCGGTGGTCGAAGCGGCGGCGGTCGTGCCCGCCTTCGCCGGCGCCTCGACCGCCCGGGCCCCTTCCTTGACCTCGGCCCGATCGAGCGACACGACCACCGGGTCGCCCTGCCGCAGCCCATCTTTGACCTCGGCGAACTCCCAGTTGCGCAGGCCGGTCGTGATCGGCCGCGTCACCAGGACTCCGTCGTCGAGCACCAGCACCCGGTCGCCCTCGAGGATGGCGTAGGACGGGACACGCAGCACGTCGTTCACCGCCTTCAGGATCACCTCGACGTCGGCCGACGATCCCGGCAGGAGGGTGCGGCTGAACACCGCGTCGTCGAACTCCACTTCGATCTCGAGGGTGCGGTTCTGCGCTTCGATGTCGAGGATGTACGGCGCCACCCGCAGGACCCGGCCGGGGAAGCTGCGGCCGGGGTATGGGTCGAGGGTCACGCGCGCCGGCTGGCCCGGCGCCACCCGCCCCGAATCGACCTCGTCGAGCGGCGCGCTGACGTAGATCGATGTCGGGTCGATGATGTCGTACACGGGTGGTATCGGCAGGGCGGGCGGCGACGGCGACACCCATTCCCCGAGCTCGGCCTTGAGGTCGGCGACGATGCCGTCGAACGGCGCGCGCAGGGTCGCCTTGTCGAGGTTCGCCTGCGCCAGCCCGACGGCCGCCCGGGCCCGCGCGATGGCGGCGTCGGCGGCTTCGCAGCGCGCCGCGTTGGAGTCGCGCACGCTCTTGAGACGATCGAGGAGATCCTCCGAGACGATGTTGTCGCCGCGCAGCTTCTCGTTGCGTCCGACATCGCGCGCCGCCTGCTGGGCGGTGAAGCAGGCCTCGCGCGCGGTGGCCGCGGCCGTGGTGACCTCCTCGCGGGCGAGCGTCATGTTGGCGCGCAGGTCGCGGTCGTTGATGCGCAGCAGGACCTCGCCGGCCTTGACCGACGCCCCCTCGCGCGGCCCGATGAAATCGACCTGGCCGCCGACCTGCGGACTGATGCGCGCCCGCCGCCGCGCCGTCACCGTCCCCGCCTTGCTGTTGCTGACGCTGTCTTCGACCGTCCCCCGCCCGACGCGGTGCAACGTGACCGGGACCGGCTCCGGTCTGAAAACGGTGAAACGCAGCGCCACCGCCACCAGTACGAGCGCGGCCAGAACCCCGATCCTCTTCGCCCAGCGCTTCATGCCACCCCTCGCCCCCTCGCGGGTGTTGCGAGGGCTCAGGTTATCACGCGGGAACCCGGCTCCAGGCCGGTGCCGGCCGGGCGGTCCGAGGTTGCGGGACCTGGCAGGCGCGGCTGCGGCCGGGCGGCCGCGCCTCTGGCGTCAGGCCATGGGTGGGAGTTAAGATGTCCGTGTGAGCGAGGTGGTTCGCGGCCTTCGGAGGGCCGCGGGTCGCCCGGCCCGGGGAGAAGTCGAGGTGCAGCAATGCCCGTGCGCGGCCTTGCCGGCCGCCTCATCCTCTATCTGACCGCCCTGCTCATCGTCGTTGAAGCGCTCATCACGATTTTCAGCCTGCGTCGCGAAGAGCAGCAGATACTCAACAATATGGTGACGGGCGCGGATCAGCTCTCGCGCAGCATCACCAGCGCGACCTGGCACGCCATGCTCGCCGACCACCGGACGGATGTCTACGACGTCCTCCGGAACATCGCCGCCAAGCAGGGGATCGACCGGATACGCCTGTTCAACCAGAACGGCGGCCAGACCTTCACCACCCGCGAGGACCCCGCCCCCGCCCCGACGCTCGACGCCCGCGCCGCCGAGTGCACCGTCTGCCACAGCGGCGCCCGGCCGCGCGTCGAGGTCGACCTGCCGGCCCGGGCGCGTATCTTCGCGGGCGCCGACGGATCGCGCAAACTCGGCATGGTGACGCCGATCTACAACGAGCCGGCCTGCAGCCAGGCTGCCTGCCATGCCCACCCGGCCGGGCGCAACGTCGTCGGCGTGCTCGACGTCACGTTCGATCTCGCCGCCGTCGACGCCGAGATGGCGGCGCTCAAGCAGCGTTGGGTGCTGATCCTGTTCGTCGAGGTCGTGGTGCTGGCCGGGTTCATCATCCTGTTCGTGCGCCGCTTCGTGCATACGCCGATACGGCGCCTGATGGCGGCCACGCGCCGGGTCAGCGAGATGGACCTCGAGCAGCCGATCGCCATCGACGCCCGCGACGAGGTCGCCGAGCTGGCGCGCTCGTTCGACATCATGCGCGCCCGGCTGCGCGACGCCATGCTCGAAATCAGCCGCTTCACGCAGGAACTCGAGAGCAAAGTCGAGCAGCGCACCGACCAGCTGCGGGTGGCGCAGCGCAAGCTGGTGGAGAGCGACCGGCTGGCATCCCTCGGGCAGCTCGCCGCCAGCGTCGCGCACGAGATCAACAACCCCCTGTCGGGGGTGCTGAACCTGTCGAAGCTCATGGAGCGTATCCTCAGGGAAGACGGCATCCCGCCGGGACGGGTGGAGGAGTTCCGCCGTTACCTGTCGCAGGTGTCGGCCGAGACCGCCCGCGCCGGGCGGATCGTCTCGGATCTGCTGGCCTTCTCGCGCCGGGCGCGCCCGGTGCGCGGCCCCGCCGATCTCAATGCCATCGTCCGCAGCACCACGGCGCTGGTCGGGCACAAGATAGAGCTGATGGGCGTCGAGGTCCGTCTCGACCTTCCGGATGACCTGCCGCCGGTGCGATGCGACGCCTCGCAGATGCAGCAGGTGGTCATCAATCTGCTCATGAACGGCGCCGAGGCGATCAGCGGCGGCGGCACGGTCACGGTGACGACGCGATCCCTGCCGGAGACGCAGGAAGCGCTCCTCGAGGTGCGCGACACCGGCACCGGCATCCCGCCGGAACACCTGAGGCGCATCTTCGACCCCTTCTTCACGACCAAGGACGAGGGGAAGGGGGGCGTCGGGCTCGGGCTGTCGGTGGTGTACGGGATCATCCAGGCGCACGGCGGCGAGATCGACGTCGAGAGCCGGCCCGGCCATGGGACGCTGTTCCGCGTCACCCTGCCGCTGGCACCGGCCGACCACTCCGCCACCGAAGCGCCGCCCGCCGCGGCGGCGGGTTGAACAGGCGATGCATCGTCTGGAGGTGGTGGCGGTGGGCGAGGTGGACGAGGAGGCGATCGAGGCCGCCGGGCGGCGCGCCGCGCTGGCGTTCGGCCTCGTCGCCGCGCGCCGGCCGTCGCTGCCGGCGCCGGCCTACGCCTTCGACCCCGCCCGGCGGCAGTACGAGTCGACCGCGATCCTGCGCGCCATCGTCGAGGCGCGCGATCCGGCCGCCGCCCGCGTCCTGGCGGTGACCGAGGTCGACCTGTGCATCCCGATGCTGACCTTCGTCTTCGGCCAGGCGCAGCTCGACGGATCGGCGGCCCTCGTGTCGCTCGCCCGGCTGCGCCAGGAGTATTACGGGCTGCCGGCGAACCGCGCGCTCCTCGTCGAGCGCGCCGGGCGCGAGGCGCTGCACGAGATGGGTCACACATTCGGTCTCGTGCACTGTCCCGAGCCGCCCTGTGCCATGTCCCTGTCCCACAACGTGCGCCAGATCGACGCGCGTGACGGTGGTTTCTGCCCGGGCTGCCGCGCCCTGATCGCAGAGGCGCGGACGCGTCTCGATGCCGGCATCCCGGGCCTTGCGGAGGAAGCACGATGAGCAGGCGATGGGAGATTCTCGTCGTCGACAACGAACCGGTGATGCGCGACTCGATGGCGGCGTGGCTCAAGGAGGACGGCTACGTCGTCGACACCGCGGCCTCGGGCCGCGAGGCCCTGGAGAAGGCGCGGGCGCGCGAGTACGCCATCCATTTCATCGACCTCAAAATGCCGCCCGGGCCGGACGGCATCGAGACCATGATCGAGCTGCGGCGCTTTCGGCCCGACGCGTCGGTGATCATCATCACCGCCTACGCCACCGTCGACACGGCGATCACCGCCATGAAGGAGGGCGCCCAGGAGTACATCGTCAAGCCGTGCAACCCCGAGGAGATTTCGCTCCTGGTGCAGCGCATCCTGCGCGTGAAGAACCTCCAGCGCGAGAACCTGATCCTGCGCAAGCGGCTGTCGCGCCAGTACACCCTGCAGGACATCCTCAGCAAGAACCCGCGCATGCTCGAGATCTTCGCCCTGGTGCGCGACGTCGCCAGTCTGCGGAGCACCGTCCTGATCGAGGGCGAGAGCGGCACCGGCAAGGAGATGGTCGCCCGGGCGATCCACGCCTGCGGCGACCGGGCGCAGAAGCCGTTCGTGGCGGTGTCGTGCGCGGCGCTGACCGAGACTCTTCTGGAATCGGAGCTCTTCGGCCACGAGAAGGGGGCGTTCACCGGCGCCGTCGCCCGCAAGAAGGGGAAGTTCGAGATGGCCGACGGCGGCACCATCCTGCTCGACGAGATCGGCGAGGTGCCGCCGAAGCTGCAGATGGACCTGCTGCGCGTCCTCCAGGAACGGCGCTTCTTCCGGGTCGGCGGCACCGAGGAGATCGCCGTCGACGCCCGGGTCATCGCCGCCACCCGGATCGATCTGCAGAAGGCGGTCGCCGAGGGAGTCTTCCGCGACGACCTGTACTACCGCCTCAACGTCGTCCGCATCCATGTCCCTCCCCTGCGCGACCGGCGCGAGGACGTTCCTCTTCTGGCGCGCCACTTCGTCGAGCGCGCCGCCCTCGATATGGGACGCGAGGTGAACGACCTGAGCGATGGGGCGCTGCGCCTGCTGCTGGCCCATCCCTGGCCCGGCAACGTCCGCGAGCTCGAGAACGCCGTCGAGCGCGCCATCGTCACCTGCCGCAAGCCGGTCCTGACCGAGGAGGATTTCGCGTTCCTCGCCAGCGAGGGGGCGCCGCACGCGGGGTGGGAGGCGCCGTCGAACCTGACACTGCACGAGGTCGAGCGTCAGGTGATCGAGGCGACGCTGCGGCGCACCGGCGGCAACGTCAAGGAGACCGCGGAGATCCTCGACATCGATCGGTCGACCCTTTACGACCGGATCCGCCGCTACAGCATCACGCGGCCGTAGAACGACCGGCCGCGCGCGCGCGTCGCCTGCCGTACCGACTACGGATCGAGGAAGAGGTCACCGAGGACCGCGTCGCGGTCGCGCGACGGCACCGCCGCGGACAGGTCGCCGCGCAGCGTCCCGCCGTCGGCCATGCACGGCCCGAGACGCCGGTCGGCGAGCAGGCCCTGAAGCCGGCCGATCTCGGCCCGCATCCATGGAGCGGCCTCGGCGGCGCTCAGGAGCGGACGCCGATCGAGCCGGCCGCCTTCGGGCCGGACCTTGAGCCAGACACCGCCGCCACGCCCGCCGCTCTCCACGACCTCCCCTTCGACCGGCGACAGGATGCGCACGTCGGCCTCGCGGCCGCAAAAACGCCAGGCGACGCCGTTGACCTCGAGGCGGGCCCCGGGCGCCGGCGCCTCCGGCGTCAGATCGGCGCCCACCAGGGCGGAGGCGAGACCATCCAGCCCGACGGTGACCGTGTCACCTTCCTCGGGACGTACCCAGGTGTGGCCGCGGTGGTACAGACGATCGGCCGGCAGGCCGAGACCGTCGAGTTCTGCCGCGGTCGCGACCGGGCGGCCCCCGCCCGCCGGGCCGCCCGCGGACGCGGCGGCCGACACCGCACTCGCCGGAGCGCCGGTCGCCGCCACCGCCGTCACCAGTGCCTGGTGGGTGACGCACGAGCGGCAGTCGAAGCCGTTCGGGCAGACGCGCCCGGCCATCAGACCGTCATAGGCGTGCCGGCAGGCGCGCCGCTGCTCGGGCAGGTCGTGCCAGTCCTCGCTCCAGCGCAGGCGCTCGGCGCGGCCGGCACGCAGCTCGCGCAGGGCGCGCAGGACGGCGATGGTCACCGTCGCCAGCATCACCAGCGCCACCAGGTCGAAGATGCCGAGGAAGATCAGGTGCCCCGCGTCCCACATGCCCCACCTCCCTCACGCCCCCGCCGCCGCCCGCGGCGCGCGCGGGAACAGCGACAGGTAGCGGTACGACAGCGAATACAGGATGACCCCGTAGGCGACGAAGCCGCCCAGGGCGGCGAACTCCTGCCACGACGGCCAGTAGGTGCCGAACCCCTCGAACGGCAGGGTCGGCAGCGACAGGGTCTGGATGGTCATGACGAAACGGTTCAGCACGATGCCGACACAGGCCAGCAGGGCGCCGGTGACCCGCCAGCGCTCCTCGGTCAGGGATCGCCGGTTGAACAGGATGAGCCCCGGCAGCAGGCCGAACAGGAGGATCTCGGCGAACAGGATCCACGACCCGAACGGCTGCCAGGCGAAGAACCAGAACGGCCGCACCCCCGACGCGGGCGCCGTGCGGTTGATCCAGATGATCGTGTCGAGCGCCTTGAAGGCCACATACGCCAGCATGAGACGGCCGCTCAATCGCGCCAGGCGGCCGTAGACCTCCGGTGGTACCAGCCTGCGGCGCGCGAACGCTTCGGCCAGGCGCGTCGTCAGCAGGATGAACGACGGCCCGACCGCCACCGCCGACAGGACGAACAGGAAGAAGGTCGACGGCCAGATCGCGAACCCCTCGCGGAACGCGAACGGCCGGCCGCGCATGACACCGAACAACCCGCCGAGCGACCCCTGGTGGAAGAACGACAGGAAGGCGCCGAGGATGGCGAACACCGGCATCACCTTGTGCAGCTGGAATTCGAAGACCAGCCACGACGGCCGGTGCCGCAGGCGCCGGTTGCCCAGGACCAGCGGCGTGTATTCGATCGCCAGCACCGCCAGATACGAGGTGATGCAGAAGGTCACCTCGGTCAGCATCGAGTGGACATTCGGGTGCCAGAAGGTGAACCACGACCGGAGCGGCTGGCCGACGTCGAGTGCCAGAAGCGCCATCGCGCCGCTGTAGCAGATGAACCCGAGCACGACGGCGCTGTTGAGCACCGCCTTGAGGTCATTCCATCGCAGGACATAGACCAGGAAGCCGGTGAAGAAGGCGCCCGCCCCGAGGGCGATGAACGACAGGTCGGCGAAGATCCACAAGCCGAAGGCGAAACGGTTGTCCATGTTCGTCTGGTTGAGGCCGCGCAGCAGCACGAGCCCCGCCGCCGCGACGCCGAGCATGAGCAACGCGGCCCACGGCACGAGGCCCAGGGCGAACAGCGCCGGTCTCGTCCGGGTGGCGCCACGCGGGATCAGGGAGCGGTCATCCATGGAAGGCTCCTTCCTCGGGCCGCTCGAGAACGGTGCGGCCGAGCGCCCGCACCCACGGGCGCGCCGAGAGATAGAAGACGCTGGCGTCGGTATCGAGGCGCTCGAGCAGGCGGAAGGCGCGCAGGTCGCGCGCCAGGCGCGCCACGGTGCTCGCCGGGTCGTCGAGGTCACCGAAGGCGATCGCCCGCGCCGGACAGGCCTCGGCGCAGGCCGGCTGGTACTCGTCCTCGCGCGGCGCCCTGCGACCGTCGACCGCCGCCCGCGCCAGCGCCGCCTGAAGCCGGCCATGGCAGAAGTTGCATTTCTCGGCGATGCCGCGCATGCGCGGCGCCACGTCGGGGTTGAGACCGGCTTCCATCCCCTTCGGCCACGACGGATCCCACCAGGTGAAGGTACGGGCGCGGTAAGGGCAGGCGGCCATGCAGTAGCGGCAACCAAGACAGCGCGACGGCACCTGGTCGACGATGCCGGTCTTCGGGTCGCGCTCGACGGCGTTCTGCGGACAGACGCTGACGCAGGGTGTCTCTTTCTGGCAATGCTGGCATGGCAGCGGGATGAAGGCGGCGCGCGCGCCGACGGCGCCGTCCGGGGCATCGACGCGGTGGACCCGCAGCCAGGTCAGACCCTTGGTCGCGTCTCCCACGGACGGCGTCGGCGGGATGTTGTTCTCCACCGCGCAGGCCATCAGGCAGGCGCCGCAGCCGGTGCAACGATCGAGGTCGATGACCATCGCGTAGCGGGTCATGTTCGGCGCCCTCCTTTCGCATCGGCCCGCAGACGGGCGCGGACCGGGCGCGGCGCGACACCCGCGGCCGGCCAGGCGGGCGGCGCCCCGGCCGCCTCCACGACCGGTCCCTCGCCCAGCTGGCCGGCCGCGGGGCCGGTTGCGAAGTGGACCACTCCCGGCAGGACGGCGCGGTCAAGACGCAGGCGCGCCGGGATCGGGCCGCGCGGCGTCTCGATGACGATCCGCGCGCCGGCGCGCAGACCCGCGGCGGCGGCGGTGGCGGGATTCGCCAGCGCGCAGCCGGCCGCCGGCCGGAGATCCGTTTCGCGATACAGCTTCGAGGCCAGGGTCGGCAGGACCCGCCCCTGGATCATCGGATCGCGGTACGGCACCAGCACCAGCGGGAACGAGGCGGCGATCACCTCCGACCCGCCGGCCGGCTCGAGCGCCGTCTGCGCCAGGCGACCCAGCGCTTCCAACTGCGGTCGCGGGATCGACCGGGACGGCGGCGCCACGGCCGGCGCGGGGTCGTCCTCCCACACCGCGCCCTCGAGAAGCTGGGCCATGAGCCCGTCCCCCGTCGCCGGCGCGGCGGCGGAGCCGTCGGCGAGCAGCACCACGCGGCCGCGCCCGCTGGCGGCCAGCGCGCGCACCCATGCGACCACCAGCACCTCGGTCGTCGCCGCCCACGCCCCGCCGAGACCGGTGGCGCGCGCGGCCGCGGCCACGAAGGCCGCCGGATCGACCGCCGCCGCCGGCGGCTCGAGCAGGCGGGCCGTCACCCCGTACAACGCCCGCGCGCTCCCCGGCGGCGTCGGCATGTCCTCGATCGTCTCGAGCCAGGCCGGCTGCGGAACGATGAACTGCGCGGCGGTCGCCAGACCGACGCGGTAGGGCGACAGGCTGACCACCACCGCCCCGGGCGCCAGGGCGCGCTCGATCGCGGCGGCCAGCGCCGGCCCCGGCTCGCCGTCGAGGATGAGCGCGTGCAGCGATCCGGCCGGCAGCGACTCGACTCCCCCCAGCCCGCCGTCCGCCGCCGCGCCGGCGTCGTCGAAGGCGCCGTCGTGGCCGGCCGCGTCATCGACACCCGCGCCCGACAGCCTCCACCGCGGCAGCAGCCCGCCGGCAACCCCGACGCTGCCGATCATCATGTTGAGCGCCGCCACGAGGGTCGCCGCCGCGATCCCCTCCGGCCCCGCCAGGAGATCGTCGCCGATGACCGCGATGGCCGCGTTGGTGCCGGCGAACTCGCGCGCCACCGATTCCAGCACCTCCGCCGGGATGCCGGTGATCGCGGCCACGCGCCCGGGCGTGAAGGGCGCCACGAGGGCGCCGAAATCGTCGTCGCAGCCGCCGCGCGCCAGGAGGTGCGCCACACCGAAGGCGGCGGTGATCTCCGTGCCGGGACGCGGCGCCACCCAGAGGTCGGCCAGGAGCGCCGTGCGCGACGGGCGCGACTCGATCTGGATGATCTTCAGATCGCCGCCGCCGTCGCCCTCGGCACGGCGTGCCAGGATCCGCCCCGGGCCGCCCCACGACTCGAGCACCGGAGCGCCGAAACTGAGAACGAGGCGGGTCCGCTCGAGATCCCAGCCGGGCGGGTCGCAGGGCGGTGTCGACATCCGGGCCAGGGCCGCCGGCACCGCCTCTTCGGCGGGGACCGCCCTGAGGTACCGCCCGCCGAGGGCCGCCGTCAGGCGGCGGTAGTGCGCCGAAATCGCCCGGCCGGGACGCGCGTCGACGATCGCCAGCGCACCGGGGGCCTCGCGGGTGGCCGTCGCGATGGCCGCGGCCGCCTCCGCCGCCGACGCGGCGCGCTCCGTGCCATCGGCCGCGCGGCAGACCGGCCTCGCAAGACGCGACGGGTGCCACGGCAACTGATGGGCGGCGAAGCCGAAGGGGCAGAGACGGCCGCGGCTCGTCGGATGCGCCGGGGCCCCGAGAACCGCGAACGGCCGGCCGCCGACACAGCGCAGCCGCACGCCACAGGCGGCGGGGCACAGCGAGCAGATCGTGAAGCGGGTCGTCACCGGGCCGCGCGGCAGGCGCGGGATGGCGTCGCGGTTCTGGGTCCAGATCGCCAGGTCGTCGAGGAGCGTCCAGGGCAGAGGGCTGGCGATGGCACCGGCGGCGAGTCCCCCGGCGAACTTCAGCAGACCTCTTCGCGTGATGGCCGGAATCATGGCGGACCTCACTTGTGACAGTCGAGACAGCTCTCCTGCACGCCGCGGTCGCGGTGGCAGCCCGAGCAGTCGGTCATCTTCTTGCCTTCCCACGGCCGCAGACCGGCGCGCAGCGCCGAGTGCCCCCAGATGTCGCGCCCGTAGCCGGTGAGCCGGTTGATCTCCGCCGGCCGCAGAGTCTCGTCGGCGCCGTGCTCGCCGTGGCACTGCGCGCAGGCGAGACCGGCGAGCCGGACATGCACGGCATGCGGGAAGTGGACGTTGTCGGGCATGCGGGCGTAGCCAATCCAGGGGATCGCGCGCCCGGTTTTGATGTAGTCGTCGACCAGCCGCCGCTCCGCCGGGTTGTCGCCGATCGGCTCGGCGTGGCACTCGGCGCAGCGCGCCATCGGCGGGATACCGGCGAAGCGGCCGTCGGCCGCGAGCGCGTGGCAGTCATCGCACGAAAGACCGGCGCCCCCGGGCCCGTGCGCCTTGTGGCTGAAATCGACCGGCTGCGGGCGCCGCTCGTACAGCAGCGCCGGCAGACCGAGCCAGCCGACCGAGGCGGCCAGAAGAGCGCCGGCGGCGAAGGGCATCCAACCGTGTCGTGGAGTCATGGTGTCTCCTGTTGCCGGCCGCCGTCGAAGAAGGCCTCGAAGAGACGCAGCAGATCGTCCGGGGCGAGATGCGGCGCGAGCGGCATGCGCACGGCGCCGCCGTCGTTGAGGCACGATGCGGCGCCGCCGGCGCCTTGGTCGCGGACGAAACGATCGAGACGGGCGCGCTCGTCCGCCATCCAGGTCCGGCAGCGCGCGCCGCTGCGCAGACCGCCCGCCCGTTCGGCGCCACCGTCCGCGCCCTCGTCGCCGGCGATGCGGCCGGCATACAGCCAGCCGCTGCGGTACGGGTCGCGCACGACGCGGTTGGGGTCGCCGCGCAGCGCCGCGTTCAGGACGACGATTTCGAGCGGCCGCGGGAAGACCATCGGCAGCACGACACCGCGCACGCTCACCATCGCCGCCGGCCGCGACAGACCCGGCCGCGATGTGAGCGTCAGCGCGTCGATGTGACCCACGACGTCGGCGAAGAAGGCGTCGAGTCCCAGGTGCCACGAACCGTCGGACCTCAGATCAAGCCACATGTGATTCGGGGCGTGCGCCAGCCCGGAACCGGCGGCGGCGACGAGGACCAATGCGGCGGGTTCGGACGCGGCGCCCATGGTGTCGAAGCAGTGCTCCGGCGGCAGCGGCGCCGGTCCACCGTCGCACGCTGCCCCGGCGCCCTCCGACGCGCCCCCGGCCTCGGCGAGGCCGCGGTACAGGTCGCAGTAGCGATACCCCTCGCTCTGGCAGAACGAGTGCAGGGCATCGCTGTGCGGGATGAAGCGGGTCACCGCCGCGCCGCCGCAGTACTGCACCATCGCCTCGCGGAGGAACGGGCAGCGCAGCGCCCCGACGGGGGTGCCCGAGCGGGACCCGACCCACGGACAACTCATGTAGTCGGGGCTCGAGCACCGCCCGGTCGCCGCCGTCTGCGCCTGGTGCGGGATCATCTTGCGGAACGGCGCGATCTCGCAGTAGCGGACGTCGGCTTCACGCAGGAAGGGGCAGCTCATGGGCCCCTCCTAGGCCTTCCTTGTCTCGTCCCCGTCCTTTTTCTCGCCGCCGTCCGCCATCGTGTGACCGAGATCGGGCACGTGCAGGACATGCGGGTCGGCGCCGAACACCGCGACCTTGACCCGCTTCCATGCCCGCTCTCCGATCTCGACGAGGGCGCCGCCGAGCACGGCGGCAAAGGCGACGAGAATGACGAGGCCGAGGACGGCGTTCGTGACGTTGAGCCAGAACGTTTCCTTGTCGGCCCAGTTGATCACGGCATCCTCCTTCTTCGGTCGCGCCCGCCTCCGTGCGGGAGGCGCCTCTTCGCGACCACCCTCCATAGCGCAACCCGGGTGCCACCCGACGCCCGCGCCGGCGTCCCGGCGGATCGGCAAGAGCCGAAGCGACTTGCGGGCGCGGCCGGGAAATGGGGCGGGGCGTGGGCCGGCGCGGCATGTGGGGATTTCCTACAACGTCATGGGGAATTCCCACATGACGCGGCGCGCCGCGCGCCATTCCCCCGGATCCCCCGCAGGGCGGCGTATAATGCGGACTTTCCGGGAGAGGGCCCATCACCATGTCCACGAACCAGATGCTGAACGCCTGGGTGGAAAAGTCCGCCGGTCTCTGCCGGCCCGACA
>Ga0210377_10000159_pt1 | contig 63718 bp, 51 predicted proteins | sample PLM4_65_b1redo_FD_155480 | JGI IMG/M metagenome (GOLD analysis project Ga0210377, IMG submission 155480) | Groundwater sediment microbial communities from an aquifer in East River, Colorado, USA - PLM4_65_b1 redo | ecosystem: Environmental > Terrestrial > Soil > Riparian zone | place: USA: East...
TCAAGGATCGCGAGCTCGCCGGCCGGCTTCTCACGTCGATGGATCCGACGAACAAGGATCCCGAGCGCTACTGGGCGGAGCCGTTCGTGCTGCCCGGCAACGTCGATGGCCCTGATTCGCCGTGGTACGGACGCGGCGGATGGACGTGGTACACGGGCTCGGCGGCCTGGCTGCATCGCGTGGTGTCCGAATGGATTCTCGGCGTCCGCCCCGAATGGGACGGCTTGCGGATCGATCCGTGTCTGCCTCCGCACTGGGAGCGCGCTCGCATGGTTCGGCCGTGGCGCGGCGGAATGCTCGACATCGTGATCGAGCCGAAACGGATCACGGTGAACGGCAAACGCATCGAGCCCGGCTCCACGATCTGACGCCGTCTCCGAACTGTTCTCCCGCCCCGCGCGTCCCATCGTCGCGAGTACACGTTTTTCGCTCACGCCCGGTACATGTGAGTGAGACGGCAGCGAACGATGACCGCCGGCGCAGTCGTGATCGACGAGGGACACGCAAGAGAACGGGAAGCGCTCCTCGAGACGATTCACGCCGCGCGGGCCGGAGATCGCGCCGCATTCGACGAGATCATGATTCTCACCGAGCGCCGCGTCGCACAAATCGCGTGGGCGATTCTCCACGACACCGAAGAAGTGAAGGAAGCGATTCAGGAGACGTTTCTCCGCGTCTTCCGGCACCTTCGCGGGTTCGATGAGCGGAAAGACTTCCTCGGCTGGCTCACGGGAGTGACCGTGAACGTGTGCCGCGATCGTCTGCGAAAGCGCAGGCGTGTCTTCGAGCCGATCGACGACGCCACGGCCAGCGGTGATGCGCCGATCGACGATGATCTCATCCGGCGCGATCAGCTGGCGAGGCTCCGCCGCGCGATCGACTCGCTTCCGCCGAAGGAGCGGCTGGCGATCGTGCTGCGCGACATTGAAGGCTTCACCACGGAAGAGGTAGCCGCTGCGTTGGGCAACAGCGTGGGCACGGTACGCGTGCAACTCAGCCGCGCGCGCGAGAAGCTGCGGCGGTTGTTCGGAGAAACGGGATGAATCTCACCGACCTGCGTACGACGCCACCGCTGCGCGATTCCGACTTCGCCGCGATCCGCGCCCGGGTGCTCTCCGAGCTCGACGTGGCGCGCCGGCGCCGGCGATTCGTGTTCGCCTTCGCGACGGCAGCGATCGTCGCGCTCGTGATGAGCGCGCCACATTTGACGACTACCGAGGAACGCCGCCGTCCCGGCGGCTGGTCCGCCGGCGTCCCCGCCGGCGCGCGCGAGACGCGCGCGCACCAGCCGGCCGGAGGCCGGCGCTCCTCTGCTGCCCAACCGTCCGCTATACCAACCAGTCGGCGCGTGCCTGCACCGCCGCCCACCGAAAGACTGCACATCGAGATCCACACCGCCGATCCCGACATCCGAATCATCTGGATCGTGAATCCGACGCAACCTGAACCCATCAAGGAGGAATCATGAAACGCGTCATCACCCTGCTGCTCGTCGTTCTGTTCTCCGCGGTTTCATTCGCGCAGGAGAAGCCGAAGGACGACTACAACACCGTCCGCGAGTTCAGGAACAAGGTCTTCTCGATCCAGAACCGCGAGCCTCGCACCATCGCCTCCGCCGTCAAGCTCCTCGGCAGCGGATTCAAGGGAGCCGACCTGAGCGTCAATGAGGAGTTGCGCACGATCACGGTGCGCGACTTCCCGGAGAACATCGCCGCGATCGAAGAGGCGATCAAGCGGCTCGATCAGCCGGCCGCGCAGGCGCCCGATGTGGAGATGAAGATCTCGGTGCTGATCGGGTCGAAGACGCCACTGGCCGGCGCCGCGGTTCCGGAGGATCTAGCGCCCGTCGTCAAGCAACTCGAGTCGACGCTGCGATACGCGCATTACGGCCTGATGACGACGACCGTGCATCGCACAAAGACCGGCAACGGCATCGAAGGCTCCGGTGTCGCGGAGCCGACGCTCCTGGGCATGACCGCGGCGCAGTCGCGACCGATCTTCTACTCGTATCGCCTGCGCGGCATCACGTTCAACACGTCGTCCGAGCGTTCGAACGTCGCGATCGACAACTTCAACTTCTCGATGCGCGTGCCGCTCGACGTCGGCAACGGCTCGATCCAGTATCAGTCGGTCGGCTTCGAGACGCCGGTCGCGGTGAGGGAGGGTGAGAAGGTGGTCATCGGCACGACGACGATGCGGGACAAGGCGTTGATCGTGGTGTTGACGGCGACGATGAAGAAGTAGGGAGTGCCACGATGGCGAACGCGTCACAGTTCGAATGCGGCGCGGCAGGCCGCCGGGCATCGTGCGAGAATTCGTCCGATGCGTGGTCCTCTTGCCTGGATCTTCTGGCACTCGCGTGCCAGGACAGTTGCCGAAACCGACTACCGCGCAGCTCTGTTGGATTTTCACAATCTGCTGCATCCGGGCGATATCGAAGGGTTCTTCGGTTCGAGGATTCTCCGATACGACTCGCTGCCGTGGCTTCCGGCCGCCGTGGCGGAAGTGTACGAGGACTGGTATTTCCTGAGAGATTCCGCGGCGCTGGACGTTTTGGAAGAAGCGGCAATCGGTGCGCGTCGCAAGACTACGCACGACGCGGTGGCTCGCCTGGCGTCAACGGCAACTGCGGGTCTCTACCGCCTTCGCAGGGGCAATGCCTCGAGTCCGATCTCCCGCTGCTGCTGGCTGACGAAGCCGGCAGGCGAATCATACGAGAGCTTCTTTGCGCGGTTTGATCGGATTCAGGATGGCACCTTCGCGTTGTTCAGCCGGCAGATGGTGCTCGGGCCGACGCCGGAGTTCGTTCTCACCGCCTCGACGGAAGTGAGCACGAACCTCTCACCGGATATCGAATTGGTTCCGGAGATGATCGGTCGATGAGTGTAGGGCCGTTCACTCCACCGAACCGCGCCGAATGATGTCGCTGTAGAACCGGCCGCTCTGTTTGATCGTCCTCTCCTGCGTCGCGTAGTTCACGTGAATGAGTCCGAATCGCTTCGAGTAGCCGGCCTGCCATTCGAAGTTGTCGAGCAGCGACCATGCGAAGTAGCCGCGCAGGTCGGCGCCTCCCCGCATCGCCTCGCGCGCGGCGAGGAGATGCTGGCGCAGGTAGCTCACGCGCAGAGGATCGTCGATGCGGCCATTCTCGGCGACCGGCGGATCGTAGAACGCGGCGCCGTTCTCGGTGATGTAGACCGGCACCTTGCCGTATCGCTTCGTCGCCCAGGTGAGTATGTCGGTGAGGCCGGGCGCAAAGACTTCCCAATCCGTCTCGGTGTACGTCGACTGCGGAACGCGCACGCGCGTCGCGCGCTCGACCATCGTGTTCGGATCGTTCTTCGTCACGCCGCGCTTGTAGTAATTGATGCCGAGGAAGTCGAAGGGCTCGCGAATCTGCCGGAGATCGGAGCTCGGGAGCTCAGGCCACGCTTCGCCGAACATCTCCCGCATCTCCTCGGGATACGAGCCGAGGAAGACCGGGTCGAGGTATTGGCGGTTCATGTAGGCGTCGGCGCGCTTGGTCGCCTCGCGATCTTCCTTGCTGTCGCTGGCGGGGTACTTCGGCTCGAGATTGACGACGAGCCCGATCTGATGCTTCCCGATGGCACGGTACGCGCGGACGGCAGCGGCGTGCGCGCGGAGGAGATTGTGCGTGACCAGCGGGGCCTCGAACATGTTGCGATGGCCCGGAGCGAGGATTCCGTGAAGATAGCCGCCGTCGGCGACGACCCACGGCTCGTTGAGCGTGGTCCACATGCGGACGCGATCGTCGAGCGCGCGGAATACCACGTGCGCGTATTCGACGAACCAGTCGGCGATGTCGCGATTGAGCCAGCCTCCGCGATCGTCGAGTGCCGCGGGAAGGTCCCAGTGATACAGCGTGACGAGCGGCTGAATGTTCGCGGCCAGCAGCTCGTCGAGCAGGCGCCTGTAGAAATCGAGTCCCTTCTCGTTGACCGGGCCGACGCCGGCGGGCAGCACGCGACTCCAGGAAATGCTGAAGCGATAGGCGGTGAGACCCAGCTCGCGCATCAGCCCGACGTCGTGGCGATAGCGATGGTAGTGATCGCAGGCGACGTCGCCGTTCTCGTCGTTCGTGATGTTGCCGGGCGTGTGGCTGAAGCGAGTCCAGTTGCTGGGGCCGGCGCCGTCGGCGAGGGGAGAGCCCTCCACCTGATACGCGGCGGTGGCCGCGCCCCAGAGAAAATCGCGAGGGAACGTGTTGTCGGTGGCCATGTTTTATCCTGAGGAGCGAAGCGACGAAGGATCTCCGGTTCACCTGCCATTCGTGAAGTCAGGAGCGATGATCGCGGTGTAACCGGAGATCCTTCGCTTCGCTCAGGATAGACGGAGCCGCGATGAGTAACAAAGACGAAAGCCGTCACCCCACACAGGTCAATTCAGAAAGCGGCCGCAATCCTGCGGCGGCATCGCTGCGCTGACCAGGTAGCCCTGGATGTCATCGCACGATTGCGTGCGCAGGAACTCGGCGATCTCCTCGGTCTCCACGCCTTCGCCGGTCACGCGGAGGTGCAGCGCCTTGGCCATGCCCAGCGCCGCGGTGGCGAGCGGGCGGTTGTCTTTGCCGTTCGGCATCAGGAACGATCGCTCGAGCTTCAGCCCGTCGATCGGGAATCGTCTCAGGTACCGCAGCGACGAGTAGCCGGAGCCGAAGTGCGAGATGAGCACGCGCACGCCGATCGCCTTCAGGCTCTCCAGGATCTTCATGCTCGCTTCGGCGTCGTACATGACCGAGCTCTCGTCGACCTCCAGCTCGAGGAACCGCGGCTCGAGGTCGGCGGCGCGGAGCGCGTCGTAGACCGTCCGGCTCAGATCCGCGCGCTGAAACTGGCGCGGAGAGAGGTTTACCGACACGAGGATGCCCGTGCATCCCTCGTCGTGCCATCGCGTCGCCTGCCGACAGGCGGTCTGCAGCACCCAGTTGCCGATGGGAACGATCAGTCCCGACGCTTCGGCGCTGCGCATGAAGTCGCGCGGCATCAGCAGTCCGCGATCGGGGTCGTTCCACCGCAACAGCGCCTCGAAGGCGTTGACGCGGCGCGTGTAGATGTCGACGCGCGGCTGGTAGTAGACGACGAATTCCTCGCGCGCCAGTGCGCGCCGCAGCCGCACCTCGTTCTCCATTTCTTCACGCGCGTGGGCATCGAGCGCCGGTGTGTACATCTCGAAGTTGTCGCCACCGCGCTGCTTCACGCGATACATCGCGGCATCGGCGTTCCTCAACAGCGTCTCCGCATCGGCGCCGTCGTTCGGGAACATGCTGATGCCCATGCTGGCCGTGACGACCACCTCGCGCGTTCCGCTGAGCAGCGGGATGTGCAGGACGTCGACAACCTTGGAGACGATCCTGACGACGTCATCTGCCTGACGCACGCCGGGGAGCAGGAGAGTGAACTCGTCGCCTCCGATGCGCGCGACCGTGTCGCCTTCGCGCAGATGATCGCGAAGACGATTGGCCACGCTGCGCAGGACGTCATCGCCGGCGTTGTGACCGTACGAATCGTTGACGAGCTTGAAGCGGTCGAGATCGAGGAACACGACCGCGACCTGCTGGCCGGATCGCTTGGCATTGGCGAACGCGATCGCCGCGCGGTCCATGAACAGCAGCCTGTTCGGCAGCGCCGTCAACGTGTCGTAGAACGCCAGCCGCTCGACCTCGTGCGTGTAACGCGAACGCTCCCGGCGGGACAGCCACATGCCGGCCGCCGCGATTGCGACTCCGATGGTCACCGATCCGATGCTCACTGCAAGGCAAACGTCCATAGCTCGTCCTGCGATCTGCGACGTGTGAAACCGCGCCCTAAGTGGAGTGTAACGACAAAACCAGCAGCGCCGTTGGCAACGTTTCCTCCTCGCTCCTTGATCTCGCACCGCGCCATCGTCAGCGGGCTACCTATTTAGTCGTTACACTCCGCTAGTGCGACCGCGCGATCTTCAGCGCGTCTTTGTTCATCATGAATCGATCGAAGTTCGCCGGCGGCATCGGCCGGCTGAACAGGTATCCCTGCAGACGATCGCACGCGTGCTCGCGCAGGAACGTGAGCTGGCTGATCGTCTCCACTCCCTCTGCGATGACCTTCAGACGCAGGCTGTGTGCCAGCGCGATGACGCCGAGCGCGATCTGGGCATCTTCCGGCGCCGAGATGTCGCGCACGAACGAACCGTCGAGCTTGAGCGTGTCGATCGGGAACTGCTTGAGGTAGCTGAGGCACGAGTAGCCGGTGCCGAAGTCGTCGATGGCGATGCGGACGCCGAGGGACTTGAGCTGGCGGAGGATCTGATCGCCTTCTCCACGTTCTGCATCGCGTGGCCCTCGGTGATCTCCAGCTCGAGGAACTCCGGCCGCAGATTCGCCCCCTGCAGCGCTTCGCTGACGTGATGCAGCAGATCGGGATCCTGGAACTGTTTCGGCGAGAGATTGACTGCCACGACGACGTGATAACCGCGGCGATGCCATTCCGTCGCCTGGCGGCACGCCTCGTTGAGGACCCATCGTCCGAGCGCGACGATGAGTCCTGACTGCTCTGCGGCGGGGATGAAGCGATCCGGTCGCAGCAGGCCGAGCTGTGGATGTTGCCATCGGACGAGGGCCTCCAGTCCGAAGACCGAACCCGTCGCCACGTCGACGAGCGGCTGGTAGTAGACGACGAACTCGTTGTTCGCCAGCGCGCGCCGCAATCCGTTCTCCACCTCGAGCGCTTCGAGCGCCTTCGAGTTCATCGTGGCCGCGTAGAACTGATACATGTTGCGGCCCAGGTCTTTGGCGCGATACATGGCGGTATCGGCATTGCGGATGAGCGTCTCCGCGTCGGCGCCGTCGATCGGATAGACGGAGACCCCGATGCTGCTCGTGACCACGAACTCGCGCTCGTCGATCGTGATCGGCTGCTTGAACGAATCGAGGATCTTCTGCGCGATCTTTCCCGCGTCTTCGATTTTCCCGATGATGTGAATGAGCACGGTGAACTCGTCGCCGCCGAAGCGCGCCACCGTGTCCTCTTCGCGGACCGCGTTTCGAATCCGCGCCGCGACCGTGCGCAGCAGGCGATCGCCGACCGTGTGGCCGAGCGAGTCGTTGATCTGCTTGAAGCGATCGATGTCCAGGAAGAGGATCGCCAGCTTGTAGCGATGACGATGCGCGTGGGCGAGCGCGACCGTGAGCCGGTCCGCGAATAACGCGCGGTTCGGCAGACCGGTGAGAGTGTCGTAGTAGGCGAGATGTTCGACCTGCGACGTCGCCAGCACCGCCGCCTCGCGCTGATCCTCGAGCAGCGCGATCACGATGCCCAGCGCGATCACCGTGCTCCCGATCAGATCGGCGATGCCGATCGAGAACAGCGGCATCGGTGACGTGCGGTTGATCAGGCTGCGCATGATGAGCACGAACTCATCGAGCTGCACGAGACCGTAGAAGATGAATGCGACGGCCGGAGTGATGAACCCGCGGCCGCGGAAGCGGAGGATGGCGATGCCGCACAGCGCGAACGTCGCCGCCGCCGCGAGCGCATGCAACCCGAGCGAGAAGAACCGATGAATCGCAGAGTCGCCGGCCACGAGAAACGGAATCGCGCCGAACACGACGCCCGTTCCGCCGAGGATCGAGACCACGCGCAGCGATTCGCGAATGCGCACCGGTTTGCGGCGCGCAAGCTCCAGGCATCCCCAGATCAGCCAGCCGAGCTGTAGATACGCCGCGCCGCCTCCGCCGCTCGAGATGATGACCTGCATGACGCGGCTCGTCGCGAAGTTGCCGATGATGATCGATGCCGCGGTCACATGAAAGACGAGCAGACACGCGAAGCTGAGCGTCCACTGCAGCAGGAAGCTGGCGCGAAATGTTCGATAGAGCTGAAAGAGGAGAAGGGTGACCGTAACCGGTCCGAGGAGGTGGAAGCCGACGGCCTCGAAAGAGATTTGCGCCGGCATCATGCGGGTTTCGGCACCTCGAAGCGCCGATCTGCTCTTCTACCCATCCGCGTCACTCACCCGAGAGCCCCGGTTGCCGCGCAGAACGCGCGCCGGCCCTTGTCAGGATGAGGCAAGTAGTTGGATTTTGCAAGACTTAACTAAGTCCAGTGGACGGTTATCGGTTGCCGGTTACCGGCGGGTTTGGGCACCGGCGGCCGGCAAATTGGCAGCCGTCAACTCAAGTGTTGTCACTCACGATCTGGATGAAGCTCCCCACCAGCAGCGGGTCATAGAACGCCCCTGCGCGGCGAGACAGAATCTGTTGCGCCGCGGATCGCAACAGCGGTTTTTGATACGGGCGCACGGTCATCATCGCGTCAAACGCATCTGCGATCGATGTCATGCGGGTCGCGAGATTCGGAATGCGCGGTTTGCGCAGCAGCGGGTAGCTCGGCTGGCCGTCGAAGCGCAGGTGATGCTCGTACGCTGTGTTGATGGCCAGCGGCAGCGTCCCTTCGATCTCGCTCAGATACCACGCGCCTTCTTCGGCGTGGCTCTGCATCGTCTGCCACTCGTCGGCTTCCAGCTTCCCCGGCTTGTTCAGCACATGGAGCGGCACCATCAGCTTGCCGACGTCGTGGAGGAGGCCGGCCATGCCGAACGCGTGCAGCATCGTTCCCTCCATTCCGAACGACTTCGCCTGGGCCAGGACGAGCAGCGAGACGTTGACGGAGTGGATGAATGTGTACTCGTCGTGCTCTTTGAGTTTCGCGAGCGGCAGGATCGCGCGCGTGCTGCGCGAGAGCGAGTCGATGAAGCTCCAGACGAGCTGCTCCATCGCTCCGAACGGCAGCGTTCGCGTGTTGCGGAAACGGGCGAACGCTTCACGCACGACATCGAGCTGATCGCCGGCCAGCTCGCGTTGCTCCTCCGCTTTCGTTCGCGGGTCATCGGCCCCGACGTGTACCTGGCCGAAGATGATGTGCGGCGAGGGCGGCGGAATCGCGCTCACGCCTGCCAGTCCTTCGATGAGAGCGTTTGTCTCCTCGGCCGTCAGTCCGGCGGCGAGCGTGAGGCGTTCGATGCCGCGGCGCTTCATCGCCTGAATGAACTGCCGTTGCGACAACGTCGTCCTGCGGACCACTTCCTGATCGACGACGAGATCGTCCCCGACGATGAGAAGCGTCAGCGAGTCGCGTCCTTTCTCGTCGAGCGCGTGGCGCAGCGCGGTGACGATCTGCTCCACCGTTTCCACCACGCGCGGGTGATTGGCGGGGTAGAGAGCGCGCATGTTGGCAGCGGCGGCAATGCGGATGATGACCTGGTCCATGTCGTGGCTCTCAGCTCCCGGCTTTCGTCTCGGCCGATTTCGCGGCCGCGACCTTTTCGCAGATCGCGCGGATCTCGGGATCGCGAGATCGCAGTCCGCGCTCCACGAACGGCTCGCGCGCGGAAGATGGGTAACCTGTCAGCGATTCGAACGCGGCACGGCGCTCCTGAATGTTCGGCCACGGCAGAAATGAATCGCGGAGAAAGCGTTGCAGCCGCGACAGCGCCGAGGGCTCGCCCAGTTCGCCGAGGGCCTTGATGGCGCGGATGCGAACGGCGCGCCGGCCGCCGAAGACATCCGCGCGCTCGAGGATCTTCAGCAGCGGTTCGACGCCTTCACGAATTCCGTAGCTGCCGACCAGCGCGATCGCGCTCTCCGCGAGCTTCGGATCGCGATCGTTGATCGCGTTCTCCAGCAGCGTCCGCGGCACGCTCGGATCGAGTACGAGCAGCGTCTTGATCGCCTCCAGGCGGACGCGCAGATCTGGATGCTGCGCGAGCCGCCGCATGTCGGGAAGCGACGAGCGATCATTCGCCGCGCGCAGGACGAGAATCATGTTGCGCACGACGTACCACCGCGAATCGTTGAGAAAGCTCCTCACGTCGGGTACAACGAGCGTGCCGAGCGACGAAACGAAATCGAACAGCCTCCGCCTTCGCGATCGATTGTTCTCTTCGGCGAGGCTCATGAGCAGACTTCGCGTGGCTGCGCTGCCCATCGCCTCGATCAGTTGCTGAATGGCCTGCGTTTTCTCCGGCGGCGCCGCCAGCAGACTGGCGATGAGCGCCTGAATCGTCTCTGGATCCGCGAGTCTCTGCAGCGACTCCTCGGCCGAGTTGCGGAGCACTTCGCTTTCGGTCGTCAGTGCGAGCTCCTGGCATCGCTCCACGAGAGCGATGGCGTCGCCGAATTCTCCGCTCTCGAGACAGGCGCGGAAGAGCGACTCGATCCGGTGGAACAGCGGCTTCGGATCTTTCGTCGCGCCGTACCGCGCGAGCAGGTCGAGCAGCGTGCGCGCAAACTGCCGGTTCACGACATCGTCCGCGACGGTGCCGACGCGATCGCCGAGACGGAGCATCGCCCCGGGGTCCGCCGGCTGGACCTGCGGGATGTAGATCGAAACCTCGTTGAGAAGTTCGCGATGATCGGGCGGATTGAAACGATCAAGATCTTCCTCGCCGAAAAATTGCACGAGCTCCGCGAGCACCGCCGGTGAGCTGCCGGCGGGCTCCGGCGGAGGCGCCGTTGCCTGGAGGAGCGATTGAAGCAGGAGCGAGGCGTGCGTCGACAGGCGCGACATCGTGCTCACGTGTCGCAGCGCGTCGAGAACATCGCCGCGCGGCAGATCGGCCGTTGCTTCGCGAAGCAGCGGCCCGGCCGCCTGATCCGTCGCCAGCGTTCGCAGCACGGAGCGGAGGACGGCGGCGCGCAACGGCTCGGGAAGGCTGCGAAGCAGTTGCACGATCTGCTGAACGGCGAGCTGCCTTCGCAGGCCGGAGCTCCCGGCGACGTGACGTCCGATTGCGTCCGCGACGCGAGAAGTCATCGCGGACGGCGTTTCGCTCTTCTCCGGCAGTCGCGCCGTCAGTCGCACTCCGAACGTCGCCTCGGGATCGAACTCCGGCTGGAGAAGATCCTGCGGCCGCTCCACGTACTTCGCGATCATCGCCGCGAGCTGGTCGACCGAGCTGATGTCGCGCAGCAATCGCTGACGCGCGTTCGGCGTCAGCTCACGGCCGGCTAGAAGCGCGCGCAGGATGTCGTCCCACAGCGAGCTCGTTTCCTGTTTCTTCGGCTTCCCCTCGAGGTCGTCGGTGACCTTCACCGCGGAGTAATCCACCGGTTGCAGGTGAATGCTCATGACGCCGGACGCAGTGAGCTGATCCCAGATCGCACCGCCCTGATCGTCCGGAGCCGTGCCGCCGAGGAAGCTGAGGAACGTCTCGACGTCCTGCGGAGTCGTCTCGCGCGAAAAACGAAGGACGGCGACGCCGCGCGTGTAGAGCGCCTGCGCGAATTTCTGCGAGTAGGGAGTGTCGATCTTGTCGCTGCCGTAGACGATGCCGTCGGCTGCGATGCCGAATGCGACTTCCGAGGAGGGACCGCGGAGATGGACGAGACGATCGTGTGCCGCTTCCACTGATCCGAGGAGCGCCGGATGCCCGCGCGGGTACGCGGCGAGGTTCTTCCAGGCGAGCGCCAGGGCGCGGATAAACTCCGCCACCTGGCCTCCGGCGACGGCACGCATTCAGTTCATTGTAACGACGCGTTCGTTTTGAGGGGAGCATAAAGACGGAGCTACGGACGCGCGGACCCTCAGTGGCGGGCGGCGCGTCGCCGCGGCTCCACGAGCGGCGTGCCGTGCAGGATCGTCAGTGCCGGTGCGCGCAGCGCCTCGATCGATTCGAGCGGGTTGTTGGTGAGAAGGACCAGATCGGCGATCTTGCCGTGCTCGATCGTGCCGATGTCGTCCGACAGTTGGAGAAACGCCGCCGCGTCGCGCGTCGCCGCGGCGATCGCATCGTACGCGGTGAGGCCGCTGGCGACGAGCTCGTTCAACTCATCGACGAGCGACGAGCCGGCGGGGACCAGGTAACCGGCGTCCGTTCCCGCCAGAAGGTGTGCGCGGTGGTCGTGCAGTTCGCGCACGAGCGCGCGCCGGTTATCGATGATGGCCGGATTGAAGTTGGAAAGCACCCCGTAGACGTACAGCGTCGGGCAGTTCCGGACACCGGTCGTCGCGCTGAGCTGCGCGAGCTCGCCATAGCGCGACCGGTCGACGTTCTGCCACGCGCCGACGTCATTGCCCGCTGCATTGGAAAGGCGGCTGACGGCGCGCTCGTAGCCGCTCAGATGCTCGATCGAGTCCTGCGACTCCATCGCGTGACGCACGTCGACGAAGACCGATACATGACCGGCGATCGGCGCACCGCGCGAGCGGGCCGCGGCGATGAGCGCGTCATAGATCGGCAGCGTGAGGTTCTCGTACAGCTTCACGAAGCGGCAGCCGCGGGCGAGCTGGCTCGCCACGAGCGCGTCGGCGCCGGCCGCGGTCTCGATCACCACGGAGAACGTCGGATTGCGCGGGTTCGGACCGTTGATGAGCATCGTCGCGGTGATGATTCGCGGGCCGTGCAGCTCACCGCGGTCGATCCGCTCCGCGATATCCAGCACGCTGTCCAGGCCGGCGAGATCGCGGACGGTCGTGATGCCATGCGCGAGATACGCGGACAGATCTGCGCGCCGGATGTGGACATGCGAGTCGATCAGCCCGGGAAGAAGCCAGCGATCGCTCCCGTCGATCGTCCATGCGCCGATGGGAATCTGAATCTCTGAAGACGGGCCGATCGCGACGATGCGGTCGTCGAGGATCAGAACCGTCTGATCGCGATCGACGCGCTCGTCCACCATCGATACGACGTTCACGCCTGTAATCGCCACGACGGCCGCGTGCGCCGGAGCGATCGCCGCGAGCAGGACGAGGATGGCGCAGTTGAGGCGACGCATCGCCATAGTCTAGAAGTGCGGCGGTCCGAGGTATTGATACAACCCGATGACGATCAACATCGCCGCGGTCATGGCGGCGGTGATCACCATCGGATCGCGCCGGCGCGTGGCGAGGGCCAGGACGGCGCCGCAGGTGAACAGCGCGATCGCAGGGATCGTGGGAAAAAAGAACGAGCCCGCACAAAACACGATCGCAGCGACCCCCAGCACGGTGGTCGTGCCCCGCACGCGCTGTTCGGTGGCGAATCGATCGATGACCCATCCCGCGAGAATGCAGGCGGCCGGAAAGAGCGGGAAGAGTCTGTCGGCGCGCTTCGAAGGGATCAGCGACAGGAACACGAATGTCGTGACCAGCCACCATGCCGCGAAATGCGGCGCGACCGCGGGTGTCGGCGCCTTGCGTTGACGCCACAGCGCAGGCAGCGCGATGACCGCGAACAGAGACGCCGGCGCCATGCGCACGAGAAAGTGCGGGATGTAATAGAGGATGTGCCGGTTCTCCTTCGACTTCGAAGAGTGCGCGGCGAATCGGTCGAGCGTTTCCGCGAACACGAGCTGATCGAATACAGGTTGCCCTCCGACCGCGACGGCCGCGCCGAACCACGCTGCGAACAGCGCGAGAGATACCGGCAACCCGATCGTCCATCGCATCGACCGCCATCGCTCGCGAAACTCGCCGCCACTCCACCACCAGGCCGAGCACGCCAGCGCCGGGATGAGCAGCCCGATCGGACCTTTCGTGAGGAGCGCGAGTGCGGCGCCGAACCAGTACAGTTCCGGCCGCAAGCGTAGCGCCGCGTACATCTGCAGCACGATCAGCGCGGTCAGCAGCATGTCCGTGCGCGCGAAGTAAACCTGCTTCGAGAACATCGTCGACGCCGTGAGAAGCAGACCGGCGATCAGCGCGGCGCGCTCACCGGCTAACGATCGCGCCATCGACCACGTGAGGAACAGGGTCAGCAGTCCGGCGATCAGCGACGGCAGTTTGAGGAGGACTTCGTACCGTCTCCCGGCAATCGCGATCGCTCCCGCAGCGAGCCAGTTGTACAGGGGTGGCTTCGCCGCGGGCGTGCCGTCCTCGAGGTGCTGCACGATCCAGTTGTCGTGCTCGACGACATCGCGGATGTACGCGACCTGCAGCGGCTGATCGCCGGTCGCGAGATCGCTGGGCGCCGTGATGCGGATCAGCACGACGCTCACGTAGACGAGCGCGAGCGACGCGACGCTACGTGCCCTGTTCAGAGTCCCGGTTTCCACGCAATCGGCAAGCTTACGCAATCGCCCCGATCCAGTGTGGCGGCCCAACCTCGGATTTCGAGTCCGGCGCGCGATTCGCGAAGAAGAAGCAGTCGCGAGGCGAAGGCGTCGTGAAGATTCCTGAGTACATCCTCGAAGTCCTCAATCGCTCAAGAAGCCCGCGCTCTCCCGCTTTTGCCGGTCGCCTTCTTCGGCGCTCGGCCTGGCGCATAATCCGTCGATGCGCGAGCCGTTCACGATTTCCGTCCCGCACGAGGTGATCGACGATCTTCACCGCCGCCTGGACTCCACGCGCTGGCCGCTGGGCGTGATCGATTCGGGTGGGCTTCCGCTCGAGCACGCCGTCGAGCTCGTGCGCTACTGGCGCAATGATTACGACTGGTACGCCGAAGAGCGGGAGTTGAATCGGTTCCGCCAGTTTCGTGCCGACGGCATTCACTTCATTCACGAGCGTTCCGGAGGTCCGAACGCGGTTCCGCTGCTCCTTCTGCACGGCTGGCCGGGGTCATTCGTCGAGTTCCGTGGCGTGATTCCGCGGCTGAAAGACGCGTTTCATCTCGTCGTCCCCTCACTGCCGGGTTACGGTTTCTCGGACGTCCCGATGGCCCCCGGAATGTCGAACGCGCAAATGGCCGATGTGCTCGCGGAATTGATGGCGATGCTCGGCTATGAACGCTTTGCGGTGCAGGGTGGCGACTGGGGTGCGGGCATCGCGACGTGGATCGCACGCAAGCATCCGGCGCGCGTCATCGGCCTTCATCTCAACTACATCCCCGGTTCTTATTCGCCGCACGCGGACGACACGACGCCTGACGAACGCGAGTTTCTCCGCAGTCGCGAACAATGGTCCGCCGATTCGGGTGCGTACGGACACGTGCAGCGCACGCGGCCGCTGACTCTGAGCTATGGCCTGTCCGACTCGCCAGTCGGGCTGGCCGCGTGGATCGACGAGAAGTTCGTCGAGTGGGCCGATCCGGCGAGCGGCGTGTCCGTGCGCGAGATCCTCACGAATGTCATGATCTACTGGATCACGAATACGATCGCATCATCCGTGCGGCTGTACCTCGAATCGTCGCGCACGCCGCTCGCGTTTGCGGCGGGCGAGCGTCTCAGCGTGCCGGTTGCGATCGCACACTTTCCGCTCGAAGCTCCGTTTCCGCCTCGCTCGTGGATCGAGCGCGCGTACGACGTGCGGCGCTGGACGGAGATGCCTCGCGGCGGGCATTTCGCCGCGCTCGAGCAGCCGGAGCTGCTCGCTGAAGACATCCGCGCGTTTCTTGCGACGTAGAAGCGCCGAACCTGGGGATCGTTGCGCCAGGCGTCGATGCGACCTCTCCCGGGCCGTCGTCTCCGGCTGCATATCATGTGAATTGTTAGACATGCAGATGTTCCCGGCATGATGTGAAATCGCCGGTCGGCTGGCTGCGTTCTCACAGGCTTACTCAACACGTTAGCCGGGAGGAACCTTGAGAAATCTCGTTCGATTGACGATCGCAGGTGGGGTGATGATCCTGATGGCGGCGTCCGCCGGCGCTGACCAGATCAGCAATGACGCATTCGCCATCACGTTGCCGGCCGGCTTCGGCGAATTCACGAAGCAGGCTCAGACGACGGATGGGAAAGAAGGAAAGATCGAGACCACGAACTGGATCTCGAAATCGCCGACAGGTGAGGCCGTCGTGGTCACGATGAGCAAGATGTCCGGCAAGATTCTCGCTCCCGAGAAGATCATCAACGGTACGCGCGACGCTCTGCTGAAGAGCCTCGGTGCGACGATCGACAGCGAAGAGAAGCTCACGGGCGATCTGCCCGGCACCGGGGTGACGTTCCACAACAAATCGGCGTTCCTGCGATCGCGGCTCGCGGTCAAAGGCGACCGTCTCTACCAGGTTCTGTACGTGGGCCGCACCGCCGAGCAGCGTGTGCTTCCGGTTGTCGGCGAGATGTTCCAGTCGTTCCACATCAGCGCGCCCCCTGCCGTGGCGCAGACGAGCAGCGCAGGACACTAGGTTCCCTAGTGCCGTTACACTCCGGTTCAGCCGTTCATTCGGGATCTGCGGCGGCGTGAGTCGCCGCTTTTTGCAGGTGCCGGCCGCGCATCGTCGAACATCAGCGCCGGATGGGCGGAGGGGCGGCCGCCCATCTCCGCGACGATCGTCTCGAGGGTGCGACAGAGAGCGGCGAGATCGCGATCGCTGAGCCTCTCCAGCGAGTCGGCGAGGCGCTTCTGCGCAACGGTCTGAGGTGCGCGCTGGCGCAACGCCCGTCCCTTTGACGTCAGCGACAGCTCGATCCGGCGGGCGTCGCGGTCCGAGCGCGCGCGTTTGACGAGCCCGCGACTGACCAGCCTGCTGACGACGACCGACACCGTGCTCGGGTCGGTTCGTGTCCGCTCGGCCAGCTCGCCAACGCTGATCGCGCCGTTCGCTTCCGCGAGGATCGAGATGACGAACAACTGCGCCCCTGTGACGTTGATGTTCGTCGCGGCGCGGTGCGAGCTCCGCAGCGCGTGGACGAGCTTGCGGATCTCGTCCATGACCTCGTGCTGGAGATTCTTCCGAGGCACGGGCGATAGCGTACTGCATGTGGTCGATGGATATCCATGCAGAGGTCCGGGGCTCCCGATTGAGGCGCCGGCGTTGTCAGAGCCCGCGCCCGGGCGGGTACTTACATCGTGTCGTGCGAGTTGATGTCGATCGTCACCATGAAGCCGTTCGTTCCTTTGAACTCGAACGCTTTGTCGCCGAGGCGGTAGGCCTCCACCTGGTTCGGCATGAGGATGAAGCCGTCGTTGCGCGGCGCTCCGAGGTAGCGGAGATTCTTGATCACGACCGGATCATCGGTCATGCCGGCGAACTTGCCGAGGATGACTTCGCCCGCTTTGCCGCCGTCGAGCTTGGCGGTGGCCAGGTTCTTCGTCGCATTCCACTCGACCGGCGCGTCCTTGCCGATCTCGAATGCCTTCCATTTCACCGGATAGATTTTCGGGAGAATCGCCAGGATGCCGTCGCGTTGCGCCGTCGTCACCGACGGATCGAACGTGACGATCTCCCACTCGGTCTCGCCCTTGGAGAAGTCGGCGCCGAGATCGCCGGCAAGCCAGAACTTCGCGCCGTCGAGGCTCGTTCCGTTGTATGTGCCCCGGTTCACCCGGTAGGCGAGGTTCCCTTTGCAGTACCGCCCCGCCGCGTGACCTTCGTGGATTCCGCCTCCTCCGTGTGTTGCGGGCTGCGGGTTGAAGTAACACTGGCAGAACATCGGGCAACTGCACGCCTCGATGATCGTGGCGTTCATCGACCACTCCGGCGCAGCCGGTTTCTGGTCGGAAGCACCAGTGAACAGGAAAACCGCCAGGATCGCCAGGAGTGAAAGGAACTTATTCATCCGAGACCTCCTTCATCAAATTGTTCGGATCGCGGATTAGATGCCGCGAGTGGGCGTCAGGTTTCAGGGGAGTGCCACGTGCCGCGCTTTCCCGAAGACCCGGTGCAAGGCGGACCGAGCCGCCCAGTAGCCGCACATCCCGTGGACGCCGCCACCCGGCGGGGTGGAGCTCGAGCAGAGGAAGATCTGCCTGTTCGGTGTCGAATACGGATCGAGCCGCACCACCGGCCGCGTCAGGAGCTGCGACCAGTTGGTCATGCCGCCGGCGATATCGCCGCCGACGAGATTCGGATTGTGGTCCTCGAGCTGGCGCGGCCCGCGAACGCATCGCGCCAGCACGCGGTCGCGGAAGCCGGGCGCGAATCGCTCGATCTGCGCTTCGATCCGCCCCTGCATGTCGAATGTCGATCCGTTCGGCACGTGGCAGTAGGCCCACGCCGTGTAGCGGCCGGCCGGAGCACGCGTCGGATCGAAGAGACTCGGCTGCGTGACGATGACGAACGGCTTCTCCGGATGCTCACCGCGACTCACCGCCGCCTCGGCGCTGGCGATCTCCTCGAGCGGGCCGCCGACGTGAACGGTGGCGGTCTCCCGACATTCGTTCGCACGCCACGGAATCGGAGCGGCGAGCGCGTAGTCGATCTTGAACGCGCCCGGGCCGTACCGAAACCTCGAGAGGCGGTGGCGATAGGCGGCCGGAAGCTGTTCGCCCGCGATCTGCAGGAGCTGCTTCGGCGTCACATCGAAGAGATATGCCCTGGCTGGCGGAAGATCCGCCATCGAACGGATGGGGGTGTTGGTTCGGATCTCGCCGCCAAGCGCGCGGAAGTGCGCCGCGAGAGCATCGGCGATGGCTTGCGACCCTCCGCGCGGGAACGGCCATCCGACCACGTGTCCGGCAATCAGCATCATCATGCTGAGCGCGGAGCTCGCCAGATCCGTCAGCGGAACGGCTGCGTGGGCAGCAGGTCCGGCCACCAGCACCTGCGCATCGCGCCCCTTGAAACGATTCGCGATTCCGGATGCAGAGTGGTACGCCCGCAGACCGAACCGGCCGAGCAGCAGCGGATGCCGCGGCACATGCAGCGATCGCAGCGCATCCGGCAGAAACTTCTCGTGTGCGCGGATGAACGGCTCGACGAGATGCCGGTACGCCGCGCCGTCCGAACCGAGCCGCGCGACCGTCTCATCCAGCGAGTGCGCGAACGCCGCCCCTCTTCCGTCATCGAACGGATGCGCGTAAGCGAACGGTGATTCGAGCCACTCGAGGCCGTATCGCGCGAGAGGCAGCGATCGAAACAGCGGCGAAGACGCGCCCATCGGATGGATCGCCGAGCAGACGTCGTTGCGAAATCCGGGGAGCGTGAGCTCTGCGTTCGCGGCGCCGCCGCCGATGTTCGCGTGCGCTTCGGCGAGGAGCACGGAAAGACCTGCGCCCGCCAGCGTCACGGCGGCGCCGAGGCCGTTCGGACCTGAACCGATGACGACAGCGTCATGAGCCACGGGCTGCTTCACTGCAAAGGGTTTTCATGATGTCTTTCCGGGAATAGTGCCGCCCGCGCGATCGAGCAGCTCGTGCACCTCGGCGTCCGTGGTCTGTGCGAAGTCGCGGTACCAGCGGCCCACCGCATCGAAAGGATGCGGCGTGCGGAGACAGATGATGTCGTCGACTTCCGCTCGAAGCGATTCGCACGTCTCTCGCGCCGCGACAGGAACGGCCACGATGATGGCGCGCGGGCGCATCTTTCTGAGAGCGCGAACCGCGGCGCGCATCGTCGATCCGGTGGCCAGGCCATCGTCGACGGTCACCACCGTCCGCCCTTCCAGTTCGAGCGGCGGACGGTCGCCGCGATAGGAGCGTTCGCGACGGACGAGCTCGCGCCGCTCGCGTTCGGCGACCGCTTCGATCGCCACCTGCGACACGGGCAGCCAGCCGAAAACCTCTTCGTTGATGACCTGCACGCCGCCCGAAGCGATCGCACCCATCGCCAGCTCCTCCTGCCCGGGAACGCCGAGCTTGCGGACGATGAACACATCGAGTGGCGCGTTCAGCGCCTTCGCGACCTCGTAACCGACCGGCACGCCGCCGCGGGGAAGCGCGAGCACGATGACATCGTCGCGGCCTGCGAGACGTCCGGCCACCTCCTGCCCGAGGAGCCGCCCGGCCTCGGTACGATCGCGAAATTCCGCAGTCTCCATCGTCCGGATCCTCTTACCTCCGGTGCAAGGCGCGGCGGAGCGGGCCCCGTCGGCTGTTACGCCGTATCCCGTTGCTCCTCATCGAACGCTCGCCTCGACGTATGCCATGGGGATAGTCAGCCGCAACTCGCCCTTTAGCCTGGCGAGGTCGTCCAACCGAGCGCGGAGCTTGGTGAAAACTACAGGTTCATTGCCCTCCACGACCTTCTTCCAGGCATCGAGGAATCCGAGTTTGATGAAGTGATGGTTCAACAGCGCCGTCCCGTTTGCGAACCGCATCTGACCTTTTCGCTCCACGACCCGGGTGACGGTAAAGCCACCGCGCTCCAGCAGCTCGCGCACGCTCGCCACCGTGGCGCGGTGCTCTACATGGGAAACCAGTCGCCGAAGGGCCGGCTCGTCGCCTTCGTTCCTCAGTACATTTTCGAAGATCGCGTAGAACTCCTCCATGTGTCCCTGCAGATTCGTCGTCAGCGCCATGGTCGCGCCCTTGCGGGCAACACGCCGGCACTCGCGTATCGCTGCCGCACGATCATCGAAGTTGTTGACGCCCAGATTCGACACGATCAGGTCGAACGTGCCGTCAGCGAAAGGCATCGCAGAGGCGCTGCCTTCGTGCAGGGTCACGTTCGGCGTCCCTCGGCTCGTAATCTTCTCCTCAGCCAGCCTCAGAGCGGCAATCCACGGGTCGATCCCGTGAACGCGAGAACCAGGGCCAAGCCGCTCGGCAAGCTCGATCGTCGGGAATCCCGTTCCGCAGCCGACGTCGAGAACCATTCTGACGTCGGTGAGGGGCACTTCATCCAGAAGTAGCAGACCAAACATGGCCGACCAGAGGGGTAGCTCGTCGTAGGCTCGCAGCACTGCAGCAGAAGAGAGATCCGGTTCGAATGCCAGGAAACTCAGGCCTTCCATGAGCGCCATGCTACATGTCGAGCCCATTGGGGGGACCCAACGAGTGAGACTCCCGGCTGGCGTGGCGTTGCGGGTCGCGTGGAAGTTGGCACATCAATAGATCTCGATGTTCTTCAGGTTCGATCGCGTCGGCTCCGAGGACCAGATTTCCACCATCTCGTTCACCGAGGCCTCCTCGCGCCGCACCATCTCCTCGGCGACGGATTGGCGGAGTAGTCGCTTGATGCTGGCGAAGGCGAGCGGATGCCGCGACGCGAGCTCGCGCGCAACGCGTTCGGCGCGCTCGCGGATGTCGGCCTCGGGCGAGACGTCCTGCACCAGTCCGATCCGCTCCGCGTCCCGCGCCGAGTACATCGCGCCGGTGTAGAGCACCTCGCTCGCCGCTCCGCTGCCGATGGCGAACCGCAGCATCTCCACGCTCCCGGCGAACACCGATGACCCGAATGCGATCTCGTTGAGCCCGATTTTCGCGTGACCATCCACCATGATCCGCCTGTCGCATGCGAGGGCGAGCATGCAACCGCCCGCGATCGCATGTCCGTTGATCGCGGCGATCACAGGCTTCGGGTAGAGAAACATGTAGGTGTAGAGGTCGGTGAACTGGCGGAAGAATTTCGCGAACTGATCCCGCGAAAACGAGCGGATCTCCGGCACATCGAATCCGAAGGAGAAGAACTTGTCGCGGCCTGTAAGAATCGTCGCCAGCACATCGGCACGGCTCTCGAGCGAGCGAAAGGCGGCGTCGAGTTGTGCGACGACCTCGCCGTTGATCGCGTTCACCTTCCCGCGAGAGAGGGTGAGTGTCGCGATGCGGTCGTGGATTTGAACGTCAACGTCATTCATGCATGCCTCAGTGCCGTTTCCAATGGACCGACAAGCCGAGCGGTCCCAGGCCGCGCTTCCGGACGAAGTAGACGACGAGCTGTGCGAGCGGCTCCATGTAACGCGCATTCGCGAGCGGGCCGGCATCGAGCGCGTCGAAACCGAGGCTGCGAATCAGTCTTGCGGCGACCGCGCGCGCCTCGTCGTCATCGCCACAATAAAGAACGGTCGGAGGTGTCACCGAAAAGTGTGGCGAAGCGTCGAGGTGTGCGGCGTACGTATCGATGAAAGCCTCGACGACGCGCGCCGTCGGAGCCCATGACTGAATCAGCTCCGCCGCCGATGTGGTGAAGCCGACCGCGAGCGGCGCCTCGTCCGTTTCGGCGTTCGTACACGAGAGCAGAATCTTCCCGCCGAAGTCGCCGATGTCCGCGAGGATCCGCTGCGCTTCGGACCAGCGAACCGCGACGACGATGACATCGCCGAATGCGACCGCATCGCGGTGCGAGCCGTGGCGGGTTTCGGTGGCGCCCGCTCGCCGCGTGCCGAAGAGGACCTCGGCACCCGCTCGCGCGAACGCCGATCCGATCGCCGTTCCCATCCGTCCCGAGCCGATGACACCGATTCTCTCCATGACCGTGTGAGGGTACGTTCCGGCGCCCGATAACTCCAGCGTACCGATTTCATCCTCTGCATGCGCATTCCTCATCGCACCGGGACGGCGGTGCGTACATCGGATAGACTTGGGTTGCCCACTCATCGCAGACAGGGAAGCACGCGCATGCCGACGGTGCACCGCATCGACGCCTCACGGTTCCGTAACAACGCGATTCATTTCAGCGCGAGCGCGGGGCCGCTCTCCCTGCTTCTGGTCCCGAAGTGTCCGTTGTGCCTGATCCCGATCCTCGCGTTTTTCGGAATCGCGATGCCGCCTTCGACCGGTCTGTGGATCGCGTCGGGCGTGCTGGTGGCCGGCTGGTTCGTCGTTCTCATGGTCGCGGCGCGGCGGCACCCGCTGATTCTCGCCGCGGGCAGCATCGGCGCGACAGGCAGCGCGGTCGCCATCGGCATGCACAACAGGCCTCTGTTGTGGGGAGCGATTCTCCTGATGAGCGTTGCCGGCTTCGCTTTGCGGCGAGTCTGTGCGTCGAGTCGCTGCTCGCGCGAGGCCTGACGTCCAGCCCGGGCTGGCGGCTGGCGACTCCGTGCGGAGCAGACGAACATTCCGTGAGACCCTGGCCATCGCCGTCACACCGGAAGCACAGACACCTGCCGTTCGCGCACCGATGCCTCGCGCAGGCGCCAGAGGACATCCATCGGGTCAAGCAGACGAGGTTCCCTAGCGTCGCAACCTCGCTGTTCCGGCGAGCGTCTCACGTCCCGGCTCGAGCGCGAATACTTCAACTTCGGCTACGTCACCGGTCACCACGACCGCATCGTCGAGCTTCCGCAGCTCCGCTCCCGGCGCGAACACTTTGAGATAGGCGTCGTCGCCGCCGAAACGCAGCTTCGCGCGAATGACATTCTCGGTCACCGTCACATCCAGTCCGTCTGCCCGTGCCTTCGCTGGCCGCGACGTAAGATCGGCGTCGATGGCGCGCGCAATCGGGACGACCTCCACCGGGCGACTCCCGAAACTCGTGACCCATACCGTCAGGTTCGCGCGAGCGAAAAAGACCGCCGGCGGGACTCCATCGGGATGAGTGAAGCTGACCTCACCGAGACCCGCAGGCCCTGGCGGCAGGTCTGCAAGTTGGTTCGCCTCCAGCTCGATCGCCAGCGCTTGTAGCGCCTCCGCGGCCGAGAGATGCTCGGTCACCGTCACCGCCACCCGCTGCCAGACGTTGCCTACTTCGCGAACCCATTTGACAAAGCTATCGCTATCGCCAGCCACGTCCCACACGGCGCGCGTTCTCCAGCGATCGAGCCGCTCGCGCATCGAAAGAGGACCGATGGTGACGGGAGCGACCCATGCTTTGAAGTCAACCAGCAGCAGTCCCCCACGACGCGCCGTTTCCAAACTCTCACGAATGATCTTCATCGACTGTTCGCTTTGCATGGCCGTCTCCTCAAACGACGCGTCGATGCCGCGTGAAGCTGTTCTGCGCTCCGGGGCCGCTGGCGATCAGCCGCGGCTTGTAGTCGTCAGGGCTGCCGGCGCTGAACGGCATCTTCACCGGCAGTTGCGCCGCGTGCACATTGGGATTGTTCGACATATCGAGCTGGAGGCATCCGTCCCAGACGGTATTGCTGTTGAAGTCATTCAGCCAGCAGATCTCGTGGTAGGACCAACCGAAGGTGACCCAGGCCGCGGCATTCGATGGATCTCCGGCAAGCGTGAGGAATGGGCGCGTCTGCATGTTGAAGAATTGCCCTTCGGCGAGCGTACAGCCGAGAAGGTTGGAAAGCGTCGCCACGGCATCCGCGCAGTCGGTGCAGTTCATGATGAACGGCCCGTCGTTCACGTGTGACAAGTACGACGCCAGGTTGTAATCGCCGAAACCGAACATTGTCATCGGCGTGTACGACTCGTTCTGTTGCCGGTTGACGCCGTGCGTGATCCTTTCGGCGGCCTCATCGAGTGTCTTCGCGCCAAGAGCCCACGCGCAGGCTCGGTCTAGCGCGTCGGTCCAGGGCAGTTGAGTTGCGTCTCCCGTCTGTACCCAGGGCGCATTCGGCACATTGAGAACGACGTAGATCGTGTGCGTGGTGAGATCGAAGTCATGCCAGCCCTTTGCCCAATACTGCCATTTCCACTTCGTCTCTCGCTTCGACACGAAGCTGTTCGGTGTGAGCCACTGACCCACTAACGTGAAGGTCGTCAGCGAGGAGTTTCCGTTCGCGTCGAACAGTACCGGCTCAGCCCCGACCTCGCCGAGGATGTTGCCGAATAACGCGCGAAGGAGCGCGTCGATGATGGAAGCAATGATGCCCGCGCAGCCGCTCTGCTGCGGCGGCGCAGGACTGCCGTCGATTGCGCGGATTTTGCGCGTGCCGTTCTGCGGTCCACCGGAGAAGCTGGCCTTGATGGTGATCGGAGAGGTGATCGCATCGCGCGCGTACGCGGCGGACTGCGAAGGAAATCCGTGCTTCCACTCCGGCGCCACGATCGGACCGGAAGCGGCATTCCAGCATATCGTCAGCGCGTCGTGGGATGCGGAAGTCGTGTCGTGATTGAAGTGGACTTCGTCGACCTGCATAACTCACCCTCCTCCAGACATTATGACGGAAAGAAGTTGAGCGTTACGTCTGGAGCTACGCGCCGCAGCGCTGCCTGACAGGCGGGGGGCTAGCGACTCTCTCGCGGGTGGACTGACGTCTTGAAATCATTGAAGACGGCATGAATGACATCTTGCCGCCACGACGGTTCAGGCTTAAGTTGCTCGGCAACTCCAGAGCGGCCAAGGAACAATGCGAGCGATCGTATTCGTGACGCGCGGCGCTTCCGTTGATGGCGTCCTTCGGACAGCGCTGCTTTCGCGCCGCTGGGAAATTCTTTGCGCAACGGGGGAGGAGGAACTGATCGCGCTCGTGCAGGGGACACGGCCCGAACTGGTTGTCCTTCCCGCGGGTGACGCATCGCCGGCGCTCGAAGCGGCTCGCCGCGTTCGCGCGTCGGACCGCCACGTGGCAATCGTCCTCTGTGCCTCGACCTGTTCGAGCGATCTCGTGCTCGCCGCCATGCGCTGTGGTGTCAACGACGTGGTGACGCAGCGCTGTACGGAGGGGGAGATCGCCGACATGCTCGACCGCCTCTCCGCTCCCACGCCGGTGGCGAGCCGGGCGAGACCGCTTGTCTCGGCGGAGCGGATGGTCGGGCGCAGCGCGCCTGTCGAGTCGCTGCGGAACTCGATTCAGCGCGTCGCCGCCAGCGACAGCAACGTTCTCATCACCGGCGAGACCGGAACCGGCAAAGAGCTCACGGCCGAGCTGATTCATGCGAACAGCCGCCGGCGCGACCGGCCGTTCGTCTGCCTGAACTGTGCGGCGATTCCTGACGGCCTGCTGGAGAGCGAGCTTTTCGGCTACGAACGCGGCGCGTTCACGGGCGCCCACGCCGCGCGAGAAGGAAAACTGCAGTACGCGAACGGCGGCACGTTGTTCCTCGACGAAGTCGGCGACATGAACCTCTATGCGCAGGCGAAGATCCTCCGTGCCATCGAGAGCAGGAAAGTGCAGCGTCTGGGAGCCAATCGCGACATCGCCGTCAACGTCCGCATCATCGCCGCCACGAACCAGAATCTCGAGCAGCTCACCTCGCAGCAAAGATTCCGTCAGGATCTCTACTTCCGGCTCAACGTCGCCAGAATTCACATGCCCGCCCTCCGCGAGCACGCCGAAGACATTCCTGACCTCGTGGAGTACGTATTCGGAGAGCTGTCGGCGCGGTTCGAGCGGCCCATCTCCTCCATCGATCCCAGCTATCTCGATCCCCTCATGCACTACGGGTGGCCGGGCAATGTGCGCGAGCTGCGGAACGTCGTGGAATCGACTCTCGTGTTCTCCAGCTCCGATCACGTCACCCGCCGCGATCTGCCTCCCTACGTCCGCGCGCTCTTTGCCAGCGAGGAGAAGAAGCGCGGCTCGGAGCGGGAGAGGATTCTCGCGGCGCTGCAATCGACCGGCTGGAATCGCAACGATGCGGCGCAATTGCTCGGATGCTCGCGCATGACGCTCTATCGCAAGATGGTGCGTTATGCGCTGTTCGAGATGGAGAACGATGTCGCGTCGCGTAACAGCAAAGTCGGTGCGTAACAGGTGGTTGTTACATCGGGTTGCTGGTTGTTGGTTGCGGGTGACACCAGCTAACCCGAACTATTCATGAACCACGTCATCCTGAGCGTAGCGAAGGATCTCAAGTTACGTATCCTGAGATCCTTCGCCGTCTGCGCGGCTCAGGATGACGTCGTTGCACTCTGTCGCGGCCCGCTTAGCGTTCATGAATAATCCGGGCTAACCAGCCACCAGCAACGCGCAGCGCGCACCGCGCTGCGCCGCGTAACACGTAACACCTGCCGCAGCCGTTCGCTCATCGCAACTCGCTGAAAAATCACGACGGCCGCGATCGGTGGCCATGGCAGCGCATTTGAAACGCTGCCGCGGCACGATGGCCAGACCCTACGCCATTGCCGCGATCGGCCAGGCGATTCTCGCCGTGCTGGAAGCGGCTGTCCCCCCGGAGTTCAGCGGCGCGGACTTCCAGCTCTACAACGCGCCGAACTTCCAGAAGCCGATGGATGAGGGGATCAGTCTCTACCTCTACCGCGTCGTGCCGGCGAACAACATCCGCAATCTTCCGCCGCGAGTGGCGATCGATGGCCGGCGCTACCGCCCCTCCCTCCCCATCGATTTCCAGTTCCTGATGATCGCCTGGGCCCGCAACGCCTTCAAACAGCAACGGCTCCTCGGCTGGGCCATGCGCGTCATGGAGGACAACTCCATCCTGCACGCCAGCCTTCTGAACAAATACGGACCGGAGAGCGACACGTTCGACGACCGCGAGTGCGTCGACGTCATCATGGAGTCGCTTTCCATCCAGGACCTTCACTCCATCTGGGATGTCACGAAGCCGAACATCCAACCGGCGGCGGCCTACATCGTCCGCATGCTGCGCATCGACACGGCACTCGAGATCGGGGAGGCCGATCTCGTCCAAACGCGGGTCATCGGTGCGGGGAAGGTGGTGGAGGCATGACCGCGGTGCAGGTCCTGGAGTGGGTCTCGCGCGTCGCGCCGCTCGGCATCCGCTTCCGCGACGCGGCCACCCGCAAGACCGTCGACGACGACCTGACCGCGATCGTCTATCCGAGCGCGGAGCGCGAACTGTCGACCGCGGCCGTCATCAATCGCGCCGGCATCTTCGTCTTCCGCAACATCTTCGGCCTTCACGCGTTCGAGACGGCGAACGGCGACAACACCCGCGATTTCGCCGGCAGCGACGCGTTCTGGAATCCCGTGTCGCCGCCGGCGCGCTACGACTACACGCTGGAAGTCCGCGACCCGGCTCGCCGCTTTCTGCCGTTCGTCCTTCCAGTGAAGCTGCCGCAGCGCAGTCTCCTCGGCATCGCGTTCAACTCACCGCTTTCCTCGCCGCTCGTCGGACAGACCGGCGGCCGCGGGGCGTTCGTTCCGGTGTTTTCCGCTCCCACTCGAACGGTGCCCGAAGGGATGATCGGGTTGCGCGCGGAGATCGTCGACACGGGAACGAGCCCGGCCGGTCCGCGCGAAGCCGCATACGCGGTCATCGAAGCAAAAGCCGGCGATCAACCGCTCGTCACCGGCGTCGCGGACCAGCGCGGTCGGATCCTCCTTCCGCTTCCGTATCCGAAGCCGGTGATCACGCTCGGCTCGATGGCGACGACGAACGTGCCGCTGCAGGACCAGACGTGGACGGTCGACTTCACCGTCCGTTATCGCCGCCGCGCGTCGGTGCCCGAACTGCCGGATCTCTACGACGTGCTGAGCCAGCCAGTGGCGACGGCGTGGCAGACCACCGCACTCATCACTCCATGGACGCAAACGACGCTCGAGTTCGGACGCGAGCTGCTGCTCGCGACGCAGGGGACTGTGTCGCACACGCTCCTGATCACGCCTTGAAACGAACGAGGAGAAGCGAATGCCAGAATATCTAGCTCCAGGCGTCTACGTCGAAGAGGTCTCGTTCCGGTCGAAGTCCATCGAGGGCGTGAGCACGACGACGACGGCGTTCATCGGGCCGACCCGCTACGGTCCGATCGACATCGTCCCCGATGTGATCACCAGTCTCGTCGAGTACGAGCGGACATACGGCGACCGGCAGCAGCTCAACTACGCGGGCTCGCTGCGCCACAACTACATGTGGCACGCGGTGCGCCAGTTCTTCGAGAACGGCGGGAAGCGGCTGTACATCTCGCGCGTGTACAAGACCGGCGCGAGGATGCAGATCCCATCGCCTCCGTCGTCGCCGCCGGCGATCGGTGCGGGTCAGGCGATCGGCGTTGCGGCGGCACCGCTGTGGATCTGGGCGCGCTTCCAGGGCGCCGGCGGCAACATGCGCGTGCGCATCACGCTCTCCGGCACACCGAACGTGCTCGCCCTCGACGGCACGACGAACAAAGTCCGCGGCGTTCTCGACAACGACGTCGTGATCATCCATCCGGGAGCAGCGCTCATCGAGGACCGCCTCTGGAACGCGCAGTCGTACTTCAGCGGAGGAGCGACGCAGTGGCGGTTCGTCCGCAGCGGCGCGACGTCGATCGAGCTCGCCTCGCTGACGAACGAGCAGGTGCGCGTGATCACGGCGACCGTGACGCTGACGCCGCCCGATCCGAACGTGCCGACGTTCGTCTATCCGGGTCTCGCTCTCGATTCTCGGCACCGGTTGAGCGGCGCCGATGATTCGCTGAGCGGACAGTTCGCGCTGGAGCAGCCCTCGCTCGGGCGCGCGCGATCGGTGCCGATCGTGGCCACCACCTCCGCGTTCGCCACCGGCGTCGACCTCGTGCGGCACATCCTCACGCTGCGGCCTTCCATCGGAACCGCCCTTCTCACCGATACGTCGTCGGATGCGGATCGCTCGTTCGACTTCGAGCTGACGAACGGTTCGGACGGCGATGAGCCGACCTTCGTCGAGTACGAGGGCATCGGCGCCGATCCGACGTCGAAGCGCAAGACCGGTCTGAAGTCTCTCGAGGACATCGACGAGGTGTCGATCGTCGCGGCTCCCGGCTCGACGGCGAACTACGCGACGCGCACCTCCGACGCGCTCTCCATCGTCAACCTGCTCATCGGTCACGCCACGCGCATGCGCTATCGCATCGCCGTGCTCGACTCGGGCGACAAGCAGACGGTCGCCGACGTGCGCGACATGCGCGGCAAGATCGACTCCTCCTACGCGGCGTTCTACTACCCATGGATCAAGATCGTCGATCCGGTCACGCTGCAGGAGATCGACATTCCTCCCAGCGGATCGGTGGCCGGCATTTACGCGCGCAACGACATCAACCGCGCCGTCTACAAGGCGCCGGCCAATGAAGTCGTCGAGACCGCGATCGGTCTGGAGACGTTTCTCAACAAGGCGCAGCAGGACATCCTCAATCCGCTCGGCGTCAACTGCTTCCGCTTCTTCGAGAACCGCGGCTTCCGGTTGTGGGGCGCCCGCACCACGAGCTCCGATCCGGAGTGGAAGTACGTGAACCTGCGCCGCTACTTCGCCTACCTCGAGCACTCCATCGACAAGGGGACGCAGTGGGCGGTGTTCGAGCCGAACGGCGAGCTGCTGTGGGCGAACATCCGCCGCACCATCGAGGACTTCCTCCTCAACGAGTGGCAGAACGGCGCGCTCCTCGGCGACAAACCGGAGAAGGCGTACTTCGTCAAATGCGACCGCTCCACGATGACGCAGAACGATCTCGACAATGGACGCATGATCGCGCTCGTTGGCGTCGCCGCATTGCGTCCCGCTGAGTACGTGATCATCCGCATCGGTCAGTGGACGGCAGACCGCAAGGTCTAGTGCACGGCACAAGGAGAGATGAGCCATGGCAACGCTACGCGAGCGGCCCTACGTCCAATTCAACTTCCTCGTCGACCTCGGCAACGGCTCGACCTCCGGCCCGCAGGCCGGATTCCAGGAGGTGAGCGGCATCGGCATGGAGGTCACCATCGCCGAGTACCGGCCGGGTAATCACAAAGAGAACTCGGTGATGAAGATCATGGGGATGAACAAGTCGACCGACGTCACGATGAAGCGCGGCGTCATCGGCAGCCTCGATCTCTATCAGTGGCTGAACCAGATCCGCAACGGCGACCAGGCAGCCCTGCGCACCGTGACCGTGCAGCTCATGAGCGAGGACCACACGACGGTGGTGCAGACGTGGAAGCTCCAGCGCGCCCGGATCATGAAGCACACCAGCGGTCCGATGAACGCGAAGGGGACCGATGTGGCGATGGAGGAGCTCGTCGTCGCTTACGAACGCCTGGAGATGGAGTAGGGGCGTGCCGGCCACTCGTCCTCTTCCGGGAATCCGTTTCGAGACGGTCACGCGTCCCGCGCCGGACGTGCTGCCGCGGATGGATATCCCGGTGTTCGCCGGCTTCGCCGCGTCCGGCCCGACAAACAGGCCGGTGGCGATCGCGGATGCCGCGCATTTCGCCGATCTCTTTGGCGGCGATGTATCACTGCCGGCGCCCGCGGACGCGCGCGAAGCGCGGACCGCTCACCTGGCGCGCACCGTCCGGGCGTTCTTCCGCAACGGCGGGATCCGCTGCTGGATCGTGCGCGTGGCGGGAGAGGCGGCGAGAGCGAATCAGTTTTTGGTTCCCGGGCTGTTCCGCGTGACTTCCGCCGGCGCGGTCGAGCAGGCGATGGCACCGGCGCGATCGGAAGGGAGCTGGTCGGACCCGTTGCGCGTTCGAACGCGGCTCGTTCCCGACGCGCTGAGACACGTGGCCGTCGATACCGTGACGCCGTCGATCGATGTCGCGGTCGCGTCGCCGCGCGATGTGTTCCGTGGCGATCTCGTTCGCGCCGTCTGGATCGATGCGACGGCATCGGTCGTCGCGACGCTTTACCTGTTCGTCGATGCGGTGACCGATACGCTCGCGTCACCGCTTTCCGGCGCGCGCGTCGTCCGCCTCACAGGCCCTTCGGTCTGGACGAGCGGGACGGCAACGCTCCTGCCGCCGATGCCGGGTGCTCTCACCGGGCCGCCGTCGATCGACCGCCTCACGTTCGACCTGATGGTCGAGAGCGAGAGCGGACCGCCGGCGCGTCTCAGCGGTCTCGGGTTCTCGCCGCTGCATCCGCGCTATTTCGGCGCGCTGCCGAGCGACGCGTTGCTGTTCGAAGATGCGAATCAGTTCGTCGACGGCGCCACGCCTTCGTTCAAACTCGCGCGCCCGGTTCCGTTCTTACCCAACTTCCTCTCGATTGCATCGACGCCCGAAGCGGGGTGGCCGCAACTCTGGCAAGAGGTGATGTCGCCGCGATTTCCGCTGGCCGCGCCGCTCGATGGTGCGGCCTACATCCCAGCGACGATGCCGTATCTCTTCTCTGACGAAGAGCGTGCGCTGATCACCGGAGCTCCGGGCGACACCGCGCTCGATCGCGATGGTCTGGCGAGCTTCGGCCCGGCGCTGTTCCTCGATCCGGCATTGAGCGATGCGCCTGCCCGCGACGTCGTGAACCGTGCCGACGCGCTCCGTTATGGCGGGACCTGGCCGCACACGCTCGCCGGCATTCACGCCGCGCTGGCGATCGAAGAAGCGACGCTGATCGCCGCACCGGACGCCGTGCATCGCGGATGGTTCCTCGACATCCGCTCGCCGCTCGCGTCGCCCCCGCCGTCCTCGCCGCTCGTGCATCCGGAGTGGTGGCGCTGGCTCGACTGTCGCGAAGAGATGCCGGCGTCGCCTCCATCGGTGCTGCCGGGCGCCGGCTTCGTCGACTGCGACGTCATCGATCCGATCCCGGCTCCGTACCTCACGGCTACGCCACCGGTGGAGGGCTCGTTCGATCTCCTCTGGGATCACGATCCGAATGCCGTCGAGGAGTTGCAGGAGGCGACCCGTCCCGATTTCATCGACGCGGCGGTGATCGCACTCGGCGCCGCCGGTCACGTCTCGCTGCACACGCGTCCGCCGGGCGATTACTTCTACCGCGTCCGGCGGGTGATCGAGGAGCGCACGAGCGACTGGTCGAACGGCGTCGCGATTCGCGTCGCCGCGGCCGCGGGCTGGCTCGCGTACGACGACGAGGGCGAAGTCGCCTCGCTCGTGTCGATCCATCGCGCCATGGTGCGGCTCTGCGCCGCACGTGCGGACATGACCGCCGTCCTCACTCTGCCGCGGCATTACGACGCGCGGCTGGCGATCAGTCATGTCACGAATCTTCTTGCCGCGCTCGAGAAGGAGGCGTTGAGTTACGGATCGCTCTGGCATCCGTGGACGTTGGGGCGGGACGAGGAAGGGAGTGCCCTGCAGACGTCGCCGCCCGACGGCGTGATCGCCGGAACGATCGCCGCGCGCGCGATTGCCCGCGGCGCGTGGGTCGCGCCGGCGAACGAGCCGCTGCAGGGCGTCGTCGCGCTCGTACCTGACCTTCCTCCGTCGGCGCTGCAATCGCTGCAGGATGCGGCCGTCAATGTGCTGCGCCAGGAGCCGGCCGGTTTCGTCTGCCTCGATGCGGACACGCTGACCGATGACGACACGATCCGGCCGCTCAACGTCCGAAGGCTGCTCATCCTCCTTCGCCGCGCGGCGATCCGCGTCGGCAACCGCTACACGTTCGAGCCGAACGACGAGACGCTGGCCCGCGCCGTGAAACGCGGCTTCGAGGCGATGCTGGAGATGCTGTTTCTGCGCGGCGCGTTCAAGGGACGCACCGCCCGCGCCGCTTTCCAGGTCACGACCGACGACACGGTCAACACGTCGCGGACGAACGACGCCGGCCGCTTTCTCGCCGAGATCCGCGTCGCTCCGTCGCATCCGATGTCGTTTCTCACCGTTCGCCTGCTGCAGAGCGGCGACCGCATGCTCGTCGTGGAGGCGCGCTGATGGCCGACGCTCCTGACTATCCGTTCACCTCCTTCAACTTCTCGGTGGAGATTGATGTGCCGGGGATCTCGCCGAAGTTGTGCGAGGCGTCGTTCTCCGACTGCGACGGCCTCGAGCTGACGATGGACGTGAAGACGATCCGCGAAGGCGGCAACAACACCGCGCAGATCCGCATGGTCGGCCCGGCGAACTACGGGCAGGTGACGCTCAAGCGCGGCATGACCTCGAAGAGCTTCGACCTCTGGGACTGGTTCGACGCGCAACAGCACGCCACGGCGCGCCAGCTTCGCACCGATTTCCGCGGCGAAGCGAAGGTCATCCTTCTCTCGCCCGATCGCAAAGAGCGGGCGCGCTACATCCTGCGCAAGTGCCTCCTCACCAAGCTCAAGGCTCCTCCGATGAGCGCGAAGGACGGCATCGTGGCGATCGAGGAGATGCAGCTCACGTACGAGTCGCTCTCGATCGAGCAACCGGGCGGAGGAGGCGGCAATGCCTGAGGTCCCGCAACTGGCGAAAGCGGAGCTGCGCGAGCTCGACGCCTCGTTCAAGAACGAGATCAATCGCGACAAGTGGACGAAGGTGCAGTTCAACCCCGACACGCTCAAGGTCACGTTCGCCAATCAGATCCAGCAGCCCTCCGGCTCCGGCGATCAACGCGGCTCGCAGGCGCAGCAGTTCGTCGGCGCGGGCTCGACCAAGCTCGCCGTCCAGCTCTGGTTCGACGTCACCCAGGACCTCGGACAGGGGCTGCCGGACGTCATCGACGTGCGGCAACTGACGCAGCGCGTCGCCTACTTCATCACGCCGATCGGCGAGCCGAAGAACGATCCGAAGAAGTACCTCCCGCCGGCCGTCCGCCTCCTGTGGGGCACGTTCCAGTTCGACGGAATCGTGGAGTCGATGGAGGAGAACCTCGAGCTCTTCTCGTTCGAGGGCCGTCCGCTGCGCGCTTCGGTCGCGCTGGCGATCGCGCAGCAGAAGATCACGACGTTCGCGTTCAACCAGGCGAACGAGCCGCCGAGCTTCACGCGACGGAATCGCGCCCCCGCCGGAACCGCGCCGCAGACCGAGGCGCCGGCGAACTCGAATGTGCAATCGCTGGCCGGTTCGGATCCCGCCGCCGGAGGCCGCGACTGGCAGAGCGTCGCCGTCGCGAACGGGATCGAGAACCCGCGGCTGCTCGAACCGGGACAGTTGATCGACATGAGCGCGACCACGCCGCGCATCGTCGTCGAGTGAGGAGGAGTGATGCCGACCGTCGTCAACGAAATGATCCTCGAACCGAAAGCGCCGCCGCCTGCCGCCGAAGCCGCGGCTAAACAGGGCGGCGGTGAGAAGGGCTCCGGCAGTTCGCCCGAAATGGAGCGAAAGGTCGAGCACGTGATGCATCGCGCGCATCAGCGCGCGCTGCGGCTCTGCGTTTACTGAGACGGACATGGCCGAGAACAACGCCATCAGCGGACTCCTCGCCACGCGGCCCAAGATCATCCTCGCCGGACGCGAGGACATCGACCTCTCGCAGGCGCTGCTGCGCATGTCCGTTCGCGAGAACGTGCAGGGGCTGTATCGCGCCGACCTGCGATTCGGCAACTGGGGGCCGAAGAACAACAGCATCGGCTTCCTCTACTTCGATCGCAAGAAGATCGACTTCGGCAAAGCGGTGCAGGTGAAGCTGGAGAACGATCTCCTCTTCGACGGCCGCGTCTCCGCCATCGAGGCCGACTTCGGCGAGGGCAAGAGTCCCGAGCTGTCGATCCTGCTCGAGGATCGTCTGCAGGACCTGCGGATGACGCGGCGGACACGCACGTTCACCGATGTGAGCGACGCCGACGTCGTGCGCCGCGTCGCCAACGGTCATTCCTTGCAGGCCACGATCGATCTCACCGGGCCGACACACAAGACGCTCGCGCAGGTGAACCAGAGCGATCTCGCGTTCATCCGCGAGCGCGCCCGCGCCGTCGACGGCGAGATCTGGATCGACGGCCAGAAACTCTTCGCGAAGAAGCGGAGCTCGCGGACCGGGACTCCCATGAAGCTGAAGTACGGCGCGGAGCTGCGCGAATTCTGTGCGCTCGCCGATCTCGCGCATCAGCGCACCGCCGTCACCGTCGGCGGATGGGACGTCGGCGGCAAGAGGGCGATCAAGGAGAAGGCGGACGAAGCGGCGATTCGCAGCGAGATCGGCAGCGACTCGAGCGGCGCGAAGGTGCTCCGCGACGCGTTCGGTGAGCGCAAGGAAGCCGTCGCGCACACCGTTCCGCTGACCTCCGACGAAGCGCGCGCGCACGCCGAGGCGTGGTTCCGCACGATCTCCCGCCGCTTTCTCGTCGGCCGCGGACTGGCGCAGCCGAATGGAAAGCTGCGCGTCGGCGCATGGATCGAGCTCGACGGTCTCGGATCGCTCTTCAACGGCAAGTACTACCTCGCCGAGGTGCAACACGTGTTCGACGGCAGTTGCGGACTGCGCAGCGAGTTCGTCGCCGAACGGCCCGGATTGGGGCGTGCGGAATGATCGACTACGACACCGATCTGCTCGAGGCGCTGCTGCACGAGCGCCAGCCCTCCGGACTGGGAGGGCGGTGGTTCGGTGTGTATCCGGCGATCGTCAGCGATATCAAGGATCCCGACAGCACAGGCCGCGTGAAAGTCACGTTGCCGTGGTCGCCCGACACCGGATCGGAGCGCTACGAAGTGTGGGCTCGCCTGGCCACGCTGATGGGCGGCAAGAATCGCGGGAGCTGGTTCATCCCCGACGTCGACGACGAAGTGCTCGTCGTCTTCGAAGGAGGCGACGTTCGTCGGCCGTACGTCGTCGGCGGTCTTTGGAACGGCAGCGACTCTCCGCCGCAGTCGATGGACGGCAGCGGACGGAATTTCATCAAATTGCTCAAGTCGCGCAACGGCGTGAAGGTCACGCTCGACGACAACGACGGCCGCGAGCAGTTCATCGCCGAGACGCCCGGCGGCCAGAAGGTCACGCTGAAGGACGGACCGGGCTCGATCGAGCTCGCCGACAGCAACGGCAATTCGGTGAAGCTCGATTCGAGCGGCATCACGCTCACGACGTCCTCGTCGGTCACGATCAACGCCAGCACCGTCACCGTCAACGCTTCGTCGATCACGCTCAGCGGATCGACGACTGTCGCCGCGGCGCTCACCGTCGCCGCGAGCATTACGACACCTTCGATCACGTCCGGCAGCTATACGCCGGGCGCAGGAAACATGTGGTGACCGGAATGGAACAGCACATCGAGTGGACCTCGCCCACGGCACTCTGGGATGACTTCAACGGTCATACGAATGAGACCCAGCGCCGCGTCTTCCGCACGCCGGCGATCCTCCGCTTCGCCACCGATTCGTTCATGCAGCAGTTCATTGATCTGATGCACGCCGACCCGCACCGCATGCGCCAGTTCCTCGCCGTTCCGGAGCAGTGGAACAAGAGACCGGCGGAACCCGAAGCGCCAAAGCGGCTGACAGGATTGCCCGGCGCGCTGAATCGCGCCCGGGTTGCTGCCGTTCGAAGACTGGAGGCCCGGCAGGGCATCGTGCGCTCCACGCAGTGGAACACGCATACCGAACAGCCGCTCAAGCTGTATCAACCTGCGCATCAACGCTACTACCTCGTGACCGCTTGTCTCGTCTGCCGTACGCTCGGGCTTCCAGATCGTCCTCTGAACACTTCTGCGCAGGAGAAGGTCACCTTCGTCATCCGGATGCTTCGACCGCGCGACGGATCGGTGAATCCCGATCCGCTGCTCTGCGACGAGTTCGCGCTCGTCGGCGACGAGTGGAAGCCCCTTTCAGATCCGCGCTCGCTGGCCGCCGGGGAGGAGCAGCACCTTCTCTCGCCGCTGACTTATGAGGAGACCGACGGCCGCCGCAGGAGGCTCTTCAACGGACTGATCCCGGTTGCGAAACGCGAAGCGCTCGTACAGGCGAAACTGCCCGAGGCGCCGAACGCGCCTCCGCTCCCAACGATCGACCCGAGGCAGATGCTTCTGAAGTCGCAGGTGATCGTTCCGTGGAGCAGCCTCGAGGAGGTCGCCGCGAACGCGAAGCAGCAGGTGAGCACGACCGGTGATCCGCCCACGTTCAATCAGAAGCAGGACGTACTCCGCAGAGCGAACGAACAGATTCAAACCGTCGCCTGGTACATCCTTCTCGACTTCTCTCTCTGGCTCGAGACGAACCTCAAGGAAGTGTGGGATGCGATCACGAACAACAGTTCGGCCGGTCTCAGCGGCCAGAAGCTCGACGCATGGAACGCCCTCGGAAATCTGAGCTCCGATGGGATCGGGTTGCGCAACGCATTAGGGCAGATCCGGACATTCAGAAGTCAGCTTGAAAACGTGAAGTCGGTGTTTCGCGCGGCCACCGCCGCCGACTGGCCATCGCTCAAGTTCCAGTTCATCACCGCCACCGAGTCTGGTGCAACGGGACTCACCGGAACTGATCGGCGCAAGACACTCGAGGATGCGCTCGTGGCCGCGCTCGATCAACAGGTCCCGGGCACGCTCCCCGTTCCGGCGGCATCGCAGGTAAACGCCATGACGCACACGACCTCGTGGTTCACGGTCCGCTGCGTTTTCGAACGTCCGAATTGCGGGGGATTGGCTCCGGCTGTCGTCAGCGATCCGAGCGCCTCGTTCCAGCTCGCGTCGTTCTTCGACCCTGATGCGCCGGCGCGGCCGATACGCGTGAACATGCCCGCCGACACCACGCCGGCGGGGCTGCGCAAGTTCGAGAAGAACACCGCATTCGTGATGTCGGACGTTCTCTGCGGCCAGATGAACGCGATTCGCGGGCTCTCGTTCGCCGATCTGGTGTTGTCGGTGCTGCCGTTTCCGTTTCACCAGGGTCTCAATACCGGCGGGATGAAGCCATGCACCGATGGCGACGGCGGACCTTCCATCGGACTGGTCTGCTCGTTCTCGATTCCGATCATCACGATCTGCGCGCTGATCCTCCTGATGATCATGGTGAAGCTGCTCGACATGATCTTTTACTGGCTTCCCTTCTTTCTCATCTGCCTGCCCGTTCCGAAGTTCGACGCGAAGAGTGGAGGTTGAATGGACGCTGGACAGATTTACGGACGAGGGATCGCATTTCCGCCGCACGTCGGACCTGACGGCCGCATGGCGTGGTCGGAGGGTGACCGCAACATCCGCGAGGCGATCGAGATCATTCTCAAAACGGAGGCGCGGGAGAGGATCAATCTGCCTTCGTTCGGTGGAGGCCTGCGCCGCTTTCTCTTCGAGCCGAACACGGTCGGCACGCGCCATCAGATCGAGGACCGCATCACGCGCGCGCTCGAGGAGTGGGAGCCGCGCATCACCGTGACGTCGGTGGATGTAGAGGAGGACCCGCGCGACGTCCAGGCCGCGACGGCCACGATTCATTACCAGCTCATCGCCACGCGCGCCGCATCCCAGCTCGCGCTGCGCGTCAATCTCGGTTCCTAGAGAGGATGCATGCCGGTCACGCTGCCGAAGATCGACGACCGCCGCTACGACGACCTCCGCTCGGAGGCGCTGGCGCGCATTCCGGTGCACACGCCGGAGTGGACGAACTTCAACCGCAGCGATCCCGGCGTCACGCTCATCGAGGTCTTCGCGTTCCTCACGGAGAGCCTGCTGTATCGCGCCAATCAGATTCCGGAGCGGAACCGGAAGAAGTTCCTGCAGTTGCTGCGCATTCCGCTGCGCGGCGCGACGGCGGCCCGCGGTCTCGTCACGCTGATGAACGACGCGCCGGCGTCTCCCCCCGGACCTTCGGCGCTCGTGCTGGCGCAGGATCTCGAGCTGCGCGCGGGCGAGGTGCCGTTCCGGACCACGCGCGCACTCGATGTGATTCCCGTCGACGCGCGCTTCTACGTCAAGAAGAAGATCGACGCGCCGTCGCCCGACGTGAAGAAGTACTACCAGCAGCTCTACGCGTCGTTCCGCGATACGTCGCTCGACATCGATCCGCAGATGTACCGCGCCGTGCCGTTCCCGTCGCGCGACGGCTCGCCGTTCGCTCTCACCGACGCGATCGACAACTCGATCTGGCTCGCCCTTCTCGTGCGCGACGCCGACGCGAAAACCGGCGTCACTCCCGATCTGATGCGCAATCGCATCGCCACGCGCACGCTCACGCTGGGAGTTGTGCCGTCGCTGGCCGACAGCTCGGCGTCGCTTCCCTCCGGCAGAACGTTCGGAGCGCAGGCCACCGTGACGTTGCGCGTCGAAGCGCCGAAGGTGCCCGACAGCGGCGGCCTGCCCGATGACGTCGCGCAGCGCACGCCCGAGTATCGCCCCCTCGACGCGAAGACCGATGACGACGTGTTCAGCGTGCCGGGCACGATCGACGTCACGCTGCCCGATGCGTCGTCGCTGCGGCTATGGAACAACATCGATCCGCTCGAGGCGGGCGTCGACGATCTTCCTCCGATGATCGACGACGAGACCGTCGATGCCCGCGTGATCACCTGGCTTCGCCTTCGTCCGACATCGACGAGCGATGCGCGCTTCCTCTGGATGGGGATCAATGCGGTGCCGGTGACGCAGCGCGCCCGCGTGATCGGTGAGCGATTGCCTGACGGCAACGGCGAGCCGGATCAGAGCGCGCGACTGGCGCTCGCTCCGGTCCTTCCCGAGACCGTCCACATCATGATCACGACGCCGCAGGGGCGGACCGACGAATGGAAGGAGACCGACGATCTTCTCGCCGCCGGTCCCGAGGTCGTGGTCCCCGATCCGCGCGTACCGCCGGGCGGGAAGCAGCCGAAGAGCGCCTCGGTCAACGTCTTCACGCTGAATCCCGAATCGGGTGAAGTGCGCTTCGGCGATGGCACGCACGGCGCGCGCCCCGTCGAAGCCGCGACCATCCGCGCCACGTACGACTACGCGGTCGGAGCAGAGGGAAACGTCGGTGCCGCGGCGATCAACAGCTCGCCCGCGATTCCGTCCGGCTTCAAAATCACGAACCCGATTCCGACATGGGGCGGCGCCGATGCGGAAACCGTCGCCGACGGCGAGAAGCAAATCACGCGCTACCTGCAGCATCGCGACCGTCTCGTCAACGCCGGCGACTTCGTCACGATCACGCTGCGAACGCCGGGAGTCGACGTCGGCCGCGTCGAGGTGCTGCCGAACTATCACCCCGATTTCGGAGGCGGTGAAGTTCCGGGCGTCGTCACGCTGATGCTCATCCCGACGAACGATCCCGAGCAGCCGGATGCTCCGCTGCCGCGGCGGCCGTTCCTCGATGCGGTCTGCCGCTACCTCGATCCCCGGCGGCTCATCACGACGGAGGTCGTGCTGCGCGGTCCCGATTACCAGGGCATCTGGATCTCGATCGGCGTCAAGGTCGCGGCCGGCTTCAACGAATCGCAGATCACCGAGGCGGTGAAGGCGGACGTGATGGAGTTTCTGGCGCCGCTGTCCGGCGGCAAGCAGACGCTGCCCGACGATCCGTCGGTCCTGCTCGCCGGCGGAGGCGCGCCGTCGAACGGTTGGAAACTCGGGAAGGCGGTGGTGGCTCTCGAGCTCGCGGCCGTCGCCAATCGCACGCGGGGAGTGGAGTTCGTCCTCGACGACGTGCTGCTCGCGGACCTCGACGGCAACCTCACGCCGCGCATGGAGATGACCGGGCTGCAACTGCCGCGCGTGCTGGGCATTCGCGTGACGAACGGGCCGCCGGTGTCCATCGACGCGTTGCGCGGCGGACCGGTCGGGACCGGCAGCACGCAGGCGCCGTCGATCGTGCAGATTCCGACGATTCCGGAGGAGTGCCGCTGATGGACGTGAACGGCACCCGCTTCCATCTGCTGCTGACGCGCTCCGATTGGGGCGGCCGGTGCAGGACCGGCGACGGCAAGACGCTGGCGCAGCATTTCCTCGTCTCCGATGCCGGCGGCGACGCCGCCTTCTCGTTCGACGCTCGCCGCAACGAGGTGACTCTCGGCCGGCGTGTTTTCTATTTCACGTCGTCTCCCGGGAACCGGCCGGCCGATCTCGACGCGCGTCGCGGTGCAGCCGCCGACGTCTTCGGCAACGTCTACTGGATCGCGCCGAGTGCGACGGAGATTCTCGTCAACTCCTCGGGCTCGCGCGCGACGACGCACTTCTGGTCCTCGCTCGACGGCGTCTGCGAGCCGAAAGATGGTCTCTTCTCCCGCTGCTTCGGCGACGGCGACGTGCAGCCTCTCGCGTTTCGCGGTCTGGCGGTCACGACGCAGCACTACCTCGCCGCGGGCACCATCGATCCGAAGGGGCTGGTGATTTTCGACCTCGATCGCGGCGGTGAGCCGCGGCAGTTGCTGTGGCCCGCGGAAGTCGCATTCGCGCCATTCGACTTCGCGCCCGCGCCGGATGGCGGTGTCTGGATCCTCGATCACGACAACGCGCGCGTGTGGCGGCTCGACCGGACGTTCGGCGTCGTGCCCACGGCCGGTGGAAGCAACGCGGCACCGGAGATGTCGCCGTTCACGGCGGTCGACGGGAGCACCACCGCGCAGCCGTGCATCCGCACTGTCATCACCGCCGCGATGGCGATGCCGGTCCCTTCGGCGAATCCCGTCGCGATCGAAGCTCTTCCGGACGGCTCGATTCTCGTGATGACTACCGAGCCGAGCGCGGCGTTCTCGAACATCCTCCGCTTCAGGAACGGCGTGCAGCTCGGCGCCGCCGTTTCGACGGAGGCGGCGAAGATGCTCGTCGAGCCGGCGAAGCGGGCGGCGTTCCGCCTCATCGGCCACGACTTCGCGTACGCCGACCGGTTGCCCGACGGCACCGAGCACGTGATGTTCGTCGTCGGCAGCGACGGCGATCAGGCCATCGCCTTTCAACTGAACTTCGAGAGCGATCAGCTCGCGCTGACCCCTCTCGCCGACTTCTATCCGATGCGGCTCTTCGGATCGAAGGGAATCATCGTGGGAGGCAATCAGCCGCTCTACGACTCGCAGGAGCTGTGGGTGCCGCTCATCGCGCAGCATCGAACGCGTTTCGTCGACCGCGGCACATTCATCGTCCCGCGGCTCGATGGCAAGGAGCCGCGGTGCGTGTGGCACCGGCTGATGATCGACGCCTGCATCCCGCCGGAGTGCGACGTGATCGTCGAGAGCCGCGCCGGCGACGACGAATCGCTGCTCGCATTCGCGGATTGGATGCCGGAGCCGTCGCCGATCCGCCGATCGACCGGATCGGAGCTGGCCTGGTCGAACGACACGCGCGGTGCCGGCATCGACACGTGGGAGCTCCTCTTTCAGCGCGCCCGCGGCCGCTACCTGCAACTGCGGATCACGCTCACGGGATCGACGCGGACATCTCCGCGCCTCCGCGCGCTCCGCGCCTGGTATCCGCGCTTCTCCTATCGCGATCATTACCTTCCCGCGGTGTATCGCGAGGACGACACGTCCGCATCGTTCGTGGAGCGATTCCTCGCCATCGCCGAAGGTTTCTTCACCACGATCGAGGACCGGCTCGCCGCCGCGCAATGTCTGTTCGACTATCGCTGCGCGCCTGACGAGACGCTCGATTGGCTGGCTACGTGGTTCGGCATCGCGCTCGACCCGGCGTGGGATGAAGCGAAGCGGCGCCTGTTCATCCGCTATGCCGCCGAGTTCTTCGAATGGCGCGGTACCGTGCCCGGCCTGATGATGGCGCTCCGCCTGGTGATGGAGGACTGCGCCGACGAGTCGATCTTCTCCATCAAGCAGGAGCTGCATCGCAACATCCGCCTCGTCGAGCGCTTCCGCATGCGCGGGTTGCCCGCGGTCGTGTTTGGCGACACGAGCGAGCCCGACGGTCTGCCGCTGCGCGTGCGTACCGAGAAATGGGATGCGACCCTCGGCGCGCGCGATCTGCATCAGCGCTGGGCGGCGTGGATCGGCGACGCGTCCGCTGAGTACTCCGTGCGTCCGCCGGCCGACGCCTCGCAACGCGCGGAGTGGGTAGCGTTCTCGCGACAGACTCTTGGATTCGTTCCGGGCGCGGCCGATGGCGACGTCGGTCTCTGGCGCGAGGTGCTGCAGCGGCGGTACCCGTCGCTCGATCATCTCAACGACGCCTGGCGCACGGCGTACGAATCGTGGGACGAGGTCGAGCTGCCGGACGAGCTGCCCGTCCGTCTGGCGGCGCTGCGCGACTGGATCCAGTTCGAAGGAATCGTGCTGCCGGCGCGCGCCGCGGCGCATCGCTTCATCGTCTTTCTGCCCCAGGGCACGCTGGGACTCACGGATCGCGATGCGCGGCTCGATCTGGCCCGCCGTGTCATCTCGCTGGAGAAGCCGGCGCACACCACGTTCGACGTGAAGTTCTTCTGGGCGTTTTTCCGCGTCGGTGAAGCGCGCGTCGGTGAAGAGACGATCGTCGATCTCGGCAGTCGTTCGCCGGAGCTGCTCTCGCCGTTCGTCCTCAATCGCAATTACCTCGGCTCCGGGTGGCTGGCCGACGAGCGCGCGCTGCGCGCGACGTCGTCCTGCACCTGTGCGAAGCCGGCCACAGGAGGCTGCCGATGACTACATTCGCCTCGCCCGCGTCGACTCTGGAGGCGAAAGCACCCGACGCCTCGAAGCATGTGAACTTCACGCTCGGCATGGTCCTCGGCGTCGACGACTTCAATCAGGAGTTCGCCTATCTCGCCGGCCGCGACCGTTGGCTGGCCCGCGACGCCATCGGATACGGCACGTTGTGCGGCCTGCTCGTGTCGACGGAGGGCACGGTCAAGGGTCCGCGCGTGACGGTCACCAGCGGCACCGCGCTCACGCCGAAGGGACAACTCGTCTGCGTGAAGCCGGCGCAGTGCGCGTATCTCAATGATTGGATCGCGGCCAACAAGGCGCAGATGCCTGCGCTCCTCGGATCGCCCGGCGGTGGAAGCATCACGCTGTATCTGGCGCTCTGCTATCGCGATTGCCCGGTCGATCTCGTTCCGATTCCGGGCGAGCCGTGCCGGTCGGAAGACGATTTGATGGCGCCGTCCCGTCTGGTCGACGACTTCTCACTCGAGTTGCGCACGACGCCGCCCGATCAGGCGGAAGAGAACGCGTTGCGCGACTTCGTGCAGTGGCTGCGAATGCTCGCCTTCGGCGGTGGAGGGCCGTACGCGACGGTGGCGCAGTTCGAGGCGACGCTGCGCAGCTCGTTCAAGTGCATCACCTCGCCGCCGGCATCGCCACTCGGCTCGCCGATCACTTCACCGCTCGGATCGCCGGGAGTCAATTTCAACTTCGGCTCGCCGCTGATGTCGCTCCGCCTCGATCCGGCGCTGTCCGCGGATTACTACCGCTCCGCGTTCCGGATCTGGATCGAGGAGATCCGGCCGTGCATCCACGCGGTCTGCGCCGGCGCGTGCTCGTGTTGCAGGAAACACGATACCGGGGAGCCGAAGTGCGACGAGTGTCTGCTGCTGGCGCGGCTCGACGTTCCGATCGTCGCGCTCAGCGCGAACGAGTGGCGTGTCGACGACACGCGCCTGGTGACAATCGACGAGTCGCGCCGGCCGATGCTCGTGCACCTGCGGCTGCTGCAGGAGTTCGTGCTGACTGGCGGGGCGGGAGGAGGGGGCGGCGGCGGGGGCCTGAGCATCGTCGCCGCCGGCCTCGTCGGCGTGAACACGTCGTCACCGCCGACGTTCGGAAATCTGACCGTCGTGTTCGACTCGCAGAACACGATCCGTCTCAACTTCAACAACTACGACATGTCGAAGCGATACGTCGTCAAGGCGATGTCGAACACAGGCATCGACAATCCGACGATCTCGTACGACAGCGCCGTCGCCGGCGGGATCAAGCTGCGCGTCATGCGCGGCAACGCCAACGTCAGCGACGTGGCGCTCAAGGCCGCGCAGTTCATGATCGAAGTCTCGCAGGTGCAGTAGGAGGACGGGATGGCGACGAATCTCTTCACCCCGATCCTCAACATCAAGACGCGCACGCCGCACTTCTTCAACGGCCGGCTGCTCTCCGGCGAGGCGATGACCGACGAGCAGCGCGCGCAGAAAGTCGCCCGCGAGCTGCTGGCCGAGGCGGTGGGGGACGGCGTGGTTTACGGGCTGACGATCGAAAAGAAGAGCGGCGCCGACATCACGAACCCGGTCGTCACGGTGAAGAGCGGCGTGGCCATCAACCGCTGCGGCGAGATCCTGCTGCTGGCGAACGACACCGACGTGCAGCTCGTGCGGCCGGCGCACGTCGCAACCCCGCCGAAAACGCTGTTCGGACTCTGCGATCCGCCGATCGCCGATTCGTCGTGCAACAGCGACTTTCAGACGCTCCAGCCGCCACAGAGCGGCACCTACGTCGCCGACGACGGCGTCTATCTGCTCACGATCTGCTCGATCGGAGCGGGGGAGGGGCTGACGACGGTCAGCGGGCTCGGCGACACGCCTCGCGGCTGCAACATCAAATATGTGGTCGACGCGGTGGAGTTCCGCCTGCTGGAGCTCCCAGTCGATTCGGCCACGCGCGCCGACACGGCTCACCTGCGAAATCGCGTTGCGTATGCGTGCTTCGGCGTGGACGACATGCGCGACTTCGCCACCGACCCGTTCGGCGCGAATGCGGATGCGGAGCCTCACACGCTGCTCGACGACATCCGCGACACGCAGTTGACCGACTGCGATGTGCCGCTGGCCGTTCTCTACTGGACGGTCAGCGGCGGGGTCGTGTTCGTCGATCTCTGGGCCGTGCGCAGACGGGTCACGCGAACGAATGACGCCTCATCGTTCGCGCTCGACGACCTCCGCCTCGCCAACGCGGAGGCGATGCGCGACCAGTTCCTCGCCCACATCGACGCCATCCGCGCCACGGCGGGATCGCTGTCGACGTTGAAGGCGCGCGACTGGTTCCGCTGGCTGCCGCCCGCGGCGCACGTCCCGCTCGCCAGCGGCACGGGTGCGACGGGCTTCGACGTGCAGTCGTTCTTCGATGGCAAGACCTGGAACCGCCATGCGACCTGGCCCTCCCCGGTCTACACGGAAGGCGGCATGGTCGAGACGCTGCTCCGCGACTCGGCCAAGTACCCGCCCATCGATCTGCAGGACAAGGAAATGATCTGGCTGTACTCGGTGCGCGAGAATATGCGCGCGCTCCATACCGGCCAATCGGTCCAGCCGTACGTCGTTTTCGCCAACGCCAACCTGCCGTTCTACGGCGAGGCGCGCTTCGATCGGGCGCATTTCAACTACGCGAATTTCGTCTAGCGCGAGCGCGCGCAAGGAGGAAGCTCATGGCTGCGATCCCAGACGTGAACCCCGGCGATCTCATCACCGCCGACCTGATGAACCAGATCTTCGACAAGATTGCCGATCTCGAGTCGAAGGTCGGAACAGGAACGACCGGGACGGTCGCCGTGCCGTCGCTGTTCGGTCTGACATTGGCTTCGGCGCGCGCGATTCTGATCGCACCGACCACGCAGCTCGCCGTCGGCGGCGTCCTCGACACTGGGGGAGTCGTGATCAATCCGACTTCGCCCACGACCGCGAATCGCCTCGTGCTGATGCAGTCGCCGGCGGCGGGCGAGCGAGTGGCGCCCGGCAGCTCTGTCGATCTTGTCGTCGTGGGAACCGGTGCCGCATCTTCGACGCCGGCGCCGACCATCGCGAACATCAACCCGACTACGGCGCCGATGAACACGGCGATCACCATCAACGGCACGAACTTCGCCACGCTGTTCTCATCGAACACCGTCATGTTCGACGGCGTTCAGGGAACCGTGCAGCCCGGGAACACGCCGACCCAGCTCACTGTCCTCGTGCCGACCACGATCCCCGGCGCACCGAAAAGCGGTGTGCAGGTGGTCGTGACGGTCGGAGGCGTTGCCTCGAACGCGTCGCCGATTACCGTCAGCGCGGCGCAGTCCAACCAGCCGACGATCACCGACATGACTCCGTCCGCCGCCCAGGAAGGCACGGCGGTCGTCATCACCGGAACGAATTTCGGCGCCGCTCCGGCAAACAACGAAGTGAAATTCGACGGACAGACCGCCACCGTGAGCAGCGGCGGAGGGACCACTCTCAACGTGACGGTGCCGACCACAGTCGTCGGGACCGCGCCGAAGTTCGACGTTCAGCTGACCGTCAAGAACCTCACCACGGGCCTCACCTCCAATCCGAAGACCGTGATCATCACCCCGCAATGAAGGAGGACCACCATGAAGCGAACCACGAATTCAGCCTCCGTCCCGTTTGCGGCGATCGCCGTGGCGTTATGGCTGCCGGTGATTGCGATGGGCGATTCGACATTCAACCTTCAAATCAACAAGCGCGCGCCGAATCGCCCCGTCGCCCGCGTAAAGCTGACTCTGGAGCTGAGTTTGGCTCCGACCGCCGGCGTAACCTCCGTGAGCATCGGAGGCGGCACGGCAGTGACGATGCCGGCCGTGGGCACGAACAGCGGCGTCACTGCCGCCGGCGATTTCCTCACCTTTGGTAAAGGGACGGGCAACTCCGTCGTCATCGATTACACGCCGCTGAGCAACTATGCAGCTCCGTCGAACCTCTGTGTCCTCAAGGTCGGGAGCATCTGCGATAGCGCCGGCGACGGCAGCGCCGACGATCCGTGCGACGGGAGCCAGACCCGATCGATCGCCTTCACCGGGCCGACGATCAACGCCTACCGCCTCAACGCGTACACGTCGGCATCGGACTTCACCTGCGGCTCGGCATTCAAGCGGGTCACCTCGGCGGCGGCGCCGACGCCTTTCGCCGCGACCGTCGATCTCTCCGCCACGAACAAGGGGCGCCACACGCTCGATCTCCTTCTGGTGCTCGACCGCTCCGGGAGCATGGACGACATTCCGGCGGGCGGCACGCTGTCGCGATGGAACCTTCTGCGCAACTCGATTACGACATTGATCGATCGCTGGGATGTGATCGAGGCGCCGCTCTTCCCGGGTGGCGAATGGTCAGGCGATCGCATCGCCACCGTTCTCTTTCACACGACGGCGTCAAACGCGACCGCTCCCGTCTTCAAGGCCCGCGCCGATTGGAATGACGTCAAAACCGCGCTGCCTCTGACGACGGCGAATCGTACGGCCCTCGGCGCAGGGATGAATCTCAACATCACGAACTGGTTTCCTCTCGCCACACCAAAAAACGATGCCGTGATGGTGATCATGACCGATGGCATCCAGAACGAGAATCCGAAAGTGCTAACGGACTTCACGCTTGCGAAGACCGCCGCACCAGGTGATCCCCCCGTCGCGCTCACCAGCTATCAGATTCCGATGCACACCATTGCATTCGGAACGGCCGCAACGACGGAGGCGGAGCTCCTCGACGGCATTGCGCAGCGAACGGCCGGACTGTCGCGAGAAACCATCGATCCGATGGGATTATCCGATTCGTTCGCCGACATACTCGTTCAAACCCTGAAGGGCAACACAATTTCGCTTGCGCATCGTGAGCGCGGCACACTGACTCCGCCGTTCGGCCCACTCATTCCGGTGGTTGTCGATCAATCCGTTCAGCGCGCCGTATTCTCGGTCGAATGGCTCGTACCGCGCCCGGGTCTGGACATCCAGGCATTCCCTCCAGGTATGACTCCTTCGAGCACCTCGACGGGCGAGTCGGCCGACGCGCGCCGCGACGCGGCGCAGTCAACAGTCGTAAGTTTCGACATAACGCCGGCTCGCGTCGGTACGTGGCAGATTCGCGTCGTACCGCGCGACGTTGTTGAATTCTCCTCCGCTGCCGCGATCCCCTACAACTTGTCAGCACACTTTCTCGAACAGCGGCTGAGCTACACGATCGACTTCACCGAAGCGAATCAGGGTACCGGCGATCGCCTGAACGTCCGTGCCGAAGTTGCATACGACGGACTGCCGTTGGCAAATCTTCCGGCGAACGCAATCACCGTTGCCATCCAGCGGCCGGGCGACAGCCTCGGTACGATTCTGCACGACACCGACGTGCCGGGATCGGTGCTCACACCGAATCCGGCAGCTCCGGATCCCAAGACTGCGTATCAGCAAAAAATCGCGCACCTTGACCAGAACGGACAGCTCGGCAATCGCATCAATCCCACGCCGGCCTCCACGATCTCGCTCACGCAGACGGCTGACGGCGTCTATACGGGCTCATTTAGCAACACGTCGGTTCAGGGGCTCTATAGGTTCGACACCGTTCTCGACTGGAACGACGCGCGTACCGGCCGCGTTCATCGCGCGGAACGACTTCAGCGCGAAGTGCGCGTCAAGCCGGACGAGAAGTCGACAGACATCACGACGGTCAATCAGGGCGCCGGCACGTTCACCATCACCGTCGTACCCCGCGACCGGTTCGGGAACTACGTCGGCCCGGGCCACGCTGATTTTGTGAAGGCGGTTCTCAAGAGCTCCGGTGCGCTCGTACCCGGTCCGCCCGCCGATCCGGATCAGAAAGGCCGCTACGTTTTCACGATCACGGGGGTTCCGCCGGGTCAGTCGCCGGATGTCGACGTCACATACGACGCAGTCCCCGTCGGCAGCAGCCGAAACGGCGGCGGTGTGTGGCGCTTCTTCGTCGACATCGGTCCGAATTTCCCGCACGGCTCGTTCAGCAATGGTACGGATGGCAAGTGGAGCATCGACGCCGGCATCGAACGATTCGTGACCGCGGACTGGTCGGTCGAGGCCATCCTCGGCTATCACCGCTTCGATTCGGTTTCCATCTCGAATCCGCACATCTGGCAACTGTCGGTCGGCGGAAAGCGCTACTTCGGCATGGCTCCGTGGCATCCGTTCATCGACGCGAGCGTCGGTGGGTATCGGTTCGATCCGGGCAACTCGACGAAGTTCGGCGCGAACGCCGGGGGTGGCGTGCTGTACGACGTCAGCTCGATGTGGGGAATCGAGGGCGTCTACCAGTACCACACAGTCAATACCAGCGGATCGACGACGAACTTCTCGACGCTTCAGGCCGGGTTGAGGGTTCGGTTCTGAAACGGTCATGGCGCTCGCGGACGGAACGACGATCGGCAGGCTGCGGATCCGGACGGACAGTCCGGATCCCGCAGCGCTGCGGCTGCGCGGTGCTGCCGCGCTCCGCTCGCTCGACCTGCAGCCGCCGTCGATGCCGCCGCAGGCGATTCTCTGCATTCGCGCGATGCGCGATCCCCTTCCCGGCACCGTCGATCTCCGCTCGTCGCATTCTCCACGCGCCGAGGTGTGGGAGCGGGCTGCGCGTGCGCAGATCGCGTCGCTGATGCGACGCGCGGCGCGGCCCGCCCTCGGTCCCGTCCCCGTCAGCGCCGAAGCGGTTCTGTTTGCGGATCGAAGCGAGCTCCTGGCATGCGCCGCCAGGGCCGCAGCCGGCGGCCTGCTGCCATCGCAGTGGTGGTGGGAGCATCTCCTGATCGAGCGCAGCCTGGCCGGCGTCGTCACCGAGTGGCGACGAACTCCGGCGTACGTGCCGGCCGCGGTCGAACTGCTCGCGCGCGCGGGCGAGGTTGCGACGTTGAGCCGGGTCATCGCTCCCGCTGATGCGGTCCCTCTGCTCGCCGCTGTATTGCGCGCGCATGGCCATGAATCGAGCGCCGCGGCAGTGTCGGAGTGCCTCGTTCACGACCAACCGGCTTCGACGCGTATGGCGATGGAGGCCCCGTCGATTCGCGCGGTTCCACAACTTTCGCCGTGGTGGGAGGTCGCTGCCGTGGCGGATCAGAGCTCGATGGCAGTCGAGCATCGCGCGCTGATCGCGGTTGCGCTCGTCCTTCGCCGCCGTCCTTCGCTCGCTCGCTCCGAGTCGTTCGTGCCAGAGATGATCGCCTGGATCGCGAGCGTGCGCGACTCCGGCGTTCGTCGCGAGGCGAAAGAGGTCACGATCGTCAGGACGCGCGCGGTTGCCGAGCCGATGCAACCCGCGATCGGCCACGAGTCGAAGTCAGCGGCATCTCGCGATCTCGAGCGGCCGCTGACGGCCCGCCGCGAAGCGACGGCGGATGTTGCGCCGCGAATGAAGCCACGCGCTGACGCTGGCCCCGCCGCGACGAACGCGGCCGACGGCGTGCGTGAGCCTCGAGTGCCGGAAGAGCGGGCCGTGAGTCCGCACGCGCGTGCAGAGTTGCCCTCGATCGAATTGCCGATCGCGCCGCCGCGGGAAACGGCGGGCGTGCTCGAATCGAGGCGCCGTCCGGACGAAATCCTCGTCCCGCCGCTCGTTCCCGACCTCGTCATCCAGTCGGAGTACGCGGGGCTGTTCTTTCTCATCAATGTCTTCATCGCCATGGAGCTGTACAGCGATTTCACGTCGCCGGTGCAGCGCGGGATCGATGTCGATCTGTGGGCCCTGCTCCGCCTCGTCGCGCGCGCACTCACCGATGAGGGCATCGAAGTCGATGCCGTGTGGCCCTTTCTGGAGGCGCTCGCCGATGAAGAATCGCCGCCGATCGATGCGGAGTGGCTCGCGGATCTGGTCGCGAAGATTCGTGAGCGGTTGTCGATCTTCGAGAGGGCTGACTTTCTGATCAAACGCTTCGCGCGCATTACGACTTCTCCCGCGCATCTCGACGTTCATTTCTCACTCGCCGCACATCCGATCGAGATCCGTATGGCCAGTCTCGATCGTGATCCGGGATGGGTTCCCGCAGCCGCACGTCATGTCGCTTTCCACTTCGACTAACCCGCCGGCCGTGCTGCCGCTCGATCACGTGCCGCGCAACGCGGGCGGTCACTTCAAGCTCTGTTTTCTCGCCGCGGTCCTTCACATCGTCGATCAGCTTTCCCGCAACCTCGGCTCGGTCGACGAGGTGCTCGAGCAGTTTCCCTTCGTTCGGGACTATCTGGACGAAGCGTCGCGGAACGGGGTGCGCGACTTTTCCGCGGGAGCGCGCGAGGAGTGGATGGCCTCCGTGCGCGAATGGGAGTCGGCGGTCGGTGGCCATCTGCCGGTCCGGGCGCTGCGCGAGACCCTGGCACTGGACGACTCGGTCGTGCTCCTGCTCTTCGCGATCGGGCTGATCGAAGAGGATCCGCGCTTCGGTTTCGTGATCGAGTGCGCGCAGCCGGTGTCGCCGCAGCAGCATCGTCCCACGCTGGGACTGTTGATGGCCTGGTGGCGCGATGGGGGAGACACGAACGTCGCGCGCGCGGGCGTGCGTACACTCCTCGACAACGGCTTGCTGCAGGTCCTGAACGCGGACGCTCCGCGGCTGCAATGGGTCTTTCAGTCGCCGCCGGCCGTGTGGGACGCGCTCCGCGGCGAAATGACGCCGGCTCCGGCGCCGTGGTTGCGTTTCCTGGCGCCGGCCGATCTGACGCCGCTCGAGGCGCTGGTGCTGCCGGACTCCGTGCGCCGCGCAGTCGAGAGCGTGCCGGCACTCCTCCACGCCGGCGAGATGCGCGGGGTGATCGTGCGCGGGCCGCAGCACAACGGCCGGCGCACTGTCGTCCGATCCATCGCCAAGGCACTCGGCCGCGGAGTGCTGGAACTGCGCGGCCCGATCAAGTCCGACGACGAGCGCTGGCCTCTGATCGGCGCGCTGGCCACGCTCGGCGATGCACTCCCGATCATCACGCTCGATCTCGCACTCGGCGAGAGCGCCGAAGTCCCCGAGTTGCGCGCCTTCGATGGACCGGTCGCCGTGGTCCTCGGCAAGTACGGCTCGGTGACCGGTCGCGCGATCGACGGCGCAGCGACGATCTCCATCGACATCCCCGGTCCCGAGGAGCGGCGCGCGCTCTGGGAGAAGTCGCTGGCCTGGGATGAGCCTCAGGATGCGTCCGCGCTCGCCCATCGATTCCGGATGACGAGCGGCAACATCCGCGCGGCCGCCGCGCTGGCCAGGTCGTATGCGCTTCTCGAACAACGGCGGCGCATCACGGTCTCCGATGTGCGCGTCGCCTGCCGGCCGCTCCATCGCGATCTCGAGACGCTGGCCACCTTCGTTCCCGCGTCCGGAGGATGGGAGAGCATTGGCGTGTCGCCGGCCACGCGTGAAGAGCTCCGCAATCTGGAGCGGCGCTGCCGGCATCGGGAGCAACTGCAGCGGCACGTCGGCGCGGCGTTCGGGCAGCAGTTGGGCTGCGGCGTGCGGGCACTCTTCTCCGGACCGAGCGGCACCGGCAAGACGATGGCCGCTCGCATTCTCGCGTCCACGCTGCAGATGGATCTGTACCGGCTCGATCTCGCCTCGGTCGTGAACAAGTACATCGGCGAGACAGAGAAAAGTCTCCACCTTCTTTTCTCGCGAGCTGAGGAGCTCGACGTGGTGCTCGTGATCGACGAGGGGGACGCGTTGTTGACGAACCGCACGGCGGTGGCCAGCTCCAACGACAGGTATGCGAACCTCGAGACGAACTTTCTGCTGCAGAGGCTGGAGTCGTTCGAAGGCGTGGTCATCGTCACGACGAACGCGGTGAATCGCATCGATCCGGCGTTCGAGCGGCGCATGGACATCGTCGTCGACTTCCACGTTCCGGGACCGCACGAGCGCTGGGCGATCTGGCAGCTCCACCTGCCGGTCGAGCACGCCGTCAACATCACCTGGCTGCAGGACGCCGCTGTCCGATGCGCGATGACCGGCGGCCAGATTCGAAACGCGGTGCTCCACGCCTCGATCCGCGCGCTCGACGAGGGCCAGAGGATCGCCACCGCACATCTCGAGGAAGCCGTTCACCGCGAATACCGCAAGGGCGGGGCGGTGTGCCCGCTGCCGCAGATGTTCGCCGGAGTCTGATCGTGCCGCTGCGCTCACTCGCACGCAAGCCGCTGCCGAGATCGGATCCGAAATCGGATCCGCGGTACCTGCGCGTGACGCAGCAGCTCAAGACGAACGCGACGAAGGTGAAGGTGCATCCGCCCGCCGCGAAGAAAGCAGGCGACGCCGCAGCCGCGTCGAAAGGTCCGCCGAACGAGCGAATGGCCGCCGGCAAGACGAAACAGGTCGAGAAGATTCAGGACGCGAAGACCAAAAAGCCGGAGCCGACTTCCTTCCTCACCCTTCTGCGCGCCGAGATCGAAAAGGCGATGCCGAAGACTCTCGGCGACACCGAGAAGTTCATGCAGGGAGGGAAGTCGGAGGAGCTCAAGGGCGGGCTGAAGGGCAACGTCTCTTCGCAGAAGACCGAAGCCACCGGGCAGGTGGCCAGTGCGTCGACGCAGCAGCCGGCGCCTTCCGGCGAGGCGAAGCAGGAAACACCGCTGCCGAAGGATCCCGCGGCCCCCTCGCCGAAAGTCGCAGGCGCCGAGGCGATGCCGGCGCCGAAGAGCGATGCCGACGTCTCTCTGCAGGATTCCAAGCAGGACGTCGACAGCGAGATGAAGGACGCGAAGGTCAATGACCGTCAATTGCAGAAGGCGAATGACCCTCGCTTCAGCGCCGTGCTGGACGCGAAGGGTGCTGTCGCCAAACAGGCCGACAGCGCACCCGCCCAATACCGCTCACAGGAAAAAGGGGTGTTGGGCAGCACGGCCGCGAAAGCAAACACCGACGCAACGAAGAACGCCGCCAGGATGCTGGGTGTGCGCTCGGCGTCGGGCGCGCGCGTGCTGACGCGTCAGCAGCAGCAGAAGGCGAAAGACGAGGCAAAGCGAAAAGAGATCACCGACAAGATCGAATCGATCTACAGCGACACGAAGGCGCGCGTCGAAAAGAAGCTCGCCGACCTCGACGGCGAGGTCAACACGATGTTCGACCAGGGGGTCGACAAAGCGCTGCAGATCATGACCGATTACACCGAGAAGCGGATTCGCGACTACAAGATCGACCGCTATCTCAGCATTCCGCTGGTCGGACAGGCGCGCTGGATCCGCGATCAGTTCAAGGGTCTGCCGGAAGAGGCCAATGCCTTCTACGAAGAAGGACGGCGCGTCTTCCAGGCCACGATGGACGTGCTGATCGTCCGCGTCGCGAATCTGGTCGAGCTGCGCCTCAAGGAAGCAAAGGCGCTGGTGGCGAAGGGTCAGGCGGACATCAAGGCATTCGTCGCGAGCCAGCCGAAGGAGCTGCAGCAGTTCGCACAGGCCGCCGCAAAGGATGTCAACGAACGCTTCAAAGACCTCGAGGGGTCGATCGAGGACAAGAAGAACGAGCTGGCGAGCTCTCTGGCAGGCAAATACAAGGAGGCCTTCGACAAGGCGAACGAAGCGCTCAAGAAGATCCAGGACTCGAACAAGGGACTGGTGGCGGCCTTCCTCGAAAAGCTCGGCGAGATCATCAAGATCCTCAGGGAATTCAAGAACAAGGTCATGTCGCTGCTCGCGAAGGCGAGAGACGCGATCGACATCATCGTCGACGACCCCATCGGTTTCCTTGGGAACCTCATCGCGGCGATCAAGGGCGGGATCAGCAAGTTCGTCGACAACATCTGGGAGCACCTCAAGAAGGGCTTCATGGCGTGGCTCTTTGGATCGCTGCCGCCGGGTATCGAGATTCCCAGCGACCTCTCGTTGCCGTCGATCCTGAAACTGGTCCTCGCCGTTCTGGGCATTACGTACGACCGTATGCGCGCCAAAGCGGTGAAGCTGATCGGCGAGCGCAACGTCAAGATCATCGAGAAGGTCGTCGAGTACATACGAACGCTGATCACAGGCGGCCCGGCGGCATTGTGGGAAAAGGTCAAAGAGGATCTGTCGAATCTCAAGGAGATGGTGATCGAGGCCATTCAGAACTGGCTGATCACCACGCTCATCAAGAAGGCGATCGAAAAGATCATCTCGATGTGCAATCCGGTGGGGGCGATCATCCAGGCCATCATCGCCATCTACAACCTGGTGATGTTCATCGTCGAGAAGATCCAGCAGATCCTGGCCTTCTTCGAAGCGATCGTCAATTCGATCTACAACATCGCGACCGGCAACCTTACTGCGGCCATCAACTGGATCGAGCAGGCGCTGGCCCGCATGATCCCGCTTCTGATCGGCTTCCTGGCGCGCCTCATCGGTCTGGGAGGCATCACCGACAAGATCCGCGAATTCATTCTCAAGATTCAGAGCAAGGTCGACAAGGCGATCGACAAGGCCATCGAGAAGATCGTCGGGGTCATCAAGAAGCTTCTCGGTGGCGCCGGCCGAGACGAAGACCAGAAGCAGAAGGACCTCGACGCCGGGATGGCTGCGGCAAAGGGCGCCGTGGCAAAATTCAGCGGCAAGGCGGTTGGAAAGGCGATCCTTGCACCGGTGCTTGCCGCGATTCGCGTCCGCTATCGCCTGGCAGTATTAGAGCCAGTTCAAAAGGGGGACAAATGGTTCATTCACGGTGTGGTCAACCCCGACAAGTCTGAAGACAGCGGAGCGAAGGCACCCGAGGCCAAGGCCGAGGCTCTGGAAGTCGGTCAGTACGTGCGCATTCTTTCATCCGTCAAGCCCATCGGACGTGTCACCGAAATCATCAAAGATTCAACTGGAGCAAAGACCTCATTCAAGTGGGAAAACGTCCGAACCGATCAATCCACGAAGAAGGGCCAGGCGGCGTTCGCCGATTTCGGGCACACATGGCGTATCGCCAATCCGAACGAGTGGAATATCGAAAAAGAAAAACTCATCGAATTCAACAAGTTGGAGTCGTGGCCCGACGCGAACATCGCACGTAGAGTTCTGAACTTCCGCTATCACAAGGATCCCGACCTGCAGGTCAACCCGTCCGGTAAGCAGTGGGAACACATCCGCGAGCAGAGCCGTGGCGGCGCGCACTCGTCAGACAATCTGGCGCTGACTGCGACAACGATCAATAGCGCGCTCGGTGTATTGTTCGGAAAGAGATACACGCCCGGTGAGCTTCGCGGGCTGCCCGGCACCGGCGGCCAGCCACTCCGGGACTTTCTCCGAGACCAGCCGGAATCTGTGCATATCCAGTGGAAGGCGCGGTTCTACAAGAATATGGGTGTCAGCCTCAAGTGGGTCAAGAACGAAGTGGGCAAGTATCAGGTGCTGGATTAATGGGAGCACTTCACCAATTGTTTGTCGGACTCTTCGATGAAGACCGGAGGCTGTTGCCTGGAGCGTCGGAGTTTGCCCATCGTTACCGCCGAAATCGCGTCGACTCCCGTTCCGGCATCTTCGAATTCACGCGCTCCGACGAAATGATCGGCGCGCGCCTCGAGGCCAGGCAACGCGGGCTGGAGGCGGAAAGCTACTACGCCTTCCGCGTGGGCGCCAGGGAAATAGCACGTTATCCGGGCTACTACCTGTCACCGGTCGTCGTTGAACCATTGGCTGCAGGTGAGGTGGCAGATTTGAAGTCGGTTCAGATTGCGAAGGATTCTGAATCCGAATCGATTTGGGTCCGTGAAGACGTGAAGTGTCTCATTGAACCTCTCCAACGCGATGTTCAAATGTCACTGCGTCCCGAGCTGCATGGCCACGCATGGTATGCGATCGAGGACCTCGCAGAGTTGCCTGAGCCGATCATCGTCGTCGAAACGCGGTTTGCCAATCCGAATATCGGACCGTCGCTCGGTACATACGCCGTTCAAAGCGACGGTCGGGACGTCCTGTCGCCCGCCAATGTTGACGGTCTACGTTCGTCAGGCCTCCGCAAGTGCACACGTATCGCGACCCCGGAGGCAGATTATCGAATTCGGCCGAGATATGTCGCTTCAGCGGAAATAATGCAATCGCTCATCGACTCGGGAGTTCGCGGTTTGAGTAAGGAACTGTTTCCGCTCCTTGAGATGGATGATCCGGTCGTCGAACTGGTTGCGAGTCATGAATAGGGTTCGGGCGTCGATTGAACGGTCCAGCGTAGAAAGCCTGACGCTGCACATCGACTACAAGGATTGTGTCGAGAAGCTGGTCGGAGCGATCGGAGGCGGACAAGAACGTGTGAGCGGCGACAATTGCAAAGATTTCGTCCGCGACATAGTCCGGAAGTGTCCGGAGACATACACCGCATTGAGTGAGGACGGGCCACTAAGACTCGCACGGCAGGTGTGGAATGACCGACGAGAGAGTCTGGACCGTCGCGTGTGATTCAAAACCCGATGAGGGTCTGCGGCAATTTTTAGAGAAACGCCACGTCGTGGACACGATCCTGCTGGTTGGCTTCTACCTCGATCGAAGTCCCGATCGCGTGCAGGAGTTCCTCGCCTGCATCAAGCGGAACGCGGACAACCGGAAAATCGCCGCAGTCCACGTATTCGTCGAAGAAGAGATCGATCGCGGCCAGCTGGTGTCGCGGTTCCCGCAGCTGGCGTCGCCGAAGGCACACCTCATCGTGATCGGCAGGCGCCTGACATATCGCGATCTGTTCGATTATGCGAATCGCGAGCTGCCGGGCCGGCGCGTGATCATCGCCAATGCCGACATCTTCTTCGACCACACGCTGGCGCGCCTCGAACCGTACGACCTCACCGATTGCCTGCTCTGCCTTTCCCGCTGGGACCTTCACCCGGACGGATCGTGGCGACTGTTCGATTTCGAGAGCAGTCAGGACGCATGGATCTTTCAATCGCCCGTCCCTGACTTCGATTGCGATTTTCACCTGGGGCTCCTCGGCTGCGACAACCGGCTGGCGTGGGAAGCCGCGCGGGCCGGGCTTGTCGTTGTCAACCCGTGCCGCTCCGTCCGCGCGTACCACCTGCACTCGAGCGGCATACGCCGCTACACCCACGAACAACGGTTGTACGGGCCGACTCTCGGCGTGCAACCTGTGCATCTCGACGCGGCCGGCATCCCGCCATGCCGCCCGATACTGCGCGTGAAAAGCCGTGACGTCCCGTGCGCCGCCGCAGCGTTTCACGAGGCGATGGGCTACACGATCGACCTCTTGCAGCTGGGCGCGTCGTCCCACAACAACGAGGTGCGTCCGTTCACGGCGATCCCGGAACAGCTGGTCGGGCGCAGCTTCACGCAGGTGGTTTCGTGCGTCGAGTCACCAGTGAACGTGCAGTTCCTCTCCTCCGGCCGCGTGTACGTGCTGGTCGGCACCGACTGGGACGGCTACTACACCGCCACGGCCTGGCTCGGCGCTACCGGTGAGGCCGAGCTGATGCCGTTCGTCGAGACGTGCCACCGTCCCGCATTTGAAGTGTGGTCGCTGCTCGGCGAGCGAGGGGATCAGTTCGTCGCGCCCACGCAGGTGATGCTCGTCTCCGATTACCTGGAGCGCCGATGACCTCTGACCGACCCGCAGCGATTCACGCATTGACCTCGTTGTCTCCGGCGGAGCACTCCATCGACGCACAACGAAACGCTCTCCGAACGTGGAGCGAGGCGGGACTGCACGTGTGGTCATTCAATCATCCGTCCGAGATTCCGGCGATAGCCTCCCGCTATGAAGTGCAGTTCGTGCCTGTCGAACGCACGGCCGCGTACGTGTTCGGTCGTCATCTCATCCCCATCAGCCGGATGCTCGAGTGGGCGGCGGACCACGCCCGGACCGTGATGATCATCAACGCCGACATCGAGCTGCGACTCGAACCGTGGGAGCTGAAGCGGCTGCGCTGGCTCTCGCAGGGAGGCCTCTGTTACTTCATCCGGTACAACCATGACGGCAGGATCGACCGCGCGCTCCCCGAGGCTTTTGGGATCGATGCGTTCCTGTTCGCGGGAGAGGATGCGAAGCTGTTTGCCGAATCCTTTCTCAGCATGGGGCAGCCCTACTGGGATTACTGGCTGCCGCACGTATTTCTCTCCGCCGGACGACGTCTTCTGTCCGTCGAGTTTCCAGCTGCGTTCCACCGCAGACATGCGCTGAGTTGGTCGTGGGAGAACTGGCACCGCTGCGGGCTCGAGTTCGGTCGCCTCACGAACGAACTTGGCGCGCAGGCCACGTTCGAGGCCTGCCGCGGAATGGCCGGTCGCGTCCGTGCGGGTTTCGATCGCACCCGTAGGCCGCTTGCGCGCCAGCCGATCGCGATCCGCGACTGGGTGGAACTGACGTTCCGTCACCCGGGTCGCAAGACTTTCCTGGAGCTCGGCGCGCATTGCGGCACCGACACCGCATGGTTGTCGCAAATTCCGGGCGTGACGATTCATGCCTTCGAGCCCGACCCGCGCAACGAGCTACAGCCGCTGCCGAACGTCACAATGCACCGGGCCGCGATTGCGGAGGTCGATGGCCGTGCGAAGTTCCTGTTGAGCGAGTCTGGATGGGGCCAGACATGGACCCACTCGTCCTCGCTCAAGCGTCCGAAAAACCACCTGACGCGCTACCCGGTCACATTCGGCGAGTGCGTCGACGTCGAAACAGTGGCGCTCGACAGCTTCGCGCGGCGAAACGGCCTTTTGACCGTCGACTTCATCTGGGCCGACATCCAGGGAGCGGAAGGCGAGATGGTTCGCGGAGGCCTCCAGACGCTTCGACGCACGCACTACCTTTTCACCGAGTACTCAGACGACGAGATGTACGAAGGGCAGTCGACGCTCGCCGAGCTTCTTGCGATGCTGCCCGACTTTCGCGTCGTCGAGTTGTGGCCCGAGGACGTCCTGCTCGAGAACTGCGCCTTTTCTTCGGAGGTCGTTTAATGAAGGTAACGATCGGAGTCCACGTCCACGCCGAACCGGCGCGGCTGGTCGCCACACTCGATTCGCTGGTAAGGCACACCGGCGGCAAGCACGAGGTCGTGGTCATTCCTGACGGCGCCGACGAGGGGATTCGCGCCGTTCTGCCCTCTCTCGATGTCCGCGTCCTCGACGATCGCGGTGGGCGCGGCGGCGCGGCCGCGCTGAATCGCCTCTTCCGCGAGACTGACGCCGACGTCGTGGTGCTCCTGGAAAACGGAGCGCTCGTCGCCCCGCGCTGGCTCGATCATCTGCTCGCCGCGCTGGCGAGCTCGTCGCGGGCCGGGCTGGCGGGACCGTCGACGAACCGTTCGTGGAACGAGCAGTCGGCGTTTCAGAACGCGGCCGGCTCGAGCGAAGACATCATTCGAACAGGGCTCGATGCGGAGAAGCGTTTCGGCCTGACGGCGCGGACGCTTGCGCCGCTCTACAGCCTCGCCGATTTCTGTTACGCGGTCCGGCGCGCGGTCTTCGATGCGATCGGCGACGCCGATGAAGAGTACGGCCTCGGTCCGTGCTGGGAGATGGACTACAACGTCCGTGCGGCGCGCGCGGGTTTCGACGGCCTCTGGGTCTGCGGCGCCTACGTCTGGCGAGCGCCGTTCACGTCACGGCGGGAGAGGGAAGAGGCGGCGCGATTCGAATTCAGCCGGCGCCGCTATCAGGACAAGTTCTGCGGTGCGCGATTGCGCGGCGTGAAGACCGATTACCGACCGCATTGCCGCGGCGACGCCTGCCCGAACTTCGCACCGCGCCCCCGGGCTGCGCTCGCCGCCTCAACCCAGCCGCTGGTGAGCTGCATCATGCCCACCCACGATCGCCGGTCGTTCATTCCGCAGGCGCTCGCCTGCTTCATGGCGCAGGACTATCCGAATCTCGAGCTGATCATCGTCGACGACGGGAACGACTCGATCGCCGACCTGCTGCCGGCCGATGCGCGGATTCAATATGTGCGCCTCGCGCAGCGGATGTCGATCGGCGCGAAGCGCAACCATGCCTGCGAGCGCGCCCGCGGCGAGTTCATCGTCCATTGGGACGACGACGACTGGTACCCGTGGTCGCGAGTCTCGACGCAGGTGCGGGCCATGACCGACGGAGCGGCGGACGTCTGCGGAACGAGTGTCGTGTACTACTTCGATCGAGCGCGCGAGCGAGCCTTCTGCTATCGCTACTCCGGTCCGCCCTCGGCATGGGTGGCAGGCAACACGCTCGCGTACCGCCGCGATTTCTGGATCCGCAACCGCTTCGCCGACGTGCAGGTCGGCGAGGACTCGCAGTTCGTGTGGGGTTGCCGGCAGGACCGCGTGGCCGATCTGCGCGATCCCTCGCTGTGCGTCGGAGCCATCCATCCGGGGAACGTGAGCCCAAAGGAAACGGGTGGTGTTTTCTGGACATCAGAGAGCGTGACCCGCATTCAGGACGTGATTCGCGCGGGCACGCCGGCCAGTCCGCCCTCTTCGGTGCCGCTCGTCTCGTGCATCATGCCGACGTACAACCGTCGATCGTTCATCCGCCTCGCGCTAACGTCGTTCCGCGAGCAGTCCTATCCGAACCGCGAGCTGATCGTCGTCGATGACGGATCGGATCCGATTGGCGATCTTCTCTCCGCGCAGCCCGGCGTTCGCTATGTCCGTCTCGAGCGGCGCATCTCCATCGGAGCCAAACGCAATCTGGCATGCGGCGCAGCGACCGGCGAGATCATCGCGCACTGGGACGATGACGACTGGTACGCGCCCGACCGGCTGGACATGCAGGTGGCTCCGATTCTTCGAGGCGAGGCGGACATCACCGGTCTGGAGAACCGTTTCGTTCTTCAGATGCCGCAGCGAAAGTTCTGGACCGTCGATCGCCGCCTTCACCAATCGATGTTCGTCGGCGACGTTCACGGCGGTACGCTGGTGTTCCGCCGGTCCATCTGGACCGAAGGGACGCGGTATCCGGATGTCGATCTGGCCGAGGATGCAATGCTGTTGCAGCAGGCGGTGCGCCGCGGCATGCGTATCTCACGACTCGAGAATCACGGCTCGTTCGTGTATCTGCGGCACATGCGCAACGCCTGGCAGTTCGATACCGGAACGTTCCTCGATCCGAAAGGCTGGAGCGAGACGATGCCGCCGCCGGCTTTCACGCGCGAACGGCTGGAGGCATACGGCGCCGCCGCGGCGAGTCTCGTGGGTGCCGCTTGACGCCTGTCTGGTGAGCGCCGTCCTCGTGATGACTGTCGCCGGCCTTGCATTGTCACGCAACTGTGCCTTGACACACCATTCTCGTCAGGCGTAAAAGCCCGAAACACGTTTACATTTCCGCCGTCCTTACTCCGTCGTCATGGAGGTTCGGGCAATGATTCCTGCTTCCTTCGAGTACTCCGCTCCGAAGACGCTGGCCGAGGCGATTTCTCTGCTTCAGAAACACGGGCCTGACGCGAAGATCCTCGCCGGCGGGCAGAGTCTCATCCCGCTGATGAAGCTCAGACTCGCGGCGCCGACGCTCCTCATCGATCTGAATGGCATCACCGACCTGTCGTACATTCGTGAGTCGGATGGACATCTCACGATCGGCGCGCTGACGCGCGAGTCGGATCTCGACGCGTCGGACTTGATCAGGAAAAAGTATCCGATCATCTCAGACACCGCGGCGGTGATCGCCGATCCGCTCGTGCGCAACATGGCCACCGTCGGCGGCAATCTTGCGCACGCCGATCCGGCCAACGATCATCCGGCGACGATGCTCGTCCTGGGCACTGAAGTCGTCGCGGTCGGGCCGAAGGGAACGCGGAAGATCCCGCTGACCGATTTCTTCACCGGTCTGTTCACGACGTCGCTCAAACCGGACGAGATCCTCACCGAGCTTCGCATCCCGACTCCGCCGGCGCGAAGCGGGGGCGCCTATCTGAAGGTGGAGCGGAAGGTCGGCGACTTCGCGGCCGCAGCGGTCGCCGTGCAGCTCACGCTCGAAGGCGACACCGTGAAGCGCGTCGGCATCGGTCTGACGAACGTCGGTCAGACGCCGATCAAGGCGGCGCGCGCCGAGAAGGCGCTGCAGGGCAGGCCGGCCGACGAGAAGAACATCCAGGAAGCGGCGCGCATCGCATCGACCGAGGCGGAGCCGAGCGACGATCTGCGCGGATCGGCGGAGTACAAGCGATCGCTGGTGCGCGTGCTCACCGCGCGCGCGTTGCGCATCGCAATCGCCCGAGCGAAGGGAGAGCACTGACATGGCCATCCATAAGATCAAAGTCAAGGTCAACGGACAGGTGCGTGAAGCCGCGGTCGAGCCGCGCCTGCTGCTCGTCCATTTCCTCCGCGAGGTGCTGTCGATGACCGGGACGCACATCGGGTGTGACACCACGACGTGCGGCGCATGCACCGTGCTCTTCGACGGAAGGCCGATCAAGTCGTGCACCGCGTTCGCGGTGATGGCCGACGGCCACGA